>Ga0315287_10002950_pt1 | contig 16297 bp, 13 predicted proteins | sample YL17G11_0_MG_FD_205037 | JGI IMG/M metagenome (GOLD analysis project Ga0315287, IMG submission 205037) | Sediment microbial communities from Yellowstone Lake, YNP, Wyoming, USA - YL17G11_0 | ecosystem: Environmental > Aquatic > Freshwater > Lake > Sediment | place: USA: Wyoming | collected... | reverse complement strand
CCGACCGCGTACTCGAGGATGAGGTCCCAGCCGATCGTCCACGCGATGATCTCGCCGAGCGTCGCGTAGGCGTACGCGTACGCGCTGCCGGAGATCGGGATCATCGCCGCGAACTCGGCGTAGCACAGCGCCGCGAACGCGCAGGCGAGCCCGGCCATCATGTACGAGACGGTGATCGCCGGGCCGGCCTGGTTCGCGGCGGCGGTGCCGGTGAGCACGAAGATGCCGGTTCCGATGATCGCGCCGATGCCGAGGAGGGTGAGGTCGAACGCGGTCAGCGTCCGCTTCAGGTGCTTCCCCTTCTCGACGTCGTCGACGAGTTGCTCGATCGACTTGGTCTTCAGCAGGTTCGAGTCCAATCGTCCTCCTGCGGCTTCGTCGGCGTGAACGGCGTGGCGACGGGTTCGATTGGATTATACACAGCCCCACACGTCGAGAAGCCGGCGGCGCCTTCCCCGCGGCGCCTCTCCGGCGGCCCTGGCTACCGCAGCACCGCCCGGTCGATCACCTCGAGCGTCTCGGGGTTGACCACCTCCATGCGCACGCTCGGGCCCTCGACGTGGAACAGGCACAGCGCGTGCTGGGTGGAGAAGCCCTTCACGAAGGCGGACCACGGCGTGACGTCCTGCGCGTAGTACGGCGCGCCGGCCGCGCCGTTGTTGACCTGGAAGAACGGCCGCGTGAGCCTCACCTTCGGCAACGTCCAGCCGTCCGGGTAAATCGGCACCGTCGCGTCGAGGCGGAGGCGGTTGTAGTTGTGCTCGTCGCCCGTCAGGACCGCGACCACCTTGGGACTCTTCTGGATGAGCATCAGCAGGTCGTCGCGGCGCTCGATGATGCCCTTCGCCACCAGCGTGCCGGCGATGCGCGGGCGCATGTCGTTCTTGCCGCGGTACCACATGTCGTCGCTGACGTGGCCCCCGTTCGGGAAGACCGGCGTGTGCACCGTCAGGAACACGTGCGCAATCGCGGAGTCCTTGTCGAGGGCCGCCAGCGTCGTCTTCAGCCACGCCATCTGGTTGTCCATCAGGTAGGCGTGCGGGTTGCCTTCCTGCTCGGGCGCCGAGCCCATGGTGGGCGAGTACCAGTAGTTGGAGTTGAGCACCACCATGGCGGCGTTGCCGTGGATGAACCAGTACGCCGTCTCGCGGTAGCTCGGAAAGTCGATCTTCGACGGGTCCGGATCCCACGCCGACCCGTCTTCGCTCTCCGGGCCGTTCTCGGGATTGACCAGCTCCGAGCGGAAGACCGCCTCCATCGATTCGGTGTCGTACGGGAAACGATCCATGCGGATCGTCCGGGCCGCGCCGGTCGAATCCGTGCCCGTGAACTCGCGCACCACCGCCTCGTGGTTGCCGATGCCCGTGTAGACCGGCATCCAGTGGCCGTGGGGCTCGATCGCACGCTTCCAGTTGGCCAGCTCCAGGCGCAGGTGCTGCTGGTCGGTCACGCTGCCGCTGACCAGGTCGCCGGTGAACAGCATGAACGCCGACTGGCGCTGGCGCGCGAGGGCCACCGACTTGCGCATGATGTAGGCGTTGGGGCCGTTGAAGTTGCGGTCGCCGCCGCCCTGGCCGCCGCGCGAATCGCTGGAGTAGCTGAACGTGAAGGGCCGCGCCGAGCCGCGGATCGGCGCCGTGCGGAAACCGTACGTCTCCTCGAACCCGTCGTAGCGCACCGTATAGCTGTAGTCGGTCGACGGCGCGAGGCCTTCGACGAGGATCTCCTGGTGCGCGGCGCCTTCCGCGCACGGGATCGTGCGCGCGTTCACCGTCACCGAGCACGGCGCCGGCTGGTTGAGCGTGAACCAGACCACCGCGCCCCGGGTGCCGATATTCGCCACAAACGGCCCCTCGAGCATCGTGACGGCCGGCTGGAACGGGCCCGTGCCCGTAAAGCGGATGCGGCCGTCGTACACCATGCCGCCGGTCGACGAAATGAGGCGGTAGCCGATGACGGCCGTGCCCGATGTCTGCCAGCCCACCATGTCGTAGCGATCGCCGAAGGCGCTTTTGATGTCGATCGCGGCCTTCCCGTCCGTAATGGCGACCGACGTCCGCCAGACCGGCTGCGGGTACTTCGTGTCGTGGAACGGCACCAAACCGAACACCAGCGTCCCGTTGAAGCCCGGCTTCTTGAAGTCGAGGGCGAGCCCCGTGGCGGTCCCGACCGGCGATCCCTGGAGCTGCGCGACCGTGAACGCGGCGGGGCGATCGCGATGCGCGAACGTGCCTCCCGACGGCGGCTTGAAGACCAGTGTGCCCTCGGCGTCGGTGCTGACGAAGGACAGGACGGAGGGGAGGGCCGGGGCCGGGCTCTGAGCCCGCGCGCGCAACACCAGCGCGCCGCCAACCGCGAGGCCGGCAAGGGTGACCAGGACGAGGGGGAACCGGACGAACCGGGACATGAGGCCTCCGCCAGCGAGTATACGGCGGCTTCGGGGAAATCAGGACCGGGCTTGGGCGTCGCCTTCAGCCGGCGCAGGATCCGCGGCAGGCGGGAGCGTCGGGGCGTCAGCGTGCAGGGACGAGTGTGCCTTGCCCACAAGCACGAAACCGCATACATTAGCCGCATGGGCGAGTTCGTGTTCGAAGTGACTCAGGAGGCCGACGGGGGCTACGTCGCGGAGTGCCTGACCGAGTCCATCTTTGCGCAGGCCGACACCTGGGATCAGCTTCGCAGAGAAGTGGTGGACGCCGTCAACGGGTACTGTTTCGACCGGCCAAAACCCGGCAGCATCCGGCTGCACCTCGTCCGCAATGAGGTGCTGTTGGCCGGATGAAGCTGCCCAGAGATCTCAGCGGGGAGCAACTGGCCAGACTCCTCTGCTCACAGTGGGGCTACGTGCGATCCCACCAGAGCGGCAGCCATATCGTACTGGACACTCTCGAACCCAGCCGCCATCGGATCGCCATTCCGGCCCACGCGGGTCTCCGGATCGGTACACTCAATGGCATTCTGCGCAGCGTCGCCGAACACAAGGGCGTGCCGCGCGAGACCATCCTCAGGACGCTTTAGAGCAGGGCATTACGCGTCGCTGCCGTAGGAGATCTGCATCCGGCGGACGGCGCGGCTGGCGACCCACAGGTAGAACGCAATCACCAGCAACAGCACGGCGCGTCACGCTGTAAGTCGGCCGTGACGCAGTCCGCCTACCGCGCCAGCAGCGCCCGCCAGTTCACGATCACGTAGACGGGCGCCCGGTCGCCGATCGTACCCTCCGGGTGGCGGATGAGGAAGCGCTGGCCGTCGACCGACGGCGTGTACTGGTCGAACGAAGAGGACACCTCGAGACCGGTCTGGAACAGCGGCTCGGCCTGCGCGATGCGCCGGACGTCGCCGCCGGGCACACGAACCGTCATGAGCGTACCGTCCGGGCCGAGATAGTAGAGTTCCTGCCCGTCGCCCCGCCAGCGCGGTTGCGTGCCGCCCTGTACCGACACCTGGAACCGCTGCCCGGTCGGCGGAAACGGCACGACGTACACTTCCGGAGATCTGCCGCCCTCCGAGCCGTTGTAGGCCACCCACCGCCCGTCGGGCTTGAACTTCGGCTCGTCGAGCGCCTGCGCACCGGTGACCAGCGGCGCGGTCTTGTTGTTCTGGGCGAGATCAATCGACCACAGCTGGTAGTCGTCGTTCACGGGCACGCCGGCCACGATGTAGCGCCCGTCGCGGGACCAGGTCTCCGGGTACGCGGTGCGGCCGAGGATCGCCACCGACGCGCCCCCGTCGGCGGGGCGCACCAGCACGCGATCACCCAGACGGAACGCGAGCCGGGTCCCATCCGGCGCCCACAGCGCATCCGAGTGTCCGCCGCTGCCTCCCGGTTCCGACACGTCCGTCGCCATGCCCCGCACGAGATCCAGGAGCCACATCTGGGATCCGAGGCTGTACGGCCGCATCCTGACCGTCACCGCAATGCGTGTCCCGTCGGGCGACAGGTCGAAATTGGTGAACGTGTCGCGCCTCGGGAACTCGCCGATCCGCCGGCCGGAGCGATCGACCCATACGAACGACTGGCGCGGAAACTGCTCCTTGCGATACGTCACCACGCCGGATGCGGACACACCGAGCGCCGCCCGCCCCGCCGCCGCATTCTCGTACACCTCGGTGGCCAGCGAGACCGGATCGCCCACGAGCGCCGGCCGGCCGGGGTCGAAGCGCTGCACGAACAGCGTCCCGCCGCGAACGTAGAACAGCGCGTCGGGCGCGGCGAACTGGACGCCGGTGACGTCCTTCAGGATAACCGTGTCGGCCGAACGCGCGCCGGTGCCGTCGCGCAATCCGACGCGCCACTCGATCGTGCCGACCGGGGCAGCACGCTTTGCCGCGTAGATCAGGCGCGTGCCGCCCGGCAGCAGCAACGGCCAGCCCAGCCACGCATCGTGAGCGGCGTCGGGCTGAAGGATGTCCGCGGGTGGACCGCCCCCCGCCGGAATCCGGGCCACGGTCTTCTGCGTGCCGACGATCAGGCTTCCGTCAGGCAGCCAGACCACGCCGCGCGGGATGCCAGGAACGCCGACGATCGTCTCGCGCGCACCGGTCGTCGCGTCCACGGCGACGAGCTTGCCGGCGGAATAGACGACCACGCGCCTGCTGTCGGGCGACCAGGCGAGGGGGTAGTCAACGGTGCGGCTCGGGAATGCGGGCGGGCTGGCGGAGCCGTCGAGGCGACGCAGCCAGGTCACGCCGACGGCGCCCGACGTCGCGGATGGAGCCGTATAGACGATCGTCCGGCCGTCGGGTGAGAGCGACAGCAGCGGCGGAAACACGAACCCGGCGTCAAACGAAAAGGCCGCCGTGGGCGCGGGGATGGCGACATCGATGGCTCCTGACCTCATCAGCCAGGCGCCCAGCGCACCTCCGGCCGCCAGAGCCATGACGACGATGGCCGGCACGACGAAGCGGCGCCTCGTCCGAACGGTCGGCGCTGGCACGGCTGTCGGGCTCGCCGACGATGACGATACGCTCGACAGCGTCTCGAGGGAGAACGCCAGATCCTGGGCCGATTGAAAGCGCAGCTCCGGCCGCTTCTCGATGCAGCGGCGGACGATGCGATCGAGCGCGGGTGAGGCGGAATGGGCCAGCGCATCGATGTTCGCGGGCTCCGCCGTGAGCAGGGCGCTCACCGTGTCGGCAGGTGTCGCGCCGCCGAAGGCCCGGGTGCCCGTGAGCATTTCGTAGAGCAGCAGGCCGAACGCGAAGATGTCGGCGCGGTGATCGACGTGCTGCCCGCGTGCCTGCTCGGGAGCCATGTAGCCCGCGGTGCCGGCAATCGTGCCCACGCTCGACTGGAATCGGGTGGCCGCGGCGTCCCGCGTCTCGGCGGGCGCGACGGGTCTCGCGAGGCCGAAGTCGAGGATCTTCACGCGGTCGTCGCGGGTGACGAAGACGTTCTCCGGCTTGAGGTCCCGGTGGACGATCCCTCGGTCGTGCGCCGCGGCGAGGCCGCGGGCCACCTGCAACCCATACTCCACGGCTTTGCGGGATCCCAAAGGGCCAGCCGCGAGGCGGTCGCGAAGCGTCTCCCCGTCGAGCAGTTCCGTCACCGCGTAGGAAGTGCCGGCATCCAATCCGAAGTCGAAGATCGCGAGGATGTTCGGGTGGGAGAGCGCTGCGACGGCCCGGGCTTCCCTCTCGAATCGCGCGCGCGCGTCGCCGTCGCAAGCCAGGTGCTCGGGCAGGACCTTGATGGCGACATCGCGATCGAGCTTGGCGTCGCGGGCGCGGTAGACCTCTCCCATGCCGCCTGCGCCGATCAGGGAGACGAGTTCATACGGACCCAGGCGGGTCCCGGGAGCAGGTGCCATAGGGTTTGTCTGTCAGTATAACGTCAGGGCCGCGCGTCGGGCGAGGGCGCGTTCAGGACGGACGACATAGAGGTGCGCGTCGATCCCAGGAGGGGAACTACGTGTCGCTGCCGTAGGAGATCTGCATGCGTCCGACGGCGCGGCTGGCGATCCACAGGACGAACGCCGAGAGGAGCAGCAGCCCGAGAATGGCTTCGGGACGCGAGGCGGGAGCGGCGGGCGCCGCCAGCAACCGGATGAGCGTCGGCGCGTCGGCGTCCAGAGACGCGGGGACAGGACACAAGGACTGCAGGTAATACAGGATGCTCAACTTCTGCACCGCGTGCGGGAGGATGCCGTTGACGCCCTCCCAGGCGAGCAGCACCGCGGCCGGAACGATGGGGTTGCGCAGATAGAGCCCGAGCGCGAGGAAGACGCTCCCATAGCCCACGCATCCGAGCACGGCCGCCGCGACATACCAGAATGCGTGGCCCATGCCCCCGGCGCTCCAGTAGGCCTGGACGTCCACCGCGTCGTGCGGCCAGACCATGGCCGTAAAGGCGAGCAGGGCGCCGCCGCCGAAGATCACGGCGGCGGCAATCAGTCCGGCGGCGAACTTCCCCGCGAGCAGCACGTCGCGCCGCGCGGGCGCGAGGAACCAGTAGTGCAGCGTGCGATTGCTCATCTCCCCGCGGACCAGATACATGAACATGCCGAGACAGCCGAAGAAGATCGCCAGCCGCAGGTAGAAGAACTGGAAGATCCCGGCGAAGATCATCCGATCTTCTTCGAAGTTCAGGAGAGGGTCGATGTTCCTGGACTCCAGCTTGCCGTCGACGAAAAGGAGCCGGGCCTCCCGCCGCCCGTCGAAGTAGACGGCCTGGCCATACTCGGTCCGTTCCTCGATGAATCCGGCGACCCCCGACTCGACCGTGGTGAAGGCCTTTCCATCGAGGCTCACCTGGATGTTGAACTCGCGGGTGTCGGATTCTTCGTCTTCTCCTTCTCCCCCGGCACTGGCGTGCCTCACGATGAAGCGCTTCACCGGGCGAGTCGCGCCGAGATCCACCTGCAGGAACAACGGCCTGTCTTCAGAGCACCACTTGTCGGTGTCCCCTCCCGCGATGCTGCCGTTCACGGCCTTCTCCGGCCCCTGATCCTGGCGGCAGGGCGGACTTCCGGTGGCGGGACGGCCGAGCGCGAGATTGTCGGGTCCATCGGGCCCGTAGACCTCGAACTCGTAGATCCTGGCAACGGGCTCCCCGCTGTAGGTAGGACGAATGACGTTCAGGCGGACGAATCGCGCTGCGACCGCCGGCTCGATCACGTGGGTCGTGATCCCGGTGTTCCCCTCGTGCTGCCGCACGCGCTTGCTCCGCACCGACCAGCGCTCCTCGGCAGGTTTCCCGAGGCGCTTCTTCACGTCCTCGGCGGATTCGCCCTCCCTGAGGCTGTCCATCAGGGCCGGCTCCGTCATCCCGCGCCGCGCAAGCCGCTCGCCCCGGATCTTCGTCTCCACACCGTGCCCGAAGAAGCTCAGCGCGGGCAGGAGCGCCAGCGCATAGACCCATAACCCGCGCCTGGCGAAGAAGACCCGGCGCAGTTCGACCTTCGCGATGGTCCACGACTGCCTGGCCCGGGCAACGCCGAGGGCTCGCGCCCGCCCGGAGAGGGAGCCGCGAGCGCCGCCCTGAGCAGGATCGAAGGGAGTGTGTCGAAGGGCCACGCTACTCGCCTCCAATCAGGTACTCGTAGAGCGCGTCGACGTTCTCGTCGGCCGGCACGACGGCGTCGATCCGGTGGCCGTCGAGCGCGATCCGTCCGAGCGCGCGCGCGAACCGGTCGCGGTCGCGGGTCATCACCAGCATGCTCATCCGGTCGTTGTTCAGCCTGATCTCGGTGACGTGATCCTCGCCGAAGAGCCGCGCCGCCACATCGGACGCGTTTCGGCAGCGGACGATGTACTGGCTCGGGTGCTCGTCGATCTCGTCGCGCACGGCGCGAATCGTCCCCTCGGCCATGATCATCCCGTTGGCGATCAGGACGACCTGGTCGCTGATCACGTCCACCTCCCGGAGGACATGGCTCGAGAGGATGACGTGCTTCCCCGCGGCCCCCCAGGAGCGGAACAGGTCGATCGTCTCGGCGCGGACCAGCGGGTCGAGGCCGTTCAGCGGCTCGTCCAGCACGAGCAGATCGGGGTCGTGCGCGATCGCCTGAGCCAGCCGCACCCGCTGCCGCATGCCCTTGGAATACGCCGCCACCTTGCGGTTCGCGGCGTCGGTCAGCCCCAGGCGCTCAAGCGCCTTCCAGGCCTTCTCCTCCGCGTCCGCGCGCCCGTATCCGAACAGCAGCAACCCGGTCGTGATGAAGGTGAACCCGGTCGCCCATCGCGGCGCCGTGTCGTACTGCGTGGCGTACCCGGTCATCCGCATCAGCGCTTCGGGGTCGCGCGGAGAGATCCCGCGCATGAGAATGCGGCCGTGGTCGGGATGAATGAGGCCGGTCATGAGGTTCATGAGCGTGGTCTTGCCGGAGCCGTTGGGCCCGACCAGGCTCGTGATGCCCGGCGGGATGTTCAGCGTGACGCGGTTCACGCCAAGCACCTCGCCGTAAAATTTCGAGACTTCTTCGAAGACCACCGACGGCGGTCTTCCGCCAGCCTCGCCGTAGCCTTCGGCGAAGGCGGGGGGCGTCACGACACGATCTCCACCGGGCGCAGCCTGCGCTCGATCACCAGCACCAGCAGCAGGATCATCACGGCCAGCGCCAGCGCCGACGCCCCTGCACCGGGGCCGGCCGGCGGCTCCACACCGAGCAGCGCGCACCACACCTGGTTGACCGACCAGGCCGGATCGATGATGTGCCCCCAGGTCACCCGGAAGACGTTGTCGATCATCTCGGCGACGCCGCTCAGGATGAAGAAGAACGCCAGGCTCACCCCGGCCGCCACGACCCGCCACTTCACGTACGCGGAACTGGCCATCGCCACGAGGCTCAGGACGAGCACCCACAGCAGAAACCCGACAGCCATGCCTGCGCCCAGCGTCCAGTTCGTCCAGAACCACCAGCCGCCGGCCAGTCCCGCCTGCAACCCGAACAAGACGAGGCCCGGAATCCACGTCACGATCGACAGCATCCCGACCAGCACCGTCAGCCGCGCCAGCCCGTAGCTCCATCGCGTGAGGGGCCGGCTGAAGTAGAGCGGAAGCGCGTTGTTCGCGAGATCCGACGCAAGCAGGCCTGGCCCGGCCAGGGCGGCGAGAAAGACCGCGAAGCCCGCCTGCACGTACATGAAGATCGAGAAGAACTGGCCATTGACCTGGATGAACTGGCGGAACTCCGGCTCGAGCCCCTGCAGCAACTCCGCGTGATTGGTGAGATAGATGAAGCCGGCGCACAGCAGGGGCCAGACAAAGGCCAGCATCGTGAGCAGGAGGACGAGACGCTCCCGGTAGAGCCGCCGCCAGGCGTAGCTGGGCAGCACCAGAAATCTGGTCCAGCGCCCCGTGAGGGGTCCCTGGTATCGCCGGTATCCTCGCTTGTAGACCGCCATCCGCCTTCGCTCCCGCCTGCAACACGCGTCGCTACGGCGAGACCGGCAGAGCTCAGGAGTTCAGCTCTGCCGGTCCTCCAAAACTGGGCCCTCTCCGGGCGTATGCGCCAGGTGCCCCATCGCTTTCAGGAAGATCTCCTCCAGCGTGTCCCTGCGGTGCGTGAGCTTCCTCACCAGGAGATCTTGCCGCGCCACGAGTCCCCAGATGGCGTCCACCTCGACGCCGGCCGGCAGCACGATGCGCCAGCGGCCGCCGCCTTCGGACACGCCCTCGGCGCCGATCTCCGGCAGCGCCGCGCGCAGGTGCCGATCGTCGCCGGTCACCTCGAGCTCGACAAACGACCTGTTCGACCTCCGCTCCTCCTCCAGATTGCACTGGTGGACGATGAGGCCGTCCTTCATGATCACCGCCTCGTCGCACACCTGCTCGATGTCGCCCAGCAGGTGGGAGCAGACGATGACGTTCATTCCCTGTTCGTTCTTCATCTCGGACACCAGCTTGAGCATGCGCCGGCGGGCGGCCGGGTCGAGCCCGTTGGTCGGTTCGTCCAGCACGACCAACTCCGGGCCGTGCACGATGGCCTGGGCGATCTTCGCCATCTGCTTCATCCCGAGCGAGTAGGTCCGGAGCTCCCGGTAGCGCGCCTCGCCGAGCCCGACGTGGAACAGGACCTCGTGGGCCTTTTCGAGCGCGGCCTTCGGCGGCAGGCCGGAGAGCTCGGCCATCTGGCACAGGAAGGTGACCGCCGTCATGTCGCCGATGAACGCGTCGTTCTCGGGCATGTAGCCGATGCGCGACCGGGCCTCCCCCTGGCTTCGCCGGCAGTCCAGGCCGAGAATGCGGGCGCGCCCGGCGCTGGGCCGGACAAATCCGAGCAGCGTCAGGATCAGCGTGGACTTGCCCGCCCCGTTGGGTCCCAGCAACCCCACGGCCTTGCCCGTGCCAGACGCGCCGAGGCGGCAGGAGATCCCGTGCAGGATCTCCCGCCGCCCCAGCCTGACCTTCAGGTTCTCGAGTTCGACGACCGGTGTGGCGTTCAAGGGGTCCGGCTCAGACTCTCGAGCAGCATCACGTCCATCATCACTCCCAGTAAACGAGTACGGCTGGCGGCGTGGATTTGTTCCGCCGTTCCATCGAAGACGACGAGAACCGGGTCGCGCTCGGACAGCAGCCTGGTCAGCGCCGGATTCGGGGCCAGCGCCGAGAAGACTCCGAGTGCCCCCTTCGCGTTCAGCCACACAAAGGCGGACGGGTGGATCCCGGCAGACGCGGGGAGCTGGGCCAGGAACCCCGGCGCCCACACCAGCGGGGAGCCGCCGTCGCGCGTCGCGATGGCACGCTCCGCGGACGCGCGATCCGAGGCCGCGATCAGGTAGCCCCGATCGTAGGTCCAGGTCACGCCGAACGGAAGGGCTCCCGCTTTCATGGTGCTCCAGACCCGGCCGCCCGCGTTCTCCTGTCCGAACACGATCCGCTGGCCCTGCTCGTCGGGCCCAAGCTTTGCGTTGAACGTCGTCACCAGCTTCTGGAGCGAGCTGTCGATGACTCCGGAGTCGTTCGCCAGTCCGGCCATCACCCAGGTCGGGCCGTTGACCGAAAACCCGCTGAGCGCGAAGGCCGCCTCGGTTCCCATCGCCGCGGTCAGGCTCTCGATGAAGCCCGCGCCGAGCTTCTCGTTGGCCTTGGCCCGGTCGGCGTCGAACGACTCGTGCTGTTTCGTCATCAGCGCGGTGAATTCCTGAAGCAGCTGTCCGGGTTCGCGCATCGACACGTATCCGGCGACGAGCGCATCGGCAGGCAGATACTCTGCCGCGCCTCCGGACCCGCCGTCGGCAAGCCCGGACGCGATCCCCGTTCGCGCGCCCTGGAACACGAGCGTGACCTCGTTCTCTTCCGCACCCGCGGGGGCGCGCTGCTCCAGGAAGAGGTACTTGACCCCGGTCATGGCGGCGAGCCTGATGGGGGGGGCGTCGTCTCCCGCCGCCATCGCGACCACCGGCGCCGCATCGATGCCGACGAGCCATCCGGCGCCCCGCCGGTACCGCTCCCCGATCGCTGCCGCAAACGGAGTGCTCGCGCCCTTCCCCAGGTGACCGAGGGCCCACGCCAGATTCGACGGCGAGTTCGAGACGACCATCAGGTCCTCGGACACCGAATAGGACAACCCGGCTTCGCCCGCCTCCGTGAGCAGCCCATCCAGGGCGCTCGTGAGTTCCGCCCGCTTGCCGGGCTGCACGCGGGCCATCACCATCGGCACTTCCTGGCCGCGTCCCGGGGAGCCGACACTGAACACGATCTCGTCACCGAGCAGCGCGCTCACCGACTGGACGCGGTCGACCATCTGCCGCAACAGCCGGCCCGACTCGGAGTTCCACCAGGCCCCGAAGGCGGCGTTCTCGGATGCCTGCTGCTCCGCCAGGACCAGGGCCTGGCCAATCTTGCCCCCGAGGTTGGGGACCGCGCCGTAGACGAAGGCCCCGGCCGGAATCTGCGAGAGCAGGCGGGAGCCGGTGCGCAGTTCGCTCGGAGACATCTCCGCCAGCTGACGTTCGATCTTCGCGAACGAGGCGAGCAGCGTCAGGTACTCTTCCGCTTCGGGGCTCCAGGACACCGCTTCGGCGACTGTCGTCGCCAGCGCCGGATTGGAGGCGGCCTGCTCGCCGGGGCTGAGCAGCACGTCTCTGCCTGGCTGGTTCACCGCCACGGAGCCTTCCACAACCGAGACCACCGAGCCTCCCATGCCGGCGGACACGGCGAAGACGGTTCCCTTCACCGACGCAATCGAATCGCGGGTCAGGACGCGCAGGTAACCGTTGCGCTGTTTCGCGGCGCGGATGATGACGTCGCCGCGCTGGAGGTGGATGGCGCGGCCGCTCCAGGCGGCGGTCACGAACAGTTCCGTCCGCTCGTTGACATCCACCATCGATCCGTCGGCGAGCCGCAATACGGCGTGCGCTCCCGGGCCGGTGCGGACCAGTTCGTCTTCGCCGATTGAGGCGCCGGCCTCGAGCGCGCCCCCGGGCAGGCGGTACAGGCCGCCGTCGGCGGCGACGACCGTGGCCCGCGGCCCGCCAGGAGCCATCATGGTGTCGATGGCGTCGCGTCCGAGAGACAGGGCCGCCACGACCAGCGCGGCGGCGGCCGCCAGGGTGCCCCAGCGCATCCAGCGGGCGGAGGTCCGCAGCGGCATGGCGACGACTTTCCTCTCGCCCTTCAGCTCGGCCATCGAGGCACGGCACGCGGAGCAGCGGCTGAGATGGTCTTCCATCAGGACGCGCCGGCTGCCGGCGAGCGCGCCGCTCAGGTAGGCGCGGAAGTCCGACCGGAACTCCGCACAGCCGGCGCCGGCGGCGCTGGCCACCTCGTCCCAGACACGCGCCCGCGCGGCCTCGAGCGTCGCGGCGTCAACGTCTTCCTGTCTCATCTCCTGCAGTGCGTTTTCCAGACGATCTTCGGACATCGAAGTCACTCCTTCTTGACCGTGTGTGCCGCGCGCCAGGACCACTGCCCATCTGTGTCGGTCGTCTCGACGTGGGGTCCGGCTTCAGCCGGACCCGTGGAGGCGCTGGCTGACCAGCCTTCGCCAAGGCTACGGCGGTCCGCCGTAGGTCTTCCGAAGGCGGAAGCCAGCGCCCACGACCGAAATGAGATCCGGGGTCAGCGCTCCATCTCCGTCTGCAGCCGGTGCCGGATCCGGTGGAGCCGGACGGCTACGTTGTTCTTCTCCAGCTGGAACATCCCGGCCAGCTCGTCAATCGACAGCCCTTCGACGTGACGCAGCAGGAACAGCGTGGCGTCGTCGCCGTCGAGAGTGGCGATGGCGCGCCGGAGCTGCTCTTTCAGCAGCGAAGGCGGCTGGACGGCGGCATGGGGGGCCTGATCGTCGTACTCCGACGCGGCGTGGACCGCCCGGCGGCGCAGCAGGTCGACGGCCGCGTTGACGGCCGCGCGCCGGAAGTAGGCCGCGGGCAGCGAGGCGGCCTCGGCGTCTCCACCGTGGGCCAGGACCCGCAGGAATACCGTCTGCAGGACGTCTTCGGCGTCGGCCGGGTTCCCGGTGACGCGCAGGGCCGCGCGGAAGACCGCCTCGTAGTGGCGGTTGTAGAGGTCGGCAAACCCGACCGGCGCAGGCGTGGAAGTCATGGCGATCAACTGTCTGTCGGCGATCTGCAGGCTGGCTGTGGTCACGTCGCGCGCCTCACCAGCATAGACGCGCCCGCAGGCCGACTATTACACGCGCTGCGGAAAATTGAAGCGCCACCCGTGCGCGGCGGGCGCTACCGGTAAGATCCCCGCAGCCCTTTCCGCAACTCGCCGAGATCACCCAGGCCCAGCGCTTGCCACCACGCGCCAAGCGCCGGCGGATCGCCCCGCAGCACGCGGTCCTTCCGGACGCTCGCGGGCGGCGGCATCAGCACCGCCAGGCGGTCGTAGATGCGCGCGGCCGTGGCCGGGTCCTGGCGGGTCAGCAGGTGCCACAGCGTGATCGCGTCCAGCGGGCGCGCGTGCGCGACCAGGATCGTCACAGCCGCGGCGCGTTCCGCTTCAAGGCCGTCGTCCAGCACCGACACGGCCCGGATGAACTCCGGCGTCGCACCTTCGAAGTACGGCGTGCCCGGGCCCTGCGCCGATCGCGTCGCACAGATGGCGCCGGCCGGCACCAGTGACTCGCGTCCCTTCCATTGCAGACCCACCCACCCCAGCGTGACGTGAAGGACGCCGGCCCCGCTTGCATCGACCTCGAGGGTGTACGTGCAGCCCAGGTCCACGGCCCTCGCTGCCGGCGTGTCCACCGAGAAGACGCCTGGCGCCGCCGAGATGGTGGCGTCAAGGCTGCCGCTGTCGAGCAGCAGGCGAATGGCGCCGGCCCGACTCGGCGGCCTCCGCACGCGGGAACCGGGGCCGATGTCGACCGTGCCGATGCCGTCCAGCGTGAGCCGCGCGCGCGATCGCTGGTCGGTGTCCAGCCTGTCGCCGGGACCCAGCCGGACGATTCGCCCGATGGCCTCCCGGCCGATGCGCGGCTCGCCCTCGAGCGTCTCGACCATCCAGCCCCCCGGGCTCCGGCTCGCGCCGCTCCACGCGGACGCCACCATCAGGCAGACGCTGGCCGCGAGCGGGAGCGACGGGATCGCGGCGCGCCAGGTCCAGGACGGGCGCCGCCGGCGCGCAGCGTCCTCCAGAGGGAGCGGCCTTCCGTCGTGCGCCAGCGGCCGCAGGATCCGTTCGAGTTCAGCGATCTCGGGATCGGCCTTGCCGGATCGGTCCCAGAGGTACTCGTCGTTCATGGCGTGCTCCGAATGCTCGTCAGCGCGGCGCGAAGCTGCTGCATGCCGCGGTGCAGATTGACGCGGACTGAGCCGTGGGTCAGTCCCGTGCGCGCGGCGATCTCCGGCCCGGTCATGCCTTCGACCAGCCGCAGCGTCAGCGTCTCGCGGTAGGCCTCGGGCAGGGCGCGCATTGCGCCGAGGACCGCCAGCGCGTCCTCGCGGTGCGGGTTCTCGGGGCCAGGCATGTCGACCAGTTCGGCCGTCCGAGGCGCGGCCCGGTGGTAGTCGACGGCGCGATGGCGCGCGATGGCGGCCAGCCACGCGCCGAACGCCGCAGGCTCCCGGAGTGACGCGAGCCGCTCGAACGCGGAGACGAACACGTCGTGGACGATGTCGTCTACGTCCCGGTGCGGCACCCGGGCGAGGATGACCCCATGCACCATCCGGACGTGGCGTTCGTACAGTTGACCGAACGCGAACCGGTCACCGGCCCTGGCGGCAATCACGAGGTCGATGTCCGGCGGCGGCGCAGTTGCCACCCCCAGAGCCTGCGCGATTCCGGCCCTCTGGTCAATTGATGCAAGGACCTCCACGCCTGAAAGACGTGGCGGGGCCGCAGGTGTTAACGGGGCGTCGGAGACCGCGCCCCGGTCGGCCGGTCGGCTCGAAGTTCGTGGCCACATGACCGGGCCGAGAGACTTTGGAGATTACTTACAGAGTTTTTAACGCGTCACGTGTGTCGTATTGTTGACATCTGTTGCTTGTAATAGTCACATACGACGCTTACAATGCATATTATTTAACGGTCATCAATGACCTTTTAGTTGACTTAGTGTGTGTTTATAGCCATAATTGACGTGTTATGAAGATAGACAATGCGCTCTCAGACCAGGCTGCCCTCGGCGAGATTGGCAGGCGGCTGGCGGCGATCCGGTTGGGCCGGAACCAGACGCAGGTGCAACTGGCGGCGGAGGCCGGCGTTTCGCTGCGGACCCTCACGCGGCTCGAGTCTGGTGAGGTCGCCACCCAGCTCTCCGGGTTCATTCGCGTGTGCCGCGCTCTCGACCTGCTCGGCCTCATCGACGCACTCGTGCCGGAACCCGCACCGAGTCCCCTCGCCATGGTGAAACTCCACGGCCGTTCCCGGAAGCGTGCGTCCACGGCCGGCCAGGCTGACCCGCACACGACCAAGTCCTGGACCTGGGGTGACCCGTCGTGACATGGGCGGAGGTCCGGATGTGGGGGCGGACCATCGGCGCCGTGTCGATGGCAGACCCCGGCACGCACGCGGGCTTTCAGTACGATCCGGCGTTCGCGCAAAGCGGCATCGAGATCTCGCCGATCGCCATGCCGCTCGGCCGCCAGGTCTACACCTTTCCCGCGCTCCCGATCGGCACCTTCCACGGCCTTCCCGGACTACTGGCCGACTCCCTGCCCGACCGCTTCGGCCAGGCCCTGATCGACGCGTGGCTGGCGACCGAGGGCCGGACGCCCGACAGTTTCAACGCGGTCGAACGGCTCTGCTACGTCGGCACGCGCGGGATGGGCGCGCTCGAGTTCGCGCCATCAACCGGTCCGCGAGCCCGCCGGGCCGGCGCCATCCACGTCGATGCGCTGGTGCAGCTCGCCTCGGAGGTGCTGAACCGGCGCCCTGACCTGAGCACGACGTTCGCGGAGCCTC
>Ga0315287_10002948_pt1 | contig 16299 bp, 12 predicted proteins | sample YL17G11_0_MG_FD_205037 | JGI IMG/M metagenome (GOLD analysis project Ga0315287, IMG submission 205037) | Sediment microbial communities from Yellowstone Lake, YNP, Wyoming, USA - YL17G11_0 | ecosystem: Environmental > Aquatic > Freshwater > Lake > Sediment | place: USA: Wyoming | collected... | reverse complement strand
CTCCCGCGGTTGCTCATGAAGCCGGTCTTCGCCAACTCCCGCATGTTCGCGTCGACCAGGGGCCTCCCCGTCTTCCCCTCCGTCCACGCGTGGAACGCAGCGTCGGCCGCCGGGCCCTTCCTCCAGGCCACCCCCTCCTTCCTCGAGACGCCGCTCGCGGCAAAGACGCGGCTGCCGTGCTTCCGGGCGTAGAAGTGGAAAAAGTCCCTCCAGAGCAGCTCGAACACGATCCAGTAGGTCGACTTGTTCGCGCCCTCGAGCCCCTCGTACTTCTTGAGCTGGTCGGCGATAATGCGCGGGGAGAGGCAGCCAGCGGCGAGCCAAGGGGAGAACTTTGTCGAGTAGTCGGCGCCGAGCATTCCTGTACTAGATTTGGTTTTTTTAAAGGTTTTTTTAGCTTTCTCGCGTCTTCCTCCTTCTCGTTCTCTCGTTCTCTCTCTCTCTCTCTTTGCTCCCTCGCTTCCTCTCCCTCTCTGCATCGTATCGTACCGTTCCTCGTCTCGAAATAGGTGCTCGCGGCCTTCGACCCAAAGAGATAATGGTTGAGCCTCGCGTACGCCGCCGTCTCGCCTCCCTCAAAGTCCAAAACCGCCAGCTTCCGGACGCCCTCCTCCGCGGGCGTCGCCAGCTCGTAGGGGGCCACGCCCTGGGACTCGCACGCGCGCCTGATCAGCGGGCCGAGGTCCTCAACGCGCGTCAGGGGGAGCACGGCCGCCGTCATCTCGGCGGCCAGCCCGGCGTCCCCGCGCGGCAGCGGCAGCGACCCCCTGGCCGGCGCCGCGACGGGGGGGCGGACGGCCCAGTCCCTCTCGACCGCGGTCCGGAACGCGGTGAACAGGTCGGGGAGCCTCTCCATGCCGCTCCCGAAGTCGAGGTCGTCCGGGTGGAGCAGCGTGCTGGCCCCGCCGCGGGGCTCCACGACGCGGAGGACGGGCTGCGGGGACAGGAGCGAGAGCGCCTCCCTCACGGCCTCGACGGCCTCCCTCTCCTCCGGGAAGGGCTCGTCGGAGACGAACACGATCCCGCCGCCCGCCTCCGCGCCTCCCCCCCCCCCGGAGCCGGCCCCGGCGCCCCCGCTCGAGGAGAGCGGCAGCAGCAGCTCCGCGACGATCTCCTCGGGCGGCTGCGGCCGCACCACGAGCCCCGACCCCAGCGCGGCCAGCCTGCGCCGCAGGTCCGCCGCGGCCTCGAGCCTGAACTTGGCGCGGAACGCGCCCGTCTTGGGGAAGCCGCACAGCGGGGAGCGCCCGTGGTTCCTCGGGTCGAACGGCACGAAGGGCACGACCGAGGACGCCTCGCCTCGCGCGACGGCGGCGGCGGCGGCGGCGAGGGCCGGGTTGTCGTGGGTGCGGAGGTCGTTGCGGAGCCAGACCAGGGCGCGCGGGGCGGCCGAGGCGGCCGAGGCGGCGGCGGCGGGGCGGGAGCTCGCTGCTGCTACTGCACCAGGTTTTGCTCCCGCTCCTGCTGCTCCGGAGGCCGCTGCGGAAGTCATTGTGCGGCTGCTCGCGAGTAAGCGGCAGTGGTGGTGCTGGTGGAGGGGCTGTTTGAGAGAGTTTGGTGTTACCTTTTCGAGGTCTGGTGAGGCGCGGGGCGCGCCACGGCGTCGAAAGCGACAAGGGCGATCGTTCGCTTCATCTTTCTCTTCCTCTCCCGCTGGCGACAAGAACTTGTCTCGCTTTGATGCCTGCTGCTAACTATCGAGCGCTGCGAAAGCAAACTCACAGAGAAAAGGAAAAAGCCAGAGCGCAAGCAAGGCGAAGAGGCCAATCGCATTCGATCGCGCCGAGCAGACTGAAAGAAACAAAAAAGTGAGACAAAAAACTCGGAGGGGTGGAAAAATCACACTTGCTCCTCTTTCTTCCTCTTTCTCTCTCTCCTCGCGTCGGAATTCTCGCGTCTTGAATAAAGTAAATAAAGAAACTCTGCCGGCGAGTTCCACCTCGTCCTCTCTCTTCACCCCCTTTTTTCCCCTGCCTCTCTCGCCGCATTATGAAAATCTCGGTCTCTCCACGTCAGATCAGCGAGGGCACCATGTGCTCCGGCGTCGCGAAGCCGAGCAGATTGATGTACGTCGCGGTCACGTTCGCGAGGCCGGCCTCGGGAAGGTCGCCGCGGAACTTGACGTCGGCGGGGAGGCCCGCGCCGCCGACGGCTATCGGCACGGGCGCGAGCGTGTGCGAGGTCAGAGGGAGGGGCTTGCCGTTCTCGTCGGTCATGGGCTCGCCGGCTGGAGGATAAGGTGGGGGGAGGGCGGGAGGATTCGTGGCGGGGGGGAGGGAGAAAATCGTGAGTGAAAACAAAAAGAGGCGTTGTTGTTGTCGAGGTCGAGAGAAAAAGAAAAAGGGAAGAAAAGAAAAAACATCTCTCTCCTGTTTCCAACGCCCTCTCTCTTCTCTCCAGCACCTCTTCTTCTCTCTCTTACTCTTCTTATGCCTCTGGACCATGTCGTCGGCGTTGCCGTGGTCGGCGGTCACCAGCCACCTCCCCCCCAGCGACTCGCAGACCTCGAGGAGCTCTCCCAGACACTTGTCGACGAGGGCGCAGGCGCCGGTCGTCGCGGCGAGGTCACCCGTGTGCCCGACCTGATTTTGGAGGTGTTTTTTTCGTTTGGAACCGAGTGAGTTTCCAGAGCTCCTTCGAGCTTTTTTCTCTCTCCTTTTTGCCGCAACCTCGCTCAGCAGCTCTCTCGCAGTAGGAGTAGCTCGGAAGGAACGGGGAAAGAAAGGAAAGAGGAAAAGAAAGGTTAGAGAAAAAAGAACAACTCACCATGTCCGGGTTGGCGTAGTTGATCCTAATCATCTTGAACTTTTTAGAAAGTATAGCTTCCTTCCCTGCCTCGGTGATCTCGCGAGCCTTCATGTCAGGCGCCTCGTTGAACGGCACGGCGTCGCTCGGGATCTCGACGTAAGTCTCCAGCGATTCGTTGAAGTACCCCGACCTGTTGCCGTTCCAGAAGAAGGTGACGTGGCCAAACTTTTGCGTCTCGGAGCAGGCGAACGTCGAGACACCGGACGCGGCCAGCAGCTCTCCGGAAACGCGCGTGATAGCCGGCGGGGGGACAAGGTACCTGGCGGGCAGCTTCAGGTCGCCGTCGTACTGCATCATCCCGACGAAGCGCGTCTTGGGCCAGCGCACGCGGTCAAAGGCGGTGAAGTCTGCGTACTCGAACGCCTTGGAGATCTCGATCACGCGGTCGGCCCTGAAGTTTGTGAGAACGACCGCGTCGCCGTCCTCGACGGTGCCCACGGGCTTGCCGGCGTCGTCGACGATCACAAAGGGGTCGAGCCACTGGTCCGACACGGCGGCCTCGCCGGACCCGCGGAGCGTCGCGACGGCGGTCTTGGCGTCGGCGAACTTGTGCGGCGCCTCGCCCAGCACGTGCGCCTGCCAGCCGCGCTCGACGATCTTCCAGTCCGCCTCGTAGCGGTCCATGGTCACGCGCATGCGCCCCCCGCCCGAGGCGATCTTGCCGTCGACGCCCTCGGGAAGCGATTTGAGGACGGCCTCGAGCTCGTCCACAAAGCGGACCGAGCTGCCATCGGGGACGTCGCGGCCGTCGGTCAGAACGTGGACCCGGATCTTTTTCGCGCCGCGCTCGGCCGCGCCCCGAATAAAGAGGAACAGCTGGTCGGTGCGCGAGTGCACCCCTCCGTCGGAGAGCAGGCCGATGAAGTGCAGGGTGTGGTCCGCGAAGGACTCGGAGATGTACTTGAAGCCGTCGTCGGAGAAAACCGACCCGTCCTCGAGCGCGATGTCGACGAGCCTCGCGCCCTGGTCGATGACCTGGCCCGAGCCTTTTTTTTTTTTTTTTTTCCTTCCGGGTTGAATTTCTTGTGAGCGGAGAGGGGGCACGAGCGCCGGGAAAGGGGGAGGGGGAGAGCGAAGCGCGCAGAGAGAGCGGGTGCTGTTCTCTGGCCAGGGAGCCGGGAGGAAGGAGAGAGAAACGGCGAGGTCGAGGGTCCCATGCTCTCTTCTCCCTCTCTTTTTTTCTCCCTCTTTTCACTCCAACGCACCGAGAGCGTTGTGTCCGACTTCGGAGTTGCCCATGTCGTCGTCGGAAGGGAGGCCGACGGCCTTGCCGTGCGCCTGAAGAGGTGTTGTTTTGAGTGTGAGGGTTTTCGGTGCTGAGCGTGTCCATCGTTCGGCCGTCACCGTCGTCGTCGTCACCGTCGATGCAAAATTGAAGGCCTTTCCGCGAGCTCTCGTTGGGTATTCTGCCTCTCTCGTCCCTCTTTTTTTACTCCAGGCTCATCAGAAATAAAGCAAAGAGCCATCGGGGCTAGAATACGGGCCGCTCAAAGCCTCAAACACCCTGATCTCGCTCGATGTTTTTCCAGCGATGCGGCCCTTTTTCTTCTTCGAGAGGCCATGCCATGCCCTCGTCTCAACTCCCTCACCTTGATCGTGCGGTACCTGCCGGACACGCCGCTCAGCTTGTCCACCACCGGCGTGTCCGCGGACGCCACCGCGTTGTACTTGTCGGCGTGCGCGCCGGCGCCCCAGCCGTCGAGGATGCAAACGAGCACGGGCGCTCCCTCAGGTAGCGGCGCGATCGAGGCGTGCGGCTTGAGCGAGGGGGAGGCCGTCATGGTTTTTTTGACGAATTACTAATTCAAGGGCTTTGTCTGGGCAACTACCGCGGCTTGATCTCTACGCGCGAGAGAAAATAAGGAGAAGGAAGAAGAGCAGATGGGCGGAAAGGAAAGGGGAGAAAGAGGGGAAAAAACTAAGTCGACTGTGAATTTTCTTTTTTCTTTTCTCTTTCCTCTCTCGCGCTCCTTCCACTTCAAACCCGACCAAAAAAAGATTCTCTGTTTTTTTGTTTTAGTATATTTGCACTCGCGTAGTCATTCGCGCTCTCGCCTCGGTGTGCGCAAGAAACGGGGCAGATCCCGGGATGAAAAAAAGGCAGGGTAAAGTGTTGTCGGGAGAAAGTAGACCGAAAAACTCATAAAAAAAACCCTTTCACCACTCTCGACCGCCACAGCCTAGCCTCAAAAACGTCATCAACCATCTCTCCTCTCTCTCCTCTCCCTCCCTCTCCTTCTCTCCGTCTACTTGATAAACCTGCTCAGCACCACCTCGTGCAGCTCGGCCCTGCCCGACTGCAGCCCAGCCTCCACAGGGTCAGGGCTGGCGAGCGCGACCTTCTCCAGCTCCTCGAACGTCGCCTTGCCCTCGGTGATCCTCTTTCCGAGGGCAGTCTCCGAGTACGACGCGTACCGCTTCTTGACCATCTCGTCCGCCTCGCCGTCGGCGATCATCTCGGCTGCGTTGCGGAGCCCGCGGGCCAGAGCGTCCATGCCCGAGATGTGAGCGTAAAACAGGTCCAGGAGGTCGGTAGACTCCCTGCGCAGCTTGGCGTCAAAGTTGATGCCTCCCGGAGCGAGGCCGCCCTGCTTCAGGATCACCTTGGCCAAAAGCAGCGACTCCTTGGGGTCCGTGAGGAACTGGTCCGTGTCCCAGCCCGTCTGCGCGTCGCCCGTGTTGGCGTCCACGTTTCCCAGGGCTCCTCGCAGGCTCGAGAACATCAGCTCGTGCTCGCAGCTGTGTCCCGACAGAGTCGCGTGGTTGCACTCGATGTTGAGCTTGAAGTCGCTCGCGAGGCCGTAGTGGTCGAGGAAGCCGAGCGTCGTCGCTGCGTCCCAGTCGTACTGGTGCTTGGTCGGCTCCTGAGGCTTGGGCTCGAGGAGTAGGTTTCCCTTGAACCCGAGCTTCTTCTTGTATTTGACGGCCATCTTCATGAACCGGGCGAGGTTGTCGAGCTCGAGCCCGAGGTCGGTGTTGAGGAGGGTGTGGTAGCCCTCGCGCCCTCCCCAGAAGACGTAGTTTTCCTGTTTTTTTTTTTTCCAGAGAGGGGACGCGAGTCCGCCGGGGTCGAGAGAAAAAGTGTGTGTCAGAGAGAGAACGAGAGCGTTGTGCCCATCCCTCAGATCCCCCCCCCCAAACTCGAACAAAAAATTCGAAAACTCAAAGAAAACACAACTCAAAAACGTTTCCTCACCCCGCCCAGCTCGACCGTCGCGTCCATCGCCGCCTTCACCTGCGCCGCAGCGTACGCGAATACCGTCGCGTTCGGGCTCGTGGCCGCGCCGTGCGCGTAGCGCGCGTGCTTGAACAGCTGCGCGGTGCCCCACAGCACTTTCTTCCCCGACTGCTGCTGCAGATGCTTGGCGAGCTTGACGACGGAAGCCAGGTTGGCGTTGGACTCCTCCAGGGTCCTGCCCTCGGGGGCGATGTCCCGGTCGTGGAAGGCCCAGTAGTCCACGCCCAGCTTGTCGAGGAACTCGAACATCGCCCGCATGCGCCTGTGCGCGACCTCGAGCTCCGGGAGCGAGGCGTCCTCCCAGGGCCAGACCCGGGTCGGCCCGCCAAAGGGGTCGCCGCCGTCGCCGCGCAGCGTGTGCCAGAAGGCCACCGAGAAGCGGAGCCACTCGCGCATGGGCCTGCCCGCGACGACCTCGTCCGCGTTGTAGTAGCGGAAGGCCAGGGGGTTCTTGGAGTCGGGGCCCTCGTACCTGATCTTCGTGACTCCGGGGAAGAACTCGGCCTTTTTTGGGAGGTGGCCCCTCGTGGTGGGGCACTGTTGCTGCTGCTGCTCAGAAGGTGAGGCCTTGGTGGCGGCGAGGGCGGCCAGAGGGGAGACGGAGAGGGCCTGGAGAGAGAAGACAGAGAGCAAGAGAGAGAGAGAGAGGGAGAAGGGATCGGAAGAAGAAGACGTGAGTGCTGGTGGAGGTCGAGGTCGGGAGAGGAGAAGAGAGAACGAGGGAGCAATTGGCGGAAACGCCACGATGCTCGATTGAAAAACAAACCGCTTTCTCGTCGCTGGCCCGAGCAACGCCTCTGATTCATCTCTCTGCTCCCCCCTCCCATCATCTCGAGACCCTCGAATAAAGATGGCTGGTAGCAAAAAGAGAAAGTGAAAATGACTCACCAGCACGGCCACCGCGGCAGCGGAGAGCGCGAATTTCATCGCGGCGCGTCTTTGAGCTGAGTCGATCGACTGCGAATAGAAAGGAGAGGGCGACAGGTCACTTTTGAAAGAGGCCCTGTTGCTGTCGCGGTTACGCTCGGAGAGCTAGCTTCGAACCGGGAAGGACAGAGAGCTCGCTGAAAAAGAAAGGAACGCAGCGGGTAAAAGCAGAAGCGCGCGCTCTGCTGCTGACGATGAAGACGAGGAAAAAACTCAACAGAAAAAAGATTGTTTGGCCACAGTCGAGATTTTTTTCCCCACTCTCTCTTTCGCTCTTCACTTTCTCTCTCCCCGACCTCTCCAGCTCTCCGACAAGCTCCCCGATTTCGATGCACATTTTTTTTTTCAAGTACACAAAGGAGAGTTCAGAAGGAAAACAGAGACAAAATCGTCTACAGCAGCCCCTCAAGCGCATCCCAGACCACCTCGGCCGCGGCCTCCGCGTTTGCTGCCGCCCGCAGCGCCGCGGCCGCCAGCGGCCTGCAGCTGTTGCTCCCGCTGCCGGCGGCCGCGAGCGCCAACGCCGCGACGACGGCGCCGCCGCTGCCGAGCCTGTCCAGCACCTCCCTCCTGCGCGGGATGGGGAGCTCGAAGAACGCCGCGAGGACGTCCCCATCGAGGAACTGGGGCGGGGAAGAAGAAAGCGGAGGAGGGAGAGAAGAAGAGGAGGGAGCTTGGGAGGAAGGAGAAGAAGAAGAGGAAGAGCGAAGCGCTCGCTCTGCGAGCGGGTGCGACCCGTCTGCGATCGCCGCCAGCGTTGCCCTCTTCGCTCCCTCAAAGGCCCGCATGGCCACGCGCATGGCGGCCTCGTCGCGCGCCCGGCGTCCATGATCGTCCATCTCCTCCGGGGCGGGGAGGGAGAGCGGGGGGAAGGGCGCGGGGGCCTCGGCGGAGGAGGCAGGCGCCGGAGCGAGAGTGGCGAGGCTGTTGGCGCTGTTGTTGTTTCCGGTCCCGCTGCTGCCGTTCCCTCTGTTCGCTCCGTTCCCGCCGGCCACCGCCGCCAAGGCCGCGGCCAGCGCCGTCGAGACGCCCCTAGGGGACAGCGGAGGCATCGAAGCCGCGGCCACGGCGGCCTCCGCCGCAGCCGCGAGCGACTCCTCTCCACCTCCTACCCTGGCCTCCCCAGCCTCCGTCTCCGTCTCCGTTGAGTCAGCGTGAGCGGCGAGCACCGCCGCGGCGGCCTCCCTCCCCGCGGCATCGGCGACAACAGAGGCCCAGGGAGGGTAGAAGGGGCGCCAGGGAATTTCGTTCCCCGTTTGCGGCGGAGGAGAGATCGAGGGCCTCTTCAGCGAGGGAGGGACCGCGAGCGGCGGCGGCGCCGCGGCGCCCTCTCTGCTGCCCCTACCGGTCGACTCGAGCGCCGCTTGGATCAGCAGCAGCGCCGCGCCGAGCTCCCGCGGGACCTGGCGCACGGCCAGCAGCGCCCCGGCGTCGTTCCCGAACAGCCAGGTCGGGTGGCGGCGGCTGCACTGCTGCTGCTGCTGCCGCTGCTGGTGCTGGAGCTGGCGTTGGTTTTGCTCCAAAGAAGAAGAAGAAGAGGGAAGGAAGAGGCCCTCTCTGCACTTCCGCTTTTTCGACGAGAGAGGGTCGTCGCCGCTTCTCTCGGGGCTTTTTCTCCTTCTTCTTCTCTCGCCGTCGCCGTCGCCGTCGCCATCGTCACAGCTCAGCACAACGGCGCACGTCACCCTCGACCCGCCTCCCATGCGCCCCACGGCCGCGTCGGAGAGGCACCGCTCCGGGTTGACCGCCGCCGCCGCCGCCAGCATGCTGCCGTCGCGGAAGAGCGGCGGCGGCGGCGCCAGGGCGAAGAGCCTCCCGCCGAGGGCGTCGCCGCCGACGGCGCCAAAGTCCTGTCGGAAGCAGCCGGAGCCCGAGATGTGGGGCCAGGCGACAGGAACCACCGCCGCGGCGGCCCAGGGCGTCGAGCAGGCCGCGATCGGGCGCAGGAGGCCGCGGCCGCCGCGGCGCGGCGGAGCGTCGTCGTCTTCGGTGTCGTCGCCGGCGCCGGCGCTCGAGGTCCGAGGCCGGGGCGGGGGACCAGCCGTCACCGCGAAAAGCGACACCCCGACGCCGCCGCCGCCAAGGCCGCAGCCGCTGCGTCCTCCGCGCTGCGGGCCGTTCCCGCCGTCGGCGACGGCTATCACGGAGGTGACCGCCCCGGAGGAGGAAGAGACCGGCTCCGTCGAGGTCGGGGCAGGGAGCACCCGCAGGGACAGCGCCGCCGAGTCCCCACCGGCTCGGAGTCGGCACACGGCGCGCGCCCTGAGGCTGCCCCGAAGCCTCGGAGGAGGGCGAAGAGGGGGGATCCGCAGCCGCCGGTCTCCTGCCGCCGCGGAGGAGAGCGGGTGCGACGTGGGCGCCCGAGCGGCCCCCGCCGCCGCCTCCATCGCCGCCGTCACCGCGCGCTCCACGGCCGCCATCGCCGCGCGCCCGTCGGGGCCCCGGTGGCGCGAGCGCAGCCTTGCGGTTATGCGGGCCATCGCCGCCCTCGTCGCCTCGGCCTCGGCCGCCGCCGCCGGCGTCGGAGGGGCCGCGACGTCGAGCAGGGCGAGCCTCCGCTCGATCGCCGCGGCGAGCCCTCCGTCAGGCAGCGCGGCGAGGGCGTGGACTCGCTCACGCGGGCAGCGGACGTGAGCGACGACGGTGGCGCGCCAGGGGTGGAAAGGGCGCGGCGCGAGAGGGGGAGGAAAAGGGGAGGAGGGGTGTGGTTTCTTCCCGTCGTCGCCGTCGTCGTCGGCGGCGACATTTTCGGCGTCCGACACCATCTCGAAAGCCAGCACGCGGATGCGGCCCATGCCGCCCTGCGTTTCGTCGTTGCTGGCAAAAGCCAGCCAGGAGACAGGGGTTCCCTTGCTCTTGCTGCAGCTTTTCGGAGGAGGAGGCGGGGGAGGGCGAGGGGAGGAGGAAGGCTGGAGCGACGACGCCGGAAGGAGCTCCTCCCCGTCGTCGCCTAGGGCTCCCTCTTCCCCTTCTCTTCCCTCCCCTTCTCCGAGCATCTCTGCCTCGAAGGCGTCGAGCATCTCCGCCTCCTCGGTCGCCCCGGTTCCTGGAGCCGTCGCCGTGGCGGCTGTTGCTGCAGCTGCGGCTGCAGCGGCCTCCGCCGCGCGCCTTCTCGTCACAGGCCCCCCGCCGGCGGCGCCGGCAGCAGCGGGGCCCGCCCCCGCCGCCGCCGCTTCCTCCTCCTCCTCCTCCTCTTCGCTGGTGCTCTCCAGGGCCGCGGCGAGGCCCTGCCGCTGCTGATGCTGCCGCATCGTCCTTCCGCGCGGAGGCAGGCGCGCTTCCTCGTCGTCTTCATCGCTTTCGTCGCCCTCGTCATCAGCGAGAGCAGCAGTCTCAGCCGTCGCCGAAGCCAGGCAGGCCCGCAGCCTCGCCTCCGCCGCGGTGCCCGCGAGGAGCTCGCCGCCGCCCCACGCGGCCAGGCCGGCGATCGTCTCGCTGCGGCCGACGGGGTGGCGGAGAATGACCTCCCCCGAGGAGGCGTCGGCGAAGACGATGGCGTCCTCGCACGCGGCCGCGACAACGGCAGGGGGAGGAGAGGAATGAGAGGGAGAGCGCGAGCCTCCCTCTTCTTCTCCTCCGCCGTTGGAGAAGGAAAGCGCGGCGACGTGACTGAAGCGCGAGGGGCGCAGCGCTTCCCCTCGCATTCTGGGGAGGAGCTGCAGCGGCGAGAGGTCGGGCGCGATGGCGATGAGCGACAGCGACGCGTCGGCATCGGCGACCAACAGGCACGGAAACGGCGGCGGCGGCGGCGAAGGCGAACGAGGGCGAGCGCAGAGGCCCTTCCGCGCCTTCGGCTCCCTTCCCTCTTTTTGCTCCTCCTCCTCCTCCTCCTCCTCCTCCTCGCCGCCTCCTGCTGCCCCGCTCCACAGGGCGACCACGTGAAGAGCTGTCGCTCCTGCACCTGCTGTCCCGCGGAGGTTGAGCCTCGACACGCGGGCCGGCAGGGGAAGAGACGCGGGGCCGCTGCCGCCCCCGTCGAGCGAGACGACCGCGGCGTGCTCCCCGACGGCGACCGCGACGGCGACGGCCTTCGGTTCCCTCCTCCTCCCTGCTCCTCCCGTCGCTCCTCCAATGGCGCCCTGCGACGGCGGCGGGGGGAGCAGCCCCGGGGGCGCCGGCCTCAGGGAAACCGGCAGGGATCCGAGCCTGACGTGGCTCAGCGGCTCAGTCAGGCGCCACGGGGACGGAGGAGAAGGGGGAGCAGGAGGAGGAGGCTCCGGCGCTCGCACGGCCGCGGCGTGCGAGAGCGCGCCGCAGCGCCAGCCGACGAGCGCATGCGCCGCGGCCTCCTCCCCCGGGTCCGAGGGAACGAGGACGAGCATCACGGACTCGGGGACGTTTGGGGCCGCGGGCTCCGGCAGCGCCAGCGCCGCTGCGCGAGCTGCTCCCGGGGAGGAGAGAGGCAAGAGGGGCGGCGGAGGAGGAGCCGCGGCCTCTTCTCTGGGGCTGCTCTCTCGTCGCTGCTTTCTCGCTGCCGCTGCCGCCGTCGCCGCTGTTGCTGCTGCCGCCGTCGCATCAAAACCGAGCAGCGGGCCCAGATCCCTGGCCGGCGGCGGCGGCGACAGATCCGCCAGCGGGACCACCTGCGCCTTCGCGACCATGGCGCCCCCACCTCCGGGGCCGGCCCCGCGCGTGACGCTGACCCCGAGGAGCGAGACGCCGGGGCGGTAGGTCCCGACGAGCGCGAGCATCTCGAAGGTCGAGGTCGAGGTCGAGGTCGAGCCGCCGCGGCGGCGGTCCGCCCCGCCGCCGCCGCGTTGCTGCAGCGAGAGGCACGACGCTTCGTGCGGGAGCGCGAGCTCGGCGGCGACCTCGAGCCCGAATGGGAGGAGCGGCTCCTCCCCCTCCCCCGACCCCTCCGGGCGCGGGGGAGGGGGCGCGCGGGCGCGGGCGGGGGCCCTCGCGAGGAGCGCCAGCAGCGTGACCCCGCGCGTCCCGGTCGCGGCCAGGAGCACCAGGCCCCCCGCGGCGCCCGAGGTCGCGGCCGCGGAGATGGAGCTCCCCGGCGGGGGTAGGAAGTCCCGGGCGAGGATCGGGGGAGGCGGCGGCGGCGGAGAGGGGGCGGCGGCGGCGACCCTGGCAGCGCGCGCGGCGTCGCAGAGGCGGACCCTCGCCGTCGTCGCGTGCGCGGCGACGACGACGGCGGCGGCGGCGCCACCGGCTTCTCCTCCCTCCTCGCAGAAGACCTCGCCAAACGCCAGCGTGCTCTCGTCGGCTGCGGCGCCGAGGGCGGCAGTCGCGTCGACGAGCGAAGAGGGCGAGGAAGAAGGGGCCGAAGAGGCCGGGATAGAACGCGCTCCCCCTCCGGCGAGCGCGCGCGAGGCCGAGGCGAACGACACCATCACGACGCCGCCGCCGCCGCTTCCGCTCCCGCTCCCGCCTCTTCCGCTTCCGCTTCTGCTCCTCGGCACCGCCACGGACCACAGACCGCCGACCCCGGGGGCAGACCCGACGCCAGAGGTGGAGAAGAGCGTGGTAGCGGCTGCTCCGGGCGTGACCGAAGCCGCGGAGGAGGAGCAAAAGGCAAGGCGACCGGCGCCGGCGCCGCTCTCGAGGCGCGTGACGAGGAGGGCCCCCGGGGGGGCCGACCCCGCGGTCCCCTCTGCCGCCCCCTTCGCCGCGGTGGAATCCATGTCCACGACGGGGCCCAGGACGCGGCGGAAGGGCAGCGCGGCGAGAGGGGGCCCCGCGGGGGAGGGGCCGGCGGCGGGGGCCCCCTCTGGCGCGGCGGAGACGACCTCCGCCCGCCCCTCACGCGGCCAGACCAGTGCGCTTCGGTCACCGGAGCAGCCGCCCCCGCAGCGTGGGAGGGGGACGAGCGCGACGGGCGGGGCGGCTCCCACTCCCGCTCCCGTCCGGGTGTGGCGGGCCGGCGCGAGCTCCCGGAGGGCGAGCGAAGGGACCGAGAACGCCGCTCCGTCGCCGGCGGCCTCGGAGGAGGGGGCGCGGCAGCGACGCGCGACGACGTTGACGCCGACGCGCCGGATGGCGCCGCGCTCCGTCGCGAGCCAAAGGACGAACGAGCCCGGGGACTCGGTCTCCGAGAGACGCGCCGCGGTGACTCGGCCTCCCCCGATCGCCAGCGACGGCGCTCGGAGCTCGTCGTCGCGGTGCCCCGGCGCGTCGGCGGCCTCATCCTCGGCGTCAGCGGCGGCGGCGAAGGCCTCGGGCTCGGAGACGGAGACGGAAACGGTGCCCTCGCGGTCGACGAGCAGCGACGGAAGACCCGCCGCCCAAGGGGGTCGGGAGGCAGACCCGACGCCGCCGCCGCTGCCTCCGCCTCCGGGGGGGGGAGAAGCCACCGCGATGACGTGATCGATCGGGGGGCGCTGCCCCGCTGCTGCCGCTGCCGCCCCCCGCGGCAGCCTCGGCGGGAGCAGCCTGTGGAGGATAGCCCTGACGCGGCCGGGCTCCGGGGCGGGCGAGGTCGGATCCGGGTCGACGCTGTCGACGTTCAGACACCACGGCCCTCGGAACGCGCCGTTCCTGCCTTCTTCGCCGCAGAGGCTGCCGGGATCGGTGGCAGCAGCGCTGATGGCGACCGAGAGGCGCAGCTTGCGAGGGAAGCGAGGGGGGCGCTGCTGCTGCCGCTGCTGCTTCTTCTGCTTGTGCTTCTTCTGCTGCATATCGGGCGCCGCGTCCTCCTCCTCCTCCCTTCGCGGCCGGAAAATCAGACCCGTGGGAGCAAAGAGAGGATTGAATGGTGCCTTGTGCTGGAGCTCCAAGGGCTCGGAGAGGCGGACAGAGAAGACGCCGCCGCCTTTTCCGCTTCCGCCGCCGCCGCCGCCGTCCTCCTCGTCCTCCTCCTCGTCGACCTCGACGGCCGTCACCGTCATCCTCCCATCGCCACAGAGAGCCGCGAAAACCGTCCCGTCGTAATGCGCGGCAAGCAGCGCGGGCGCCCCGGGGTACCTGTCGCTGCCTGGCTCGGCGACTTTGACGGACGCGAGCTCGACAAACCTGGATTTCATTTTTTGGGTATTTTTCGGAGGTGGGGGGCATGAGTCCGGTCGCTGATTTCTCTTTCTGCCGAGCTGCCTCTCTCTTTCTCTCTCTTTCTCTCTCTCTCTCTCGTCGGCCAACAACCACGCCCTCTCACCCTTGCGTCTCCGAGACCGTCAGTACAGTGACTCTCCCGGAGTCCGTGAGCAGCAGGAGGAGGTCGCGCGTGGAGCCCTGTTGTTGTTTTGTATTGTTTTTTTTTTGGGGGGGGGGGGAGGTTGAGAAAGTGCCGACGAGGAAGAATTTCTATGCACCTGGGACAGCGGCGCAACGGAATGGACACAACAAACTTCCGTGCCGTGTCGAGATCTCTCTCGAACATCCCAGCTCGCTTTCTGCCCCATAAAACAAACCTTCACGGGAAGCTTGGCCACCGCGCGGACGAGGCCGTGGACCCTGCGGCGGAAGAGCAAGGCCGGAGCGGAAGCGCATGCCGACGGCGTCGTCGCGTTGCCATCACTGTCGTCGTCTCCTCCTCGCGCTGCGCTGCTGCGGGGTCTCAGGAGCTCGAGGGCGTCCGAGAGGGCTAGCACAGTGCAGGGGCACGACGACCCGTCGTCTATCAAGAAGAAACCGGACGCGGACCCGATACACCTGGAGCTCGGGACGACCGTGCGCGAGATGAACGAACAAGCCATTCTTTTCTTCGGCAAAGACGCTCGAGCGTCAGGAAAAAAAATGTTTTTTCATTTTCACTTCGCTCTTTTTCATCCAATCTCAAGGCTTTTTTTGCTCTCTTTCGTCGCAGCAGAGAATCGAGGGGCCATGTCGGCCTTTCCAAACCCTCGCGCCACGGCAGCAGCTCGAGGACAGAGACGACTCTCTGTCCGGGCTCGCGCAGCAGCAGCAGCAGAACACGGAGAGAGAGCGCGCAGCAGCGAGAAGCCCGCGATCATCGTCGGATGCCAAACCCCTCCCCGGCCTCTGCCGACTCCCCCGCCGCTCGACCTCCTCTTCCGCCGCCTCGCCGCTCCGGCCATGGCCGCGGCCGTCGTCGCCGTCGCGTCACTGGCGCCTTTGGATGCGTCCGCTGCTCCTCCCCCCGAGATGATCTCGGCCTCGGCTTCTTCGAGCTCTTCCTCTTCTTCTTCTTCCTCTCCTTCCTCCTCTTCATCGTCGACCCCGGCGCCCATGCCGCCGCCGCTGCCGACGAAGTTCCCCCCTCTGCGCTCCTTCTCGCTTCCAAGGGTCGAGCGGGCCGTCCTCTCCAACGGTCTCCGGGTCTTTTACGTCTCCGACGCTCCGGCAGCAGGGATTGGAGGCGGGAGCCGCGGAAGCGGCGGGATCGGGACGCCGACGGCGAGGGGCGCGCTGCTGATGCGCGGGGGGCAGCGCGCGGCCTCTCCCGCGGGCGTCGCCACCCTGGCGACGACGGTGCAGCGCGCCGGCGGGTCCCTGCAGCACCCGGCGCCGGCCCTCGACGAGCGCCTCGACGACCTCGCCGCGGCGGTCGAGGCCGGGGCGGCCCCGGACGCGTCGGTCGTCTCGTTCGAATGCCTGTCGGAGGACGCGGCCGAGGTGCTGGCCGTGGTCGGCGAGCTCGTTCGGTCGCCGGCGCTGCCGGCCGACCGGCTCTCGCTCGCCAAGGCGCAGGTGGTCTCCGCGCTGCGGCACCGGGACGACTCGCCCGGGGCGGCCCCGGCGCGCGAGGCCGCGAGGATGATCTACGGGAGGGGGAGCGTGTTCTCGCGCAACCCCACCGTCGAGCAGGTCACCGCGATCCGCAGGGAGGACCTCGAGAGTTACCTGAGGACGTGGCAGAGGCCCGACGCGGCGGTGCTGACGCTGGTCGGGGACTTTGGGAGCCCCCCCAGCGGGGGAGGAGCCGCTGCCGCGGCGGGAAGGATCAGCGGCGGAGGGGCGGTGGCGACAGCCTCGACGCCCTCTCCCTCGCCTCCGCCGTCGTTCTCGGCCCCCGCCTCCTCCTCCGCGGCCGCCAGGGCCGCGTTCGCGGCCGCGGAGCGAGCCCTGGGGGGGTGGCGCGTCGCGGACGGCCAGCCCGCCGACCCTCCGCCGATACCGACCTCCCCGCTCGCCGACGAGTCCACCTGGAAGGGGAAGACCTTCCTGATCGACAGGCCGGGGCTGCCGCAGGCGTCGGTGGCGATGGCGCTGCCGGGCGTGCGGCTCGACGACGAGGACGCGCCGGCGCTCGACCTGCTGGGCGGGAGCTTGAACTCCTTCGGGGGGAGGCTGTTCGACGGGCTGAGGACCGAGAGGGGGCTGGCGTACACGGTCGCGGCGAGGTTTGATACGGGTGCGTGCCCCCTGGCCTCGAGGAGAGGAGGACGAGGAGGACGATGAGAAGAAGTTTTTTTTCGAGT
>Ga0315287_10002945_pt1 | contig 16310 bp, 13 predicted proteins | sample YL17G11_0_MG_FD_205037 | JGI IMG/M metagenome (GOLD analysis project Ga0315287, IMG submission 205037) | Sediment microbial communities from Yellowstone Lake, YNP, Wyoming, USA - YL17G11_0 | ecosystem: Environmental > Aquatic > Freshwater > Lake > Sediment | place: USA: Wyoming | collected... | reverse complement strand
GCGGTGAAGCGACCGGTCTGGAAGACGGCGGCGGCGATGACCTGCCCGAGCGTCAGGAACGCGATGGCCGACGGAACTACAAAGAACGTGACCTGGCGCATGGCACGCTCCAACCGTTCGCGGAGGGCGGCGTGGGCCGATTCGCCCAGCCCCGCGGCCTCCGACAACTCGGGCAGCTCCGCGGCGGCCACCGACATGCCGAACAGGCTCACCGGCAGCGTATACAGTAACTGCGCATTCATCAGGGCAGCCACGGCGCCGGTCGGGAGCAGGCTGGCGAGGATGGCGTCGACGAAAGCACTGATCTGGGCGACCCCCCGGCTTACGAAGGCCGGCCCGAAGTTCGCAAGCACGGTCCGCACGCCGGCGTCGCTGGCATCGAGTGAGGGACGGAACTCCCCGAGCAGCCGTCGGACCTCGGGGAGCTGCACCGCAAACTGCAGCAGGCTCCCCGCCAGGGCGCCCCAGGCCGTGAACACCACGATCCGTTCCGGCGCCGTGCCGATGGCGGGAACCAGCGTGACGGCGATGATCGCCACGTTCCAGATGACGGGGGCCGCATAGGAGAGGAAGAACCGGCGATGGCTGTTGAGGACGCCCAGGCACCAGGCGGAGAGGACCAGCAGCCCGACGCCAGGAAAGAGGACGCGGACCAGCTGGACCGTAAGGTCGTGCTTGGCGCCGTGAAAGCCAGGAGCCAGCAGCGTGACCAGCCAAGGGGCGGTGGTCACCCCGATGGCCACCACGGCGGCGGTCACGACGGCCAGGAGCCCGAGCACCGCCCCGGCGACGCGGCGGGCGTCGTCCTGACGTCCCTGCCCGATCAGCCGGGCGTAGACCGGAATGAACGACGCCGAGAGGACGCCCTCACCCAGGAGGTTCTGGAGAAAGTTCGGGATCCGGAAGGCCGCCGCGAAGGCGTCGGCCGCGTCACCCAGACCGAGATAGTGTGCCAGAACGCGCTGCCGGACGAGACCGGCGATGCGGCTGAGCAGGATGCCGGCCGCGACCAGCGCGGCCGCGCCGCGAGCCCGTGGGGTCAGGGGGACGAGCGCGGCGGCAGGGCAGGCCTGCCGGGCGATTCCTCGAGGAGCCGCTGGAGGAACTGGTTCTCTTCGCGGAGCGACTCGACCGCTCGGCCCAGGTCATCCATCTCCGCCTCGAGCAGTTCGACCTTCTTGGCGAGTTCGGCGACGGCGGGCGGAGCGGCGGCCTCGGGTCCCTCCAGCCGGCGGGCGATCGCCCGGCCAATGGGGGAATCCACCACGATTCCGAAGATCGGAATCATGAGCGCGACCAGCATGATGATGCCGATGAGCGCGAGGGTCATGGGGGGAGTCTAGGACCGGTCGGCCGCGCCAGCAAGGGCCGACGCGTACCAGGCGTTGATGGACTGGGCCAGCTCCGCCAGGAAGGGCCTTCCCTGGCGTGCCAACCACCCGGCGGCGGTCAACACCCGCTCCTGCGGCTTGCCCGCCGGCAGCACGGCCGTGCGCGCCCGCCCGATCTGCGCCAGCTCCACGGCCTCGCGTTTCTTCAGGTGCTGTTCGACCTTCTTCTGGATCTCCGCCAGCCCGCTCAGCCCGGCCTGGCGGGCGGCGGCGATGGGACGCTCCAGCGTCGGGTCGACGCCGACGGCGCCCGCCTGGATGACCGCGTACTCCCGTTCGAGCCCCTCGCGCAGGCGGGCGGTAGCCGCCATCAGGTCGACCGGCAGTTGAGATCTGACGACCCTGGATTCCAGGGCGTTCCCCGGCAGGAGCAGCTCCTCGAGCGTCGCGCCGTACTTGCCCAGGACCCGGTCCACCCGGGGTTCCACCAGCATCCCCGACCATCGGGGCACCGGGACCTGGCGCACGACTCCGAGCTGTTCATAGAGCGGAGCACACAGGCCCAGATAGGCCAGCTCCCCGGGGCCCGCCACGTACGCGACCGATGGCAGGATGGCGCTCTCGGCGACCGGCCGAAGCAGCACGTTGGGCGAGAGCCGCTCGGGCTCGGCGCTGGCGATGCGATGGATCGCCTCGGCGCTTTGCCGACTGCCCGAGCGGCGGGCGACGAAGGCGCCGTCGTCCACGGTGAGGCGCTCACGTCCGGCACTGGTTTCCAGGAACACGAGGCTGGCCCCTGGGATGACAGGAACGGGCGGTTCCCTGCCCTCGCGGAGATAGGCCTCCGCGGCGGTGGCAAGGGCTGCCTCGAGGTCGCGGGACTGCTCGAGCGCCCGGATCAGCAGTGGCCCCATGCCCCGCTTGACGGCCGGATGCGTCGAATCCATGCAGGCGATACCGAACGGGGCCAGGAGTTCCGCCAGGGCCGCGCCGAAGGCACGGCCGACCGTGGCACCGACCCGGTAGTGCCGACCGAGCCAGTCGAGCGTTTCGTCTCGGGCCGGGGACGCCGGAGTGGTCTGCTCCAGAAGCCGCAGCTGGTCCACGATCTCGGGACCGAGCGGCAGCCGGTACATCGGCAACTGGGGCGCGTCGGCGGGGCGGTCGCTCAACGTGGCGGTCACGAGTTCGCCATCCGTGCCCAGCCAGCTGGTGGAGCGCGCCTCGGCATAATCGTGATCGTCATTCGCCAGCCAGAAGACCGGGACCACCGGCTGACCCCACCGCCGCTCCAACTCCCCGGCAAGGGCGGCCGCGGACAGCGCCTTGTAGATCGTGTAGAGCGGTCCCGTGAACAGGCCGGGCTGCTGCCCCGTGGTCACGATCAGGGTCTCTGGGTGCCGCAGGCGCTCGAGCACCGGAGCCACGCCCGGCGCCACGACGATGGCATCGAGCAGTGCTGCCGCGACTCCACCGCCCCGGGGCACGGGCGCGGGTACGGTGGAGGAGAGTGGCGTCGGGACGATGCGCATGCGTTCTACTTCCCCTTGTGATATTTCTGTCCCGCCAGGATCGTCGCCGCGCGATAGCACTGCTCGAGGACGACGACGCGCGCCAGTTCGTGCGGCAGGGTCAGGGCGCCCAGGCTCCACCGGTGCCCGGCCGCCGCGGCCAGCCCGTCATCGAGCCCGGTCGACCCGCCGATCAGCAGGGCCACGTCGCGGCCCTCGTCGCGCCACCGTCCCAGCCGCCGCGCCAGTTCGGCGCTCGACCAGGCCTCGCCGCCCCGGGTCAGCGCCACGACCAGGCAGCCCGGCGGCACCAGGACGGTGAGCCGCTTCCCTTCCTCACGCCGCTGGGCCGCGTCGTTGCCGGCGCGGCCTGCTTCCTTCGCCTCGCGCTCGGCGACGGGGAGATACCGCGACAGCCGGGCAAGGTAGTCGTCCGCCGCCTCCCGGAAACAGGGGCGGAGTTTACCGACCGCGACCACGTGCAGGAACGTCACGGCCCGCCCGGCTCACTGCCCACTACGCGTACAGGCCGCGCAGCCGGTGGACCTCCGCGACCCGGTCGATGGACAGCATGTATGAGGCGGTCCTCATGCTGACCTTGTGCTTGTCCGCCATGGTGGCGACCTCGGCGAAGGAACGTTCCATGATCCGCTCGAGCCGCTGGTTGACCGTATCCTCGTCCCAGAAGTACCCGCCTCGATCCTGGACCCACTCGAAATAGCTGACGGTCACCCCTCCCGCGTTGGCCAGGATGTCCGGGATCACGAAGATGCCCTTGGCCTCGAGAATCGGGTCGGCGGCGGCGGCGGTCGGTCCATTGGCCCCTTCGCAGACCACCTTGGCACGGATCTGTGGGGCATTGTCGTCGGTGATCACGTTCTCGAGCGCCGCGGGCACCAGCACTTCGCACTCCATCGTGAGGAGCTCGGCGTTGCTGATCCGGTCGCCCTGGGGGAAGCCTTCGATGGTGCGCCGCGTGGCGGCCCAGGCCATGAGGGCGGGAATGTCGAAGCCCTTCGGATCGTGCAGGGCGCCGGTCTGATCACCCACGGCGATGATCTTCATCCCCTGCTCCGCCATCAGCAGCGCGGAGATCGAACCGACGTTGCCGAAGCCTTGCACGGCGACCCGCGCGCCTTTGAGCGGTATCCCGAGCCGGCCGAGCGCGGCCCTGGTGGCGATCATGCAGCCCCGACCGGTTGCCTCCCGCCGCCCGAGTGAGCCTCCCATGACCACCGGCTTGCCGGTCACCACGGCGGTGACCGTATGGCGCATCTGCATGGAGTAGGTATCCATGATCCACGCCATGACCCGCTCGTTGGTATTCACATCCGGTGCGGGCACGTCCGAATCCGGGCCGAGCATCCCGATGATCCCCGAGGTATACCGACGGGTCAGCCGCTCCAGCTCCCCATCGGAGAGCGTGGTCGGGTCGCAGATGACCCCGCCTTTGGCCCCGCCGAATGGAATGTTGACGACGGCGCACTTCCACGCCATCCAGGCCGCCAGCGCCGTCACCTCATCGAGGGTGACGTCGGGATGGAACCGGATGCCACCCTTGCCGGGCCCGCGAGCGCTGTTGTACAGCACCCGGTACCCGGTGAACACCTCCACCCGGCCCGAGTCCATCCGCACGGGCACCGAGACGATCAGCTGCTTCTCGGGATGGCGCAGGATGGAGTAGAGACCCGGATCGAGGCCAAGGCGCTGGGCGGCATCGTCGAAGCGGGACATCATCGCTTCGAAGGGATTCTCCTGGTGCCGGAACCGCTGGTCCCGGTCGGCACGGATCAGTGGGGTGGCGGGGGACTGAGGTGTCGTCATCGGAAGTCTCACTCTCCGTATGGGCCGTTACAGATGGTCGAGGGGCGCAATCACCGCGTGCAAGGCCCGCACCAGCGCTTCCTGCCCCTCCTCCCACTCCAAGTCTAACACCGCCACGAGTGGCTCCGGCACGCTGGCGGGCCAGCGATCCCGGAGCTTCACGGCGTCCTTTTGGGTGATGATCACCCAGTCGGCTTTCCGCGCCGCCTGGGCAAGCCAGGCCACGTCTTCGTCACGAAAGACATGGTGATCACGCCAGGTGGCGACCTGGACGGCAGCCCCGGTGGCCTTGGTCTGGGCGATGAACGCCTCGGGGTCAGCGATGGCCGATGCCGCCACCACGCGGGTGCCCGCCAACTCCGTCGCGCCCACCTGCCGGCCGCTCAGCATTCCGGCATACCGCGTCACCGCCAGGTGCACGACTGCGACCGGCCCTCGAATCCGCGGCGCGAGGTCATGGGCGAGCGCCAGGGCCGAGGCGGCGTCGGCCCGCTTCCGGGTGACCACCAGGGCATCGGCCCGGCGCAACGCGGGCACGCCCTCGCGCCAGGGACCCGCGGGCAGGGACCAGCGGACCGCGTGCGTGGTTTCCGCGCTGACGACGGCGATGTTGAGGTCACGCCGCACGTCGAGCCGCTGGAAGGCGTCATCCAGCACGAGCACCTGGGCGCCCTGAGCCAGCGCCAGGGCAGCGCCGGCCGCCCGGTCCGGATCCGCCACGACCCGCGCACCGGGCAGCGCCTGGCGGTGCACCTCGGCCTCGTCTCCGCCCCGGTAGCCGCGGAGGAGAATTCCCGGCGTCAGACCGATGCTGGCGTAGTATGCCGCGATCCAGCCCGCGATCGGCGTCTTGCCCGAGCCGCCCACCGTCAGGTTGCCGACCGCCACCGACGGCAGGGGCAGGTCGTGAACCTTCGCCCAGCCTTTGGCGTAGGTGGCGGCCCGGACGGCCATCATGGCCCGCCAGAGCCCCGACGCCGGCAGGAGCAGCAGGCGCGCCAGCCTGGCATCGATCCGTCGGCTCGTCCAGAGCCAGCGGATCAGCCGGTGGGTTCGGCCGCGTCGTCCCATGGCATCTCCCGCGCCAGTTCCGCCATGGCGCTTTCTGCCCGGAGAACCCCGCGTTGCAGTCCCGCTTCTCCCGGCTCCACCTCGAAGGGGGCCCCATAGCAGATCACTACCCGTGCCAGTGGCTTCGGAATCATGAATCGATCCCACGAGCCCAGCCGCCAGGCCCGGGACGCGCCGGCGTGGATGGGCAGCACCGGGACGCCGGCCCGTTGCGCGGCGGAGAGCGCCCCCGGTTTCATCACCCGCCGCGGGCCCTGCGGCCCATCCGGCGTCACGGCCACGGGTGTGCCCGATTGCAGCGCCTTGACGGCCCCGAGTAACGCCCGTACCCCGCCCCTGGTGCTGGAGCCGGTGACCATCCCGTAGCCCAGATGGCTGGCGTACTCGGCCAGATACCGGCCATCGCGCGCTTCGCTCACCAGAATGACGACACCCTCCTGGCGATGGTGCCAGAGCAGCGGCAGCAGGGCGTCGTGCCAGAGCAGGAAGACGAACGGCCGGCCGCCATCCTGCAGGGTGGCGTAGTGCTCCCGATGCCGGACCTCGACTCGCCAGGAATGCGCCAGCGCGGCGAGGACGGGTGCGACGGCGAGGACACCGCGAGGGGGGATGTTGATCCTCATCCGAGCAACTCGGCCGCAATCTCCGCAACCCGCTCCGCCGCGCCAGGGTGACCGAGCCGTCCCCGGACCTCGGCAAGACCTCGACGCTGGGCTTGGCTGGCCGGGCTCGCCGGATCGAGCAGCGGCCGCACCCGTGCCACCAACGTTTCGGCGCTGGCCGCATGCTGCAGCAGCTCAGGCACGACTTCCCGCTCGCCGACCAGGTTGACCAGGCTCACGTGGCGCACCGTCATCACCCGCTTCGCGATGGCGGCCGTCAGCGGGTGCACCAGGTAGGCCACCACCATCGGGGTACCGGTCATCGCCGCTTCGAGGGTCGTGGTTCCCGACTTGACCAGGGCCGCATCGGCGGCGGCGAGCACCCGGGCCGCCTCGCCGCGGTGCACCGTGACCCGGTCTCCGCCGGGATAGCTTCCTGCCGTGGTGCCGGCAACCAGCACGCGATCGCAGGCGCCCTCATTCAGGAGACGCAGCGCGGCATCCCTGAAGACCGGCCAGATCCGTGAGATCTCCTGGCCGCGACTGCCAGGACAGACGGCCAGGACCCGTTCCGAAGCCGGGACCCCGAGTGCGGTGCGCGCCTCCTCCCGCGAGGGCCAGTGTCGCTCCACCAGCGGATGCCCGACGAACTCGGCCTCGACGCCAACGGACGAGAAGAATCGCGGCTCAAACGGCAGGATGACGGCCATCCGATCCACCGCGGCGGCGAAGCGTCGGGCCCGACCCGGACGCCAGGCCCAGAGCTGGGGCGCGATGTAGTAAAGGGTCCGGACGCCAGACCGCCGGGCCGCCTCGGCCAGCCGAAGGTTGAAGCCGGGATAGTCTACCAGGATGGTGAGATCGTAGTCGCCCCGGGTGAACGCGGCGCCGAGGTCTCGCAGCAGACGGAGATGGGGGACCAGCTTGGTGAGGGTCTCGAAGAACCCCATGACCGTGTAGGCCTCCATGGGGAAGCGGACATTCGCGCCCGCAGCCCGCAGCGCCGGCCCCCCGAAGGCATCGATGACCGCGTCGGGCCAGCGATGGCGGAGCGCCTCCACGACTCGTGCCGCATGCAGATCGCCAGAGGGCTCTCCGGCCGACACGAGGATCCGGGGCGGCATCCCGCCGGTCAGCTCCCGGGCCGGGGCACCGGGTTGTTCGCCACCGCCTCGGTCACCCGGAGCGCCAGGGCGAGCGCCGCGCGGCCTTCCTCGCCGGTCACGACGGCCTCGGCCTCGCCCCGCACCGCCGCGACGAAGCTGGCGAGCTCCAGTGCCAGCGCGTCGGCATCGGGCGCGGTCAGGGCGACGTGTTCCACCACCTCCTCCAGCCCGGCACCGGAGCCGGGCCGCCAGCCCGGCCGCAGTCGCATGAACTCCCCACTCCCGGCCGCGAGGTCGAGCGAGAAGTACCCGTTCGGCTGGAACATGCGAAGGCGGCGGACCCGTTCCCGGGCCATCCGGGACGAGGTGACCATGGCGACCGCGCCGTTGCCGAATTCCACCCGGGCGGTCGCGATGTCGAGGTGGGACGAGAGGACTGCCACTCCCGAGGCGCGCACGTCCGTGACTTCGGCGCCGCCGGTCAAGTGCAGCACCAGATCGAGGTCGTGGATCATCAGGTCGAGGACGACGGCCACGTCGGTGCCGCGAGGCTGGAACGGGGCGAGCCGAGTGCTCTCGAAATAGCGGATGTCGCCGAAGTGATCGTGGGCGGCGCGGAGTGCCCGGTTGAACCGCTCGATGTGCCCGACCTGCAACTGGAGAGCCCGGTCGGCCGCGGTCCTGACCAACTGATCGGCCTCGACCAGGGTGGCCGCGAGGGGCTTTTCCATCAGCACGGGAACGCCGGCGGCCAGGGCCCGCAGTCCCACGACGCCGTGGTGCGGGGTCGGCACCGCGATACTGACGGCCCGCACCTGGGCGAGGAGCGCATCGACGTCGTCGAAGGCCCGGGTCCCGACCTCGGCCGCGACGGCCCGGGCGCGGGCCTGGTCCACGTCGTACACCCCGACCAGCTCCGCGCCGTGGAACGAAGCCAGGTGCCGCGCATGATGCCGGCCGAGGGCGCCCACGCCGATCACGCCAATCGGCAGGCGCCCGGTCATCCCGGGATGCCTCGCTGCGAGTTGGCGACGAACGCGAGCAGCAGGTCCACTTCCGGCAGCGCCGGCAGCTCCTCGCGCGCCCGCTCCTGGGCCTGCGTGAGGTTGAGGTCTGAATTGAAGAACAGCCGGTAGGCCCGCTTCAGCGCCGTGATGGTCTCGGCCGCATAGTTGGCGCGCCGCAGGCCGACCGAGTTGAGCCCGTACAGTTCCACCGGGTTGCCGACCGCCTTGACGAACGGCGGGATGTCCTGGTTGACGCGGCTCAGGCCGCCGATGAACGCCATCGCCCCGATGGAAACGAACTGGTGGACGCCCACCAGGCCGGAGAGGATCGCCCGGTCCTGGATCGTGACATGCCCGGCCAGCTGGGTCCCGTTGGCGATGATGACCCCGTCGCCGATGTGACAGTCATGGGCCACGTGGACATAGGCCATGATGAAGCAGCCGACCCCGAGTCGGGTCACGCCGGATGCCGAGGTGCCGCGGTTGACCGTGACATACTCCCGGATCACGCTTCGGTCCCCGACCTCGACCCAGGTCACCTCGTTGTCGTACTTGAGGTCCTGCGGGTTGCCGCCGATGATGCTGCCCGAGCCCACCATCACCTCTCGGCCGAGTCGGACGTTCCGCTCGAGCGTGGCTCTCGGCATGATGCGACAGCCGTCCCCGATCGTGACGTCCGGGCCGATGATGGCGAAGGCGCCGATCTCGACATCCGCCCCCACCAGCGAGGTTGGATCGACCAGCGCGCTGGGATGGATGCGGGCGCTCACCGGTCCACCACCCGGGCCATGTACTCCGCCTCCGCCACGAGGTTGCCGTCCACCCAGGCGGTGCCCTTCATCCGGCAGGTACGCCCGCGGTTCTGGATCATGTCCAGCTCGAAGCGGAGCTGGTCGCCGGGCACCACCGGACGTCGGAACTTGACGTTGTCGAGGGACATGAAGTACGCGACCTTCTCGTCGGGGTTGTCCATCATGCCCATGAGCAGGAAGCCGCCCACCTGCGCCATCGCCTCGACCACCAGGACGCCCGGCATGATCGGGTGGCCGGGGAAGTGTCCCTGGAAGAACGGCTCGTTGATGGTGACGTTCTTGATGCCGACGATCCGGTGATCGCCCACGACCTCGATGATCCGATCGACCAGGAGCATGGGATAGCGGTGCGGGAGGAGTTCGAGGATCTTGCCGATGTCCATGGCCGCCCCGGTCCCCCTGCTGCACCGCACGATGGCGCGCGCGAGGGCCACATTGCCCCGGTGGCTCGGCCGGTTGGCGACGATCTGGGCGCGAACCCGGGCACCGGTCAGCGCCAGGTCGCCGATGATGTCGCCCGCCTTGTGCCGCACGAACTCGTCCGGCCACCGCAGCACCGTGTCGATGACGCCGGTGTCCGACAGCGCCACGGCCGAGGCGGTCGACGCGCCCTTGAGCAGGCCGAGGGCCTGCAGGGCCTCCACCTCTCGCGTGAAGCCGAAGGTCCGGGAGGGTGCCAGCTCGCGCCGGAAGGCCTCCGGGTTCACGTCGTAGCTGCCCGACTGCCGCCCGATCAGCGGATGGTCCCATTCGATCGTGGCGTTGACCCGGAGGCTGCGGCCGGGAGCCACGATGTAGGTGGACTCGCCCTCGGTGACGGTGAACGGCGTCAGCACCTCGATGACGGTGGGCTTGCCCTCCTGCTCCACCATTCCCGCGCTGGCCAGCAGATCCATCCAGGGCAGGAATGAACCATCGAGGATGGGCGGTTCGGGCCCGTCGAGCTCGATCACCAGGTCGTCGCATTCCGACGCCAGGACCGACGCCAGCACGTGCTCGACGGTGTGGATGGTCGACTCCCCGTGCCCGATGGCGGTCCGTCGCTCCGTGGCCTCGACCTGGTCGACGCGGGCGGGGATCTCGGGCCGCCCCGCCAGATCGACCCGGCGGAACACGATGCCCTGCCCGGACGCGCCGGGATTCAAGGTCACCGTCGTGGTGGCACCGGTATGCAGGCCGATCCCGTGGGTGGAGACGGGACCAGCGATCGTGCGTCTAGGCATGCGTTCTCCGTTCCCGCACCAGCGACTCCAGGTCCTTGGCGATGGGGGCGATCCGGTAGAGCACCGCCAGGGAGCGGAGCCACTCCCGATTGGCCCGGGCCGGGTAGCCCCCGTACTCCGCGCCGGCCGGGACATCGCTCGAGATCCCCGACTGGGCGGCAATCCGGGCCCGATCGCCGATGGTCAGGTGACCCGCGACGCCGACCTGGCCGGCCAGGATCACCCCATCCCCGATCCGCGAGCTGCCGGCCACGCCGACCTGCGACATCACCAGACAGTGCCGCCCGACCCTGACGTTGTGTCCGAGCTGGACCAGGTTGTCGATCTTGGTGCCCTGCCCGACCACGGTATCGTCGATACTGCCCCGGTCGATCGTGGTATTGGATCCGATGTCCACATCGTCTTCGATGATGCAGCGGCCCACGTGCGGTACCCGCCGGTGGCCCTCCTGCGAGGAGGTGTAGCCGAATCCGATGCCGCCCAGCACCGCCCCCGCCTTGATGGTGACCCGATGGCCGATGCGGGTCCCGGTGCCGCACACCGCCCGCGGGCCGAGGCTGACGTCGTCACCGATTTCGACGCCATCTTCGATCACCACCCCCGGCCCGATGGCGACCCGATCCCCGACCTTCGCATGGCGGCCGATCACCACGTACGCCGCGATGCTGACGTCCCGCCCGAGGCGGGTACCGGTGCCCACCCGCGCCGTCGGGTCGACGCCTGGCGTCGGCCGGTCCACCGGGAACATGTGGCGGAGGGCCGTGGCCAGCGCCCCGGCCGGATCACGGACGATGACGCGGGTGCCGGGCCCGCCGGCGACGGAGGACAGGTCGTCAGCGACCAGGACCGCACCGGCTTTCGAGCCATGGAACGACTCCAGGTACTTGCCCGAGGCCAGCAGCGAAAGATCCGACGGCCCGGCCAGGCCGAGCGACGCCACGCCGGTCAGCTGGACAGACCCGTCACCCACGAGCTGGCCGCCGACCAGGTCGTTCAGGTCCTGCGCGGAGAAAGAGCGCGCCATCACGGTACCTGGTCAGTTGGGCGTTTTCAGCCGCGCCAGCACCCGCTCGGTGATGTCGAGCGACTTGTCGTAGGTGATGACCCCCAACCCCTGGGCCCCGAGGTCGATGATCATCGCGTAGTTGCCTTCGGCGCGCACCCCGTCGATCACCGCGCTGAGCCGCTCCTGCATCGGCGCCAGCAGCTCACGCTCACGCTGGGCCAGCCGCTGCTGGACCTCCTGCTGCCGCTGCTGCAGGACCTGGCCTTTGCCGTCGAGTTCCTTGCGCTTGGCCGTGCGGTTGGTCGGCGAAAGCATCACCTGCTGCTGTTCGAAGTCGGCCACCGCCGAGTCGAGCTGGGCCTGCATCCGCTGGACCTCGGCCCGGCCCGCTTCCAGCTCCTTGGTGAACGTGGACTCGGCCTTGATGTACCCCGGCATCCCCTGCAGGAGCACTCGGGCATTGACGAACGCGATCTTGGTGGCCGGTACGACCTGGGCGGCCACGGGAGACCCGGCCCCGAACCAGGCGCCCAGTGTCACCCCCATCACAGCGCCCCGGATGAACCCCTTCATGCTCGTGCTCCTTCCCGTGTTGGATGGCCGATCCGCCTGGCGCGGATCAGAAGAAATTGCCGAGCCGGAAGTGGAGCTTCCAGCCCGGGTTCGGCTTGCCGGTGAGGTCCACCTTGTCCAGCCCGTAGCCGATATCGACCCCGAGCGGCCCGAGCGGCGAAATCACCGCCACGCCGATCCCGAAGCTGCGGAAGAGGCGGAGCGGATTGTACTGACGGGCTGACCGGTAGACGTTGCCCGCGTCGAAGAAGGCATTGAGGTAGAGCGCCTGGCTGATGCGCGCCCCGGTCTCCACCGTGAAGGCCGCATACGACTGGCCGAAGGCCCCCGGGTTCGCCGACGTTCCCCCTGCCAACGGGTCAAACCCGTTGGGCGTGATCGAGAATTCCTCGTAGCCCCGGAGCGGGATGCCGAACTGCACGCCGCCCATGGTGTAGAGCTCGGTGAAGAACGGGCCGGCGTCGCCCAGCACGAATCCCGACTTGGCCGTGAGCCCGAGGACCAGCTGGACCCCGCTGCCGAACTGGCCGCTGCCGCCGAGGGTGGCGATCGGCGTGTACCAGCGGCTGTCAAAGTCGATCTTGTTGTAGTCGCCGGTGCCACCGAGCCAGCCACCGTTGGTCTCGAAACTGACCGTGGTCGAGGTGCCCGCCACCGGGAACGGCAGTCCGATACGGGTGTCGCGGGCGACGGAGAAGCCCAGGGTCGAGCGGATGCAGTTGGTGCAGTTGTAGGCCTGCCGCAGACTCTCGGTGCCGCCGTCGTAGGAGATCCGGCTATAGCCGTAGGAAGTGAACAGGCGGGTATAGCGCGAGCCCAGCAGCGGCAGCCCCACCTGGAGGCTCCCCCCCTGCTGCCGGCGACGCCCCAGGTTGCCGACCGTGTACTTCTGGCGCGAGTTGAACAGGCTGGCGGTCCCGGAGATCCGGCTCTGCCGGATCGCGGGATCGGTGTAGCTCAGGTTGAAGTCCTGGATGTTGCGGCCGAACTGCCATTGGAGCCGGCCCTTCTTGCCCTTGCCGAACAGGTTCGGCTCCTCGAGCCCGATGAAGCCGCCGACGCCGGTACCCTGCCCCAGCGACGCGCCGAACTGGATGTTGCCGGTACGCTTTTCCGTCACCCGGAAGACGACGTCCACGTCGACGCCGTTTTCGGTGGGCTGGACATCCGGCGGCGGCAGCGGCTGCTGGAAGAAGTTCAGGTTGGACACGTTCTGGTACGAGCGGATCAACGCCTCCCGGTTGAAGACCTGCCCGGGAATCATGATGATCTGTTCGCGGATGACCCGCTCATGGGTCACGTCGTTGCCGAGGATGATGATCCGGTTGATGGTGGCGGGCGACCCCTCGATGATGGTCCAGCGGAGGTCGAGGTAGGGCTTGCCATCCTTGCCGGTGCGCCGGTTCATCTCCGCTTCGACCCGGGAGTAGATGTAGCCGGTGTTGGCGTACAGGGTGCGCACCTTCTCGGTGGCGTCGTCCCAGAGCTTGCGGCTGAAGGGCATCCCGAACTGGGCGCTCTGTCCGGCGACCATGTTCGTCCCGAACGGGAAGTAGGTCATCAGTTCTTCGGTGGAGTAGCGGCGGTTGCCGGCCACGTCGAACGTCCCGACCCGGTACTGCTCCCCCTCGTCCACCTCGATCCTGAGGATCGCCTTGCCTGGCACGGAGTCGGCGATCAGGGTGTCCCTCAGCACCTGGAAGTCGATGTGCCCCCGGTCGGAGTACCACTTGGGCAGGCGCTCCCGCACGTCCCCGTCGACCTTTTCCTCACTGAACTCGCCCTTCCGGTTCCACCAGAATCCCTCGGGCTTGGACTCCATCCCGGCCACGACCGCGGCGTCCTCGAAGGACTGGTTGCCATCGATGATCACCTGGCTGATGGCGACCCGGCTGCCCTCGGTGATGTCGAAGAGCAACCGGATGGCACCGGCACCGGAGGGCAATTCGGTGGTCTTCACCCGGGCCGAGTAGAACCCCTTCTTCTGGTAGAGGGAGTCAATCGCCGCCCGGACCTTCTCGACCGCGGCCCGGTCGATCGGCCGTCCCTCGACCAGCGTGATCTTGCCGCGGACGGCGCCTTCACTGACCTGCTCGGTGCCCTTGGTCGACCAGCGGGCCAGGATGGGACGTTCGGTCACGATGATCGCGATGACCAGGACCGCGTCCGTGCCGCGCTGCTCGATGCGGACGTTGTCGAACTGGCCGGTCTTGAAGAGCGCCGTGACGGCCCGCTGGATGGCGCGGTAGTTGACGGGTTGCTTGAGGATCAGCCCCGACGTCTGGGTGATCTGGTCCGCGGACACCCGGCGGTTGCCCTCGACCACGATGCTGTCGATCGGCGGCCCGTCGGCCTGTTGCTGGGCGCGCGCCGGGGCCGGCCACCCGGCACCGAGGGCGACCAGCCCCAGCATGACCCACAGCCCCTGCACGCGGCTCCAGCAGCGCATGCCGCGCGCCCCTTGCCGTCCGCTCAGGCCCTGGAGCCCGTCAGGGCGCGGAAGGTGAGCTTGTCGCCCTCCGGCGCCAGGTCCACTTCGATCTCATCGCCGCGAACGATCTCGCCAGTGAGGAGCTTCTCGCTGAGCGGGTCCTCGACCCAGCGCTGGATCGAGCGCCGGAGCGGCCTGGCCCCGTAGCTCTCGTCATAGCCCTGGGTCACGAGGAACTCCACCGCCGCCGGGGTGAGGTGGATCTCGTCGCCGAGCCGGCGCTGCACTTCGCGCAGCATGATGGTGACGATCTCCGCAATGTGCTGCTTGTCGAGCGGATGGAAGACGATCACGTCATCCAGCCGGTTCAGGAATTCGGGATTGAAGACCTTGGTCAGTTCCTCCCGGATCGTCTCCGACATCTTTTCGAAGCTGCGCTTGGTGTCCCCACCGTGGAAGCCGAGCGTCTTGCCCTGCATGATGTCCCGGGCACCCACGTTCGACGTCATGATCACGACCGTGTTCTTGAAGTCGATGACGCGGCCGTAGTTGTCGGTCAGGTGGCCCTCATCGAGCACCTGCAACAGGATGTTGAAGACGTCGGGGTGGGCCTTTTCGATCTCGTCGAGCAGGACCACCGAATAGGGCCGGCGGCGCACCGCCTTGGTCAGCGCGCCGGAATCCTCGTAGCCGACATAGCCGGGAGGCGCGCCAATCAGCCGGGACACGGAGAACTTCTCCATGTACTCCGACATGTCCACCCGGATCAGCGCCTGGGCGTCGGCGAACAGGAAGCGCGCCAGCGCCCGCGCCAGCTCGGTCTTGCCGACGCCGGTCGGGCCGCAGAAGATGAACGAGCCGATCGGCCGGTTGGGGTCCTTGAGGCCGGCCCGGCTCCGGCGGATGGCCCGGGAGACGGCGGTGATGGCCTCGTTCTGGCCGACCACCACGGTGTGCAGCTCTTCCTCCATCCGGAGGAGCCGGGTGGTCTCGGCCTCCTGCAGGCGGGTGAGCGGGATGCCCGTCCACCGCGACACGATGAAGGCGATCGCTTCTTCGTCGATCACCGGCCGCCGGGTCTGGCGCTCGCGCTCCCATTCCTCCTGGCGGAGCCGGATCCGGGTCTGGAGATCCCGCTCGGTATCCCGGAGCGCGGCCGCCCGTTCGAAGTTCTGGTCGCGGACCGCGTTTTCCTTGTCCTGGTTCACCTGCTCGAGGTCCGCCTTGAGGGTGGCGACTTCCGGAGGCGGCACCTGGGACGCGAGCCGGGCCCGGGCGCCGGCCTCGTCGACCACGTCGATGGCCTTGTCGGGCAGGAACCGATCGGTGATGTATCGATCGGAGAGCTGGGCCGCCGCCACCAGGGTCTCGTCGGGGATCAGGACGCGGTGGTGGTCCTCGTACTTCGTCCGCAGGCCCTTGAGGATCTCGACCGTCTCCTCGACCGTCGGTGGCTCGACCAGCACCGCCTGGAATCGCCGTTCCAGGGCGCCGTCTTTCTCGATGTACTTCCGGTACTCGTTCAGCGTCGAGGCCCCGATGCACTGCAGCTCGCCCCGCGCCAGGGCCGGCTTGAGCATGTTGGACGCGTCGATGGCACCCTCGGCGGCGCCGGCGCCAACCAGCGTGTGCAGCTCGTCGATGAACAGGATCACGTTCTTGTTCTGGCCGATCTCGTTCATGACCGCCTTGAGCCGCTCCTCGAACTGGCCCCGGTACTTGGTGCCGGCAATCACCGCGGCCATGTCCAGCGAGAGCACCCGGTGGTCCCGCAGCACATCGGGGCACTGGCCGGTCGCGATCAGGATGCCGA
>Ga0315287_10002944_pt1 | contig 16310 bp, 16 predicted proteins | sample YL17G11_0_MG_FD_205037 | JGI IMG/M metagenome (GOLD analysis project Ga0315287, IMG submission 205037) | Sediment microbial communities from Yellowstone Lake, YNP, Wyoming, USA - YL17G11_0 | ecosystem: Environmental > Aquatic > Freshwater > Lake > Sediment | place: USA: Wyoming | collected... | reverse complement strand
CGTGATCGCCGAACGCACCGCGGTTCGAGATGACATAGACGTAGCCCGCCCGAATGTTGGCGGCACGGTAGTCGTTCTGAGCAATTGCACTGTCGATATCAGTGAGCTTGCGCTCGAGTTCAGGGTCACTTGTACCATTCGCCCGGACCTTCTCGATCACCGTCAGGATATGGTTTCGCTCCTTGTCAAGACGTTCTCGCGCGGCAGCAAGTTCTAGCTCGACCTTGCGCTCCTCGCGCAGCCGCTCCCGCTCAGCGCGGGCCACCTCTCGCTCTTCCTCCTTCTTAACCAAGTAATCGGCCGTGAGCTCAATTTCTTCGATGCGTAGGGCATGAAACTGGTCTGCGATACGCATCTCCATCATCTTGCCAAGCTTTGCGATCGCCGTTCTGGCTGCGTCAAGCCGCTTGATAGCAGTCACGGTGTTTCCTGCGCGAAGCGACCGCACCACGTTCTCCGCTTCAGCGTTGTAGGCACGGAGCATCAGCTTGGCCAAGTCGTTCGTCATCACGCGGCCCTTCGCCAACGAACCATCGAAGGTGAACATGTTCGACTTTTCGATCGCGGCGCCCACCTTAATCGTCTCAGCGATCCGAGCCGCTATGTCATCGAGTCGCTCACGATAGGCAAGCGCGTTTTCAAGAGGGTGGTGATACCGATAGATCCCGGCGTCCTGAAGAATGCGTTCGTCGTCGAGGACGACGACGTTGCCTGGATCCGTACCGAGGGACTCCAACCGTGCGCGCAAGACCGCGTTCTCCGCCTCCAAGAACGCGACCCGCTGGTCCATACTGGCTGGAGATTGCGGCTCAGATTCTCCCTGAGATTTCTCCGTAGCGGCAGAGGGATCTGAGCCGCTGCCGAATACACTATCGCCCATTGGGGTACCGTCTGGAATCCAAAGCTGCCAACCAGGTGGCGGGACAGGCCAAGCAGGATCTGGTTTCCAGCCATTTGGGGGCGTCCACCCCTTAGGGGGCTTAGGCCACCCGGGCGGCGGATTGAAGACTAACGGGCCGCGCTGCGTCACGATCGACGGACTCCGGAGCGCTCGGCGGCGACCAGGCTATACGGGTTCTTCGAAATGGCAGCGCCGAGCCGTCCCAGGGTGAGTGCAGGCACAACCGCCGACAATTCGAACGCAAGGAACGACTCGCGCTCGGCGGCTGCGATCACGAACGGCACATAGGTCGGCCGGCCTGTCGCGGGATCAATTGTGTTGGTACCCACCTCCAGCGAAATCGTCTTGATGAGGCCACGACGGTCAGACTCGAACACCTCGTGGAAAGACCTGAGCGCTACCTGATGAATTGCGCCGGCGTATCGGTCGCGACACTCCTTTTGTGAGAGCGGCGTCGAAGTAATCTCGTCAGTGGCCTTCGTGTACTTGTAGGACTTGATCGCGGGGATCTCACCTGGACCGGGCACCAGTACGCGAAGGCGAAGCTCGGCCGTCGAGGGATCGAACTCGAACTCATGCGCGGCCTGGAAATGGTCTGGATACACCGAATTCGATAGTACGATAGAGACGTACTCTTGGATCGCGTCGGCAGTGCCGTACCCCAGATTCGCAATCAGTTCGTCAAGCCTCCTATTACGGTCGGCAGCCTCAGATTCACGCGCGGCGCACTCTTTGGCGTACCGTTCGCGCTCAGACCTGAGCGCGTCAAGGCGCCGCGCCTCATCTCGGGCGTGCACCTCGTCGGCATTATCGCGCCGCGCCAGCACGTCACGGCACGCTGCGCGCCAGTCCACCAAAGCCCGCTCATGTGCCCGCTGCGCGTTCTCTACGGCCTCGGCGTACTTCTTCTTGCCGAAGAAGCTGGCTAGGCCTGAGGGTGGCTCGGGCAGCGCCAGAACCGGCTCGTTAGGCAGGAGTATACGGCTCGGCTGAGGAAGCGGCACTTCAAGATCGGTACGGTCAAATGGCGGGTGCGTCACTTCAACGCGAAGCGAGCTGAGATCGACGTAGTCATCCACCCCAAGCGTAGAGGCGAGCAGCGAGTCGATCTCCTCGTAGATTCGTTCGAGTTTTCCGTTATGCTCGATAACCTCTGCTTCCATAGCGGCCACATGCGCCTCGCGAGCCTCTTTCTCAAGGCGCTTTCGTTCAGAATCGGCCGCCTTGGCAAGCTGAGTCTTGGCATGCTCCGAGGCCTTCTTTGCCTTTTCGGTTTGCTGAACTGCCGCAACATGGCGCCGAGCGGCTTCTCGCTCAGCCCGTTCGCGGTCTCCAGCGGCTACGCGAGACTGATGCTGAATCTCCGCAAAGAATCCTCGTCGTGCCATGATACTCATCCTTTCTGCTTTTGGCCGATAGCAGGCATCGCGCGACGAATACTACCTGGCGTTCGCTGTCGCATAACAACACCTCCTTGAGAGGCTCAAAATCCGTCCAGCGGACTGCGAACGCCCGCAGGGTGGCGTATTGTAGGAGGGATGCGAACGAGGGCGCAAGGGCCGCAGGCGAGGCTCAGCCGCCGTTGATGCTCCAGCCAGGGCTTGCGCGGTCCATGACGCTTCCTATGGACAATTCCCCGCCACTCGAAACCCCGCCTGGTCCGCCTCTGCCGCGTTATTAAACGCGACTCTGTTATAAGGCGCAACTTGGCTATAGTTCGGACAGTCTGGGCGGTGGTAGATGTGGCTCTTGCGGTTGCCGATGACAGGATAAGGTGACGTGGCGGTAGCAGGGGCAGAACTAGACTCTACTGATCCCAACAGAGGAGGGGCACGAGTTGCCGGATTGCCTTCAGTCTCAGCATCGAACGGAGCCAGGTCTGACAGGTCGAGCGATTGCCCTCGCTTCGCCTTTCGGAAAACCCACGGCGGCACCGGCACAGGATCGACCCACAAGCCTTTCCGCCCTTCTCGTGCTTCCTTCTCCAACCCTTCCAACACCATATCTCCTGGCGCATACTTTCGGTACACCAGCACCAGCCATCTTTGACAAGTTGCTGATTGACGCCTGTGCCATCGAAAAGGAGCAAATCAGCAAGTGTGCGCTTGTAGTTGTCGTGGGCTTAAAGGGTAACTTCCTTCCCGAAGGCGAGAGCTTGTTCCCTGGCGCACTTGAAAGAGTTTCAGGCTAAGGTAGCTTCCGGCTATTATGGCTGCGCCACAGTGTTATCCATATTAGATCCGAAAAGCGTAGTTGTTGCGGATGATATAGGCCCCTGGTCAATGCGCGAACCGCAAAGGAACCGGTCGCCGGGGGTGATGGTGTTGAATTTGTATTCGGCATGTGCCGTAACGTCGTGCCCCTTGAGCTTCGCTTTGACCGTATAGATGCCGGGGATAGATTCCGTCCAAGTTCGATTCGCAGGATCTACCTGGAAAAAGGCATCAAAAACAGTAACTGTGGGCCCTCCGAAAGATGGCAAGAATTGAAACAGCATTCTCCCACTGTAAATTTGGTTTACATCAACGCCACTTACCGAGATGTCACATGTGGAAGTCCAACTGGAGGTCGTCGGATCGTTTTCTACGGTAAGCGAGTTAGACTTAATGAGCCCTGCGTTGGGCCCTCCAGCCCACGATGTCCCAACAAAGAGTACGGCCAGCGCGACCATGCCGATTCTACTTATCCATTCAATTTTCATATTGTTCTCCTGTATGCGGTGAGGAAACGAGCGGTCACAGCGATGACGGGACGACACTGTGCCTCAACACACAGTCGAGCAATACCCCGTTGGGGGGGGAGTGACGGAAAAGGTGAGCCTGGAGTGAGCTAAGGTTGTCACATCGGCCTGGCCTTCGATCGGCATAGTTTCCTTTTCGATCATCACGAGTTGAGTCGTAGGATCATCTCTATTTGCACAGGTGTGAGCAAAGTACGTGGATGATGTTGGCCCACCCATCTAATTGCGTCCCTTCCCGATAAACCCAGAACCTTCATTGCCAGGAAGATGGCGAAGAGTGCGGTGCGCCCGAGGCCAGCAGAGCAATGTATAAGGGCATGATGTTGAGCATGGGCGTGGGCAATAGTCTCATCGATGGATACTTCAAGGGCTTTGATTGGAGGCACACCATAGTTAGGAATTGGCAAATGAATGACCTGTAAGCCACTCTCCGCGTACAGCATTGGAAGATTGCGGCGAGTGTTCTCTAAACACTCTTGATCTTCTGCAAGAAGGACCACAATGGAAACATCATTTCTCTTCAATTCGTGTAATACTTCTCCTTCTTGGTCATAAGCGCCAAAGGGCATTGGGCTACCAAAAACACGACCAGGCAGTCCGAACGGAAATTCGATTAGATTCATACTCAGTTGCCTCCCGAATCAGCGCACAACCCTCAAGCTCAAATATGGACCGTTTGCGGCTTGGCCGATGCATCGCTGCCTCAACGAGATCCTGATGGAAGAACATATTTCTCCTGGATTTTTGCTGTGTGGACGCGGAGGTCAAGCGAGAGCGATGGGTTATCCCTAAGAGTCCGGAGACAATCTTCGATGTAGGCAATACTGATGCGCCTGCGGATGGCAGGCTCAACTTTTGCCAATACCTTGTTTAACGAAGGATAAAGTGACTCGTTCTCACGCGGTGCAAGTATCACGAGTTGATCTCCATCGTTACTGGCAAGAAGAGCGATGTTCCGGAGAATCTGGTAGTTCTCGAAAAAGCGTTTGCCCTCCAAGAGATGAGACGACACAAGGGGCTTCAGCCTGGGATTGTAAATCTCCGCCAGCTTTTTCTTGTGCCTTGCATCATTCTTTGCTGTGCCGAATCCGGTTTCAGAGAGCTTGACCTCGCAGAACACCTGTGCCCCTGCGGGGGTGTGCCACATTACGTCCACGTTGGTACCTTCTTTTTCGTCAGGTACCCCCTCAAATTCCCAATCCGACACATTGGCGTCAATTCCCAACGAAGCACTTAACGCTCTGGCATCAGGCCCGCCTGCCGTGAAGTATGGATAGAAAAAGTTCAGCGCGAATGCCTGTGATGAGTTTAGGTGGTGAAAGTACTGATGGAGTCGGATTGAGTCGTGAACCCGGAGGTAGTCTTGTAGCTCTGCGCGGACTGACTCTAACAGGTTCAGATAGCGTAGCCGGTAGGGAAGGATGTGTGAGTATAAGCGTCCTTTGTATGTTCCTTTCTCAAAGACGCCGAGGCGGTTCCTTGCATATTTTCCTAAGTGGTCCTGAAGCGCGGTCTGGTAGCGATTCTTCGAGCTAATCATTGAATATCCTTCCTGGTGTAGGAGGTCCGGAGAGATTGAAAACTGCTGGGGCAATTGTTGCTCATTGGATGCTCTCAACGGATTCCTGTACGAGTCGTTTGATTACGTGCTCCATCCGACTATGCGTCTGCTTCTCAACCGCCAAAGTTTCCAGGCCGAACTCCTGGCCCCGGACCCAGCGCACGATCGCAGCAGCCACAACGATGCGTTCATCGATTGGCAAATTGGCGGTCAAAGAACACGTCTGCCCGACTTGTAGGGGAGCATCGCCAGAGAGTTTCCACCCGCTCAGCGAAAAGTTCCAGACAGTGGCTTCGCCTTGGAACATGCCAGCGTTATACGTGACGGCGCATTGCACCGGGAAGCGGCGGAAGGGGCGAATGACGAACGGCATGGCGGCGGCTCCACACAGAAGGGCCATCTTAGGAGGGTGGCTGGGGGAAAGGCAATGCGCGGGCCCTGATATTCTGGTATTTTGGGAACACATGGGAGGCTGGAACATACTGCCAATAAACGAACATGCTCTAAGTGCGGTACCGTGAATTGACCGGTCGGCAGCGGAAGCATACACTCCCACCCCATTGGCCTGAGACGGGGAAGATATGACGCCAGCTGCCACGCTGCTCCATAAACTGCTTGAGTACATTCGTGAACAAGCCAAGGATATTGATCCTCGCGGGTTCCGCCTGTCCGATTCCAAGAAATTCCTCTGGCGCCGAGAGGCCCTCGTTGGGTTGCCGGGCGTCGAGTTCGACCTCAATGTCGCGGGCGATCACATCTGGCTTCGCCTGCGACGACTCGAGGCCAATCCGCCTCCATCACCTCCCTATCCCCATAAAGACTTTATCCGTGTAAGTGCCGATCCGGATGGTCCGAAGCCGTCCATGGACGAGGCTGCTCTGCTCCATCGGCTCAGCCAAGCTGCGGAAGGACAGACCCCCGAGGAGCGGACGAAGGCTGAGGCCCTCGAGCGCGCGACGGCGACGAAAGCTCTGCAGGTCTATCTCACACTGTGGGAGTCATGGGCCGAAGGCGAGCGTCCTCGACGCATGAGCATTGCCTTGTACGGCGAGTTGTTCGCACTGAAGCATCACCTGGAATCAGAAGAAACCGCGAAACCTCATGAGTTGGTCTGGGGCATCGGCGTGGCCTCGTGGAGAATTCCGTATGAGGGGGCCTCCATGGCCTTCGAGTATCCGCTCTTGACCCAAACGGTCGAGATTTCGATGGTCGAGCCCACCCTCGCGCTCGAATTGCGTCCGCGCGCGACCAACTCGCGTGTCGAACTCGATGCGTGCATCGCTTGTCAGGTGACCGGCGCTGCCGACGTTGATCGTGCCATGCGGGAGCATCTGGAGAAACATCCGGAGAAGCCCGTCACGCCTTTTGACCTATCCAGTTATAGCGACGTGCTGAAACTGGCGGCCGGTAATCTCGATAGCCAAGGCAGCTACCGTGAGGTCATGGTGACGGGTGAACCAATCCCCGTGCCAGGGGAGCGGCTCGTCGTGACAGATGCCTGGGTGCTGTTCTCGCGGCCACGCTCACACAACTACTTGCTCGATGACCTCCTGCGCCTGCAGGCCAAACTGGAAGGCGGCTGCGAGATTCCGACTGGGCCACAGGCGTTGGTAACCGCGCCCTCCGATGTACCGGTCGAGTATGAGCCGGTTCGCTTTCGAGGACTGTCCAGCCGAGGCGACGCTGGGGCGGGCACAGTCGAAGAACTCTACTTTCCCCTTCCGTACAACGACGAACAAGTCACGATCATTCAGCGGTTGGAACGCGCGCCGGGAGTAACCGTGCAAGGTCCACCAGGGACCGGGAAAACCCACACGATCGCCAACATTATCTGTCATTACCTAGCCACAGGTCGACGCGTCCTCGTGACCTCGCGTGGCGAACCCGCGCTTGAGGTGCTCCAAACGAAGATTCCTGAAGAAGTGCGGACGCTCACCGTGGCTTTGCTGGCGAGTGATCGGGAGGGGGTTCGGCAGTTCCAAGCCTCCATTGAAGCGATTCAACATCAGGTCTCGCAGCTGAATCCGGAACAGATGCGGCGAGATATTGCCACACTGCAAAGTGCCATTGCGCGCGCACATACGGATCTGATTCGCATCGATCAGCGCATCGACGAGATTGCCGTGGCCCAGCTGTCGGAGGTGGAGGTCGATGGGGTGGAACTGCGAGCCCAGAAGCTCGCGGATCTCGTGGTGTCAGGCCAGGAACGCTATGGGTGGTTCGACGATTCGGTGACGCTCTCGGCACAGCACGCGCCGCCCCTCTCAGAGGAAGAAGCGGGCACCATACGCGCGGCCCGCCGTACGCTCGGAGCTGATTTGGTCTATGCGCAGGCCGTGATGCCGTCCGCCGACGACCTGCTCTCGACAACCGCGATCGCCACGCTGCATGACGTGCTGTCGTGCATGCACACGATCGAGAGCGAGGTGGCCCGCGGCACGCTGCTGCCATTGAAGGCGATGACGCCGGAGGTGTTGCAGGCCGCCCGTGAGTTGGTCACGCGAGTTGAGGAGGCCATCGGTCTGGCAGAGGCCCTGGACAGCATCGAGGGCGGATGGCCTGGGCAGCTGAGGACGAAGTGTCGCGTCGCGTCCTATGCGTCCGAGCGACACGCGCTCGAGTCCCTTTTCACCGATCTGAAACGGCTCATCAACGACCGCGCTGAATTCCTCAAACGCCCCGTCGAGTTTCCTGACGCAGGGCTGGGCTCTCCGAAAACTCGAGAAGCCGTAGAGCGGGGCGTCAAGGATGGCAAGCCCTTTGGCCTGATCTCGTTCGGCACTAGCGAGGCCAAGGCGCATCTGGCCACTGTGCGCATTGACGGGCTGACACCCGAGGGCACGCATGATTGGGTGCACGTGCTGCGTTATCTGGATCTGCACGAACATGTGGTGTCTTTCACGACGCGGTGGAACAAGCTGGCCATCGACTTGTCGGTCCCTACGCTAAAAGGCCCTGGGAAGACACTCCGAGAGATAGAAGTGGTGGCGGTAACCGCACAGAAAGCCCATCAACTGGCGATGCACTATGACGCGGTGCTGCCGAAGCAGGCGGAGGCCGTGTTTGAGAAGCCGCCCGTTAAGGAACTCGCGGGAACGGCCGCGGAACTGAAAACCGTTCGAGACCAGCTGCTGAGACATCTCACCAAGGCAGAATTGTCTCGAGCAGCCACAGACCTGGCGACGCTCCGGGAGAAACTCACAGGGAAAACAGGCCCAATCTCTGAGCAGCTCCGGATCTTTGTGGACCAGACATTAGGGAATCCTGAGATCGCGTCGGATCGCGTCGCGGCCCGCTATGCGGACATGATTGCGGAGTTGAAACGCATCGCCGGTCTCTCTAGGGAGCTGGCCCTCGTCCGAGATGTAAGCACACGTCTTGAGGGGGCCGGGGGCCTGAAATTGGCGGCGCGTCTTCGTGCCACCCCCATGGCCGCATCCGGAGACGATACCGTCTTGCCGGCGAACTGGCGTGATGCATGGAATTGGGCACGCATGCGCTCGCATTTGGACAACGTCGAATCTCGCGAGGAACTGATTGCACTGGCCGCGCGTCGTCAGGAGTTGGAAGGTGGGCTTGCCCGTCTGTATCGGGAGATGGTGGCCAAGGCGGCGTGGGTCGCGACGAAGCGCAACGCCACGCCGAGAGTCCTTCAGGCGCTGGCAGGGTATGCGACGGCGATTCGCCGGATCGGCCTGGGGACCGGCCCGAATGCCACGCGCTACCGGCGTGATGCACGGGATGCAATGTCGGATGCCGCGGGGGCGGTGCCCTGTTGGATTATGAGCCATGCGCGCATCTCGGAAGCCATGCCTGCGGATATTGGGACGTTCGACCTCGTGATTGTCGATGAAGCCAGCCAATCGGATCTCTGGGCGCTGCCCGCGATCCTGCGGGGGAAAAAGATTCTTGTCGTCGGGGACGACAAGCAGGTATCCCCGGATGCGGGCTTTATTGCTGGGCAGCGGATTCAAGAACTCAAGATGCGCTTTCTGAGCGACCAGCCCTATGGGACGGAGATGACACCAGAAAAGTCCCTCTACGACCTAGCCGCCAGGGTCTTTGCCGCGGAGCAAGTCATGTTGCGGGAACACTTCCGTTGCGTACCCCCCATCATTGCGTATTCCAACCGGGTGTTCTATCGAGGTGGGATTCGTCCGCTGCGGATTCCCACATCGAGCGAACGGATCGAGCCACCATTGGTGGATTGCTATGTCGAAGGGGGCGTGCGTGATCAGCGCGACTGTAATGAGTATGAGGCGCTCGCTATCGCGGAAGAAATCGAGACAATTCTAAAGGAAGACCGGTTCGCTAAACGCACGATCGGGGTCGTCTCACTGCTCGGAATAGATCAGGCCAAGCACATCGATACGCTGGTACGCCAGCGGTGTAATGCCGGAGAATTGATCCGTCGGCGGTTTGAGTGCGGCGATGCGCGCACATTCCAAGGTAGCGAGCGGGACATGATGTTCCTCTCGATGGTGGTCGATGCGGCCAACTGCAAGGCGGTGTCAGGGAACATGTTTGATCAACGATTTAACGTGGCGGCGTCCCGGGCGCGAGACCGCATGTATCTCGTGCGTTCCGTGCAGGCGGCGGATCTCTCCGACAAGGATCTGCGCATGACACTCCTCGCACATTTCGACAAGCCACTGGTGACGGATCAGGAGGAGGCAGATCGGTTAATTGAGCGGTGTGAGTCGGGGTTTGAGAAACAGGTGTTCAGTGCGCTCACCGACAAAGGCTATCGCGTGCTCCCTCAGGTGAAGACGGGTGCCTATCGGATCGACATGGTGGTGGAAGGGGCTGGCGATGCTCGGCTGGCTATCGAATGTGATGGGGATGAGTTTCACGGGCCCGACCGCTGGCCGCATGATATGAACCGCCAGCGAGTCCTAGAACGGGCCGGATGGAGGTTCTGGCGTTGTTTCGCGTCCACATGGACCTTGCATCGGGAAGACGTGTTCAGTGAATTGCTGGGGGTGCTCACCGCGAGAGGTATCGAGCCGTTGGGGGCGCTCTACCAAGCTCCGACCTTGGTGGAGAAGCGCCGCTGGATCTTCCAAGAAGCGAATGCTCACGATCCGACCTAACTGCACTGACTCAAGCCCCTAATAATAATCCAGCGGTTGCTTGACTAATGGTCCATTGTTGTAGGAGACGGAGCACTGCACAGGAAATCTGCTGTAGGGGCACAGCACGAAGAACATGGAGGCCTCACAAAGGAGGCCCATCCTAGGAGGGAGACGATTAAACCGCAAGGCGGGGGCACGCCAGACCGCAGCCCGCGTCGCGGCCTGGTGTGTGGTGATGCTAGTCGAGCTCCGGCATTTGGAATTTGACCCACCCACGAAATGGATCAGGCGCGGCCCCGGTCAGGAGATACGCCAGCTCATCTTTAGCTTCCCCAGCCCTCACACCCGCACTTTTTCCGGCGATTGAGGCGCCGGAAGCGCATCACGCAAAGCCGCCAGCTCTCCAGCAAGACCCTCCTCGGATAGGTCGATAAATTTGAGCTCGCCCGCCCGCAGTATCGCCTGCCGGACCCCACCCACTCTCCGCTGAATCGATGGCTGAGTTGAATAGGTGTACTTGGACCTCGTTGGTACGTCCCTGTCGTAGTTTTTCTCTCCAAGCTCTTCTTCGACTTCTACCTTGACCCCGGCGAGCCGATCAAGCTCAACGTGCATCTCGATCGTGAATTGGTCGATCATGGGGCTTGCGGTCTGGCGCACAATCGCCAACTGCCGGTCGATCGCCGTGGAAATATCGAGATTGGACACGAAGATTTCCCCTCCCACCTCCCCGAGCTTTTGCCGGATCACTGCCCCCCGTGCCTCGTTCTCCTCCAATTCTTTCGTAAGGCCCGCCGCTTCCACCCGCAAGGGGTCAAGAGCCAGCTGCCGCGCCCGTAGTGCCGCCAGGGCTTCGAATGCCGCCCGTCGTTGGGGCTCAGGCTTGGGGATCAGCTCCGCACGCATCGGCTGAGCCGTGGCGGGTTCGCTCCGTAAGAAGCCTCGGACCACGTCTTCGATGGTTTCACGTAAAGTTGTCATAACATTTCTCCTTTGGTTAGTTGGGTTTCATAAACGGATCATCATCATCGATTGGTACCGTTTCGCCTCCCTGTTGTTGCAGGCCCTAAAAACTCTTCGAGTGGGTCAACGTCCTCCGGCGGTAATGGAATCTGCACGCGCCCGCGAGACATCGGCGTCAAGCCTAATTCGGCCAGCGCCTTCAAGAACCGCTTCCAGGAATCGGTCCGCATCGCGACTTCAGGCCTTGGCCTTACGATCAGGCCCGTTGGGGTCGAGCTTTCGTACGTGAGGCCATGTGCCACCAGCAACTCAGAGGCCTGCACGTGGTCTTCATGTGCGCGACACGCCAGTTCAAGAACTCTCCTATCTGCCGTGGCGAGCGTCTTCAGTTCCGCCATCTCAGCCACCAATTCGCGCCAGAGCGCACGGCCTATTGGCGTTAAGGCGCTTGGTATGGTCGGCTCGCCCACTGTGGCCTTCGGTTCTTTGTGGTTCAGCGGTTCCCTGGACGGATTGCCCGTTAGCTTTTTCATCGCGAATGCTTTTGGCACCGGTCCTCGTCGTCCCATAGATGTTCCTTTCTCAAAAATGCCCACTTTGGCCTCCTCAAAACCCCCGCCCGAGCGAACGAAGGAGGGCAATACGGTTTTCGCTGAAGCGGTGGATCTCGAAGGCCCATACCCCTATCAAATTGTTTTCATTCATCTTTCCAGCCATAATCTATGGATTGCTTCATGTTTATTCGCTTCACGCATTGAACAGGTGAACTGCTTTTTTGCAGCCAACGATTCACGCTCTACCTCGCATAATCTCCCGGACCCGTTCCGCTGCCTCACAGAATCCAGACCAGCTACCCAGGATTTCCGCTGTGGTCGCGACATCGAGCCAGCGCATGACAGGCTCATAACGTGGATCGTCCTTATTCTCGATGCCGGACGTTGCCGCTGCCAGATCGCGCCAGACGGCGAGCCAGTCCTGTGAAGTCTTGGGCTCTGGCACCTGTTCCATCTTTTTGATGATCTCTAGGTAGTCCATGCGTTCACTCCTAGTGCGAATTAAGCGAGAAAAGCGAAAGAAGCCCCCCCTTTGTTCGCTTATTTCGCTTGTTTCGCTCCGGCTCTCCAGACAATCCGGGGTCGCCCCCCGGTTTCGATTGAGACACAATGAGCCAGCCCAGCCGTGAGTAAGGCGGTCTTGGCTAGCTCCAGTTTAGTTGCAGATACGTGACGACCGAATACATCGGATATTTGAGAATCCGCCAGATCGCCGCGCGACTGAAGTTCCTGCAAGATGCGGTCGGCGGTCGGGTTTCCGAGGCTCTGCCCAAAGATCATCTTGGTCGAGCTCTCTGCGTACTGCCATAAGGCTAGTGCCGCCTTGAGGTGCACGAGGTCAATAGTCGCCTGTCCGTCGAGACAGGCGTAGAGGGCTGCCAATCGCATGACTTGGGCTTCTCCCCGTGCTAAGAGAGACCCGGCCATCCCTGGCCTATCGGCTGAGAGATCGTGGTAGATCGCTGTCCATGCTTCCTTTGCCAGGTCTGCCATGGTGATAGCCCCGAACCCTCTCGCCTGTTGGAGTATCTTTCCTGTTCGCCCTGCCAGTAATTCCAGGTCGTTCATTAACGGTGCGCTAGGAAATGGCAGCTCCTTTGAGCGTCGAACCAAAAACCAGACGAATCGGTTGGCGAACCCATTTGTTGATTCAGTGGCCGTGAGGTTGCGTAGCAATTCATCTTTCGTGACATGCCCGACAATCGCGATATGAGGGGCCGTGGCTTTCACGCGATTGGCTTTCGTCATGGGAGTCAGGTCATCGCCGTCCCAGGCATTGCGCAGCACCCCAGACAAACTATTCCCGTCTCTTTCCATCACGCGCAGCACCACACCAAACTCGCTTTGCACGAGGATGAGCCTCTTATCGGTCACGCCAGGATCGATACAGATGGTCATGGTCTCCCCGGTCGGTTGCCCACCTTTCTTTACTGGTTCGTCTTTGTATTGAGCATCGCGCACCGCAAAGGCCAATCCTTCTCCACTAGATAAAGTTCCCTTGTATTCTCCGCGTGTCCATGCAGGGTCGGACATCGCAGCGAAATGCTTGATCCGCCTGTCTGACGTTCCCTTCCTGGACTTCGAAGTGCTACCAACAGTCACCGGCCAGAAAAGCAGTGGGTGATACCCCCCGTCTAAAATGAGGTGCGGCGCACGTCCGACCATCGCCCCCGCCTCAGATAGGAACGACACGAGAAGGCCGACGGGATCGGCCTCTGTGTGAGGCTCAAACAACTGAACGATTTCACCGGCGAGACCATACAACGCGGCTTTGTTGAGTGTAGGCCAGCGGTCGCCTGGATCTATAATCGCCGATACAGCGTTCAGAAAATGCTCTTCAACCAGTTCGTGTCCAACGCGCTCCTGCTCGCTGGCCGTAATCACCGCAAGTTGTTCTTGCAATTTGCCGCCGGGCGTCATCGCCGCGCCTCCATATTTGTTTTCGCTTCGTCGAGCGTGACGCCTGGCAAGTCTTGCAGCCACGCCTCTAATTCACTCCGCAAAAAAATGATCCTCCCTCCCAGCTTGCGAAACGGAATCGTCCGCCGCGCAACCTTGCCGCGGATGCCCTTTTCAGAGTCCCCAATAAAGGCCGCGCCCGTCCGCACATCGAGGGCGAGCCCGTTCAGCATGCGCGGGCCTGTACCTTGGCCGGGTTGCTTTTTAGGCGGGTTTCGCATCCGTAAGCCGATCAAGGATATCGAGGTATTTGTCGATAATCGGACCGCGTGGCGATCGGTCCCCGGATTCATAGCGCGAAACCGCCGCCGTCGTAGTGCCGAGGCTGGCAGCCACATCCGATTGAGTCAGTCCCGCCCGCATCCGCAATAGGCGCCGCTCCACCGGCGACGGGAGCCTCCGGCGCCGCTGCACCCGAGCCAATGCTTCCTGTAAATGATCCATCGTGGGCCCTCCTTGTACGTCAATGGTATGGCACACTGTCGGACATCGGCGCATCAATTGACAACAGAAAAGGTGCACCGATTTATCAATAGTGGGGTGCTCAGTTGACTTGCTGGTACGCAGTTGGTACGGTGCCCCCATGAAGAAGTCTGCCCTTCGCACCACCGGGAACTGGGTACCGATCACAAAGTCAGAGGCGAAGCGTCGTGGCCTGATCGTTGAGTCGCTCCTGCCCCTCTATAGAGCGTGCGATGTAGGGCTCGTGCGAGATCGAAGCGTCTGGTTTGAGACACGCATTGCCACACGCTGGACGGTCGCCTTTCGCCTTGTGAACCAGCGAGGCCAGCCGGTCATTGCTGAGCTGCGCGTGTTTCCTAACGAGCCCGGACACTACCCTCCTGGACGATGGAGCGGCGAATATGGTGCGCCCGCGAAAGTTCCACCTGGCGGGTTGAGTGCGCGTGACTTGAGACAGATTCGAACCCAGGCATTTCGCGCAGATCTTCGCACTATCGCGACGCACTTGATGCCGGAATGGGGGGAGGAATTGGGGAGCCTTTTTCCTGGCGTTCCACTTTCAACGGTCCCGCCACGGGCGACGCAAGGACGAAAGGGCCGCTCCGATCTTGAGCTTGCCCAGATCGCCGCCGTCTACGAAGTGGCCTATCTTGCGAATCGTCCGGCTATTCCCGCCGTCGCAAAGGCCCGCAAGCTTTCGCTGAGTAAAGCGCGGGATGCTGTGCGCCGCGCGCGGGTCCGTGGCCTCTTAAGTTCGGCAAGCAAACAAGGAAAAGGTGGTGGGCTGGTGACGCCAGCGGCGCGAGCGATCTTAAAACAACACTCGATGAACACAGGAGGGACACGCCATGCGAAGAGGTGAGGGATTGGTACTCCGTGGCCGGTCGTGGTATCTCGACGCGAGAATCAATGGCCAACGGTATGCCGTGCGGTTAGGGAAAAACATTTCCCGATCGGTCGCAGGAGAATTGGCGAGCGTGAAACGCGCCGCCATTTTGAAGGGCGAGGCCGGGATCGGCAAGAAGCGCAAGGACTGCACGTTCGACAAGGTGAAGGAGGCCTATCTCGTTTGGATGTCCACTAATACCCGTCCGCGCACGCAACGGGTCTATACACAGCAACTCACTCAGCTCTCTCACTCCTTCGCCGGAAAATTATTGAGCCAGATTTCCCCCTTCGATATCGAGCGCCACAAACATCGTCGTGTTGAGGCCGGAGCTCGCGTCGTCGCAAACCGAGAACTCTCCCGCCTCAAGGCCTTGTTCAATGCGGCCATCCGGTGGGGTCTCTTCGAGGGCGCGAATCCGGTTGCTGGCGTCAAGCCGCTGGAGGAGTCGGAAGGCCGCTTACGATTTCTTGAATATGCTGAAGAGGCGCACCTGCTCAAGGTCGCTCCGCCGATTGTGCAGGACATCATTGTGCTCGGGGTCAATACCGGCATTCGCATCAGTGCCGAAGGACTCGGCTTGCAGTGGGCTGACGTGGATTTCAGCCGCAACTTGCTGCGCGTGCCCGCCGCCTATGCCAAGAATGGGCAGACCAGAACGATTCCCCTGAACAGCCGCGCCCGCGACGTGCTGGCACGCCGAAAAGAACAGAGCCGAAGTACCTTCGTCTTCAGCAAGCCGAACGGACAGCCCTACAAGTCGATGGACAAACACCTGGCCAAGGCCGTGCAGCAAGCTGGGCTCTCAGGCACCGGGATCTCGCTGCATTCCTTGCGTCACACGTTCGCCTCACGGCTGGTCATGTCCGGTGCGGATCTTCGCACGATCCAAGAATGCGGAGGCTGGTCCGATCTCAGCCTCGTCCAGAGATACAGTCACCTCAGCGCCAGTCATAAGACCAGCGCCCTCGAACGGATCGCGGGAGAATTTCACAACGGGATTCACAACAGCCCTGTTTCTGGCGAAGTGGTCCATCTTGCAGAACGGCGGGTAAGTGTGTGAATATGCGAGGGCTTTTGGCCTGCGGAGAGGTGCGAGAGTGGCCGAATCGGGCAGTCTCGAAAACTGCTGTCCTGGCAACGGGACCGTGGGTTCGATCCCCACCCTCTCCGCCAAACCAAGTTCGCTTGTGCTGCCTGGGCGAGAGG
>Ga0315287_10002943_pt1 | contig 16313 bp, 18 predicted proteins | sample YL17G11_0_MG_FD_205037 | JGI IMG/M metagenome (GOLD analysis project Ga0315287, IMG submission 205037) | Sediment microbial communities from Yellowstone Lake, YNP, Wyoming, USA - YL17G11_0 | ecosystem: Environmental > Aquatic > Freshwater > Lake > Sediment | place: USA: Wyoming | collected... | reverse complement strand
TATTCTTCAAGAGGGCGGTCCACCAGCCGGTCGATCCTGCCATCCTTGTAGAGGAGTATGCAGAAACTCAACGGTATGGGCCCGTTGACCTGGAATTTTTGCGGGGTACTTTGCATTTTCATGACGGCGCCTCATGAACTCCGGATGTCATTTTTGTGCCGTGTGTCGTACGAGCTATTGATACCGGAAGTGTATATAGGTGGCTGTGGTTTGGGGAACTATTTTTTTTGGCCGCCCTCACAGGGTGCCGGAACACTTATTATCCGGTATGCACTTGTCCGGTTATGCATAATTGCAGGTTTGTGCTCCTGGCAGTAATCATCATTGTTTTTGTCATTTCATGCGGATGTACATCTTCTCCCCCCTCATCTCCGGTATCTCCCGCACCAACACAACCTGCGTACCAGCAGGCTTCATCCACCGCTCCCCCCGGTGCGTTTATGATCAGGGCAGCCTCCCTTACGCCGGGATCAGTTCTTCCTGATGTCTATACCTGCAAAGGTGCAAGCGAATCACCGGAGGTTGCATGGGACGGTGTTCCCTCTGCAACGAAAAGTCTCGTCCTGATCCTTGATGATCCCGACGCACCAAATGGCAGGTTTACTCACTGGCTCGTGTTCAATATCCCCCCGGACTCCCGTGGGCTCAGCCGTGCACAACCGAATGCAAAAGTGCTCGCCAACGGGGCGCAGCAGGGGGAAACCAGTACCGGATCAAGGGGATATTATCCACCCTGCCCACCGATCGGGACAACGCACCGGTACGTGTTCAGGTTGTATGCGGTTGACATGGACATCACCCAGCCGACAGCTGACCGGGACTCCATCGACTGGGCACTGACCGGGCATACCATTGCAAAGACGGAGTTTACAACGACGTTCAAACGCTGATGGGTTTGTGCTCTGTCGATTTCCTTTATGGTGAATAGACAAAAAATACCATGAGGATACAGGAGGGGACAGTGCCTGTCCCCCTTTGCCGCCAATGAGCTGAGAGCGATGGTGTTGTATTACCTGCCGGGGCGTTATCGCATTTGAGAGGAGCAACAAGTGTGCGGGGGTGAAACCCCCATGAGCGTCCAGATTTTTATTGAGCATTTCTAAAGAGCTGTGGATCCCTTTTTTTATGCCCGGTCCCGCACCGAGAGTGCAAAAGCAGCGGTGACTGCAATGGCCAGAAGGAAACTTACAAAGAATCCTATTGTATAGCCGACGGCGGTGATGATGATCCCCGTGACGAGCGGCCCGGCCGAATGCCCTATATCCATGGTGGAGGAGAGTGCCCCCATCGACGCTCCGATCTGTTCTTTTTGTGCAATATCAGCAACGTACGCACTGGTTGCGACGGTAGAAAGTGACATTCCAAGACCAAACACGGCGCTGATGAAAAGAACGGTGGAAAACCCTGTAGTAAACGTGATCAGGGCTACAGAACTGCCCAGGATGATGAGCCCTGCAGCGATCTGGACGCGTTTGTCGAAACGGTCAGCAAGGTTCCCGAAGAACGGCTTGGTCCCGGCGATGATCAGTACCTGCACAGCAAAGATAATTCCCGTCAGGTAAGGGCCAATGCCCCGGGAAGCAAGAAAGAGGGGAAGAAACGTCTCGAACGCCCCGAACGAAAAGTAGGTTGCCATATCGACAAGGGCGGTGGCACGGAGCCCGGCATGGGAAAAGAAGGTCACAAAACTTGAGCGGAAGCGTGAGAACAGGAGCAGGTCAGGTGGTGCTGACCGGTACTCGCGGTACATAAGGGTCATGATGAGGACGGGAACAGCAGCGAACGCGGCGACCAGATAAACCATACGGTACGGCACAAGCCCGGGATAGAACACGAAATACGAGATGATGATCCCGCCGATAAGGGGTGCAATGGTCCTTCCCATCAATGTCGCTGAGGAGTACTGCCCCAGCATTGCACCTTTGGATTCCGGGAATCGTTCAGCGATAACAGCTGAGATGACCGGACCGAGGATTGCAGTGGCGGTGCCGTGGAAGAACCGGACCGGGATAAGCCACAGAGGATCAGTAATGAAAAGGTAAAACAGCGGGGCAGACAAAAACACCACACCCGATGCGATGAGCAGCCTCCTTCTCCCTAAATGATCCGAGAGCACACCGACCGGAAACGAGAACAGGATCCCGGCGAGCGGCGAAATGGCAGCAATCAGCCCGATCACCGCATCATTTGCGCCAATTGCCTGCGAAAAGAGAGGCAGTACCGGGTTTTTTGAGATCGTTGTAGAAAATATTGCAAAGAAACCCAGCAGGAACAGGTAATAGACCATCCGGCGATCCGGGGAGAATCGTCCTTCTTTAGGGATGGTCGGGTGCGACATGGATATACCGGCATTGGCAGTCAGGGGAATTTAAGCATGCTGATTAAGGCGGGAACCAGGTTCGCTCAGGTTCTCATTCCAGGGTACGCCGGTACGTGGCGATACCGAGGATAAACATTGCACCGGAAAATATCAATAATGCAACAAGGTCCATTCCGATGACATCGAGACCCTGTCCCCTGAGAATAATGCTCCTGAGTGCATCCACGCCATAGTACTCAGGATTAATCACGGTTATCCAGCGCAACCATTGAGGCATCCCGAGTACAGGATAGAACGCTCCTGAAGTCATGAAAAGGATAAGGTTAAGAAAAGCGACTACTGAAGCGTATTCCTGCTGGGCAGAAAACCGTGACGCAAAGGATACAACCAGACTGGTAACCCCAACACAGGCGATAAGGATCACGAGAAGCACTAACAGGAAGTCTTCCATGCTCTGGATGGTAATGCCGGTAAGAAAAATATCGATCAGGAAGATGGTAAATCCCGCAATAAATGCCCTGACGGTACCGCTGGAAATGATCCCGGCGATGATACTCGTGCGTTGCACCGGTGTGACAAGGTAACCCTCGTGGATTCCTGCCTCACGATCCCTGATGAGAGCAATCCCTCCCCCGAACATTGTAGAAGTAAAAATTGCCATCATGATGACACCAACGCCAAAGAACTGGATATATTTGATATCCCCGTAAATTTTATTGACTACAACCGGATTATGTGCCCCGAGCGTGGCAAGAATGCCGCGTACTGCTGATTCGACGAGAGAAGGAATTATGGAATTCGAACTGTCAACATACAGCCGGACTGCATGATCATTGGATATTTCTGACGGAAAAACAACAACTGCTGATAGCAATCCTTTTGCAAGATCCTGTTTGGCTGCAGTTTCATCCATGTATACCGTGATATCTAACAGTTTTTGAGAGTCTTTTTGGGAGATATGATTGAGTGCTGCCATTGCCTGGGTAAAAAGCGGGGTATCATTATAGGGCGGGGCCTCCTGTACAACACCGACAGGAACGTGACTGATGGTGCCTCCAAATGCATTGCCAAAAATAACCAGGTACATGATGGGCATCATAAGGGTCATGATGACAACAAACGGGTTACTGAGGAATTTCTTGAAATCCCGTTTGAAGATCGCTACCGCACCCCTGATCATGGCGTCCGCCCCCCGCGTGCAGGTTTTTGCTCATGATTCCCGCCATCATCCAGTTTTTTACCGGTGAGATGGATGAAAACATCTTCCAGTGAAGGCGATCGTATTGATATGGAAGTCATAGGCAGGGAAAATGTTTCAAAAATAGCTACAATTTCAGGCAGGAGTTTGCTTCCGTTCTTTGCAGAGATGATGAGGTTTTTGTCTTTGACTTCAACTGAATTGATCAGGGAATTCTCCATGAGCGCCCGGAGCATCCTCTCATCAATTGTATTAAAACCGATCTCAATCAAGTCCCCTGCAGGAATCAGTTGTTTGAGATTTTCCAGTATATCCAGCGCAATAAGCTGCCCTTTATCCATAAAGGCGATGCGGTTACAGAGTTTTTCCGCTTCGTCCATGTAATGCGTAGTCAGGATAATGGTCGTTTTCTCCTCATTCAGCATTAAAATCTGCTTCCAGATCTCGTGCCGGGCTTCCGGGTCAAGGCCGATGGTCGGCTCATCAAGGAACAGGATGAGGGGATGATGAATAAAAGCCCGGACAATCTCAAGTTTCCGTCTCATACCCCCGGAAAAGGTCTGGATTTTCATGTGGGCACGGTCGGTCAGCCCGGTCATATCAAGGAGCTGCCATATCCGTGCGTCCAGGATGCGGTCGTCCACGTTTACCAGTTTTCCGTAAAATTCAAGATTGTCATATGCGGAAAGTTCGACGTCAAGTGTGCTGTTCTGCGGGCAGACCCCGATGATGCTCCGGATCTTTTCCGGATCGCGGATAATATCATAGCTGTCAACGCATGCCGTACCGCTTGTCGGGCGGAGCAGGGTAGTCAGAACACGGATAAGGGTACTCTTTCCCGCGCCGTTAGGGCCTAAAAGACCAAAGATCTCTCCCCTCCTGACCTCGAGTGTGATATCATCAACGGCAGTTACACTACACTTCTTTTCGTAAAAGATCTTGGTTACATGGTCAATTCTGATAATGCTGGTATTGTCAGGAAGAGTGCTGCAGCTGGGCAGGGATTGTGCCGGATCCTGTTTTCCTTCCTCACCTTTTGTGGCAGGTGGACTCATAGGGTACTGATCTCATGGTTCGGTGTGGTAGTACTTAATCTGTGCTTTTTTTCACAAAATTTATAAAACCGGGGAAAATTATTATCCGTCATCAACGACAATTCTGCTCCATAAAAGGACTTACTGTAAAAAAAGGAGAGCAGCGTGATTACACTCCGTTTTTACCGGATTTATGATATCGGAAGGGAAATAGATCTCGACTGGCTGGAACGAGCCCTCGCCCAGAGCTACTTTACGGCAAGAACAAGTTTTGTCCGTGTCAAGCAAAAGTCCATCATGATTGAAGATCCTCCCCTCATGATCCAGATGCACCCTATCCGGGTGGAGCGGGACGGCAAATCGTTTGAGTTCTCGGTGGTTGCCCGTGTCTATGATATCGGTGTAATCAGCTTCTGTTTTATCCATGAAAACAGGGATGCACATTATTCCACGCTTGAAGAGATCGCGTTTTTGTTTGCCGGCCAGGAAGGATTATCGGAATTCTATGTCCAGTACCTCAAGACGCTCGGGGAGATCATCAAACCGCATATCAAAAATTTCGCGATCAACCCGGATTTCTTTGAGGACTACACGGTCTATGTAACGGACCGCAGGGACGATTCAATCGATCCTGTCCCGCTCTTAATCGGGGAAAAGACCAACACTTCGCCCCAGATGCGGGATGAGATCATCAAAAATTCACTGAGCTATACCACGGATGATCTCGCGATACTCTCCTGGGATTCGGCCCTCCTCTGCAACCCGGAGAGCCCGACTGACTTAATTGACCTCATAGAATTTGCCAACGTGCAGGTGCTTGAGCTGCGGTACTATGACCGGGAACTGACCCGTGAGATGGAGAAGATGTATGATGATATTGAGCATGCCGACAGGCTCTCACAGTTTCGCCGGAGTCGCCAGTACCATGCAATCATGGCTAAGCAGATGGAGACCTATGCCGAGATATCGGAAGTTATCGAAAAAGTTGATAACCTGATCAAGGTCACGGAGGATGTCTATTATGCCCGCGTGTATGCAACGGCGTTAAAAGTGCTCCGGAGCAGACAGTGGAGTGAAAGCGTGACCCGGAAGATCGATGTGATCCGGGAAAACTACTCCATGCTCTCCGATGAAGTACGAATCCAGCACTCAAACTTCCTCGAGTGGGTGATCATCATCCTGATTGCCCTTGAGTTCGGGCTCGCTATCTGGCAGAGCATCCGGTGATTTGGGGACTATCACAAAAATGGTATTTGAATGCCAGCAGTGTGGTGAGTGCTGCCACCACATGGGGCAGGTCCACAAAATTAAGGAAACTCGTGGCGACTTTGAGTTCCTGGTCAATAACCAGTATACCAGCGAGAAAACAGTGGTTATTGTCGATCAGGACAAGCACAATCTCTTTGCAGACAAGAGCATTTTTGTGGATCATCCGGAAGCGTGCCCCTTTCTGAGGTACGACCCGGTGGACGGGAAAGCGTATTGCACGGTGCACCTCACCCGTCCGGAGATCTGCAGGGATTACGGGTGCTGGCGCCTGCTCATCCTGAATTCCCGGGGATTGCGGGCCGGGAGAATCATGTACCAGCGTGCATTCTTTTCCGATGATGACGACCTGACCCGGCTCTGGAAGACGTGTATCGATTCCCTGAACGAACCGGATGATGAACGTTGGGAAGAGAAGATCACAAGCATTCTTGTAAAAGCCGGTTACACCGTAAGGAAGTAAAAAAGGGTACCCGTCTTATTGAACGGGAGGCATCACTTTTGGAATGGCGCACAACTGGCCGAATTTGTTGATACCATAGGATGCCAGAATTGTCTCGTCATCCAGTTTTTTCTCTCCGATGCCGATACGGCTCAACTTGTCACGAATTATCCTGATATTCTTTTCAGTGTGCTGCATAACTGTAGTGAATATTTCTTTTACAACACGATAAAGAGATGTTTTTTAAAAATAAGAGCAAATTCTTATTATTTTTTTAAAAAAGGACCTTATCCTTTCGGTCTCTTCCGGTACACCATCCCCTGGAAGATGGCAATCTTCTCACCGGCATCGTCCGTGACCATGACTGTGTAAGTAGCGATCTTCGGATTTTTGGAGAATTCTTCGGCCTCTGCATACAGGGTGCCTGCTGTGGCAGATTTCACGAAGGAGATGTGGGCATTGATGGCAGCTGCAGGGATCCCATGGGAGTTGGAGGCAAGGGCAAATGCGGTGTCGGCCAGCGTGAAAATCGCCCCTCCATGAACTGTCCCGTGGCTGTTCTTGTGCCAGCCTGCAATCCGCATCCGAACTTTTGATTTGCCGGCCGAGACTTCCATCCGCTCGATACCTGTTTTCTGTGCCCAGGCATCGTTTGCAAAGAACGAGTCAGATGCGTCCATGGGAGATGTCATGAATATCTTGTTGGGGTGGTACAGAAAAGAAGATTGCGGGATGCTTTGATACCTGGTTTTTTTTGGGAGAAAGAACGAGGACCGCAGGTTTTCTTATGAAAACAGATATGATGCTCGTGTGCCACAAGCAAACAAAATGAAAATGGTAGATCCATTTTCATAGGAAATTTTGAAATCTGCCGACGATAGATCAGACAAACGGAAATTGGCTTTGGAGTGCCAAATTTTCATTGCTTTGGTGCGAAGTCTTTGACTTCATGCGGGTTTTTTTTGAATTTTTATGGCGCCGGAACAATTCCGGCATTCTCTCTACAGGAATAGGAAGTCTCTTGCCGGCAACCCCGTCATCAAGGCGTCCAGACATGGTATCTCAGAACATCAAAACCCGGATAGGGAACCTGACAATGTGCATCAACTGCACTGCATGTCAAAAAGAAGATTTTAGAGGTACCGGTTCTTTCTTAACCAGTCAGCCTGCGGGGGAAGATAGCGGTAGATGATATCACACTTTTCATCCTGGAAGGACCAGGGTGTTACAATCAGGATATCTCCTTCCCGAATCCAGACCCGCTTCTTGATCTTGCCCTTGATCCGGCCCATGCGGGTAACCCCATCGTAACACCGCACGCGGATATGATTTGCGCCCATCATCAGGTCTGCAAAAGCGAACTGTTCATTGGCCCATTTCTTGGGTAACCGCACCCGGACAACAGGGGACCCGTCTTCATTTACTGCATTGGGGTCAAAAGCATCATTATTATTCTTTTTATTATCTCTAATTCACACAACTCCGTTGGGATATATGAATGGTGTCTGGGACGATTAACATATGTATTGTGAAGGAAGAATCGGACTATCATGGGAGATGTCATCTTTTTTAACAAACCCGCAGGAGTTCCCTGGATGGTAATAGCACTACAATTACCGGCCCCGGGAATTACAATTTCACTTTCTCCCTGCACACTACACTCCTTAACATATACCTCGTCAACTCTCTCTCCCAGAGATGATTGGCAAGGGTGCATATCTCAGGCAGCTGACCGCAACCACGACGCAGATGAAATCAGTTGCGGTGGGAAAAGAACTGGAGGGCAGCTCGCCCCCATCAGTGTTCATCGGGAGCTGGAATTATCCGGATGTGTACGCCGGACCGATGATAGCGCCAATGCATGGTGACACGGCAATCATGGACATGCCCGAATCATGGATCTCCGGGCACAAGACTCAGGAGGAGATCATCGGCTACCGCCTTAACCTGGTACGGGGCAAGCATAGGGTCAACGCAGCTGATCTTGATAACCGGTTCGTCGAAAAACTCCAGGATATCTCCTTATCGGATTCTTCTATCGAGAGTGAAGTCTCGTTTTTAAGCCAGCCGGAGGGGATGTCGTTTTCTGAAGAGCATACTCCCTTCGGGCCAAGTGCCCCGATTGAGCGGTTTGAGATAGAGAGCGGGAGATGGGACCGGAACCTTGAGAAAGTGAATTACGATACTGACCTGAAATCTTCTGATGCCGTTGTTGACCTGCACAAACAAGGTGTTGTATTCTCCAGCATCCAGAAAGCATTTTCCGTTGGAACCATGGGAAGGGAGCGGGGGCGGCGACTTGTACCGACCCGGTGGTCAATCACGGCCTGCGACACGATGATTGGGGACAGGCTTCTTGAGGAGGTGAAAAAATGCCAGGTTCTTGACACGTGGCGGGTGCACGAATTTTCAAGCCTGAACAATAACTACGCGGTGCTCCTCATGCCGACCGGCTGGCAGTACGAATGGTCAGAAGCCTTCCTGCACGTGCTGGGCAACGAGGAGCTGGTGTTCTCCGATCACGAGGGAAAGAAAAAGAAGACAGGATATTCCCCTCTCGGAGGGTGTTACTATTCCTGCAGGATGGCGGTGCTCGAGGCGCTCGCACAGGAACAAAAACAGGCAGGGGCAATTATCCTGCGGGAGGCACTTCACGGGTACGTGCCGATGGGGGTATTCAATGTGCGGGAGAACGTAAGGAGCGCAATGCGCCAGCCGGCACAGGAGTTTGAAGATATCCGTTCAGCTCTTTCCCATATCTCGGAAAAATTCACGCTCCCGATGCAGCGGTTTATTGAAGAGGGTAACCTACTTAGGAGCACTCTCCGCGAGCGGCAGTGCACGCTCCGTGACTTTGCATGTCCCGCTACACCGTTATGACAGAAGTGCTGGAATGTGACCAGAGGACTGGCCCGGGAATAGTGACAGGAATCCCTCAGGGAACCTCATCAAGGATCATCCTCCATATCGACATGGACAGTTTTTATGCATCCGTGGAGATGCATGAATGCCATGAGCTCAGGGGAAAACCGGTGGTTATTGGTGCTGACCCAAAGCAGGGTAAGGGGCGGGGAGTTGTCTCAACGTGCTCCTATGAGGCGCGGGCATTTGGGATACGGTCAGCAATGCCCATCTCACAGGCGTTCGTTCTCTGCCCGCACGCGGTATTCCTTCCCCCGGACTTTCCGCTGTACGCAAGGAATTCATCGGACATAATGACCATTCTCCGCTCGTATGGGTTCCGCTTCGAACAGGTAAGTATCGACGAGGCGTTCCTTGATATAAGCCCCCTTGGCAGTTTTGCAGCAGCAAATGCACTCGCAGGAGAGATCAAATCGGTGATCAGAACAAACCTGGGGTTGTCGTGTTCAGTTGGTGTTGCACCAACAAAGATTGTTGCAAAGATCGCGTCGGATTTAAAAAAGCCTGATGGCCTGACGCTCGTAGAACCTGAGAATATTGCTGCATTCCTTGAACCAATGCCGGTGAGGAAGATCCCCGGGATCGGGAAAAAGTCCGAGCTGGAACTGCACGAACTTGGGATCAGGAACATGGGGGATCTTGCAGCATACGATATCCAGCGCCTGATCGCACGGTTTGGCCGTTGGGGCATCTGGCTTCATGATGTAGCGCTCGGGATAGATGGCAGTGAAGTTGAAGAGCGGGTTACCATGAAGTCTGTTTCCCGGGAGACAACGTTTGAACTGGATACGGATGATCCAAAAACCCTTTTCCTAACGATGGATACCCTGAGTGAAAATGTGCACAGGAACCTGACTGAAGAAGGGCTCCGGTTCAAAACCATCACGGTCAAGGTGAGGTATGAGGGCTTTGTAACAAAGACCAAGGCAAAAACCCTGATGCATTTTTCCGATAATGCCTCCATACTGCGCAGTAGTGCGCAGACACTTCTCCGAAGTCTTTGCGGGAGCACCAGGATTCGGCTTATCGGGCTCCGTGTCTCATCATTTGAGAAGAGTGATCTCCGGCAGATGACCCTTGGGGGGGGTAAATGATCTGTGTCTCATCTGAGATTTCGCAAGCTAAACGGGAGAACGTGGTTTGTTAGAACCGTAATCTGGCTATCCAGAGATCCCCTGTTCCGGCGAATATGCCCATGCTGCAGGATGGGATCGGTAAGAGAACAGTAAAAAAAGAGATTATTATCGATTATTTGTATGAGGGAGGATGAAACGACCCGCCGCAGTTGCCTGGCGGCCGGATGAAGGTGTGTACGTTGAGCACTGCATTATAAAGAGTAGGGACGGTCCCCCGTTAAAAACGCAAACCACCTCCAGTCATGGTGATGAACCTTAATTATTCATTATACTATTTAAATGTTATGTTTGAGGAATAACTCCTGATTTTTATTTTCACAGCATTCGAATAAAATTTCCTGGCCAGTTCAGGAAAATCCGTTGTATTGTGCTCACGTGGACTTTGAAGATATAACCCGCTGCGATCCGTTCCCCCGCGTGAATGAAAATGGCGACGAAAAATCCGACCCGGTATACATATCTATTTCTTGTGATCTGGAGAAAAACTGTTACGACAGATCAGGTGCGGGGTTCATGGAAACGGCAAGATTGATTCAACCGTCTGGAGATCACGAAAAAGCCGGGAGGGTGATTCGGGAAATTGCAGGACGTCTCATGAGCGCCCGTACAAAAGGTGAACTTGGCTCAATCCTCGTCCACGAAATTTTGGGATATTCCATATTCGATCTCCAGATCATCGGTGGAAGACTCAATAATGAGATCGAAAAACTTCCCTCTCCCTACCGTGAAGCGATCCGTCCCTATTTTCGCGAACAGCTCTTTGGTAAACATCACCAGCTCCTTGCCATGCACCACACGAGAGCATTGGGCAGGATGGACGACCCGATACGTGATAGGGAAATATTCGAAAAATTCTGCGGGATGCTTCCCGAAGGGTGTTTTTCATGGAATGATTTGAGCGAACGCAACCCCTACTTCCGGAACCCGAAGAACCGCTTCTTTTACTACCTGATGGCTGCATTCACCATGTTTGTTCTCGATGAACCGGGACATCCTGTGGGTATGCCCTTTCCCGGCGGTTTTTCCGTTGAGCATCGGGGCAGTGATTATTATTGCCTGATCCGGGACAAGGAAAAAGAGATCTTCTATTCCATCTGCAATTTCTGCCCGGCTCACCAGACAGAAGAGAGCCGATAAAAAAAGGGAAATTTTTTAAATTTTTAAAATCCCTGTTGTTCCTCAGCATCCCATTTAGCGTAACCCGATTTTACCAGCAGCCATGCCGGCAGGAAGAGCAGGACTGATGCCACCGCGTACCAGGGATGTATAAATGCGAGTGCGATCAGGATGATGATGGCGATCCCGATCGATATGAGGTAGATGAGGAGGACCTTTGGATCATACACGAGCACGCTGGGGGAAAGACCAGTCAGCCGCACGGTAACTGCAAGAGCGTAGAATGAGACCGAGAGACAGAGGATAAGGGCAGGGAAGAGAAATGCCGCCCCGCCGGATACCACGCTGACACCAATGATCAATGCAGCAGGGATCAGCTGGAGCACCGCAAAACTGCACATCTTGCTGGTAAGGAGCATCGGGACACTGATCGGCAGGGAGGTGTAAGAACTGAACGTGTCAAACGCAGTGAGCCATGTGTAGATCGTTGAGGCGATCACCCCGGTGAGGATGGCAAAGAGCATGAGGACCCCTCCCGGAGGAAGAACCTGCGCGAGCACCGAAAGGAGGAACCAGAGGAGCCCAAGCGGGATCAAAAAGGAAAAAATCGTCTGGCCGATGAGGCTGCCGCTCCGGTGAAGATCGATAAGATCTTTTGCTGCAAGCGGCGGGTACGGGAAAAAGGAAAATCTCCGGGTAAGGGGTGTGAGTGCGCTGCTGAACCGTTTTGTAGTATCCGTGTATTCCGAAGTGAACAGGACAATGGCCACGGTAAAAGGAATGGCAATTACCGCACAGGTAGCAAGCAGGGTCCCCCACGAGAACGCCCTGAAGAGCGCGAGTGGAGGGTACAGGATGGCAATGCTAATGCGGGTGGCAAGGTACAGGGTTGCCCACCCGATGATGATGAGGGCAAGAAGGAGTGTGAGCATCTGTTTTGAGCGGGCGTAGATTGTCGAGAGGAAAAAGATTAAGGAAAGTCCGGTGAGGAAGGAGAGGGTGAGCGTGAGCATGAGCAGCAGGGGAAGTGCCAACGGGACTGCAATGAAGGGTGAAGCGATTGCAAACCCTGCAACAAACGGAAAGACCCAGAGGATGAAGTAATAGACCGTGTCTTTTACGACAAAGTTTAAGAAAATTGTCCGTTCTGATATGGGAAGGCTCCGTGCCGAGTACGCGAGAAGGCTTGCCTGCCCGAAGCGGCGGTTCATTGCTTCCATACCGATGAGCCCGAATGCCCCGACCATGATACCGAGCAGGAGAAAGAGGGCATGGATGATGGTTGCGAGATCACCTGCCGGAAGCACGGTCCGGAAGATCGGGAGGAGAAATGAGCCCATAAATGCGATACCAAAGATCATCACGGGAAAGAGGGCAAAGCTCAGGCTGCCAAAGATGGTGGAGTGAACCCGCCACTCCTCCTTTATCATGTTCGTGAAAAGCTTAAGCATGGTCATCCTTTTTGCACGAGCGTGAGGAAGAAATCATCAAGATGCTGGTCTTGTGCTGTAAGGGCCGCAACGGTCCCGGTATGGAGAAGTTTTCCCTTGTGCAGGATCGCAAATCCTGTGCAGATTTCTTCAGCGATCCCGAGGATATGGGTTGAGATGAAGATCGTGTTGCCGTTTTTAGCATAGTCCGCAAGGTAATCTTTCACTTTCCGCTGCATGATGGGATCGAAGTTGATCAGCGGCTCGTCGATCAACGCGAGTGTCGGATTGTGAAGGAATGCCTGCGTGAACATGAGTTTCTGGCGCGTCCCGCGGGAGAGGTCCTTGCAGAGCACATCCCGTTTATCGCCAAACTCCAAGAAGTCAAACCACCAGTCGGCTTTTTTCTGCACATCATGGATCTTTCTCACCTCGCCAACGAAATCCAGGTACTCGACTGCAGTAAGAAAACTTGGCGGCGTTTCCTGCTCCGGGATGATCCCCACGCGCTCCCGTACCCCTATCGGGTTCTGTACAACATCAAGGCCAAGAACGGTGGCCAACCCGCCGGTCGGGCGTATCTGCCCGGTCAGCATCTTGATCATCGTCGTCTTTCCGGATCCATTCGGGCCGAGAAGCCCGAACAGTGCTCCCTTCTCGACGGCCAGCGAGACGTTATCGACAGCGATCACGTCACCATACTTTTTTGTGAGATTCTTTGCTTCCAGCACGACTGTCATTTCCCAGCTCCTGTTTGTTATTCTAGAGTGCGAATCTTATTGCGTATATATATCTTGTATGGGGAGAGTATAAAAAAATGAAAAGGTTTTATCTTTTGTTTTCTGGGTGATTTGTGCATGAGCGGCATGGACCTTGAGATCTTTGACCGGATGAATGACGCGGACAAACACGAGTACCTGGAATTTCTTCTCTGGCATTACCGGGTAGTGGACGCATTCTGGTTTATCAGCATAACTGAACAGTACGGCCAGCCGGCTGCAGAAAAAATCAACGAACAGGTATGGGGTCGTGTCGCTGGCATGGCAGCTAAGGATATCGTCCGCAGGTTCAACATCACCGATAAAGGCCTTACTGGTTTTGTCAGGGCACTCCGTCATTTTCCATGGGCATTGATTGTCGGGTATGAAATCGATGAACGGGACGATGAGGTGATCCTTTCGGTACCCTCATGTCCGACTCAGGAAGCCAGGACCAGGAGGGGGTTGGCAGAATATGTCTGCCGGGAAATGCACCGTGCGGAATTTACGGGTTTTGCCCTGGAGATTGATCCCCGGATACGGGTAGAATGCATCTTTGCCCCTCCGGATCCTCACCCAAAGGACATGCACTGCAAATGGCGGTTTTTCCTGCAGGAGTAACGCAATCACTCCATACTCTGCGTCTTTTTTTTATCTACCCTGTCTCCTCGTCCAGTTCCTTGTGAAGGATCTCATAAAACGTGTCTCGTGCGGAATGTTCCAGCCAGGGATAGTGACCGCAGTTTTCCAAAAGAAAGAATTTGAAATTTTTTATCACGCGGGACAGGGGGATTTTTACCCCATCGGCAGGATGAGGATCATAGTCCCCGTGGATTGCGACAACCGGACACCGGATGTGTGTTCCAAGTTCGAGGAGTGTACCGCTCTTCCTGATTGCCTGGGCATCCGCCCAGACTTTTGTGTGGATATCGTAGTTGTACTCAACGCCCTCATCTGTATGAATGAGAGGATCACAGGAGTCGGCATTTTCTATAATCTTACCCAGTTCTGCAAAAATTCTGTTTTTGTCCCTGCTTTTCGGATCATTCAGTTTTGTTACGAAGGATTTCAGGATAATTCTTTCGTGAGGTGAAAGGCGGTCTGACCTGGTACTCATGATGCCTGCAGCATAACTATCATCAAACACGCCGCTGCTCACAAGAATGAGCTTTTTTACCATTGCCGGGTTTTCGGCAGCAAAAATAAAACCCAGCATCGCTCCCCACGAGTGCCCGATCAGGAAAACCGGCAGGTTCCCCATCCCGGCCAGGACATTTTTCAATTCAGCCACTTGTCCGGCTAAGGTCAGCTCCTTCTGGAGGGGTTCTATAACACCATACGAACGGGAAATCTCGCGGGCTACCGGTGCCATCTCTCCCGAAACACCAGGTCCTCCGTGGATCACGGCAACGGTATACGGTGGCGTGCCATAGATCCGTGGATTTTTCATAGATGTGCAGACCTTCTCCTTTACCCACAGGTACCAACTCAATCTTTTTCCTGAATGTTTAAAGAATCCTGCCCACACATGGAGTAATACAGGTTGAAAAACATCGGGTTCTCATCCAGGGATGGTAAAAATTGCTGATGTTGTAATAATTTTTGCAGTCTATGCAATTCTCAACGGTGTTGTCTTCTCCTTATATGCATATGACAAGAGAAAGGCACAAAAAAACGAATGGAGAACTCCGGAAAACCAGTTACTATTTTTTGCATTGATCGGTCCGTTCGGAGCCTATACTGCGATGAAAGTTTTCCGGCATAAAACCCTCAAAACAAAATTTCTGCTTGTGCCGGTTTTTCTGATTCTTCACCTCGCGATAATACTCTTCCTCATCTCCTCACAGGTATGATCCCGGAGTAAACACATCCTGCTTCAAACCATGCTTCTTTAATACCGGGCTTTTCCATACTTTCTTCTCATGCGGACCAACAGGCATCACTATTTTCTTGACCTCGCACTGCGGTGTGAGCACCAGGGCACCTGCCTGCGGCGCAACTTCGGTGCGATTATAGTCGATGAATACAATACGATCGTTTCCACTGGATACACGGGTGCCCCGCGAAAACAGATGGACTGTACAGAACTCAATACGTGCTGGCGAAAGGACCATAATATCCCGTCCGGTTCCAACTACGAGCGGTGCCGGAGCGTTCATGCCGAGATGAACGCACTTCTCCAGGCAGGCAAGCATGCACGCGGGTGCACGCTCTATCTTGCGGGGTTTGATGTCGCAACCGATGATCTCACGCAGATATGGCCATGTTTCCTCTGCTCAAAGATGATCGTGAACAGCGGTGTTACCAATGTTATCATGCGGACTGCCAAAGACGCCTTTAAGGAAATGGACCCGATGGTCCTGTACCAGATGCGAAGCCGTGAAGCTCTCGGGGACGAGGTAAAATAGCCCGTACGGAGAAATTTATTATAAGGATACTAAAACAGCAAGAGAAATGAAAAAATTAATAAAATTATAAATTTTTGAAATCAGAACCGGGGTTTCCGGTGTTTCGGCAGGCAATCCCTGCAATATACTGGCCTGCCTTCGGTCGGCTTGAACGGAACTTCGCATTCCTTACCGCAGTCTGAACAGGTTACTTTCGTCATTTCACGTGGACCGGAGTCCCTTGGGCCGCCAAAGTTTCTGGAGCCGCCAAAATTGTTTGATCCAAACATAGTATTACTCATAC
>Ga0315287_10002942_pt1 | contig 16316 bp, 10 predicted proteins | sample YL17G11_0_MG_FD_205037 | JGI IMG/M metagenome (GOLD analysis project Ga0315287, IMG submission 205037) | Sediment microbial communities from Yellowstone Lake, YNP, Wyoming, USA - YL17G11_0 | ecosystem: Environmental > Aquatic > Freshwater > Lake > Sediment | place: USA: Wyoming | collected... | reverse complement strand
TAGCACAAGGCTGCAGAAATATGAGGTGCGCCAGCCGCTGCCCGCCGGCGAGTACCTGCTGATGGCCATCGCCGACTACGGCGCGCCCAAGCTGATCGCCGCGCAGGGGCGGATGGGGATCGACGAGGCTGGCGCGAAAGCGATGCAGGAAGCGTACGACGCCGAGCAGGCGGCGGAGGCGGCGCGGGCCGCTGAGGAGGCGGCGGCCGAGGGGGCGGAGGCGCCGCCCGTCGAGCTGCCGCCGGGCGATGAAAACAGCGGTGGCACGCCAGACAGTGGAGCAGGTGGTCAATGATCGCGCGCAGGGCCCGCTTTGCGTAGCGCCGCTAGCCTGCGGGGGGCGTGGCAGTCGCCGCTGGGGAGGCTCGCGGGGGGGCTGTGCGCGGCCATGGTGGCGCTGTGGCTGCTGGCGGTGGGCGTGGCAGTCGCGGCGGACGTGGCGGCGGGCGGCCTGCAGCTGACGCTGCTCTCGCCCTCGCCGCAGACCGCCGACCCGCGCAAGCCAGTCACAGTAACGGCCCGGCTGCGCAACGGCTCCAGCGCGACGCTCTCCGCCGCCATTTCCGTCGAGCTGCCCGCCGGCTGGAGCTACCTCGCCCTGCCCGAGCAGCTGGAGCTGGCGAGCGGGGCAGATGAGGTGGTGTTCATCACCGTCAGCGCGCCCGGCAACCTGCCCGCCGGTTCGTACGCCGTCACCGTGCGTGGCACTACCGCCGCGGGGGTGGGGCCGAGCGTGGCAGTGCAGGTCAACGTGCCGCTGGTGGAGACGCTCGCGCTGAGCGCGCCGCCGCCGTCCGCCGGCCTGATCGTCAGTGGCAGTACGCTGGAGCAGCCATTTACGCTCACAAATCTGGGCAATGGCGCGGTGGCAGTTACGCTCGCGGTCGAGGCCAGCCCGGACTGGAAGCCCACCGTCACGCCCGGCCAGCTGACGCTGGAGGTGGGCCAGAGCGCCACCGTGGCAGTGACGACCGAGGCGCCGAAAGATATCGCCGATAGCACGTCCTACCGCGTGACACTCAGCGCTATCACGCCGTCCACGTCCGCCGACAAGCCGGCCGCGCGTGCCACCGCCACCGCGCGCGTCGTCCCGCGCAGCCGCAGCGCCGAGGAAGTGTCGATGTACGCGCTGCTGGCGGGCACGGTGGATAACGACCTGGCCTGGCAAAGCGACGGCGCGGTCAGCGTGCAGCAAACGCTCGCTCTGGAGGGAGACCTGGGTAAGGGCCGCGGCGTCGCGCTGGACATCGCCCTGCCCACGCTCGGAGACAGCGGCGAATTCAACACGCTGACACATGCCAGCCTGGCCTTCAGTGACAAGTCGATGGGCCTGGCCACCTTCGGCGATACCAGCGTTGATCTGGAGTCAACGCTGCTCGCCAGCAGTCTCGGCGGGCGCGGCGTCGATCTCGACCTGGCCCGCGGGCCGGACAAGTACCACCTGTTCTACAGTGATGCGCAGGGGAGCTTTGGCGGCAGCACCTACGGCCTCGAGCTGGTGCACCCGCTCAGCCCGGCGGCGCGCATCGCTCTGGCGGCGCTGCGTTTCGACCAGCCCGAGCAGCTGCTGCTGCCGCTGCGCCTAAACCAGAGCGGCAGCGCGCTGGGGATCCTGGGCAGCTTCGATCCGGCGCGCGGGCTGTCGGTTGCCGCTGAGGCGGCGTGCTTCGCAGGTGAGGAATCGAGCTGGGACCAGGCCTACCGGCTGACCACGCGCTATGCCGACAAAAAGCTGGCGGCAGGCGCCGAGTACATCTACTCGGGCCGCGAGTTCTTCGGTGCCTGGCGCGACCTGGAGCGCTACCGCGTCGACTTGTCGTACAACGCATCCAAGGGCGTACGGCTGTTCTCCAGCCAGACCAGCGACCAGCGCAATGTGCGTCACGAACCCGCCGAGCCGGAGACGACGCAGGACGGACTGACGCTTGGCGCAGCTGTCGACATCGGCAAGGACACTACGCTGCGGGTGACGCGGCGGACGGAAGGCCGCACCGCCATTGGCGCAGGAAACGAGGACGAGCGTGGCACGTCGATGGAGTATGAGCTGCGCCAGCGCTGGCGCAGGAGCACGGCCGAGGTGAAGCTGGAGAGCGAGCGCAACTGCGACCGCGTAGCGGAAGCAGCCACCAGCCAGGAGCGCCTGCAGTGCTTGTGGTCCTACGACTTCAGCCGCAAGACGTCGCTCAGCCTCGACTACAGCATTGACGATCTCCGGCCCGAGCCTGGCGAGCCCAGTGCGAGCCAGCTCAGCGGCAACTTCAGCTTCGTGCCGGATAAGAAAAGCAAGGCCAGCCTGCTGCTGCGCCAGGGCTTTGGCGACAATAGCAGCACCTGGCTGGGCGGCGAATACAACCGGCAGCTGGCGGGAGCGCGCGAGCTGGCTGTGCGAGTGCAGGCCAACGCCGGCTACTTCGGTAACGAGTTCGCACTCTCCATGCAGTACACGCTTCCAGTCGGGATGCACCTGCGGCAATTCCCGGTGTACGGCGTGATTCAGGGGCGCGTGTTCAGCGCGCATGACACTACGCACGGTCTGGCGGGCGTGCTGGTGCAGGTTGACGGCACGGAAGTCGTCACCGGTGAGGACGGAAGCTTCAGTCTGCCTGGCGTACTGCCGGGCGAGCACCTGCTGAGCCTCGATCAATCCACGATCGGTGTTGGCGCCGAGGCTGACGCTGGCAAAGCTGTGATCACGATGGACGGCGGACCGGCAACCCCGCCGGAGCGGCTGAGTTTCCCGCCGCTGTCTGCAGAGGAACGCAGCAAGCTGAATGGCCTGGATGCGCTGGGGGCAGCGCGCCAGGACACGCTGCCCTGGCCGCTGAAGGTGCGCGTCGTCGAGGGGCGGATTACCGACGTGCAGATCCCCGTGGTGAGTTCGGCCGTCGTCTCCGGGCGGGTGACGCTCAACGCGCCCAGTGCGCCTGGCAAGCCGGCGCAGACCGGCCCGCTGGCGGACGCGGTGCTGGAGCTGAGCGGCCCCAGCGGCACGCTGTACCGCCTGTCGGACAGCGCCGGGCGGTTCATGTTCAGCGAGCTGCCCGCCGGCAGCTATACGCTGAAGGTGCGCACCGACCGCATGGCCGGCTACATGACGTCAAAGCCAGAGAGCCTGGCATTTGAACTAGCGCCTGGGGAGTCACGCAGCGGCCTGGACTTTGAAGTACTGCCGCAGGAACGGGAGATCGAAATCACCACGGAAATGCTGCCAAACAGCTAGTGCTCGCAGCTATCTTGAGCAGCGAACTCTGAGCTATCGTGTCAACTTGAAAGAGACCTCTTGGCCGGCTTACGGGACTTCCCTCAACACCATATAGCCGCCAGGCAGGTCGAGCTGGTCGGTCACGCTCTGCGCGTCGAACGACGGGATCTCCGCGCCGAAGACGAAGTTGCCGCCGGGCGCCGCCAGCGAACGCAGCCGCGACAGCGAATTGCCTGGCTCCTTCACGGGCGCCGCACCTGCCAGCGACGACCACAGCGACAGCGTGGCAGTCGACATCATGTCCTGCGAATCCATTTCGCCCGCGCCGCGGTTGAAGTACAGCAGGTCACTGCCCAGCGTCAGTGCGCACTCGAAGGGGAAGTCGTAGGTCGCCACGCCGCCGACCTGCGATGCCGTGCCGGAGTAGACTGTGGTCGGCGTGCCCCAGTTGTCTACCGTGCCGACGGCCAGCCGCAGCATGTTCCATAGCACGGTGGTCGAGCCCATCGTCACCGGCTCGGCGTCTGTGACCAGCAGCTTCCAGCCCGCTGCATCCGGCTGGATGTCGAAGTACATCGGGTTAACCAGCTCGCTGGTCTGCGGGGTGCTCATGTCGCTCCCCGGAGTGTAGGGGACGAAGTAGAGCTGCATCTCGAAGATCGGCGGGAATTCCAGGCTGGCTGTACCCGCGCTGTAGATCAGCCACGGCGTGCCGCCCGTATCGATGCGCGCATATACCTGCGCGATGTAGTCTGCGGTATAGGCATCGTCGGCCTGGTCTGCCACTACGGGCGTGCCCGTATCCAGCCCGACAACCATGAAGTGCACGGTCTGAGTCACCGGCGGTCCGGGGCTTTCAGTGACATGGCCCATGTAGAACGTATCCGCCGCCGGATCGTACTCCACGCCAAGAGCCACGTGGACCGTGCCGGGGCGGCTGAAGATCTGCGTCCTGGTCCAGTCGCCAGTCAGCTGCTGCATGAAAACCCAGACCGCGCCAACTTGATCGGCACAGACGATCACCGGCAGGCTGCCGCGGAAGAAAACGCGCGGGATGCCCATGCCCGAGTCGACGTTGTCGAGCACCCAGTTCGCATCGGGATTTGCGAACGCCTGGGCGTCAGGCACGTGGTCGAAGCACAGCGCGCCTGCGTCGTTCGCCCACACCAGCACCAGGCCGCGGTCGCTGCCCGGCCTGAGTGCCATATCCGAGTAGCTGCCCGTCGTGCCCACCGCGTGCCCGCCTGCGGGCACGTCATCGTAGTATGGCTGGGGCGTCGCCGTCGCGTAGTACACAGTGGTGGCATTCGGCGGATCGGCGCGGTCTTCCGCCTGCAGGGCGAAGGTGTACGACTTCGCCATTTCCCGACCTACGGAAACGTATGGCTGGTTGGGGTAGAAGGTAAGGCTGTAGTGCTCAGCCGTGGCCAGGTCGAAGGTCGCCGTCTCACCGGCGTAGATGCTGTAGACAACCTCGCCGCTGTCATCCGTGGCCTGATTGAAATACAGCGCGCAGTCACCCTCGCGGCCCACCGCGGTGAAGGCTGGATCGCCCCCACCCCACTGCGGCGCCTGCGTATCCGGCGGACCTACTACCTCGACGTCTACGCTGTCTGTAGCCGTCCCGCCGCGTCCATCTTCGACGTTGCATACCAGAGTGAAGTTGCCTGTGGTGGAACTGGACCAGGCAGTGGTGGCCATCGTGGCATCAGCGAACACGCCACCGCCGCTCCAGCTGCAGGTCAGCGTGTCAGCATCAGGATCGGTGGCCACGCAGGTCAGCGCACAGCTGCCCGCCGTGGTGATCTGCAGCGGTTCAGCAGTGAGCGTGTCGATCACTGGATTCTGATTCGGTGCGACTACCTCCACATTGACGACGCTGGCCGCCTGCAGTCCATGCGGATCGGCCACTGTGCAGGACAGATCGAACGTGCCGGGTGTATCGCTGTGCCAGGTGGTCTGTGCCTGATCCAGCGTGCCAAACGTGCCGGAGCCGGCCCAGGAATAAGTCAGCGTCTCCCCTTCTGGATCTGTAGCCAGGCAAGTCAGCGCTGTGTCCGCGCCCAAGCCAACCTGCGCCGGTTCGGCGGACAGGCTGTCGATCGTCGGCGCCAGATTCGGGGCAGGCTGCGCCTGCACTTGCAGGTTCAGGCTGCGTGATGCCGTGCCACCCCGCCCGTCCGACACGGTGCATTGAATGCTGTAATTGCCAGGCGTGTCACTGCGCCACGCCGTCGACTGCCGGGTAGGATCGTCGAACACTCCGCCACCGCTCCAGCTGTAGCTGAGCGCGTCGAGGTCTGTATCCACGGCGGCGCAGGTCAGCTGTGATGGAGCCCCGGCGACTACCGAATATGGATTAGCAGTGAGCCAGGTAATGGCGGGACTGTGGTTGATCGCTGTAGAGATGGAGAGCGCGTAGTTGCCAAAGCGCCGCGCGGAGATTCTGGCGACGGGGTGCCCGCCCTGGATCTCGACCACGCTGCGCCCCACCAGGAACCAGTACTGATTGCCCAGCTGGCTGGCCGTCCGCGCATCGACGAAGCGCCAGACATCGACGGCCGTGCCGGCAGCCACTGTGGCCGCGGCCGGCACCACAAGATTCACCGGCTGGCTGAACTTCGCATCGACGGGCGCAAAGCACACGCCGCCCACGAAGTGCAGCGTTTCACCCTCCGTGTTACCGCCGCGGCTACCTGTGCTGGAAGCCGCTGCAGCTTGCTGGAGCGGCAGAATGGATGCGGCAAAGATCTCCGCCATGCCGTCACCATTAGTATCAAACTGCTCATGCGAAGTCTGCGCGAACGTGCCCGCCGGAATCGCCAGCCCGCCACCGCTTGTCGCGTCGTCCAGGTCGATGTCTTGTGCGAGCTGCCCGCCTGGCGTTTCCTGGGACTCGCTGGTCTGCGTGCCCACCGCCGGAAAGGCATGTTGTGTGGCGCCTGGGCCCGCCACGCCGCCCCCGCCGCCGCAGGCGGAAACCATCATGGCTGTAAGCACGACTATGGCCAGCACAGTGGTCGCACTGTGAGACTTAAGCCTCATCGCATCCTCCCGTGGTGCGAGGGATTGTGCGGCCACTCCTCAACCCACGAGCGGCACGCTTGGCCATTGTAACCCTTATATAGTTTCAATCAGCCCCTGTAATGGGATTCTCATGTAAAGCTTGGGTGAAACCCATGCAGATTCCGGCCTCTGCCCTTGCAGAACGGGCGCTCTAGCAGCTCGCAGCACATGCACATCACCCACTAGGAACTGGCAGGCTATAATCGCTGCGTGGCGCTAACCGGCATCTCATACGTGGCGATCGCCCTGCTCGGGCTGGTGTTCGGCAGCTTCTTCAACGTGGCCATCTATCGCTGGCCGCAGGAGGACCGCCAGCAGCGCGAGTGGATCATCAACCCCAGCCATTGCCCGCACTGCGGTGCGCGCATCCGGCCCTACGACAACATCCCGCTGCTGTCCTTCATCCTGCTGCGCGGCCGCTGCCGCGACTGCCACGCGGCCATCAGCTGGCGCTATCCGGCGGTCGAGGCGGGCACGGCGATGCTGTGGCTGCTGACAGCCTGGGCGGTCACGCGCTTCGGACTCAGCGGCCTGGCGCCGCAGCAGCTGTCGCTGTGGCACGTGGTCTTTGCCATCTTCTTCGCCAGCCTGTACCTGCTCACCATCATCATCGACTTCCAGACCTCGATCATTCCGGACGAGATCAACGTGGCGCAGCTGGTTGGCGCGTGGTTGTTCATGTGGGTCTGCCACGGCGCCACGCTCAGCCCGAGCTGGCAGTCCAGCCTGATCGGCATGTTCGTGCTCTCGGCATTCTTCCTCGTGCTGGCGCTGTTCGGCGGCATGGGCTTCGGCGACGCCAAGCTGGCTGTCGGCATGGGCGCGCTGTTCGGCTGGCCGCTGATCGTCGCCACCGGCTTTATCGGCGTGCTGCTCGGCGGCATCGTGGCGATCACGCTGCTCATCGTGCTCAAGGCGCAGGGCAGGTACAAGCGCCATATCCCCATCCCCTTCGGGCCATACCTGGCGCTGGCCGGGTTCATCTGCATGTTCCGCGGGCATGAACTGGTGAGTTGGTACTTGCGCCTGTTTCACTTGTAGTGCCAGCAGCAGCTGCCGCGTTCCGTACCCCGCAGCCTAGCTGCCGAAGCGCAGCACGCCGACGGTCACGTCATCGCTGAACACCGGCGCATTGCCGAAGTCGCGCGCGTGCTTGATCAGCATGTCGGCGATGGCCTCTGGCTGCTCGCTGCCGTAGCGCGCGACGACGTCGACGGCGCCCTGGGTCTCAAACATGTCGTTAGCACCGTTGGTGTGCTCCGTCAGCCCATCCGTATACAGCACGATGACGTCGCCAGCCTGCGGCGCCAGCTGCGATTCCTCGTAATGCTCGTTGGGGAAAAAGCCCAGCGGCGCGTTCTTGCTCTCCACCTGCTTGATCGTGCCCGTGGCCTTTTCATACATCAGCAGCGGCGGGTGCCCGCCGTTGACCAGAGCGAGTTGGCCGGTGGACTTGCGGTACTGCAGGTAGATCGCCGTGAAGTAGTACTCCTCGGTGAGGAAATGCTGCGACAGCCCGTTGATCTCCTCCATGAAATGCGCCGGCTGCAGGTTGCGGCGGGTCATCGTGAGGAACAGCACCTTGAGCTGCGCCGCCAGCAGCGCCGAGGCGATGCCGTGCCCCGAGACGTCGGCGATGATCATGTGCAGCGTGCCGGACTCGTCGAAGATGTAGTCGATGAAGTCGCTGCCCAGGTCCTCGCAGCTCAGATGGCGCAGCTGCACGGTGACTCCGGGGAACTGCGACTCCTGCGCCGGCAGCAGCGAGCGCTGCACTTTGCGCGCCACGCCCAGGTCATGCTCGATGCGCGCAACGTGCTGTTCGAGCATATGGTTTTTCTGCAGCAGCGCCTGGTTGGCCATTTCCAGCTCACTGCGCAGGCGCACAACCTGCAGCTGCAGCTCCGCGCGGGCGATGAGCTCGCCGTTGTCGATCGGCTTGGGCATGTAGTCATTGGCGCCGATGCGGAAGAACTCCACGCGGTCTTTGTACTCGGTCATCGTGGAGACGACAATCACGGGGATTTCCATTGTCCGCGGATTGCGCTTGAGGATCTTGGTCACCTCGACACCGTTCAGCGCGGGCATAATCACGTCCAGCAGGATCAGGTCGATGTTCTGCCGGTCAGCAATCGCCAGGGCATCCTTGCCGTTGCGAGCCGTGACCACTTCGTAGCCGTGCTTTTCCAGACATTCCTGGGTTTGGTAGATAAATGCGGGTTCGTCATCGACGACCAAAATCCGCGGTTTTGAGTTACGCTGCAAAGCACCCTCCGTTGGGCTATGCTAACACGTTAGGCTAAACACGGCTGCATTTTGCGTGGATTTCATCTACTGCTGTTCAGCGGCTGCGCCTTGCTCTTCGGGCGGCTCTTCGCTGGCAACCGCTGTGGGCTGTACGAACTGCACGTCAGCCGAGCACGAGACACTCAGCTGTGGCCAGCTCAATCGTACTGGCACGCTTTTGGCGCCCGTCAGTTCCTCGACGAGCACGCTGTAGGCCAGATCGGGAAGCCGCTCGCGGTCACGCTCGCACCGCAGCTGAATCACAGCCCGGCCTGCGATCTCGGCCGCCGCAGCAACCGGTTTGAAGCTCTCGCTATTGCGCATCAGCACCAGCAGATCGCTCTCCAGCTTGACGGCGCTCCACGCGGTGACGTCCGGCAGCTCGCCGCTGACCAACAGCGTCAGCGTGAAGCCGCTGTCGTCCACCGGCACCGGCTCTGGCGCCAGGCTGACCTGCACAGCCTCGGGATTTACCGCGGGCACTTCTGGCGACGGCTCGGCAGCGCCAAGCACTGGATTTGCCACGGCCAGTTCCAGCGTGGTCACCTGCGCCGCGCCGCCAGCGTACTGCAGCCTGACCAGCAGATCGCCGGCCGCGAAGGCGCCGCGCGAAATGCCAAGCGCGGTGCCATCCGGCTGCGCAGTAAAACTCAGTTCGCCCTTCAGCGTCAGGCCGCCGCCAGCCTGCAGCAGCGGATCGTGCGGCAGTAGCGTGAATGTGCCGCGCAACTGCTGCACGTCCCAGGGCTCGCTGGTCGCCGTAACATCTACGCTGAGCTGCATCTCGGCGCCCTGCCCGCTCAGCGTCGCTGACAGCGCGGTCCAGGACTCAGCGGTCGCACCGCCCGGCTGTACTTCATTCGACTGAGCAGGTGGCACAGATGTACCAGCGCCGTTGACTGCACCGGCAGGAGCTTCCGTCGTGCCGGCGCTCGGAGCGGCCGGTGCTGTATCGGCGGGCGGTGCTGTCTCAGCTGGAACTGCATCTGCAGCTGGCATGAAGATGGCGATTGCCGCGCTGAATGGAGTCAGCGCGCCCTGCGGGTCACTGATGCTCAGCTGCGCGCTGCCGCCGGCGGGCCAGCCGCCCTGCGGCGCGCCAAACAGGCAGGTAAATCCCGCCGCACCGGCGCCGACGAACAGCAGCTCGCAGCTCTGGCCATTCGCCTGCAGGCCGAACACCAGGCGTCCCAGCAGTTCAGGCTCCAGCCCTTCGCCGGTAAAGGTGAGTTTCAGCGGATCGAGACCCGGCGGCGCGCTCAGGGGTTCAACTGACTTGATTGTGGCCGGGGGCGTGACAGCAGGCGGTGCCGCCGCTTCGGGCGCCGGCTCAGGGATTGGCGGCTGCTGTGCAGTTGCGCCTTCGACGAGCGTGAGCGTACCTTCGTAAAGCACGTTGGTGCCCGAGAGCACGCGCAGCTTGTACTCGCCGGCCGGCAGCGGGCCGCTGAACTCGGCGCGCAGGCTGGCGGCGTCGACCAGCTCCAGCACTCGCGGGCGCGCAGTCGTCTCCGCCGAGCTGAGGTCTACCGAAATCGCAGAAAGCGCGCTGGCGGTGAAGCCGCTGCCCAGGATGCGTACGATGTACGGCGGGGTTGCCGCGCTGAGCTGCGCGGGATCGTTGCCCACCACCACGGGCTGGTCGGTCTCGATGGTTACTTCGACCATGTAGATCGGCTTGCCGTTGAGCAGCACGCGCCCCGTCAGCACCCCGCCGGGCAGCGTGCCACTGACTGCGCAGACCACGGTGCCGCGTCCGCCGTAGGCGAACGTCGTCTCCAGGCCGCTCACCGGCGCGTCGTTCTGCGTCCACTGCATCTGCAGCTGGCCGACCACTTCGGAGGTCACCGCGTCGCCGGTCAGCATCAGCGCAAAGCCCTCGCTGGCCTTGGCGATGACTTTCGGGTCGTAGTCGTGGAAGACCGGCGTCAGCACGCGGCTGGCCACGGTCAGCAGGCCTTCACCGAAGGCCTCCTCGCCCACCTGGTTGTAGATCACGATGTTGTACAGGCCGGCCGGCGCGATGCTGGGCACCTTGATCTGCGCGTCGATGCGCGTGGCGCTGGCCGAAAGCACGCTGAGCAGCGCGATGTGCTGCGGGTAGAACTCGACGACTACCGAGCCCTGCGGCAGGTTTTCGCCGCTGATGGTCAGCAGGATGGTGTCGCCCTGGTCCACCGTGTTCGGCGTCACCGAAGTGATCCGCCGGTCGCTCTGCGCAGCGGCAGAGCAGCACAGCAGCGCCGTGGCTGACAGAGCCGTCAGCAGGCTGAGCCAGGCCGCTTGGCGCCACAGCTGGGTCATTTGCTCTGGCCTGCATTCAGCAGCGCAGGCAGCTCAATGCCGCCGTTGCCGCGGGAGAGGTCAAAGCTGGCCTGCACGCCCTGCGGCATGCTCAGCGCGTAGCCCTCACCGCTCTGCTCCACCAGCACTTCGTCGGCGAGCAGTTCCGAACCGTTGTAGTGCAGCTCGACATTGCCGTACAGGTCCAGCGACTTGAAGCCGTTGGCGTCCTGCACCGACGTCAACTGCGACGCCGCAAAGTCCGCCTGCAGATCGGGATGATCGATCCTGCCGGTGACGGGTGAGCCCGACAGCTTGGCCGACCAGAGCAGCACCTCATCACCCTCGGGCGTCAGGTTCGTTGCTTCGAGGTATTGCCCGGCGAGGCTGATCTGCGGCGAGCGGAGAATGATATCTGTTCCCTGTGCCGAGGCGATGGAGCCGTCCTCGCGCAGCTTGGCGGAGAGCTGATTGCCCGTCAGCACGATGCTGGAAAGATCGAGCACCTTGCCGCCCTTCAGCGTGCGCTGGCCGTAGTTCGCTGTCAGCGTGAACGGGCCGCTGGTAGTGATCAGCGACTCGCTGCCTCGGTACACCAGGCTGTCCGCCTGCAGGACGCTCTGGTGCGCGCTGGTGACCTGCACCGGCCCGCTCAGCGTGAGCGTGATGTCCGCCAGCTGCGCCTCCAGCTTGCCCGGCGGAAATGCCAGCTGGGCGCTGGCAGCCTGAAAGCCAATCGCCGGCTCCTGGACCACGCCTGTCAGCGCACAGGGAATCACCGCCGTGCCCTGCGACCCGTCGAGCTGGATCTCGTCGAAGTACGCCGTCAGCGTATCCACTGTCAGCGCCACGTTGCCCTTGGCATAGGCGGCCTGCGTGGAGTGGTTGTAGCGTAGCTCGTCGGAGCGCAGATGGTAGCCCAGGTAGTCGAACTCCACGCCGTTGGTGAAGTAGCCGATCACGTCGTCGCCGGAGATCTCGAAGCGCGAGTAGCCCTGGGCGCGCACGTCGAGGAAGCGCGGCTGCTCGCTGGCGGCGTCCTGCGCGGGCAGGGCCGCGGGCAGCCACAGCGCCAGCAGCGCTCCCAGCGCAGCCGCTAAACCCCGTCTACTCATCAAGCCCCCTGCTACTCATACAACAGCACGTCACTGTCCAGCGGAATGAACTCCGTGGCGGTATAGCGCAGCTCCTCGCTCGTCGAGGAGGGGAAGGCGTAGACCTCGCAGCGCACGCCGCGCGCCTTCAGATGCCGCACCAGGTCGCAGAAGTCGCCGTCGCCCGAGGCCAGCGCCATCACGTCGGTGCGGTCCGCCAGGGCGATCGAGTCGATGGCGATGCCCATGTCCCAGTCGCCCTTGGCCGAGCCGTCGGGCCGCTTCTTCAGCTCCTTGCTCTTCACCTCGTAGCCCGACTGATGCAGGAAGGTGATGAAGCTGCTCTGATCCACCTCGGGCGTCTGCACGATGTAGGCGATCGCCCGCACCAGCTCGCGCCCGTCCGCCATCTTGTCCAGCAGCGTGGCGAAGTTCAGCTTGCGCTGGTAGACGGCCTTGGCGGAGTAGAACAGGTTCTGCACATCGACGAACACGGCGATGCGCTGGTGCATGTGGATCGGCCGGTGGGCCGAGGCCGAGAGCGTGTCACGCTTGATATAGCTTGAGCTCATCTGTTACTTCCCTCCCCCGGCCGGCGGCTGGGTGTCGGGATGCGGCGGCACTTCGACCAGCGGCGTGTGGTTGGTCTGCGCCACCTCCAGCTTCGGCACGTCGGGCACGGGCTTGCCGGCCAGCAGCTGCTGCGCGATGCCCACGGCGCGCTGCCGCTGGGCGTCCTTCTCCCGCAGGTAGCGGTTGAATTGCGCGCGCATCTTGCGCAGCTCCTCGAGCTTGCCGTCGATCTGGTCCTGCATCGCCTTGAGCTGCGGGTCGTCCGCCAGCTCGTTGGCGGCGTCGAAGTAGACGTTCGGCATGATACCCACGCCATGGATGTCGTTGTGCGCCGGCGTGTAGTACTTGGCGATGGTCACCGCCAGCGCGCTTTTCGCCCGTTCCGACTTGGTGATCTGCCCGTCGGCCTCGCGGCGCTCGACGGTCTCGATTTCCATTGGGAACACTTCCTGCACCACGCCCTTGCCGAAGCTCTTCTCGCCCACCACTGTCGCCAGCTTGTCATCCTTCAGCGCGCCGGTCAGCACCTCGCTGGCGCTGGCGGAATTGCCGTTGATCAGCACGACGATCGGCAGCTTGTACTTCTTGGATCCCGGGTCGGCGCTGCGCACGACCGGTGACGCGTCACGGGCGGCAACCGAGACGATCGGGCCCTCGGTGATGAAGCAGTCGGCCACCTGGATGGCAGTATCCAGGATCCCGCCGGTGTTGTTGCGCAGGTCGATGACCAGCGCCTTCATGCCCTTGGCGGTCAGCTCTTCCATCGCCGCGCGGAAGTCCTTGCCGGTATCCTCCGCGAAGTTGCTGATGGTGATCAGGCCCACGTCGGCGTTGAGCATCTCCTTCTTCTCGATCGAGCTGACCTGCACGTTCTGGCGCTCAATCTCAAAATCTTTGAACTCGCCGTCCGCCGGGCGGAACGCCTTGAGCTTGACCTTGGTGCCCGGCTCGCCCTTGATCAGCGTGGCCACCTCCGGCAGGATCATGCCGAAGGCGTCCTTGCCGGCGATCTCGCTGATGATGTCGTCCGTCTGCAGGCCCGCCTTGGATGCCGGCGTGTTGGGGAACACGGTGACGATCTCGGGAAACATGCCGTCGTCCGTCAGCCCCATCAGGATGCCGATGCCGGCGTACTCACCGGTCGTCTGCGCTTCCAGGTCGGCGTAGAGCTTCGGATCGTAAAAGTGCGAGAACTCGTCCTTGAACGGGTCCATGCGCAGCGAGGCCATCATGCCCTGCACCGCGCCGTAGAGCAGCTGCTGCTGCTGCTCGTCGTCGATCGGCATGTAGTACTTGGCCTTGAGCAGCCGCAGCGCGCGGCTGACCAAGTCCTCGCTCTGTGCCGCCTTGAGCTGCGAGAGCAGGTTCAGGCGGCCGGACTCCCCCACTCCGGCGCTGGTCGCCGCCACCCCGGCGACGTATGATGCCGCCATCAGCACCAGCGTCAGTGCGATGATGCCCAGCAGCCGGCTGAAATTCAATCTCTGCAACGTATGCCTCCGAGTGCTCCCGCTAGCGGGGAGAACGAGTTGGGTGTCCTGACTGTACATATAACCTCGTGTTCCAGTTTGCCATCTATTCTATTCGCCACCACGGCGCCGCAGCGCAATCCGCCGCAGATTCGCCAGCACATGTGGCTAGTTGAGTGACTTCAGCGGATCGACCGGGTCGCCGTTGATGCGCACTTCGAAGTGGCAGTGGTTGCCGGTGGACCAGCCCGTGCTGCCGACTTCGCCGATCTTGTCGCCGGCTTCGACATCCTTGCCAGCCTCGCAGCAGATTTTGCTCATGTGCCCATACAGCGTCGAGCGGTTACCGCCGTGATCAATCATCACGCACTTGCCGTAGCCCTTGCGCCAGCCCGTAAACACTATCCTGCCCCGGCCGGCGGCTTTAATCGTCGTGCCCTCGGGCGCGGAAATGTCCACTCCCGTATGCATGCGCGTCACGCCGAAGATCGGATGCCGGCGGTAGCCGTAGCCGCTGGTGATAGATCCCTGGCAGGGCTTGTTGAAGCTGCCGCTCCACGCCTTGCCTTTATAGCCGGAAGCCGAGCGCGACAGGCTGCGCAGGTCGTCGCGGATGCGCTTGTTCTCCGCCTCCAGCTCCTTGATCTGGCGCAGGGTCAAGTTCGCATCTTTCTCCACCGCTTCCATGTCGAGCTGCTTTTCGCCCTTGATCGCCTCGAGCGCGTCCAGCTCCGCCTGCAGCCGCTGGTTGATGCCCTGGATGGCGAGGATCTGGTTGGAGATTGCCGAGATCTTGCTCTTCAGTTCGAGCTGCGTGGCCTGGGCGTGATTAACGAGCTGCTTGTCCTGGTCCAGCACCGCCTGCACGAAGAACACGCGGTCCACCAGCTCGCCGAAGTCCGCCGCCTGGAACAGGATATCGATGTAGCTTAGCTCGCCCTGCATGTAGATCGCGCGCGCGCGCTGCGCCAGCTTGTCCTTGCGCGAGCTCAGGTCAGCTTCCAGCGCGCTCTTGTCCTTGGTCAGCTGCTCATAAGTCGTATTGGCCTGGTTCAGCTGGGCCTGGATGGCCTTGACCTCGGCCGTCTTGGCATCCATGCGCCCGTCGACCGTCTCCATCCCTTCCAGCAGCGACTGCTTCTGTGCGCCCAGCTCCTTGACGCGGTCGTAGAGCATGTCGCGTTTCTGGCGGTTGCGCTCCATTTTGCGCTTGGCGCTCTGGCCGTAGGCCGGCTGGCTATGCGGCGCTTCCAGCGCCAGCAGTCCCAGCCCCAGCAGCAGTACCAGCAGCGTTCTTATCAGCGTATGTTTCATCGCACTCACCTCGTCATCTGGCGCACCTTGACCGCGTCCAGCTGGGCGTCGGCCTCGCGCGCCAGGAAGGCGTTGACAGTCTTGAGCGAGCCAAAGAAGCCCACCGCCGCGCCCAGTCCCAGCAGCAGGCAGGACAGCCCGAGCAGCAGCTGGCCGACGGTCACGCCCAGCCCGGGCATCAGTTCGGTCAGATCGGACAGCCGCAGCGCCTCGCCCATCATTGCCATCAGCAGCCAGATGATCACCAGGGCCACCAGTCCGCCGGCGGCACCGAAGAACACCCCTTCGAACAGGAACGGCCAGCGGATGAACCACCACGTCGCGCCGACCAGCTGCATGATCCTGATCTCGGTGCGGCGCGCGTAAATTGACAGCGCAATTATGTTGTTGATGCTGGAATAAGTAAAGACGATCAGCAGCGTCATCGTCACCAGGCAGACAAGGCTGAGGATCAGCAGCACCTTGAGGTAGCGGTCCAGTACCTGCGCGCCGTAGCGGATGTTGACGACGCCCGGCAGCCCTTCGCACTGCTGCACCACTGACGCGATGTTCGCCGGCCGGTCGACGTTGAGGATGAAGCTGGCCGGCAGCGGGTTGTCCTCCAGCAGATCCTCGAGCGGGATGGCGCTGTTGCGTTCGCTGAAAATCGCCAGCGCCTCGTCCTTGCTGCGGTGGCGCACCTGCGTCACATGGGGAATCGCCTCTAGCGTATCCTGTAGCTGCAGGTTCTGCTGCGCCGAGATGCTGTCGTCGAGGAACAGGTGGATTTCCATGCTCTGGCCGAGCTTGCCCCACATCACGGCGGCGCCGACGAGCAGCACAAAGAAAATGCCCAGCACGAGCAGGCTGATCGTCACCTGCGCGCCGTAGGTGAAGTGCAGGAAGCGGTTGGTGCTCAGACCCCGCAGGAACTCGCGGAACAGGAACGCCAGGCTACGCATGTCCCGCCTCCACGACTTCCGAGTAGCCGCCCTCGACGCGGTCGGCGACCAGCCGCCCCTGGGCCACGACGACGGTGCGCTTGCGGTA
>Ga0315287_10002941_pt1 | contig 16316 bp, 9 predicted proteins | sample YL17G11_0_MG_FD_205037 | JGI IMG/M metagenome (GOLD analysis project Ga0315287, IMG submission 205037) | Sediment microbial communities from Yellowstone Lake, YNP, Wyoming, USA - YL17G11_0 | ecosystem: Environmental > Aquatic > Freshwater > Lake > Sediment | place: USA: Wyoming | collected... | reverse complement strand
TCTCCCGGCTTCGCCTTTTAAAACGCGCGCGCTGGCAAGAGAGAAAGGGACAGAAGAAAAAGGCAGCCAGCAGCAGCGCAACAAAAGCGGAAGCACCTGTAAAACCCGACGATGACCCTTTTTCAACAAAAAAAAAAGTCTTTCTCTCTCTCTCTCTCTTCTTCAGATACGAAATTTCTTTTCTAGAGAAGAAATTTTTTTCTCCTCTCCGCCCGAGGCAACCGAAGCAGCCAAAAAACACCACCGATGGCCCCCAAGAAGAGCCTGACAAGCTCCTCTTCCGCTGCAGCGGCGGAAGCCGGGTCGGAGGGGGTCGCGACGAACGAGGCTCCCTGCCAGCGACAGCCGCTGCGACGAGCGAGCCCCGTCGCTCGCGCTCTCGTCGCCGGCGTCGCCGCGGCGGCCGTCGCGGTGGTCTCCCTCCTCGTCGTCGCGCTTCCTTCCATCGCCACCGATGGGGCCAGGGACTTGCGATTCAGCTCCGTGGACTCTCCGGCGGCGCTCGTCTGGCAGATAAAGAAATTTTCGGGGCGCGCGGTGTTGTCGGAGACTTTTTTGTCGTCGTTGTCGTCGTCGTCGTCAGCGGCAGCGGCAGCGGCAGCGGCGTTGCTCTCTCCTCCTTCGACCCGAAGAGCTGCTGCAGAAGGGAGAGGAGGAAGAGGAGAAGAACTCTTCTCCTCCTTCCTCTCGCCCGTCGAAGAGTTCGACGAGGAGTCCGCGAGGCTCGGCGTCGAGCCTTTCTCTTCGCTGGCCGCCGAGACGGTCGCCGCGCTCTCTTCCCCTCCCTCCTCGCCCTCCCCGGGCTCTTCCCCGCTGCCTGCGGGGCTCTGGCACCTGGACAGGCTCGATTCCCGGGCGCTGCCTCTGGACGGCGCCCCCTTCGACCCCGCCAGGGCCGGGTTCCCCCGGAGGGGAGAGGGCGTCACGATCTACGTCGTCGACTCCGGGGTCTCTGTGTCCCACTCGGAGTTCCTCGGAGCGGGCTCGGGGCGCGGCGGCGGCAGCAGGGCCTCCGAGGGGCCAGACTTCTCCGGCGCCGGCGGCGCCCCCTCCCCCCCTCCCGGCTCAAATGCGTCTTCTTTCCCTCGTCTCCTGGGAGACTGCGACGGCCACGGCACGCACGTCGCGAGCCTGGCTGCCGGGACGAACGTCGGCGTGGCCCCCGGGGCGCGCGTCGTCTCGCTCAGGGTCCTCGGCTGCGACGGCGCGGGCAGGGCGTCGAGCCTGGTCGCGGCGCTGCGGCACGTCGCGCGCGAGGGGTCGAGGCCGGCGGTGGTCGTGCTGTCCCTGGGCGGCGGCGACGGCGGCGGGGCCGGTTCCGGAGCGGGACGAGGAGGAGGAGGAGGAGGAGGAGCTCGAGGCGTCGGCGGCGGCGCTTCCGCTTCGGCCGCTGCCGCCGAGAGGGCGGCCGCGGCGATCGACGCCGCCGCGCTCGAGGCGCTCGAGGCCGGCGCCGTCATCGTCGCCGCGGCGGGCAACGCCGGAGGGGACGCCTGCGCCTCGAGCCCCGGGAGGCTTCCGGGGATCATCACCGTCGCCGGGAGCGACCTGCCGCTCGGCGACAAGTTTCCCTCGAGGTTCCGAAGGAAGGGGACGGCGGCGGCGACGGCGAGCCCCGCCGCCGCCGCTGCTGTTCCTCCTGCTCCTGCGAGGAGCGACGGCGACAGCGGGGGCGGAGGCGGCGGCGGCGCCCTCGGCCAGATCCTCTCCGAGGCCTCCATCTCCTCCCCCTTCTCCTCCTCCCCCTTCTCCTCCTCCCCCTCCTCCTCCTCCTCCTCCTCCTCCTCGTCGTCCTCTCCCGACAGCCTCTACCCTTTCAGCAACACGGGCCCCTGCGTCACGCTCTTCGCCCCCGGGGCAGACCTCCTTGCGGCCTGCGGCGGCGGCGCCGGGGCCTCGAGGCGCTGCCCCGACCCCGCGCTGCCCTCCGCCGCGGCGTGGTCGTCGGGCACGAGCATGAGCGCGCCCCTGGTCGCGGGCGCCGCCGCCCTGATCCTGGCGGAGAGGCCGGGCGCGACGCCTGCCGAGGTCAGGGCGGAGCTGGTGTCGAGGGCCACGGAGGGGCCGCTGGACTTTTCCTCCTCGGGGAAGCCCGGGGTTCTGCCCGGGACGCCGAACAGGATGCTTTACCTGGGTCCGGTTTGAAAAGGAGGAGGCGGCGCAACAACGGCCCATGGCCCCCGTGGGGGGAGCGAGCGCGCGCGCGCGAGAGAGAGAGAGAGAGAGAGACAGAGAGAGCAGAGTTTTCTTCGTTTTTTCTTCGTGAAATTGTTTTCATTCTTCAAAGAAAACTCGAGTAAGATGCGGAATCGAAACCAGCAGCCCGATCCGTCGCTCGTCGACACCGTGCGTTCGCACTCGGCCTCCGTCGCGGCCTTCTTCGAGCCTGCGCTGCCCTACGCCACGCAGGCCGCGGCGTCGGCGCTGGCTTTCACCGCGGGGCTGGTGGCCACGCAAGTACGAAGAGTTTTGCGAAGAGAAGAAAATCGGCAGCGCTGATTCGATGGTGACGACACATTTCCCGCCCTTGAAAGAGCCCCTGAACGCCTCTCCTTCTTTTCTGCCTCTCTTCTCTCTGCTTTCACTTCGCTCTCGGTGACGTTCTTTATGATCACGCAAGAAAGAAAAGGAGAAAAGAGCAATGGAAGAGAGCGAGAAATGAAGCCTTCAATCAATCGAGCAACTCCTCGCCTCCCTCCCACTCAAAAACCTCGTTCAACTCTTCCAAAAAAAAAACTCTCAACTCAAAAAAAAAAAAAAAAGGCAACCTGCTTCGCCCTCCGCCTCTCCTGCGCCACGCCCCTCCTCGCCCCGGCGGCAGGAGCCCTGGGCGTCGGCGTCTCCTCGGCGCTTGCGGGCCAGGCTTCGCTCAGGGCCCGCAGGAACCTGAGGTCCGACGACGCGGCGGGCACGCCGCTGCCGAGGACGTGGAGGAGGGCCGACGTCCTGTGCGATGCCGCCGTGGGGGTGCTGCTGTTCCGGGCGATGGGGGGCAGGTTCAGGTCGCTGCTGCCGAGCGACCTGGTGAGGAGAGGAGAGGGGTTTCGGGAGTCTTTTGTCGGTTTGTGGGGAGAGAGAGGACGAGGGTAAACCGACCCAGGAAAAAACTCACCCTCTCGACCCGAAAAATACTTTTGCTTTTCTTTTCCTTTCCCCTCTCGACTCGAAAAATACTTTTGCTTTTCTTTTCCTCTTTTCCCTTTTCCCCCGCCAGGTGAAACCGGGCGCCTGTGCCGTCGAGTCCCTCCCCGCCCCCGGGTCGCAGTACGCCTCCGACGTCTGCAAGGGGGAGCTCGCGAGGCTGATGAGGCGGTGAGTTTATTTTTTATTTCAGACAGACAGAGAGAGAGAGAGAGAGAAAAGAGAAAGAGTTTGAGAAAAAGAAAAGAGAGCGTTTGAGAAAAGGGAAAGGTCGAAACTCTTCCTCACTTTGAAAAACGGGAAAATAAACTCCCAACTTCCAAAACAACGACAGCGACGGCTGCCACCACTGCGGCCGTAAGCGCGGCCGCGTCATCGGCGACCACATCCCGCCCAACAAGCTCACGTACGGATCCAGAAGCTCGCTCCCCGGGGGCATTTACCCCACGAGCTCTTATTCCAGCTCATCGCGCTCCTCTTCTTCCTCTTCCGCCTCTTCTTCCGCTTCCGCGGCCGCCGCGGAGCTCGCCAGCGCCGCGTCGCAGTTCATCACCATGGCTGCGCGGTCCCAACCCCGCGGCGGCGGCTACGGAATCGGCGGCGCCTTCGGGACGAGGAGGGGCGGCAGCGGCCCGCGGGACGCGGCAGCGGTCGTCGGCGGGGTCGTCGGCGGCTCGCTGCGCCTCCTCTGGTCTGCGGGCTCCGCCGCCCTCCGCGCCGCCGCCAAGCCGGGAGCGGGAGCAGGAGGCCGCAGGAGGGCGGCCGCGCCGCTGGGCAGGCAGGCGCGGGCCTGGGTCGCGCGCCAGCGCGTCACCGCGCAGTGGAAGCTCAAGGAAGCGCTGGGCCTCAACGCGCCCAGGCAGCGGTACTTCCCCCAGTGCCGCCCCTGCTCGCAGCTGCAGGCCGTGGCGGTGCGGACGGGGAAGAGGACGCTGAAGACGCACGCGGGGGGCTCGAAGCCGTGGTTTTACTCGGTGAGGCTGGGGGGAGGAAGAGGAGGAGGCGGAGGAGAGACGGAAAGCCTCGACGGCACCAAAGGAAAAACTCACTCTTTTTTTCTTTCTCTCCTCTCCTCCCTCTTCGCCTCTCTCCGAATCTCCCTCTTTCTCAAAATAAACCGCTCTCAACAGGGCACGATCGTGGGCCTGAGGCACTACCAGGAACCCGGGCTCAAGGGCGGAAGCGGGGGCCCAGGCGGAGGAAGCGCAGGCCGGAGCGGCGCGCGCGGGGTCCCCGGCCCCGACGCCGACGTCTTGGAGGACCTGGCGCGGTCCGTGCGGAAGGCGGCCGGCGCCGCGAACGCGGCGATGGGGGGCTCGGCGACGTTTGGGGGCCGATGAGAGGTTGGGGATGGGGGAGAGCAAGGCATTTCGTTTTCGTTCGTTTTTCACTCGTGTGTGGAGTCTCGAAAAACCAAAAACACCAAAAGTCAAAAAAATCAAAGACAGAACTCTCTCTCTCTTCTCTCCCCCGCGTTTTTGTTTCATTCATGCCTCTTGCGCCGAGACCACCACGACCTCCACCTTCTCTCCTCCTCCTCCGGCCTCCTCCTCGCCCTCTGGCCACTTCGCCTCTCCCTCCGTTGCCAGCTCCTCTCCGGCCTCGCCCGCGGGGGAAGAGAGCGGCACCAGAGCGACGGCGACGACGGCGACGACGGCGGGCGGCGGCGACGACAGCGACGGCGGCGGCAGGGGCGAACGCGGCGGCCGAGGCGGCAGAGCCTCCGCCGCCGCCTCCGCCGTCGCCGCGGGCGCGGCTCCCCCGGTCTTCGCCGTCTTCCCCTGCTCGCTCCCGACCTCGTCCTCGCCGCCACAGCCGCCGCCGCGGCGACCGCGCCGCAGCCTCTTGGAGATCGGGGGCTCGGCGGGGCCCTCTTCGGCAGCCCTCTTCTCTGCCGCCGCCGGCGGCTTGGGCGGCATCCTCCCCTCGACGACGCCGGCGACGATCATCCTACGGAGGCGCGCGTTGTCGTGCGAGCGCGGCGCGAAGCCGAAGAGCTGCTGGAAGCGCGCGCAGAGCTGGGAGAAGGTCAGCGGAGCGAGCTCGGCGAGGAGGAGCGCGGCCGGGTCGGAGTCGCTGCTGTTTTCGTCGGCGACGAGGGGAGCCGCGACGAGAGACGGCGACGAGGGAGGCGCTGCTGGAGCAGGCGAGGGAGAGGGAGAAGAAGCGAGAGGGACAGCGAGCGCTGCTTCCTCCTCCTCGACGACCTCTCGCACTTCCTTCCCGCCGCGCAGAGCCCTCGGCCTCTTCGAGGGCTTCGTCACCGGCGCCTCTTCCTCCGCGACCCTCTTCTTCTCTGCCGGCGGCTTCGGCGCCTTCCCCTCGACGACGCCCGCGACGATCATCCTGCGGAGGCGCGCGTTGTCGTGCGAGCGTGGCGCGAAGCCGAAGAGCTGCTGGAAGCGCGCGCGGAGCTGGGAGAAGGTCAGCGGAGCGAGCTCGGCGGCGAGCGTCGCCGCCGCCGCTGCCACCGCGGCAGAGGCGTCACCGTCGGGAGGAGCATCAGCAGTTGCAGCAGCAGCAGCAGAAGCAGCAGCTGCAGCTGCTGCTGCTGCTTCGGCATCAGGCGCAGCAGCGACGACGACGAGGGGCGAGGGCGCCGCGTTCGACTCCGAAGCAGCGACCGCAGCAGCAGCGGGCTCTTCTCCTTTTTCCTCCTCCGCCACCGCCGCCACTTCTTGTCCCTTCTCCAGCCTCGGCTCAGGAGCAGGCTGCAGCGGCTCCTCCTGCTGCTGCGCCTTGAGCGGGAAGCCACGGCCGCGGCGCGGAGCGTCCGCAGCGTCGGCAGCCGCGGAATCGACCGCCGCGGGAGCGGCAGCGCCAGCAACGGGAGCGGCCGCGGCGGCGGCGTTCCCGCCGCGCCTCCTCCTCCCCCCTCGCCCAGGCTCCTCCCCTTCGTCTCCAGCAGCAGCAGCAGCAGCCAGCGCCAGCGCCGCGAAGCTCTTCTTCCCCCTCCCGGCCGCGGCCTCCTCAGCGGCGCGCACCATCGGCGCCGCCTCCTCGTCGGTCAGCAGGCGCGAGAAGGGCGGCGGCGGGGGCAAGGGGGGAGGAGTGGAGCTCGGAGCTCCTCCGCCGCTCCTCCAAGCCCTCTCCTCGGCGGCGGCGCGGCGCCCGTCAGCCTCCCTGATCAGCGCGGCCTCGCGCGCGTCGCGGGCGGCGAGCGCGGCGAGGGCGGCGTCGCTCGTCGGGTCGGCGTCGTCGCCGTCGCCTCCTCCGCCGCCGACGCCGCCGACGCCGACGCCGACGCGTCCTCCCCCTCCCTTCAGCAGCTCCTGCAGAAACTCCCTCCTCGCCTCCGCCGTCGTCCCGCCGCCGTCAAAGCACCCCCCGTCGATCGCCGCCTCCGCCGCGGCCCTCTTCTCCTCCCCCGCCTGCAGCACCCTCCCCTCGACCGCGCAGTCCCTCGCGACGAGCCGGAACACGCGGACCTCTCGCTGTTGGCCCAGCCGGTGAGCGCGCGCGACGGCCTGAGAGCGTCGGGGTCGTTTTTGGGGGGGGGAAGAGAGGGGTTTTTTATTTTCAGGTGAGATTTCCTCAGTCGTCGTCGTTCCGCTCTTCTTCTTTCTCCTCCTCCTCCTCCTCCCTCTTCTTTCTCTCTCTCTCTCCCCCCCCCCCCATACCTCACCTGCGCGTCTTGGGCCGGGTTCCAGTCCGTGTCGAACATCACGACGGTGTCTGCGGCCTGGAGGTTGAGGCCCACGCCACCGGCGCGCACGGTGAGGAGGAAGGCAAAGGCGTCGGGGTGGTTTCTGCGGCGCCGTCGCCCGCCGCCGACGGCCCCCTCCGCTCCCTCGACCTCCCCTTCCTCGACCGGCTCCGCCGAGAACCGCCGCACCGCCTCGTCCCGCTCTGCCGCCGACGAGTTCCCGTCCAGGCACTCAAACGGCAGCCCGCGCTGCTCCAGAAGCTGGGAGAACAGAGGGAGCATCCGGCTCATGGTGCAGAAGACCAGGACGCGGTGGTCGGCCCCGGCGGCGCGCAGCTTGCAGAGGAGGCGGTCGAGCGCCTCGAGCTTGCCCGAGGCGCGCACGAAGAGGGGAAGAGGGTGGCCGTCCCGCGTCGCGGAAGAGGCTCGTGGCCCCGCGCCTGCGGCCAGCGGGTGCAGCTTGGCGAGGAAAGGGTGGTTGGCGATGTTGCGGGCCTCCATGACGGCGTTCTGCACGCCGATCGAGGCGGAAGAGGGAGCCCTGTTCGCGGCTCGGGGATGCTCGCCGAGGTTGCGGAGCTCGCGCGCGGAGCGGCGCCGCTGCTGCTGCTGCTGCTTCTGGGCCTCGGTGGGCTCCTCCGCGGGCTCCTCCTCGGCAGTCACAGTCGCCGCAGTCGCCCCAGCAGCAGCAGCGGCAGCAGAAGAAGAAGAAGAAGAAGAAGCGGCGCCGTTGGTGTTATCGGTGTCGTTGCTGTTGCCCGCCGCTGTCGCCGTCGCCGCCGCTTTCGCCACCGCTCCCGTCGAACCGAGGCCGCTCGCCAGGAGCCTCGCCAGGCCCTTCTGGTACGCGGAGCTCCTCACCGGGATCCGGAAGTCGCTCCTCGCAGGCAGGTCGCGGACGACGTCGCAGAGCCTGCGCCGCAGGACGAAGGGGCGCAGGACCTGGTGCAGCCTCGCGGAGACCAGCAGCGAGGCCTCGGCCGACAGGAGCTCGCGCTCGCCGGCCGGCGCCGCCGCCGCCGCCGCCGCCGCCGCCGCCGCCGCGCCGGGAGCGGCGCGGTCCCTCACCCCGCCGGCAAACCACGCCCGGAACTCGTCCGCGTCCGGGAACGCCCTCGGTAGCACAAAGTTGAGCAGCGCCCACAGCTCCCCGAGCTCGTTCTGCAGGGGGGTGCCGGTCAGCAGCAGCCTCGACCCGGCCTCGAGCCCGCGGAGCGCCGCGCCCAGCTTGGCGGTCGCGCTCTTGAGCCGGTGGCCCTCGTCGACGACGAGGTGGCCCCAGCGCACGGAGCGCAGCCGGTCGTGGTCGCGCTCGGCCATCGCGAACTCGTAGGTGGTGACGAGGATGTCGCAGCGGAGCTGCGGCGCGAAGGAGGCGACGGCGGCGGCGCGGAGGGCGGAGGCGGCGGCGGAAGCGGCGGAGGAAGGAGAGCCTCCTCCTCCGTCGCGGGCGGCGGTCGCGGCCGCGGCGGCCGCCGCCGCGGCCGCGACGATCGCGGCGCTGCCGCCGTTCGTCGAGCCCCTCCCCCTCCTCTCCCAGCCGCCGCCGCGCCTGACCCTCGCCTCCCTCCAGACCGCCTCTCGCTCGTCCGCCGTTCCGCGGTAGGCCGCCACGACGAGGCCCGGGGCCCATCTGGCGGCCTCAGAGACCCAGGTCGACACCAGAGACGCGGGCACGACGACGAGGGCGGGGTGCAGGCCGACGAGCGCGGGGTCGGCCGCGGCGAAGGAGGCCGGCGGCGGGTCGCGGGGGGGAGAGGAGCGGCGGCTCGCCGCCAATGCCGCCGCCGCCGCGCGGCGCGCTGCGGCCGCCCTCGCGTGCAGCAGCACGCTCAACACCTGCGCCGTCTTGCCCAGGCCCATCTCGTCGGCGAGGATGCCGTTGAGGCCGGCCGCGGCGAGGCCGACGGCCCAGCGCACGCCGTGCAGCTGGTGCGGCCTCAGCGACGGTGGCGGCGGCCCCGGCCTCGCGGTTTCTCCGCCGCCGCCGAAGCCGAGGGGCTGGGGCTTCCCGCCGTCGGCAAGGTCCGCCTCTCCGGCGAGGAACCTCGACGCGAGCTCGTCCCACTGCGAGCAGGAGGCCCTCGCGGCGTCGATGACCGCCGAAGAGTCTCCTCCTCCGTCGCCGTTTCCTCCTCCTGCTCCGCCTCCCCCTCCTCCCCCTCCGCTTCCCCCTCCTCCCTCTCCGCCGCCTCCTCCGCCGGCCGAAGAGGGAGGCAGCGCCGGCGGTGGGGGAGGCAGTCCCAGTCGCTCGGCGAGGGCGCGGAGGCAGCTGTCCGTGCGGGCGAGCAGCGACCCCAGGCGGCCTGCGCCAGAGCCCCCGCCGTCGGCGGCGACGAGCTGGAGGTACGCGTCGCCGTCGGCGGCCCTCAGCGCCGCGACGCGCAGAGCGGCCGCCTCCTCTCGCCGGCGCCTCGCCTCGGCCGTCGCGCGCTCGAGCTCAGCCGCGGCGGCGGCGGCGAGGGCGAGCGAGCGCTCGCGCCTGCTCCCCCTCCCCGAAGGCGCAGAAGAGGAAGAAGAGGAAGAAGGAGGAGGAGGAGGAGGAGAAGAAAAAGAGGAGAGCTGCTTCTGGACTTGCGCGAGGCGCAGGGAGAGCAGCAGAGGCTGCTCTTTGCGGCGGCGGAGGCGGTGGAGGGGGAGGGAAGAGGCGCGCGGGCTGGCGAGGACCGCGAGGGCGGCGGCGGCGGCGGAGGGGCGAGGCCGAGGGGCCGCGGCGCGCGCCGCCCTCGCCGGCGCCGCGGCGGCGGCGGTTGCCAGGGCCAGGGCGGCGCAGCGCGGGCCTCCCCCCCTGCCGCCCTCGCCCCCTCCGCTTCCTCCGCCTCCTCCTCCTCGTGCGACTCCGACTCCGACTCCGAGCTGGAGCTCGGCGACGCTGCGCGGGACCCAGGAGGAGGTCGCGGCGGCGAAGGCGCTGCGGACGGCGGGGGCGAGGGCGGTCGCGTCTCCTCCTGCCTCGTCCCCTCCTCCGCCGCCGTGGCCGCCGGCGTCGGGCGGCGGGAGGCAGCTCTTCTCGATCGCAAAAAACGACTTTTCGCCGCCAATTCTGTCGTCGTCAGACGAAAAAGCATCCCCGGAGTAGTTTTCGTCGAGCGGGGGGATCCTGGCCATCAGCGCGGCGGAGAGGAGGTTGGAGAGGCCACTGTTTTTTTTATTGAGAGAGAGAAAAGAAGTCGAGGGCGAGAGATTGGAGCGTCGAGAAAGAAAGAATCGAAAAGAACTTCAACGAAAAAAGAAAAACTCAAAAACGCACGTCTCCGCCATTCCCAGCGCTGCCTCCTCATCTACCACGGCGACGAACCCGGAGCGGATGTCTCCGTAGGCCAGGGCCGCAGCTGAGGCGGCGGCGACGACGGACACGGTGACGCGCGCTGCTTTCTTGGACGCTACTGCGGCGGGAGCGCCGCTCGCTGTTGCGGTTGCAACCGCCGCCGGTGTCAGAGGAGCGTCGGCGACAGCTGCGGCCTCCGCTCCGTTTCCCCCGCCGTCGCTCCCCCCATCTCCCTCGACCATCTCTTCGCGGACGAAGGCGTGGAGCTTGCACGGCGGCGGAGGAGGAGGCTGCGCATGTTCGGCCACCATTTTGTGTTTTGGGGGAAGAAAGAAGGAAGAAAAAAAGTGATTTGCTCTCTTTTCGTTCCATCCTCTTGGATTTTTTTCAAAATAATTCCATTTTCTTTGTTACAAAGACGCGACCCCGCACGCGAGGACTCTCTAAGGTATGATAAAATGAAACCGCGTGAATAAGATTAAGACATCCCATATCACGTCCATCTCTTCCCCGCCGGAGGCGGAGGAGGTGGAGAAACCGTCGCCGCCGCCGTCGTCATCATCTTCGTGAAGAGCAGCGGCTGCCTGAGGAGCGACGGTGGCGACGAGCCTCCTCCGTCGATAGAGGAGCCCGCTCTCGACCTCGACCTCCTCGCGGCCGCGGCCGCGGCCAGCGGCGAGGGCGAGTGCGAGGGCGCGGGCGAGGGCGACGTTTCGGCGCCCATCCCCCGCGACGAGTTCCCGTGCGGGGGGACAGTCCCCGAGATGTTTCCTATGACTGCCTGCCTCGCCGCGGGCGGGAGCAGCCTCGACCCGCCGCCGAGGGCGGCGGCGGCGGCGGCTCCCCTGCTCCTGTCTCCGAGGTGGTGGTGGTGGTGGTTCCCGACGCCGTAGCCCGCCGGAGCAGCGGCAGCCTCGCCGCCGCCGAATCCGCCGCCTCCTCCGACCCTGATCTGGTGCTCCCGCAGCAGCTCCCGGAGGTGGCTCGGCAGCGTCGCGGCCAGCGCGCGCGCGTTGACGCGCCGCTCGCCCCGGCGGTCCTCGAACCGGTCCGTCTCGTCGAGGATCGCGTGGCCGATCAGCTCCTCGAGGACGTCCTCCAGCGTGACGACGCCGAGGACGCGGCCTCCCAGGGCGTCCTCGACGGACGAGGAGGAGGAGGTCGAGGAGGAGGCGGGGGAGGGAGGGGGGAGGCCGGCGGGGGCGGCAGCGGCGGCGGCGGCGGCGGGCTCGACCTCGCCGCCGCCGCCGCCGCCGCCGTTGGCCCCGGCCGTCGCCGTCGGCAGCGAGGACGGCGGAGTCGTCAGCCTGCTCCCCCTCGCGCAGAGCACCTCCGCGAGTGCCGAGCGGCTCTGGTTCGAGGGCAGCGAGGGCACGGGCAGCGCGGAAGAGGGGAGGCCCATGAGAGAGAAGGCGGAAGGGGGCTCGGCGGAAGCGGCGGCGTAGTCCGAAAAGTCGCGCGGCGGGACCCGCCGCCCTCGCCGCCGCCGCCGCTCGTCGCCGCCGTCGTCCGAAAAGTCGTCCAACTCGCCCTCCTCCTCCTCGCTGTCCCCTCCCTCGCTGCCTTCGCTGCTGCCCCCCCCGCTCGCGCCCCCGCCCCCGAGGGACCTCGGCGGCGTTACCAGCACCGCCATGTGGCACCTGCCGGTCTCGAACAGCCTCAGCATGTCGTAGAGCTTGGTGTCGGCCCGCAGGTGCGGCAGCGTGCGCAGCTTGAGCTCGGCGACAAGCGGCGGCAGGCGGCGGCGGCGGCGGGGGCGGTTGGCCCCTTCTTCTTTTCCTCCTTCTCCTTCTCCTTCTCGCTCCTCCTCTTCGTCTTCAAAGTCCCTGTCGACGAGCAGCAGCTCCTTGACCAGGATCACCCCGACGATCGCCTCTTTGTCCCCCGGGGAGTGGACAGGGACGCGGGAGTGGCCCGAGGCCACGATCGCACGGAGAGTCTCGGCATCGAGCCGGGCGTCCGTGGGAAGAGAGAAGATGCGGTCGATGGGCGTCAGGCAGCAGGCCGCCGTCTTCGCCGAGAGGTCGAGCGCGCCGCGGATCACCGCGACCTCGTCGACCGTCAGGTTGCCCCCGAGCCCCTCGTCCGCGGCGTGGACGTCGACGAGCGCCTTGAGCTGCGCGCGCCGGAAGAGCGCCGAGGGCGGGCCCGCCGCGCCCCCCGCGGCGCCGGCGTGGTCGCCGCCGCCGAGGAGCCTGTCCAGCACCGCGGCCAGCGGTGCCGCCACCGGCCAGCTCAGCACCATCAGAACCTTCATCAGCCACGCCGACTGCGCCCCAACGGCGAGCCCGTACCGGGAGCAGACGGCCTGGGGGACGACCTCCCCGAAGAGCAGCACGACAGACATCGAGAGCGCGACGGCGGCCAGCGGCGTCGTCAGCCGGTCGAGCAGTAGCGGCAGCGTCTCGGTCGCAAAGGCGTTGCAGAGGACGAGCGTGACGAGGAGGTAGTGCGGGTGCTTGACGACCTGTTGCGTCGCGTCGTTTTTGTTTTATTGGATTTGGATTTGGATTTGGGGAGGAGGATGGGGGGGGTTAAAGAGAGAAACGGGATGAAAAAGAGGTTGACCGCCATCGGGGTCGGACGACGACGGCTGGCGCCGCCGTGGGGATGGAGAGAGAGAGAGAAGGAAAACCTCAATTGCCACCCCAACGCTTCCTCCTCACCGGCGCTATCTTTCTGGCGTATCTCTTCTCACGCTCGGAGCCGCTCCTGAGAATGACCTGTAGGTCGACAACGTCCAAGCTCATGAGTCCCAATGTGAGTCCGCTCATCAAGCCGGCGAGCAAAACGAGTGCGACAGAGGCAAGGACGAAAAGGAGGCGCTCCGACTCGGGAAGCGGGTCGTCGTCTCCCAATCGCCTCAGCTGCCCCAATTGCCCCCTCGAATTCGACTGCCACATAGCGCCGAGGCCACCGAGAGCACTTGCAAAGAGCCTGGCGAGGCGGTGGCTCCTATCGGCGGCATTGCCGGCTAGCTTTAAGGGACGCATTCCTCTTTCAGAAGGATGCGAGCGAGGCAGATTGTTCTGCTCAATTTTTTTTTGTGCTCACTTTTTTTTTGTATTTGTTTACACCTCCACCTCCTCCTTTCCTACTGCGGCCCCTTCTGCACTCTCGATCGCCTCCCGCACCCTCCTGTCCGCCTTCAACGCCTCGAGCGACCCCGCGGGAAGGCCCAGCCGCCCCTCGAGCACCGCGTCTGTGCACGCCAGCAGGCTCGACAGCGACGGCATCCTCTTCTTCTTCTTCGCCGTCGTCGTTGTCTTCTCTTCGCTCCCGTCTTCTTCTCCCTCCTTCGTCTTCTTCTTCGTCTTCTTCTTTGGCGCTGCTGCTCTCCTCTCGCCCGCGGCGGCGTGCCTCGCCACGAGCTTCTCGAGAGAGGTAGCGAGGCAGGGCGCGAAGCGAGCGATCTCGGAGGCCGAGCGGCGGCCCCTGATTGGCTTCCTCTGTTTCTCCTTCGCTTCTGCTCCTCCTTCTTCGGCGACGGCAGGGGCGGGTCTCGGCGCCTCCTCCTCGCTTCCGCTCCTCTCGCCGTCGCCTTTCTCCCCTCCTTCCCCTTGTGCTTCCTCTTTTTCTTCCTCTTCGATTCCAACCTCGTCATTCCCGTCGAGCAGGAACGCGGCCCGCGCCCTGAGCGACCGCAGCCGCAGCCCCAGCAGCTGCGGCATCCCCGAGACCGCGACGCCCGCGGCCTCCCCCCCGCTCATGCCGACCTCCGAGGTGAGGAACGCCAGCTTCGCGTCGAGGTTGGCCCGCGCGAGGCCGAAGGCCTGCGGGAAGCGCCTGGCGACGCCCGCGACGAGCGAGAGCGGGGTCCGGTTGGCGGACTTGGGGCTCCGGGTCCGGCCCCGGTTCTCTCGCCCGAGAGCGAAAGCGGCGTCGGAGGAGCTCGAGTCGGATGCATCGGACTCGGAAGAAGGAGCAGAGGAGAGGAGGAAGGCGCGCGCCCTCTCTTGGAGCCACGAGGCCGTGCCCTCGAGCCCAGAGCGGGACCTGCCCAACAAGGCGGGGCAGCGCCGGATCGCCGCGGCGGCGAGAGCGCGGCCCCGAGGCGTCGAGGAGGGCGGGAGGCCGAGGAGGAGCGGAGGAGGGGATTCGCTCTCCGCTGGCCTCGCCGCCGCCGTTTCCGTTTCCGCCGTCTCCGCAGCTTCCGCCGCCGCCGTTTCCGTTCCCGTCTCGACGCTCAGGAGCCTCGCAAGCCAGTCCGCCGCAGGCATCAAGACGGCGTCGGGACCCGTGAAGGCGTGCCGCAGCAGCGCCGGGTGCCGGCGGACGAGGTCGGAGGCGAGCCTGCGCAGCCTCTCCTCGGCCTCCTCTCCGCCGCCGCCGCCGCCGCCGTCTTCTTCTTCGCCGCCGCCGTCGTCGCCATTCAGCCCCGGGGAAGCGACGCGCGCGAGCGCGTCCAGCGTCGCCGCCACCCTCTCCGCCCCCACGAGCAGCGTCGAGGGCGCCGCCGCGATCGCCCTCGAGCGGACCCGCGCGTCCGGGAGCCTCCTCTCCAGCTCCGCCAGAGTCTCCTCGCCGCTGCCGAGGCTGAGGTGCAGGAGCGAGGGCGACGAGCGGAGCACCTTGGCCAGAAGCGGGTTCGTCGCCGCCGTCGGAGGGGAGCCGGCGCCGGAGGAGGAGGAGGGGGAGGGGGAGGAGGGAGAGGGAGCGGAGGAGGGGGGGCACGAGAGCGCCCGCTCGAGGAGGGCGACGCGGGGCTCGAGCGACCGCGCGACCGAGAGGCCGAGCACCGTCGGCGCCGAGACGGCCAGCCTCGCGACGTCCTCGGCCCGCATCCCCACCCTGCCGCTCCTCAGGAAGCTCGCCACCGGCGCCATCGACTCGGCGACGCCAAAGCCGAGCAGCCGGGGCTCGCGGGCGCAGGCGGCCGCCACGTCGGAGGCGTCGAGGCCGAGCGACCGCAGGAATGCCGCGGCGAGCGCGACCTGGTTGGGGCTGAGCGCGAGCAGCGAGGGGCAGCGGCGGACCGCCCTCGCGAGCGAGGAGGATGCGGGTGACGGGGGATAGGAGGGGGGAGGGGGCGCGCCGCCGGTCCCCTTCGCGACGGCGAGCCCCGCGTGCTCGCGGAGGGCGGAGAGCGTCGCCGAGAGCGAGGAAGGGGAGGGGACGGCGGTCGTCGCCACCGCTTCGTCTCCTCGTGCTCCTTCGAATTCTGCTGCTGCTGCTGCGTCGGTCCTTGCCCTCGCCTTCTCCCTGGTCTGATACCTCCCGCCGCCGCGAGACCGGCGCCAGCCCGTCTTCAGCAGGAGCTCTCGCGCCTCTTCCACGGAGACGCTCTCGTCGCCGCCGCCGCCGCCGTCGAGCGCTGCAGATAGGAAGACCGCCGAGTCGCCGAGCGACCACGGAGCTTCTTCCTCCCCTTCCTCTCCTCCTCCTCCTGCTGCTGCTTTTGCTGCAGCTGCTGTTTTTGTTCCGTCGCCTTCGGCAGCGGGCATGCCGTCCTCGCGGGCCTCTCTCAGGAGGGACTGCAGGGCGTCGAGATACTGAGAAGAAGAAGAGGTCGAGGTCGGGGCCGTCGGCTCCTTTGCCGTCGCCGCCGAAGCGACATTTGCCTTCCGCCGGGGACGGAGGCTCCTCCTCTCTCCTGCGCCGCGAGTGGGGATCGCGCCCGGAAGATCATTGCGTGTTCTCCTGGGGAGAGCATCCACTGTCGCCGCCGCCGCCGCGGCGCAGAGCATCGCTGAACGAGAATTGAAAGAGAGAGTGAAAGGAATTGGCCGAGAGACTCTCTTTCTCGACAACACTGTGATCTTTTTCTTTCTTCTTTTCTGCAGCAGCGCATCCGCTCAGCCAGCTCGCTTTCCGCTCGGCTTACATGCTAGCAGCACCGGAGATCATCTGAGAGGATGAAAGCCTTTCTCAGACGAGCGCTCGCCGAGAGCGCGCGGCGGCATCGATCTCTCAAGCCATCAGCGTCGGTGTTTTCGTCGACGTTCTCGTCGACCTCTTCGGCGTCCTCCCCGTCTCCCTCGGGCCTCTTCGGCCTCCCCGGGCTCCGCTCCCCGGCCGACTGGGCCCGACTCGCCGACGACTGCATCGCCGAGTCCGACAGGCTCGCGCTGGCCGCGGCCGCCGCGCCGCCCACGGTCGCGGCGGTCAGGGCCCTGGACGACCTCAGCGACGCCGTCTGCCGCGTCGCCGACGCGGCGGAGCTGTGTCGGGTCGCCGCCGCCGACGCGGGGTGGAGGGCCGCGGCCTCGGCGGCGGCCTCGAGGCTCGGGTCGCACGTCGCTGGCCTGAACGCGCACGCCG
>Ga0315287_10002940_pt1 | contig 16317 bp, 13 predicted proteins | sample YL17G11_0_MG_FD_205037 | JGI IMG/M metagenome (GOLD analysis project Ga0315287, IMG submission 205037) | Sediment microbial communities from Yellowstone Lake, YNP, Wyoming, USA - YL17G11_0 | ecosystem: Environmental > Aquatic > Freshwater > Lake > Sediment | place: USA: Wyoming | collected... | reverse complement strand
GACCATTGAAAAGAAAACTAGCTCATCGGTTGGGGTGGGAAAGGGGTGGCGCGACGCCAGGGAGGCGCAAAGGCCGGGTGCGCTAGAGGAAAAGAAAACACACACTAACAAAAAAGGAAAAGCGCTCAGCCGCCAGGCGGCGGCGGCGGCGGCCAGCCCGGCGCAAGCGCAGCCGCCTGTTGGTGCGGGTGGTGGTAGTGCGAGGCGTCCGGCGCGGTGCCGGCCGCCCCGCACCCGGGCACGCCGCCCAGGGGGGGTGGACCGGTGGGCACCGGCGGTGGTTCGGGCCGAGGCATGCAGCCACCGGCGGCGGCGGCGGTGCCAGGCGCCCCGCCCGGGCGGGTCGCCGCGGTCACCAGGGCCTCGATCTCGGCCACCGACTGCAGGCCGGGCGGGGTCAGGCCGGCCAGCAGGGCGGCATTGCGAGTGGCGGTGGCAGACGGCAAGTCCTCCTGGAACCAAGGGTGCTGGATGACTTCCTGGACGGTGATGCGCTGCAAAGGAGAGAGAGAAAATAATAAAGAGATGTGATAATGGTGCGCGCGCGCGCGCGGCCGTGGCAGTCTCTCTCTCCTTCGACTCCCTCCACCCCTCACTCAAACTCACCGCCGCCGGGTCCGCCGTCAGCATACGGCCCAGAAGATGCAGGCCCTGCGCCCCAACCCCAGGCGGCGGCTCGTACGCGGCGGCGATGATGCGCGGGAACATCTGCTGGAGGCGGACCAGGTTGTTTGACCGCTCGTCCGTCCGTTTGGCAAAGGGGAGCGCGCCCGCCAGCAGCGCGTACAGCATGACCCCGCACGACCAGATGTCGGCCTTCTTGCCGTCGTACTGGTCGTTGAGGAGGACCTAAGAGAGAGAGAGGGAGAGAGAGAGAGAGAGAGGTGAGGGAGGAGGGAGCGTGAGCAAAAAAGAGGAACAGCGCCCCATCCCCATCCCATTCCCTCCATCATTTCTTTCACACGTCTTTTTTTTTCACCCTTACCTCCGGCGCGATGTAGTCCGGCGTCCCGCTCACGCTCTTGGGCCGGGAATCCACAAACTCGTTCTTGCTGTACCCGAAATCGCAGATCTTGACGTCCGGCAGGCGGACGGCCCCCGCGGCGACGCCCGCGTCGTCCAGGAGCGTGTTCTCCAGCTTGATGTCCCGGTTGGCGACCCCGAGCTCGTGCGCAAACTCGACGCCCACCACCAGCTGCTGGAAAAAGTGGCGGGCGTCCCCCTCGGACAGCCCCGTCGGCCCCGGCCCCGGCACACGGCGGGAGAGCACCCACTCAAACATATCCCCGCCCGACGCGTACTCCATCACGATGGCCAGGTGGCGGGGCGTGAGGAAGACTTCGATGAAGCGGACGATGTGAGGGTGGGCCGCGCACAGGCGGTGGTTGAGGATCTCGCGGAGCACGGCCTTGTTCACGCTCGGCCCGCGGTCCAGGAACTTGACGGCGACGTGGGCGCCCGTCTCGGCGTCCAGGGCCAGGTCGACAAAGCCAAAGGTGCCCTGGTGGGAATGGAGAAAGAGGGAGGTGTGTGATGTGGGTGTGAGGATGGGCAGAGCTTGGCAGAAGACCCGCCGGTGGTCCCGCCAGGGACTGCCGGCTGACCTCCTCTTTCGCGTTGCGCAGCCCGTCGACGCCCTGGACGCCCGGACCGCCGGCCCAGTCACGCCACAAGGCCGAACGGCGGGCGAGCCGGGCAGCAGTGCGGACGGATGGGTGGTGCGCACGGGCGAGGGGCCAGCGTCGGGAGGCAAAGGGGGCCGCCAGAAAAAAAAGGGGCGAGAAAAAGCGCGAGGCGTCGCCGAATGCGGGCCCCCCCTCTCTTTATTTTCCTCCCTCCCGACGCACCTCATTCAGGGACCGGATCTTATAGTATCGCGGATGGCCAAACAGCGGGTCCGCTTCGGCCGCCATGGTCGTGGAGGCGAGCGGGCACACACGGGTCACCACTGGAGAGCGAGGGGAGCGAGAGCGGCGGCGAAACGCACCCTCAAGCGCGTGCGGTCACTGGGCCGCGACTGCTCGCGCGCCTGCAACACACACACGCGCAGGGCGCAACGTTCACTGCTAGGCCTCACCCTAAATCTGATTTCTCTCTCACACACACGCGGAGGAGGGCGTGTGGCGAGTGTGAGGGGACGGTTTCACCCCGACATTCGACCGCGAGCGTTTTTTTTTTCCGTCTCTCTCTCTCTACTTTTCAGTTCGTGGGAGCCACAGGGCGATGCTGGAGTGGGAATTTTAAAGTGCGGCCTGCGTTCGCGTCGCGTGTGTTGGCAGGGGTGTAGGTGGGCGCGTTCCCCTGGGAGGAGGCAAGGGGCGGCGGCGGAGCAAAAAAAGTGTTTGGTGTGAGCAAAAGGGCAGGTGCGGCTCGCCCACTCGGCGCCCTTCACTTAATTGTTCCTTGCGCCCGCCTCCGACCCTTTCGTCCCGCGCATCCACAGCCACACGACTGCCCCCTCGCCTCTCCTCTGCTGGGCTTAAAGCAGAAAAAAGAGAGAGGATCAAGGAAAGAGAAGCCCAGGGCCTGCTGGAAGGGCCCGCGTGACGGATCTGCCTTCCAAAAATGCCCGACCACACGCCCACCCCTCCCCTCCGCGTCGCCATCCTGGGCGCCGCCTCCATAGCCCGCAAGACCGCGCCCGCCATCCTGGGCGCCGGCCACACCATCGCGTGCGTGAGTAGCAGGAGCCTGGCCCGGGCGCAGGCGGTGGTGGACGCGTGCGAGCTGGCGTCCAGCGGGACGGTCGCCCGCGGCGGCGGGGGGGGCGGGGGCCTCCACGCCGCGGCCCTGGGCGACCCGAGCGTGACCGCCGTCTACATCCCAGCCCCGGCTGGGCACCACGCCCCGCTGGTCTGCGCGGCCGCGGCCGCCGGGAAGCACATCCTCCTGGAGAAGCCGGTGTCCCTGGGCGAGGCGGACCTGAGCGCGATGGTGGCCGCAGTCCAGGCGGCCGGCGTCGTCCTCTTTGACGGGACGATGTGGCCGTTCCACCCCCGGGCGGCCGCCCTGGCGGCCGCCCTGCCCTCCCTGGGCGCCCCCCTGAAATCGGTGCACGCGACGCTCGCCTTCCACGGCGGGCCCCGTTTTGAGGCGGCCGACATCCGCACCCGCCCCGGCGACGACGGCCTCGGCTGCGTGGGCGACCTGGGCTGGTACTGCGTGCGGGCGGGGCTGTGGGCGTTTGGAGGTGGGTCGGTCGACCCGGCCGACCCGCCGGCCAGTGCGACCGCGCACGCGGGGGCGGTCCTCAACGCGGGCGGCGTGCCGCTGACGGCGGGCGCGACCGTGGTGTGGCCCGACGGCCGGTACCTGTCCTTTGATACCTCCTTCCAGCGGGCGCCCGTGCAGAGGCTGGAGGTCGCGGGCACGGAGGGCGCGGTATCGCTGAGTGACTTTGTGCTTCCCGACAACCCGGTCGGCCAGGCCACCTTCATGCTGGCCGCCCCGGTCGGGGCTGGCGACCCGGACGCCCTGCCGGACGTGAATCCGGCCACCAGGCTCGTCAGCGTGGAGGCGACGGAACCCCAGGAGGTCGGGCTGTGGCGTGCGTTTGGGGCGGCGGTCGCTGCGAAGAACAAGGGAGATGGCGCGCCCGCCGCGGACGCGCTGGGCGCCGCAGTCGCCACGCAGCGGGTGTTGAATGCTGTGATGGAGTCGCTGCGAACAGGAGGGGCGACCGTGAACGTGGTGCGGGATTGAAAAGGAAATGAAAGGCGGCGGGGTGCGTTTTTGCAACAACCCCCCTCTCTCTCGAAACCTCATCTCTCTTAAATAAAGCGGGGGGGGGGGGGACAAGAAGGGGGTACGCACACCCCCATTGCCTCCTCCACCTAGCAGCCGCCGGCGCGCAGCGTCGCACAGGGGCAAGACTCTTCTCCTCTCGACGAAACACATCATTCTCTCTCCGTCCCCAATCCTCTCTCACGGCTCAAAGTCATACGGCACCCACTGCGCGATCAGCGTGACCGCAGCTGGCGGCGCCACGCCCGTCGCCCCGTCCGCGGGGACCTCCTCCAAGTACCATACCTTGTGGATGGGCTGCTCGGGCGAGGCCGCGATCTCGGAGGCCACGTCAACCTCGACCGCGCCCAGGCAGGTGTTGCCCAGGAGCGAGGAATCCCAGGCCGTCACCTCCAGCACCTCCCCCGCAGGCACGCCCACCCACTCCAGCTTCTCGCCCCAGGCCGGGTCCGTGGACTTGGAGGCGGTCCGGGTGGACCGGGTGACGCCGTCCAGGGTGAGTTTGAAGAAGGCGGTCGGCGGCGTGCCGGCCGCGCCCAGGGTGGGCAGGTCAGCCGCGGCCTTGACCGTCACCAGCAGGGCGCCCGTGCGCGACCGCCGGGGCGCCGCGTACAGAGCCTCCCACGGCCAGAACGTGGCCTTGATGCGCAGGCGGCCGCACCCCACGCCCGTCCCGTCCTCGGCGCCAAACTCGCCCGTGCCAAGCGGGTACCAGGCATCGCTCTGGACGCCCGCCTCAAAGTCGCGGACGGGCAGGGACACCCGCCCCAACAGGGTTTTGGAGCCCAGCACGTCGCGAGCGCCCTTGAGGATGTTGACCTGCAGCAGCTCCTTCACATTGATGACGTCGTGGTCAAAGACCTCCACCCGCACCGCCTGCGTTTTCGGTTCCTGGACCAGCACGTGCAGCGTCTCATTCCACACCGGGTCCAGGCTGGCCTTGACGACCCGCGTCTTGTGGACCGCCGTCGCCTGGGCGGACACCTCGACAAAGGGGTCGGACTTGCCGTTGCGGTCGGCGGAGGGCAGGTCGGCCGCCTGGACGATGTTGAGGACGAGCAAGCCCTGGTGGCGCAGGTGGAGGTGGTCGATGGGGCCAGTCACGGATTCGGGGGCCATGGGCACGACGATGCGGTTGGGCCACACCACCATGGACGTGAGCGTGGTGCGGATGAAGGGGTCCAGCCACAGGCGGATGGCCTTGGCGGAGTAGGACCCCCCGAAAGCGGCGCCGAAGTCGAGGACAAAGTGGATGAGGGGCGGGCGGCGCAGCGCGACGACCGCCGCGCCAAAGCCCGGGATCTCGCCCATCAGCGGGCTCAGCCGCACGCGCGCCACGCCCGCCACGCGCAGGTCCGTCACTTTCGGCACCATGCGCGTGAAGTCGCCGCCCGCAGGCAAGTCAATGGCGATCGCGATGTTGGCCTCGCCCGCCCACCGGAAGGCGACCTCCAGCAGGACGTGGTCCTCGCCCTCGTCCTCCACCCAGATGTTTTCGATGCGGAAGGGCGCGTCGCCAAAGGTGAGCGTCTTGAAGGAGATGGCCTTGATCAGCCCCGGTGGCTTGTACTGCATCATTAGGGGCTCCACCGCGTCCCTAACAGCCTTCGCGATGGCCTTGTCGTAGAAAGGCCACAGTTCGGCCAGCATGGTGTTGAGCCAGTCTACCTTCTCCCGGTCCTGGAAGCTCACCCAGGGCGGGACGCCACCCAGGACGGCGTACAGGCCCTTACGCCCAGGCGTGACATTGAGGACCGAGTTGAGCAGGCCCTTCCGGGAACGGGAGCGGTGGTAGGCGACGGCGGACGCGACGCCCAGGGCGAGGCCGGGGACGAGGCCGCCGCCCAGCCGCAGGCCAAACGCGGCGCCGCCGTCCCAGCGGCCCAGCCAGCGCAGGGCCAGCCAAGCGCACGCAAAGCAGGACACGATCCACCCGTAAAACAGGGCGGCCGCGGGGATGACGACGCCCGGGCGGTCGGTCGGGAGCTGGATGTCGACGGCCATGGAGGGGCGGGGCTCCCTCTTGCGGGCGGCGGCCGCCGCGCGGGCAGACGGCGTGCCGGGCGCGCCGCTCACCCCCCCACCGACGATGCGGCTAGGGGAATCCCGGCTGGGCGCGGGGGCCTTGCGCGGCGTCGGCCCCGCCCCGCCCGTGTCGGCGGCCGCGTCAGCGTCCAGGCCAGCCTGGCGCAGCGCGGCCGCCGCGGGGGACATGGCGTCGCCGGGGGAGAACGGCGTCTCCGCGCCCGCGATTTCGTCGCCGCCACTAGCAGTGTGCGAGGGCGCGACGGGGGCGGGGCGGGGCTTGGTCATGCCGGCGTCGAGCGGGACTGTGTGAAAGAGAGAGGAATGAGATGTGTGATTGATGAGAGAGGTTGATGTGGGTCGGAGGGGCCGGCCGGGGCCATCCCCCGCATCTCTGCCTCCGCCTCTCTGCCTCCGCCTCTCCATTTACCTGGCCGGGTCCGAACGGGCGAGGGCGAACGGGACACGCTCTTCCCGCCCGGCCGGGGCTCGGCCGTGCCCTCGCGCCCAAAGGCCGGCATGGCGGCTGCGGGGGGAGCGGCTGAAGCAGAGGCCGACGCCGGCGCGCCGCCGATCTCGGGGCTGGTGGCCTTGGAGGCGGGCGAATCGGCCTGCGTATTTTCGGGTGGGTGGGTAGAGTGGGAGTGTGTGAGTGTGATGGAGTGGGTGCGCGATGCAAAGCACGCGGGTGGGGCGCGTGGCGCGGGTTACTCGCTCTCTCGCTGCGCCGAGAACATTGGCTAGGTCGCTGCCGGCCGAAAAACGGATTCGTCGCGCCCCACCGCCGCCAAGGAGCCGCATTCATCCGCGCATGAGTCCTGTCACCCAGGCTCGGACAAGGCCAGAGCAGGCCAGGGCAGGTGCCGATTGGGGTGGGGATGGGAAGAGGGGGTGGAAGGGATAGGCCGAGGCGGGAAGACAAGGGGGTCTATTTTTCACCCGCAAGGTCGGGGCGCCGACATGCCGCTCTTCGCGACACAGGACGGCCGTACGGCCCCACGTGTCCTCCATTCCTCTCTCTCTCCCTCACCTCTGCCGACTTGGATTTCTTCTTGAACAGATTCTTCATCTTGGTGGACGTGTCAGAGGGCGCCATGACGGAAGGAGGGGAGGACAGTCGAAGTGTGCTGAAACCATATTTTTTTTTCTCCTTTTTCACACCCGGCGAGAAGAAAAAAAATGCTCGGTCTCTTCCGCCTCGTCGCCCTCACCCTCCCCCCCCTCCTCCGCGCCTACTGGGTGCTGGCCACAGGGGCGGTAGCATCCTTGCTCCTGCCAGGCCAGGTGGTGCCGCCCCGGTTCAAGTAAGAGACAGGAGGAGAGTTTCCTGCGCGCGTCTTTTTTTTTTCAACCTTGACCCTCACAATCCTCATTCACGACACAGAGCCGCCGTCCGCCTCGCCTCCCAACGGGGAAAGACCTGGGATGATGGTGGACGGGATGGGGCGCCCCTGGGGCGGCGGGTCTCGGTGAGGGAGAAGAGAGAGAGGGAAGAGAGTGGGGTTGTTTTTTTGCTCTCCCTCGTCTCCAGGCACAGCCTTATCTCTTTTTTTTCTTTCTCCTCCTCAGGCCTGGTCCGTCCCGCAGAGCTGGTTCCTGCATTTTTATGTCCTAGGCGTGGCGACGACGACCGCGGTGTTGCTGGCATACGGACGCCTGGTGCTGGCGGCGCCCGTGGAGAGCAGCAGCGACGGCTGGCGGTGGTGGTGGCGGGGGCGACCCGCCACCACCACCACCACCACCCTCCCGCTCCCGCGCGCCTGCGCGCTGTCCGCCCTCCTACTGCTCTGGCTGCACCTGGCCCGCCGCCTGGGCGAGTGCGCGCTCCTCACCCGGTGGCCGGCCGGGGCGCGCATGCACGGGCTGGCGTACCTATTCAGCATGAGGTGAGTAGAGAAGAGACGCGTTTTTTGTTTTGCTCTCTTTTTCCCAATCCACCACCTCATTCAGTTTTTTTTTTTTTTTTGGTCGGTCCGTGCCCGCACACAACCAGTTACTACACCGTCCTCCCGCTCTCCTTCCTGCCTGAACCCGATATCGGGCCGCTCGCGTCCTCTCTAGCGGCTAGCACAGCACTCCGGACGCGCCCAGGCAACGCGGCGGCCGCTCTCCTCACTTCCCTGACCCGCGCCCCGCTCGCCCCAGCGGCCGGCACGCTCCTCTTCGCCGCCGGCTCCCTCCTCCAGGCCGCGTCTCACGTCGCCCTGGCCCGGCTTCAACGCCGCGCCACGGCGGCGGGCCAGCCGTACGCCCTGCCGGAGGGCGGCATTCTGGCCCGCCTGACGTGCCCGCACTATTCAGGCGAGATCCTCCTGTACGCTGGCCTCGCGCTTTTGGCTTCCCCTCCGCCCGCCTCCCGCCCGCTGCCCTGGCTCGTCCTAGCCTGGGTGGTGTGCAACCTAGTGCTGGGCGCGGCGGACGCGGCGGCGTGGTACAAGCGGACGTTCGGGCGGGCGTGGCCGACGGGGAGAAAGAAGTTGGTGCCGGGAATGTGGTGAGAATGGATGGGGTTGGATGGAAGAAAAAAATACATGTTTGTTGTTTCAACTGCGCGTCTAAGGCCCTCTGCTTCCCTACTTTCTCTCACCACCACCATCCCCAACCAACACAACACTGTCCCCTCGCATAAACACCAGGCGCAAGCGGCGGGAGCGGGGCTCCAGGTGGGGGCGGACTTTCGTCTTTCCACCATCAACCTCCTCACCCCCCTTGCCCGCCTTGCCCCGCTCGCCCCACACCCGCACGCTGTAGGTTTCCTCGACGTCCGCCAACACCAGGTTGCAGTGCCGGTCAAAGGAGACCAGGGTGCCGAGCGCGACGCCGCGGACGCCCCGGGCGTGGCGGGTGACGACGCGGGCGTGGGCGCCCGGCGTGCGGGCAAGGCGGAGGAGCAGGGCCAGGGGGCCGGCCCCGGGCGACGCCGCCGCCGCCGGGGCCGAGGGGTCCGCACCCGCCGCGGCCGCGGCAATGGCAGCCAGCGTGCCCCCCGGGTAGCGGGCCGCGGCCGTGGCCGCGCTGGCGGCGGGCCTGGGCGGGGGTGGCCGCCGCTTGGGCACCAGGTCGGGCGCGGGCTGCAAGCCCTCCCGCCCGCCGACCGGCTGCCCGCCTCCTCCCGCCCGCGCCCGCCCGGGCCCGCTCGCCGCCGCCGTTGCTGCTGCTTCTTTTGCCCGGGCCGCACGCCGGGCGGCCGCCGACTCGGGCAGGTCGGGCGGGAGCAGGCGGCGGCACTGCTCGACCGTGTCCAGGCTGGCCGCGTGGGGGACGGGGGGGGCCACGCCCGGGGTGGTCAGGGCGGCGAGGGCGTCAAAGGCGGCGGGGGAGAGGAAGTCGAAGCGGGGGTCGGGACGAGGAGGGGGCGGGGGTGGGGGTGCGGGGCGGGAGGCCGGGCAGCCGCGGTGGTCGGCCGGAAAAAAAAAGCTGGGTGGGCTTGGAGACCTTCGACGGGCGCGCCGCTGCGGGCCGTTGTCGTCCCGCCGCCGCTCCCTGCTGGCGTCCCGGTTGTCGTCGCCGCGCCGGTGGTGGCGGTGGCCGTCATGGTCATGTCGCCGTCGATCGTCGCCCCCACCTCGCCGCCCCCCGCGGTCGGGCGAGCGGCGGCGGTCGGACATAGCGCGGGAGTAACAAAAAAAAAGTGAGCATCGGCTTGTCCCGACTCTCGCTCATTCATATTTCCATGCCCTCGGCCGCCCGCCTACCCGGCCGGACGGCTCACATCGCCCGCCCGCACACGCCAGAGCGGCGCCTCTTCGTAGTCGCTTTCCAGCCGCCTTCCATCCGTCAGTGGCGGGGCGCAAACATAGGCGGCGGTCCTTCTTCAACCACCTCATCTTCATCAACCTGCTTCATCACTGCTGCCCGCCGCCCTTTTCGCCTGGCGGCCGTCGTTCTGGCACACGCCTCACCACCCACCCCAGCTGCCTCAGCCTCCACCATGCTGCCCCCCACCCCGCACCGTGCGGTCCTCTTCACCGCGTACGCGGCGGCCTCCCTCACTGCCGCGGCCGCGCTCCCCCCACCCGCGGCCGTCGCCCTGACCGCCACGCTCTGGCTGGGCTTCGTCCTGTCCATTTCCTTCATGGAGGCCTGGGTCAAGTTCAGGGCGCCGACCCTGTCCAAGGCCGCGGGCGTGGACGCGGGAAGGCACGTCTTTGCCGCCCTGAACGCGGTGGAGGCCGGGTTGGGCGTGGGGTTGGTCGCCGCCTTGGTCCAGGGCGGGGCGGCCGGGCCCGTGGCCCGCCTGGCGGCGCTGGCGCTGTCCACCCTGGGCATGGGCATCGCTTTCCTGACGCCGGCCCTGGACGTCCGGGCGCGCGCTATCATCACCGCCTCAGTGGCCGCCGCCGCCGGGTCACCACCAGGCGCCGCCGCCGCCCACCAACCCCTACCACCCGCCTGGCTGCACGGCGCGTATGTGGCAGGCGAGGCGGTGAAGGTCGCGTGCTTGTGCGCCTTGGTGCGCCTGGTCGGTGGGCCGTTGGCATCACCAGGGGCGGGCCTGGTCGCGGCGGGGCGGGCGCTGGCAGGGGGTTGAAAGGCGGGAGACTTGTTGTGTTGCTTTCTTGCATGTTATCTTTTTTCAAAAATCACGACCCCAGCCCGCCCCGCCGGACGTACAGGAGGCACTCCGAGTCGGTCGCCACAAACAGGTCGGCCCCGGACCCAGCCCCACCGGGCCCTGCATCCAAGGAGACCGCCCCCGCCGATGGCGCCGAGTGCAGCACCGAGACCGGCGCGCCTCCTCCTCCACCCCCACCACCACCAGCACCACCCCCTAGGTCCGCGCCCGCCAGCTCCCCCGCCTCAGTCACAAATAGCACGCCCGTCCGCCCGCCCGAACTGGCCGGGTCAAAGGTCACATCCCAGATGGTGGAGGCGGACGGGGCGGTGGCAGTCGACGCGGGCGAGGCGAGGAGGGAAGAGGAGGTTGAGAGGCCGCCGCCGCCGCCGCTTCCGCGCCCGCCCCGCACGTCCCACAGCGCGACCACGCCACCCCCACCCCCCGCCGCGATGAGGTAGGGCACCGCCGGGTGCGTAGCTAAGCAGGTGGGGCGCCCGTCCGCGAAGGGCCAGGAGGCGGGAGAGCCGCCACCGCCACCTCCAAAGCGCGCGCGCGCGGCCGGGGCGGGGGTGGCCGAGGGCGAGGCCGCCCGCCCGTCCCACAACTCAAGCCCGCCGACGCCCGCCGCCGCGACGAGGCCGCCGCCCTCCCCGCCGCCTCCACCAACAAAGCGGACCGCGCACAGGCTCGCCCCCCGGCGGGGCGGGGCCAGGACCGAGAGCGCCCGGCCGGCCCCGTCTGTGTCCAGGCGGACCAGGGAGAGCGACCCGTCCGCCGACGCGACGACCGCGGCGGGCGCACTCGCCGCCGCGTCCACCGCCGTCAGGGCTGCTGATGATGGTCCACCGCTGCCATCCCCTCCTCCTCCTTCACCACCCGGCCACAGCCAGGGCACCAGGTCGGTGTCCGCGCAGTCGACGCCCAGGCCGAGCAAATCGACGTCGCCGGGGCCGGCTCCAGGCGTCAGGGGCAGGCCCAGCCGCAGCCGACACAGCGCGCCCCGAGCGGTGGTTGCCAGCAGGATGCAAGCCCCCCGGGGCTCGCCGCCCGGGCCGGGCGGGGCGGGGCCCAGGGCAGCCGCCGTCGCGGTTGCCAGGGCCGTCACCCGCCCGGGCGGCACCCAGGACGTCAGCTCCTCCGGCACCGCGCCGGTCACAGACCCGTCCACCGGGTTCAGGCCGACCTGGAGGTCAAACACAGACAGGCGGTACTGCTCCGCATCCTGCTTCCAGGTGCCCATGGCCAGGAGGCGGTGGGAGGGGCCGCCCGACGCCGGCGGGAAGGGGAGGGAGCGCATGCAGGCGGGCGCCGCGCCCAGAAAGTGGCGGGACACGTGCAGGAGGGGAGGGGGTGCGGGGGCGTAGATGGCGCCATCGCCCGCGCCTGGACGGCGCAGGATGTCCAACTCCATCGCGCTGTGGTCAAAGGCCTCGCGCGTGGGGAGGCGCGCGAAAAAAGGCGCGCCAATCGCGCAAGTGTGCAGGTCGGGACGGGGGGGGAAAAAAACTTTCTTCACTTTCGCGTCCTCCACCTCTCCCACACACGCTCCTCGCTCTAAGGAATATGGCCTCCGTCGCCAGGGAGGTCCTCACCCTGCTTTCCACCCCGCCCAAGGGCGCCCAACCGGGGTCCGGGCCGGCTACCATCGTCGGCACGGCGCTCGCGTGCGGCACCGTCTTCACGCTCCTGCAGACCACGGGCTGCGCCCTGCCCCGGGGGCCCGGCCGCCGCCTGGCGAAAGCGGGCGATGCGTTGGAGTGGAACCTGCGGGTGGTGTCGACCTTGCACGCCGTGCTGCTGACGGTTGGTGAGTGTATTTTTTTGATGCGAGACGAAGCGCGGGCTCGCGCTCCTGTTGTCTCTCGACATCAACCTCATCTTTTTTGCTCATCCTTTTCCCATCAGGTTCGATCCTGTGCTTCGCCGAATCCTTCTCCTACACCACCGCCCAGGCCTACATCGGGTACGCCTGGGCGCCGGACGTCTTTGCCCGCATCTTCTTGGGGTACCTGATTTATGACGCGACCGCGATGATTGCCTTTTACTCGACCCTCAAAGACCCGGCCGGCCTCTTCCACCACCTGCTCTTCATCCCAGCCGCATCCTACGTGCTCGCCCACTCCATCATGGCCTTCCCCTTTGTCTGGCTGTCCTGGTGCGAGGTGTCCACGCCGTTTGTGAATTACCGGTGGCACCTGGCGGCGACGGGGCGCAAGGGCGAGCGCGTGTACGCTCTCAACGCTGTCCTCGTCGGCGCGCTCTTCTTCATCGCCCGGGTGCTCTGCTACGGGGCGGGCTTGTTTGACCTGCTGGCCCCGACCCGGCGGGCCCTGTGGGGTGGGCCCGGACAACCTTTCGGCCACAAGGCGGTCGTCGCCCTCTTCGCGGTCGGCTGGGCACTCAACCTGTATTGGTTCAACCTCATCGTCAAGGCGGCGGTCCGGGCAGTGCGGCCGGCCGCCGTGTCGGCGTCCACGCGGTCGCACGATGACCGCCTGGAGAAACGGCGCGAATGAGAGAGAGAGAGAGAGCGTGTGAAAGAGAGGGTAGAGAGAGAGAGAGACGGCGAGGGGCGGGGCGCGTGAGTCCAAAAACCCTGCAAAAGAATTACACAACACTCTCCACCCCCGCCGCCGCCGCCGCCGCCGTCGCTGCGTCCGCCTCTCCTGCCGTGGCCGCCCGCACAAAGTAGGACCCATCCCCAGGCGTGCCCGCGGGCGCCCAGGGGCCGGCCCGCGTGCCGCCCGCGTCCAGGTAGCCCGCGGGCGGAGGGGGGCGCCAGTCCTGGGGCGGGTAGCGCGGGGGAAGGGCCGCCCAGGTGGCCAGCAGGCCCGCGGCGGCCGGCCCGTGCGGCGGGCCGCGGTAGGGCGGGCAGGGCGCTTGCTTGGGCACGCCCGCCGAGGCCGCAATGGCAGCCGCCAGGCGGCGCCGTACCTCCCCGGCCGCCCAGCCGCACCCCTTCCTGACCGCCAGGTCCAGCACGCCCAGGCGGCGGCGGGGCAGCGGCGGGGCCTCCGCGGAGGACGTGGAGGCCGCGTCCGGCCAGTCGCCCTCCACCGCCACCGTCTCGTCCGGGTCGGCGCCCGCGGCCAGGAGGGCATCAAAGACGGCCAGGCCGGGGACGTGCGTGTGATGGGCCACCACGGCCGCCCGGTGCAGGGGGGTCCACCCCCCGAGCGGGCGGCGGTCGCGCTGGTTCACGGGGACGCGCTTCGAGGCCAACAGGAACCGGACGGCCGCCAGGGCGCCCGCGTCCACCGCCGCGTGCAGGGCCGCGCCCGCGCCCCGGTCTAGGGTCGGGTGCCACCAGTGGCCGGACGAGGCGTCGATGGTCCGGAACCGGTCCAGGTCGCTGCAGCGGAGGGCGTCCGTGTACTAGTGCGTGAATGAAGTTGAGAGGGTGGGAGGGAGGGAGAGGGGGGGGGGGGGAAAGGCAGCGCTAACCCCAGAGGCCTTGCCCCCTTGCTCTCTCCCGCTCTCTCATTCACCCGCCCCCCTCACCTCCAGGAAGCTATACTTGGGGGATGGTGCCTCCCCGAACTCGATGCCGGGCCAGGTGTAGCCGTGGATGGACTGGAGGTCGGAGGAGAGAAGAGAGAGGGGCGTTTTGAAAGAGGCAGACAGAGAGGGGAGGCGTGAGCGCGCCTGGGAGGGAACGACAGAGAGAGAAAGAGAGAGAGAGAGCACATCCGCGCGCTCTCAACACGCACCTTGAGCAGGCCGCCCTCGACGAACACCCCCTCGAGAGGGAGCAGAGGAGGCTGCTCGGTGGGTGAGGTGGTGCGCGGCATATGTGTGATGAGATGAAAGGGAGAGAGACAACAGCCTTCTAACCACCCTCCATTTTTTCAAAACCTTTAGTGTCCCTTATCTCTTTGTCTCGCTTCTCACCACACATGCCGCCCGCCTCCCCACACCGCCCCGCCTGGGACGTGAGTTTCATGAGTTAAACATGCACACGCAGAGCGAATGAGATAGCCTGGAGCGGGGTGGGCGCGGGGCAGGAGGGGCGCGTTTGCGCGAAGCAGCGCGCAAAGACTGCTCACCTCCCTTTCACCTCTCCTCTTCTTCTCCTCTTCCCAGTCCACCTTCCACGACCTCACGGCCCTCGCCCAGGGCCCGGCCGAACGGGCCCGCCGGGCAGCGGCAGGAGCTGACACCCGGGCGGCCGCCTCGAAAGCCGCGGCGGAGGTGCGGGCGGCGGACGCGGCCGTGGCTGCCCGCGCAGGCGGCAGGGCGGGCGCGGCAGCGGCCGACGCCCGGGCCGCGTTTGCCGCAGCTCTGGCTGAGTTGGGGGAGCAGGCTGACAAAGACACAGGATCCTGCTGCAGCTGCTGTTGCTACGATTGCTGCTGCTCACCCAGTGAGGGCGCTGGCGATGAGGACGAGGAGGTGGAAGACGCGGCGGCCCTCCTGGACGCGGCCCTGGCCGAGGCCAACCTCCCGCCGCCGCCGCCGCCCCCGACCTGCCGAGGTTGCCGGGCCCTCGCCCGCCGGGTGGCAGCCTTGGAGTCCGCCATCGCCGCAGGGGCCCGAGAGGCAGAAGGCCTCACCGCCCGCCTGGACGGCCTGGCCGCCGCCGCCCGCGCCTCCATGGCCAGCCTGCGGGCCGATATCGCCCGGGCCCGCGGCCTGGCGGCCGCCGCCGCGTCCTCCGCCGCAGCGGCCGTGGCGGCCGTGCCGGTGGCCCGGGTGGCGGCGGCCCGGGCGATTAAATCGTGATTGTGTGGAGAGAGAGAGACGCGAGCAAGTGTTGTTGTTGATTTTCGATTTTTCCGCCGCGCGGCGGCGGCGCCTCATTCACCCTCGTCATCCTCCCACGTCACCACGGGCAGCGAGTATGTCTCCAGCTGCCAGTACCGATTGGTCACCCCACCCCAGGTCGCGCTGGCCGTCGCGTCGGCGGGCAAAGGCAGGGGCACGTACGCCACCTCCAAGCCGGCCGACCGCAGGCGGCGCGCCACGACCTCGCACGAAACGGCATGGAAGAAAGGGTTGTCCGCGTTGAGGCCGTTGAAGTAGGAGTAGGTGCCGCCCGGGGCGAGCAGGTGCGGCAGGGCGGTGTCGTGGAAGGCCGCCACATTGTCGTCCGCCTCCTCAAACGGGTCGAAGAAGACGCCCGTGAATTTTGAGGCGGGCGCACCCGCGGGCGGGTGCAGGCGACCCTCCGCCCAGGCGGCCTGCCAGGTGAGAGGAATGACCGACACGCCCGGCCGCTCAAACCAGCCCTCGCTCCGCATGCGGGCCAGCACGTCCGGGTGGGGCTCACAGATGGTGTGCGTGGTCGGGGCGCGGGCGGCGATGGCGGAGTCGACCAGTCCCAAGCCGAAGCCGATGTTGAGGACGTGCGTGGCTGCTTCTCCTCCCTCTCCTCCCTGTCCAGCCGGGCGGCGGCAGACGGCGTGCGCGTGGGCGACCATCAGGGGCGCCTCCCACCCCATCATCACTCCGCGCCCCTGCTCGTCCGCCAGGCGGGCCGCCCCGTCCGGGCCGGGCGCGTAGGAGAGGGCCTGGTCCAAGTAGCCCGGGGCGGGCGGGGTGGAGGGTGGAGGGGCGGCGGCGGACGTGGACGCGGACGCAGCAGCGGCTGGAGGTGGCGACGGCTGGGCGCGCCCGCGCAAAGCGCTCTCCAGGGCGCCCAGGACGAGCTCCGCCCGGACGCCCGCCTCAAACAAAGCCTCCGCCGCCTCGCCGTGCCCCGCTCCGTTGGCCAGCTCGCCCGCGCACGCACCGCCCCGGTCGACCGCGTTCCAGGGCGCGCCCGCGGCGAGGAGGGCCGAGACACAGGGCGCGGCGCCGGCGGCCGCGGCGACCATGAGCGGGGACGTGCCGGTCGCGTCGCACTGCCAGGCAGGGTCGGCGCCGGACGAGAGTAGGGCGGTGAGGGTGGGCAGGTCGCCCGCGGCCGCGGCGGCCAGGAGGGCGGCCTCCGGGGGTGGAGCAGCAGCGGCCGGGTTGGGCGGCGGCGAGCCCGGCGTGTCCGCCATTTG
>Ga0315287_10002939_pt1 | contig 16319 bp, 8 predicted proteins | sample YL17G11_0_MG_FD_205037 | JGI IMG/M metagenome (GOLD analysis project Ga0315287, IMG submission 205037) | Sediment microbial communities from Yellowstone Lake, YNP, Wyoming, USA - YL17G11_0 | ecosystem: Environmental > Aquatic > Freshwater > Lake > Sediment | place: USA: Wyoming | collected... | reverse complement strand
CAACGAACCACTGCTGGAGGGGTTGGCGTCGTACTGATACTCCCGGACCCCGTCGGTATGCCGCACCAGCACGCCCAGGCTGGGCCGGGGATTGTCGACGGTGGTGTATTCGAGCATCTGCTTGTCCGCGGAGCAAGCGAAAGCGCCGCCGAGGTTCTTCACCGCCACTACGGTGACCCCTAACTTCGTTCGCAGGCTTGCCTGAGCGAGCGGAATACCCACCAGTTGGTGCAGCGGCCGCTTTGGTCATGGCTCGGGGCGCGTGACGGGGCCCCGTCGCGGGAACGCTTCCCGAGGTGGTTCAGCCCATTCGGCGCCGGTGGCCTCGAACAACCGACTGATCTCGGCGACGTGCATATCGGCGAGGTCCCAGAGGTCCGGGACCAGGTCGCGGTCGGCGAGGAAGCCGAAATCCAACCGGTCGAGGTAGCTCGTCAGAGTGATGTTGAGGCCCTGCCCCTCTGTGACGATCGACACCGGGAACTGGTGTGCCAGCTTGGCTCCGGCGAAGTACAGCGGCTGACGGGGGCCGGGAACATTGGAGATCGTCACGTTGAACGGCTGGACACCCAGATCGGCCACCTTCAGCTGCGACGCCAGCCGGACGGCGGCGGTGGCGAGCAGCGGCGTGGAGTAATGGGTGAGGTCCATGAGTTCCGCGGCCGGGACGAGGTCGAAGGTGCGCTTGGCGCTCAGCATCGCCTCGCGGCAGCGGGCGATGCGTTCGAGCGGGTCTTCGCAGTTGGTCGGTATCTCGGGGAAGATGTCGGACACCCGGTTGGTCCACGGGTCTTCTTCCTTGCCGGTGCGCAGCGACACCGGGACCATCGCCCGCAGCGGGCGGTCGGGCAGGGCGTCGTGGGCGATCAGGTACTCGCGCAACCCGCCGGCGCAGATGGCCATGACGATGTCGTTGACCGTGCCACCGGTGATCTGCTTGAGGCGCTTGATGTTCTCCAGGGACACGCTGCGCATCGCGAACCGGCGGTGCGGGCTGATCGACTTGTTCCACGGTGTCCGTGGAGCCGGCGCCGTCGGCATCGGGAGTTTGGGGCCGCCTTTGGTACCCAACTTGCCGAGCCGCTTGACCGTGGAGCCGACCACCCCCGCCACGCTGGCCACGCTGTCGATCCCGGCCGCCCCCGCGAGACTCTGCAGCATGCGGGTCTGAAGCAGCACCGCCTTCAGGGGGTTGGCGGCGAGATTGCCCAGCGCTCGCACCAGCAACTCAGGGCCGGACGGTAGCTCCTCGAGCTCCCACGGCGGGCTGTCACCCGGCGGCGTCGTGTCGGGGCTGGTGCTGGTGATGGCCTGCAACATAAGCTGCCCGGCCGCGCCGTCGAGGGTGGCGTGGTGGTACTTCGTCAGAAGCCCCCAGCGGCCGTCCTGGAGGCCGTCGATGACGTGGGCCTCCCACAGTGGCCGGGTGCGGTCCATCTGCCCCTCGACAATGCGGCAGACCTGTTCGGCCAGCTGATCGGCGAGGCCAGGCCGGGCCAGGTGCACCTCGCGGATGTGGTAGTCGAGGTCGAGTTTGCCGTCGGCCGCCCAGTACGGATGGTCGAGTCCGAACGGCACTTCGACGACTCGCCGGCGCAGCGGCTCCAGCGCGCCGACGAGCGAGGCGAACTTGGCGTACACCGCCGGGTACGGCTCGAAGTCGGGTTCCGGCCGTTCGAAGATCAACAGCAGGTTGACGTGTCCGAACGTCGTCGGGGTCTCCGCGTAGAGGAAAGCGGCGTCCAGGCCGGAGAGTTGCTTCATCGGATTGCTCGTCGTCGCCGGTCGCTCAGCCGAAGATCGGGAAGCTGCGGCGTTTGGCCAGTCGGTCCATGCCGTCCTGGATCGCGCCCTGAACTTCTTCGTAAATCTTGTTCAGGTAGTCGTCGTCATCCATGAGCGCGGGGTCGCTCTCGACATAAATGGGCTCCAGGATCTCGGTGCGGATCTTGGCCGGCAGCGGGATGTGCGCCGGCAGGATTTCAATGGCGAGCGGGAACGGGAACCCGGAGATGATCGGGATGGTCGCACCGCGCAGGCGCTTGCCCAAACCCGTCCACTTAGCGATGAAGCGGCCTTCGGACAGCACGAAGACGGTGTCGTGGCCGCCGATCGTGGCTACCGGGACGATCGGAACCCCGGAGCGCATCGCCTGGCGGATGAAGCCCTTGCGGCCGGCCAGGATTGCCTTGTCGCGGTCGCGCCAGTTACGCATCGCGTCCTGCTCGCCGCCCGGCCACACGATGACGTCGTGACCGGCGGCCAGAGCGTCGGTCACGCCCTGCCGGGACGCATTGATCACGCCCATCGCCTTGAAATAGTCACCGATGACCGGGGCGCCCATCAGCACGTCATGGGCGGTGCCGTGCAAGATCCGGCGGCCCTCGAAATGGCGGTACCAGGAATGCACCAAGGTCCACGCGTCGATCGTCAGCGAGCCACCGGAGTGGATACCGATCAACAGCGACGGTTCATCGGGGATCCGGTGCCACCCGTCGATCTCCACTCGAAAGTAGTGGTCGCACAGAAAGTTCCAGACAGGACTCTGCACGTAGCGCATGAATGTCTCGTTGGGGCCGGCCGGCTCTGTCGTTTCTGGGTGTTGCGCCGGTGTCATCTCGGGGTCTCCTTTGTCAGTGGTACGAGTGTCAGTGGTACGAGCTGGGGCCATCAGATGGCGCGGTCGCGGTTCTCCCAGTAGGGCTTGCGCAGATCCTTCTTGAGCAGCTTGCCGGTGGGGTTGCGCGGCAGGACTTCCATGATGTCGACACTGCGCGGGCACTTGTAACCCGCGAGTTTGTCCTTGCACCAGGCGATGAGTTCCTCCGGGCTGGCCTGCTGGCCGGGGGACAACTCGATGACGGCCTTCACCGACTCACCCCACTTGTCGTCGGGGATGCCGAACACCGCGGCGTCCCCCACAGCCGGGTGATCGGTGAGCGCACGCTCCACCTCGACGGAGTAGATGTTCTCTCCGCCGGAGATGATCATGTCCTTGAGCCGGTCCTCGACGAAGACGAACCCGCCATCGTCAACGCGACCAATGTCACCGGTGCGGAACCACCCGCCTTCGGTGACCGCCTCCGCGGTGGCCTCCGGCTTGTTGTGGTAGCCCTCCATCAACTGCGGTGTGCGGAACCACAATTCGCCGGCCTCGCCCTGCTGGACATCTTCGAGGGTATCGGGGTTGACCACCCGCACCTCGACCTGGCGCGAGGGTCGGCCGGCGCTGGTCAAGCGCTCCGGGCGGGACTCGTCGCGGTGGGCCTCCGGGGACAGTTGGGTCACCGCGCCGCACACCTCGGTCAGTCCGTACAACTGGACGAAGTCAGTGTCGGGAAAGTCCACCAGGGCCTGGCGCAGCAGGGCCGGCGGCATCGGCGAGGCGCCGTAGACGAATGTCCGCAGACGGGTGAACAGCGTGATGGTGTCGGGACCCATCTCCATCACCTTGGCCAGCACCGCCGGAACCAGGAAGGTCCGGGTGGCCCCGGCCAGCATCGCCCCGGCCAGCGACGCACCATCGACCTCCCGGGTCATGTAGCTGGGGACGCCGGCGTGGATGCCTAACTGCATGTAGGACGTACCACCGACGTGGAACAGTGGCATGGACACCATGCTCTTGTCATCGGCGTCGAACTCGAAGGGGTTGGAGTTGACGGTGTGGGCCACCAGGGCGGCCTGGGACAGCCTGATGCCCTTGGGGCTTCCGGTCGTGCCCGAGGAGTACATGATCACGCACACGTCATCGGGGCTGACGTCGGCGCCGCGCCCGCGCGGGGTCGCGGCGGCCAGCATGGCTTCGTACTCGTCGCCGTCGTCGCCCTCGGGCGTGAGCGCAATGACGTGCTCGACATGGGTGAGCTGATCCCGGATCGCGTCGATCGATCCCTTGAGTTCGGCGCCGACGATCACCACCTTGGCGGCGCAGTCGTTGAGGACGTAGTCGATCTCGTCGCCGGCGAGCCGGAAGTTGATGATCGCCGTCGCCGCACCCAAGCTGGCGGCTGCCAGGGTGGTCTCGACACAGGCGGGGTGGTTCTTGTCTAGGAACGCCACCACGTCGCCGCGGCTCACGCCGCGCTCGGACAACGCCCCGGCCAGCCGGCGCACCCGGTCATCGAACTGCGACCAGGTGAAGGTGCGGCTCAAATACGTGATCGCTTCGCCGTCGGGCCTGTGCTGCGCCCAATAGGCCAGCCGGTCGTCGAGGAACCGTGGTTGTTCGGGAGCATCAGCCATAGCCACAGGGTGCCATCCACCACGGACCGTCTTTGCCGTCTTTGCTATCTTCCGCAAAAATCACGGGCCCAACCGAAGTCGGTAGCTGCGCCACCATCGCCGAAATCAACGCCCGCGGCGGCTAAAACTAGACTAAGTACCGCTGGGCTGTCAGCCGTCCAGCTGCTGCGGTGGTGCGGTATGCCCAGGCTCGGTGTGCGTCGTAGAGGTCTACTGGTCGGGGGGGGGCGGCGATCTGGTGTGGTTCGGCGTCACCAAGTGGTCTGGGGGCGGTCACCCCCGTCGAGCGTGAGGCCAATGGGACGTTCGCGTCAGGTGGAAACCGGGAGTCTGCTCGATCGGGAGTCTCAGCGGCGTGGGCGGCTTTCCTCTTCCACTCATCGGAATCCTCGGGGTCGGCGCCGGAGTCACCGGGCAAGTCGGCGTCAACCTCCAAGCCAGGCATCATAAAAGGTTCCACAAAGGTTCCACGACTTGCCGCGATTGGTCTTTTCGGCGGAATAGAATTTGCGCAATTTCCCGCGGGCGAAGAAGCCCAGGTGGAAATCTGTGGGTTCCGGCGTGACCGGCGTGCCGAAGGAGTAGCGAATGACAACCCCACTCACTGACAACCAGCGTGCCGTGCTGCGCGCCCTGGCCGACACCGTGGTCCCGTCGATGCCGCGCGACGACGACCCGACCGGGTTCTGGGCGGCCAGCGGGAGCACCATGGGCGCCGATGTGGCTGTCGCGCAGGTGATCTCCACACTCCCCGAGGAGCAGCGCCATGGCCTGCTCAGCCTGCTCGACGGTATGCACGTGTTCGGATTCGCCACCGGCTCGCAGCGCTCCCGCGAGCAGGTGATTCGCAACGTCGCGCTGATGGGTGCCGCCCCGGCCGCGGGGATGAAGGCCCTGACCTCGCTGACCGAGGCCATGGCCTACGCCGTCCCGGACCCGAACACCGGCGTCAATCTGGCCTGGACGGCGTTCGGCTACGACGGGCCGCCCCGGATTGCACCCGGCGGACCCGCGCCGCTGCCGATCTTCACGCCCACCGAGTCCACCCTGTCGGCCGACGTCTGCATCGTGGGCTCCGGCGCGGGCGGCGGTCTGATCGCCGGTGTCCTGGCGAAGGCGGGGCTGAACGTCGTCGTGCTGGAAGCCGGCGAGGCGCGCAACGAGGCCGACTTCATGGGTTACGAGATGCTCGCGTACCAGCAACTGTTCTGGCGCGGCGGCGTCAACGCCACCGCCGACGGGAACGTCAGCATGCTCGCCGGCGGGACTCTGGGCGGCGGCCCCACGATCAACTGGACCAACTGCCTGCGCACGCCCCAATGGGTACGCGACAACTGGGCCGAGGAATTCGGGCTCAAGGATGTCGCGACGCCCGACTTCGACGTGCACATCGACGCCGTGTTCGAGCGACTGGGTGTCAACGGCGACTGCTCGGACCTCAACGGTCCGCACTTGCGGATGCGCGATGGCGCGGAAGCATTGGGCTGGTCGTTCAAGACCCTGGTCCGCAACGCCGACAAGGAATTTTATTCGCCGGACACCGCCGGTCACATGGGTTTCGGCGACCGGTCCGGGGGCAAGCGCGACATGCGCCATACCTATCTGCGCGACCTCGCCGAGGCCGGTGGGAAGGTGATCGTCAGCTGTACGGCGAAGCGGGTGCTGGTGGAGAACGGCCGCGCCGCCGGTGTGGAAGCCACCTACACCGACCCCGCGACCGGAGCCACGAAGGAGCTGACCATCGAGGCGCCCCGCGTGGTCGTCGCGTGTGGCTCGCTGGAATCTCCCGCCCTGCTGCTGCGCTCCGGCATCGGCGGCCCGGCGGTCGGCAAGTACCTGCACCTCCATCCGGTGGTGCCCTTCGTCGCCATCTACCCGGAGGAGACCACCCCGTGGCGGGGTGCACCGATGACGGCCATGGTGGACGAGTTCGCCGACATCAAGGACGGGTACGGGTTCCTGATTCAGAACGCGCAATGGTCGCCGTCGGTCATCGTCGCGGGAATGGCCCGGGCCTCCGGCGCTGAGCACAAGGAAACCGTCGCCAAACTCGGCCATGCGGCGCTCTCGATCGCGTTCCCCCGCGACCGCGGGCACGGCACGGTCACCATCGACGCCCACGGCAACGCGGTGATCAACTACGCGATGACCGACGAGATCGACATACTGGTCGCTCACACCTCTATCGAGAAGCAGATCAGGCTGCTATACGCCGCCGGCGCCGAGCAGATCGTTCCCATGGGGTCGGTCCCGTTCCGTTGGCGCCGCGGCGACGACCTGGAGGCGTTCATCACGGCGGTACAGAACGTGCCGCTGCGGGCCGGGGGCTTGCTCCTCGTCTCGGCGCACCAGATGAGCAGTTGCCGGCTGGGCAGCGATCCGCAAACCTCGGTGGCCAACCCGTCGGGCGAATTGCACGACACCCCGGGGGTTTACATCGGCGACGCCAGTGGCATGCCGACCGCCAGCGGTACCAATCCGATGATCTCGGCGATGGCGCTGGCTCACCGCACCGCCACGAACATCGCCAACGAAGCCACGTCCACCGTCGACGCCTGAGGAGCGCCATGACCACAACAATTCCGATGCCGGTCCACGACCGTCTCTACATCAATGGGCAGTGGACCGCTGCCAGCGGGTCCGAGACCATCCCGGTCGAGAACCCCTACACCGAGCAGGTCATTGCCGACATCCCGGTCGGCGATGCCTCCGACGTGGACCGCGCGGTCACCGCCGCGCGCGATGCTTTCCCCGGTTGGGCGGCAACTCCGATCGCCGACCGCGTCGACATGATCGACGCGATCGCCGGGCGGCTGTCGGATCGTGGCGACGAGTTGGCCGCCCTCATCACCACCGAGGTCGGCACCCCGATCACGCTGGCACGCCTGATTCAGGTCGGTCTTCCCACTATGTCGTTCTCGGCCATCCGGGGCCTGGCGGAGGACCTCCACCTCGAGGAGGAGATCGGCAACTCCCTGGTGGTGCGCGAGCCACTCGGTGTCGTCGCGGCGATCGCGCCGTGGAACTACCCGTTGCACCAGATGGCCGCCAAGGTCGCCCCAGCCCTGGCCGCTGGCTGCACGGTGGTCCTCAAGCCCTCCGAGGTCACCCCGCTCTCGACGTTCGCGCTGATGGAGATCTTCGACGAGGTCGGTCTGCCGCCCGGTGTGGTCAACATGGTGACCGGCTGGGGCAATGTCATCGGCGAGGCGATGATCACCAACCCCGGCGTCAACATGGTCACTTTCACCGGCTCCGAGGGCGTCGGTCGCCACATCGGTCAAGTCACCGGAAACAACCTGGTGCCCGCGGCCCTGGAGTTGGGCGGCAAGTCGGCCTGCGTGGTACTCGATGACGCCGACATGGAGTTGGCGATCACCGCCGGTGTCACCCGCTGCATGCTGAACTCCGGCCAGACCTGCATCGCGCAGACCCGGCTGGTTGTGCCCCGCTCCCGGTTGGCAGAAGCCGAGGCCATCGCCGCCGCAGTGGCCCAAGCCCACACCATGGGTGACCCGTTCGACCAGGCAACTCTGATGGGGCCGCTGGTCTCGGCGTTGCAGCGGGACCGGGTGCGCGAGCACATCCGCAGCGCCATGGCCAACGGCGCCCGGTTGGTCACCGGCGGACCGGACACCCCGGCGGGACTGGATCAGGGTTACTTCGTGGCCCCGACGGTGTTCTCCGACGTCACCAGCGATATGACCATCGCGCAGGAAGAGGTCTTCGGGCCAGTGCTCGTCATCATCGCCTACGACGACGAGGACGACGCGGTCCGCATCGCCAACGACTCCCGCTTCGGATTGTCCGGTGCGGTGTGGTCCGGCGATGAGGACCGGGCGATGCGGGTGGCACGCCGGATCCACACCGGTCAGATCGACGTCAACGGCGGCGCCTTCAACCCCTGTGCACCGTTCGGCGGGGTCGGCGCGTCCGGGCACGGCCGCGAGTTGGGCGCCCACGGGTTAGAGGAGTTCTTCTACCTCAAGTCGATTCAGCGCTGAACGAACAGACCCGCTCAATGCTGGCCCAAGCCGCCGTCGACCGGCTCACCTCCACCGCCCACGGATCGTTTAGCGCTCTGCACGAGCCTGAACGGAGTTGCCAACGCGGCCAATCCGCGTTGCTTCCAGGTGGCGAGTTTCATCAGCCCAGATGATTGAAATGTTCGCATCGCCGGCCATGAGGTGCCTCTTTTCGTTGAAGCGTCCAACGCCGGCGCGCGGGTGTGGCCGACACCGGATATCGATCTGGATGCCAAGTCCGCAGCAGAGATGTTAGACCGCTTTCTGACCCCGATCACGAGAATTGGGAGACCACTCGATCCCGAGGGGTGCGCAGGTGGGAGGCGCGTAGTAATTGATCAGGTTTTTCTCCGCGGCTCTACTGACTCTTCTGTGGGTGGTTCCTTCCTCTTCTGTGGGTGGTTCCTTCCGTGGATTCGCGGTGGGCCACCGAGGCTGAGCATGACCAGGGCGATAAGAGCGTCGGGACTGCGGAATCAGAAGCCCAATTGAAGAAGTACGCGGCAGCCCAACATCTAAGCTGAGGCTTCACCACGCTCAAGGTCATCCCGGGTTCGGCGAAGTAGTCCGAGCATGAGCATGGCGACGCATCTCTTTTGCGATCTTTTCCGGGGAACCGGCCGGCGGGAAGCGGAGTCCGAATTAGCCTCGGTGTGGTGACCGAACCACAGGAGTTTCAGGGTCCCAATCGTCCCGGAGAGATCCAAGCGCAGGCCGACGGGCCTCCGCAGCGGCGAAACGGCCTGTTCACCGGTCGGAACGAGCGCGCGGACAGTGTCGATGCGGTCGTCACCGAACGCCTCGGTGGACTGTCGCGGCGGGAGGCTATGCGCCGGCTTGGGATCCTCGGGCTCAGTGGCGCCGCGGCCACGTCGGTGTTGGCGGCCTGCGACAACAGCAAGAGTCCCTCGACAGACTCCTCGCCGGCGCCGGGCGGCGGACCGTCCTCGTCGGGCGAGTGGCCCGACCGCAGCCATCTCCCGATCCCCGCTCACCAGGACGTCGGCAAGATCGACCGGACGGTGTCGGGTTCTGACCCGATCGAGTGGCCTCGGGAGGTCACCGCCCCCGAGGGCGCCCCGAATGTACTGCTGATCATGACCGATGACGTCGGCTTCGGTGCCTCGGAGGTGTTCGGCGGGCCGATACCCACTCCTACCTACGCGCGACTCGCCCGGAACGGCCTGCGGTACAACCGTTTTCATACCACCGCGTTGTGTTCACCGTCGCGGGCCGCACTGTTGACCGGTCGCAATCATCATGTGGCCTCGACCGGCATCATCATGGAGTTCTCCACACCGTTTCCCGGGTATCACAGCATCTTGTCCAAGAGCGTGGGCACCCTCGGTGAGGTCCTGACCGGGAATGGCTACGGCACGTCGTGGTTCGGCAAGAACCACAACGTCCCGGACTGGCTGACTACGCCCGCGGGTCCGTTCAACCTGTGGCCGATGGGTCTGGGCTTCGAGTACTTCTACGGCTTTCTGGGCGCTGACGCACACCAGTTCCGGCCCGCGGTCTACGAGAACAATGTGCCGGTGGACCCGTATCTGGGCCGCGAACAGGACTACCACTTGGACGCCGATATGGCCGATCATGCGATCACGTGGATGCGCAGGCAAAAGGCCGTCAACCCCGACAAACCGTTTCTGGTCTACTACACGCCGGGCACCGCTCACGCCCCGCATCACGCCCCGCCGGAATGGATCGAGAAGTTCAAGGGCAAGTTCGACCACGGCTGGGACCGTCAGCGCGAGATGACCTATGCGAAGCAGAAGGACATCGGCGTGATCCCGCGCGACGCCGTGCTGAACGCCACCCCGGCCGACTACCGGCGCTGGGACGACCTGTCCCCGGATATGAAACGGGTCTGTGCTCGGCAGATGGAGTGCTACGCGGCCGCGCTGGCGCACTGCGATTATCAGATCGGGCGGGTGGTCGACGCGATCGCCGAACTCGGCGAACTCGACAACACGATGATCATCTACATCCAGGGCGACAACGGCGCCAGCGCCGAGGATCCCTCCGGACGCGGGATGACCAGTGAGATCGTCACTCTCGGCAATGGATTCAACGACCGCGACGACTTCATGATCGAGAACATCGACGACTTCGGCGGCCGCTGGTTCCAGAACCACTTCTCGCACGGCTGGGCCCACGCGATGAACTCGCCGTACCAGTGGGACAAGAAGATCGCCTCACACCTGGGCGGCACACGTACCTCGATGGTCATCTCCTGGCCGGCGCGCATCAAAGACCCCGGCGGATTGCGCACCCAGTTCACCCACATCACCGACATCGCGCCGACCATCCTGGAAGCCGCGAACCTACCGATGCCCTCGACGATCGACGGTATCGAGCAGGTCCCGCTCAACGGCGGGAGCCTGATCCCGTCGATCGACAAGGCCGACGCACCCGAACACCACCCGACTCAGTATTTCGAGGTGATCGCCAACCAGGGCATCTACCACGACGGGTGGATGGCCAACACCGCGCCCAAGCGGCTCCCGTGGGTGGGGATGGGGGAAACCACCAACGACCCGTTCAGCGACTACGAATGGCAGCTCTACAACCTCACCGAGGACTTCTCGCAGTCGAAGAACCTGGCCAAGGACAACCCGGACAAGCTCGAAGAATTGCGGCAGCTGTTCCTATCGGAGGCGACCAAGAATCAGGTGTTGCCGCTCGACGACCGTTACATCGAACGTATTCGCCCGGAGAACCGTCCGCAGCACAACGTCGGCCGAAACGTCTACACGTTCTTCCCCGGGGCCTCCCGCATCACCGAGGGCATGGCGCCGAACATGAAGAACACGTCGTATTCGATCACCGGGACCGTCACGGTTCCCCCTGGCGGCGCCGAAGGCATGATCGTCACGCAGGGCGGCTGGTTCGGCGGTAACGCGCTGTATCTACTCAAGGGCAAGCCCGTATTCGCTTATGCGCGTTCGCATTACCCCGAGCACAAGTACAAGGTCGCAGGCCCCGACGCGCTGGCGCCGGGCAAACACGACATCCGCGTCGACTTCATCTACGACGGCGGTGATCCCGGCAGCGGCGGCACGGCAAACCTTTTCGTCGACAACGCCAAGGTCGCCAGCGGACGCATAGACCAGACCATCCCGGTGCGGGTCTCCGCCGACGAGACGTTCGATGTTGGAGAAGACAGCGGTACACCGGTCAACCGTGACTATGACGTGCCGTTCCGGTTCAGCGGGGATCTGCAGAAGGTGGTCGTCGAGATCAAACCGGCGTAACCCCGGCGTGAACCCCTCGGGGTCAGACGAGCAACAAGGCGTGTTCGCATCCGAGCAAGCGGAACCGAATTGCGTTCCAGAAGAATCAAATACACCATTTCTCACGCAGCGGCCAGATCGCTCGAGCAAGGCCAAAGGATCCACGGGCGGCCGCCCACCGGCATTCGACGCAGCTCTCTACCGGCTGCGCAACACCGCCGAGCGCGACTTCAACCGACTCAAGCGGTGGCGCGGCGTCGCGACCCCGTACGGCCCCGACCTACCTCGGTGGCGTCCTACTGGCCTGCGCCGCCATTCACGCCAGCGTCGGCGCCTACAGATAACCCTGTATCCCACGGTCACTCGGGTGCTCTGCCGCTTCAGGAGACAGTCAGCGGGGGGACAGCGAAGTGGTGTCGATTGCGGCACAGGCCTCGGCGGCGATGAACTCGGCGGTGCGGTGGGCCAGGGCCAACACCGACAGCATGGGGTTGGTGCCGCTGGCAGTCGGGAACGCGCTCGCGTCACCGATCCAGACGCCGGGGGTGTCGTGCAATTGGCCGTGCGGGTCGGCGACCGAGGTCCCTGGGTCGTTGCCCATCCGGCAGCTGCCCATCTGGTGGGCGCTGAACAGTTTGGTGCCACCGAAGCCGAGCGGGACCCGGCCCAGCCGGTCAAGGTAGGCCGGCAGGTCGTCGCCGACCCGCCATGGCGGCTGGTTGCCCATCGGCTGGATCTCGGTCGCCCCGGCTTCCACCAGGAGCAGGATCAGCGACGCGATCGCCTGGCGCATGCTGGCCACGTCGACCTCGTCGGTCAGCGAGTACAGGATCTGCGCGTTGCCGTTGGCGTCGAGGATCACCTGGCCGGAGCCGTGATCACGGATGCGGGCGAGGTAACCGGCTCCGGTGCCCAGCTTCGCCATCATCGCCCGGTGCTGCTCGGCCGACTCGAACGGCACTACCGAACCGAATATGCCCGGCATGTAGTTGACGCCCTCGAGCCGGAAACCGAAGTCCATCTCGCGCTCGAAGTGGTCCACGAGCATCGTGTGCGGCGCGCCCCACCAGGAGCGGACGTCCTCTCCGAAGATCGCGAGCGCTCCGGTGGTCGGATGCAGGTGCAGGTTCTTGCCGACCGCCGGGCCACCGATTCCCGAGCGCAGCAGCACCGCCGGGGACTCCAGCGATCCGGCGGCCACGACCACCTGCGGCGAGCGCACAGTGACCGCGGCGGTGCGCCCCGTTTCCGGGTCAACCCAGGTAGCGGCGATACCGGCGGCACGACCCGCTTCGAGGAGGACCCGGTCGACGGTGGTGTTGACCAGGATCCTCGCACCCGCGTCGTACGCGTCCTGCAGATAGGTCACGAGCGTGGACTGCTTGGACCCGCTCTGGTCGCCGAATCCGACGTAGCCAGCGGTCTCCGGCGAGTAGCGCTCGGGGTCGACGTTGCGGTCGGCCACCTGGGTATGCCAGCCGAGCCGCTGCGCGGCATCGCCGATCCGCTCGAAAAACGGGTTCAGGTCACTGCACGACCCGCACACGCTCATCCGCTCCGACACCGCATCCAAGTGCCGGTCGAAGTCCGACGCGACATCAGCAAGGCCGGCGTCGGCCCACTCCGCGCGGACCCGGTCGGTTGTGCGCAGGCAGTTCATCCAGTTGATCAGCGAACCCCCACCCAGTGCGGCGCCGGCGAGCACCGACACGTTCTGATCGGCGGTGTTCTGCGGTCCCCCACGCCAGTACGCATCCCGGAACGCGGGCACCTCGAGCATGGCAAAGTCGGCTTCGTTGACGTAGTTGCCCGCTTCGAGCACCACGACACTGAGCCCCGCCTTCGCGAGCATGCCCGCGATCACCCCGCCGCCGCAGCCGGAGCCCACAACCGCCACGTCGGCGTCCAGAGCCAACGTGTCGCTCTCGGGGATCGTCGGCGAGATCGGCTTGGCCACTGCCGGCGCCGGCGACAGCGGACCCGGATAGCCCAGCGCAGCCCAGGCCGGGTTCTGCCCGGTTGTGGGGTCTGGCGCGCCATAGGCGAGGTAGAGCACCAGCGATATCAGCCCGGCTACCGCGGCCTGCGCGGGAACCCCGTGGGCCAGCCCGGTGTTCTTGAGGGTCAGCTCGCGCGCCCCTTGGCTCTGCTGGTCAAAGCCGCCGGCGCTGAGCTCGTCGAGCAGACCCAGCAGTCCGTCGCGGGTTTCGGCTGGCATGCCGAGTAGGCCCTGCTCGGCCATCTCCGGCACGCCGAGGTCACTGGCGCTGCGGGCCCACAGCCCGTGCGGGTCGTGGTCACGCTGAATGCTCGGCACGACGGTGTCGCACAGCACCCGCAGCGTGGCGCGCTGAGCATCGGTGAGTGTGGTCACGTCAGGTCCTTCCGCATGGTGTGGAGGTCTCAACGATAGGTTGCGTGCCGTCGCTCGGAGACAGGTGCGGCGCCGGACGCCGAATCGGTGACGTGACGCCGCGTGGCATTCGTGACCAGACGCAGCGAATTGCCCTGGAAGTGCTGACGGGAGGGACTAACTTCGTGCTAGGCAGACCCGATTCAACCGCCCAAAGAAGTCAGGACACCACCAAAATGCCAATGATCCCGCCACAAGACGCCGCGTTTCTCATGGTGGAATCCCGCGAACATCCCATGCATGTCGGCGCCCTCCAGGTGTTTGATCTGCCGAGCAGGGCTAAGCGCGACTATGTCAGCCGTTTGTATGAACAGTCGCTGCAATTCACCGAATTGCGCTCGCTGATGCGGCAGCGGCCCCGAACGCCGGTGAGCAGCCTGGGCCAACTGTGGTGGGAAATCGACAAGGACGTCGATCTGGAGTACCACGTGCGGCTCTCGGCACTACCCGCCCCGGGCCGGGTACGCGAGCTATTCTCGCTGGTGTCGCGGTTGCATGGGAGTTTGCTGGATCGACACCACCCGCTGTGGGAGTGCCACCTGATCGATGGTTTGGAAGGTCGCCGATTCGCCGTCTACACGAAGATCCATCACTCGATGGTCGATGGCGTCGCCGGCATGCGGCTCATGACGGGTGCGCTGAGCGAGGACCCGAAGGCAATTATTGCGCCATTCTGGGCGGTTCCCGACTCCGCCGCCGAACCGGCACCCGACGCCGGCGACGGGACCAATCTGGTCGAAAGGTTGCTGGGTTCGGTTCTGGGAGCGGCTGAATCCGTCCGCACCGTGGCTGAGGGCACCGTCGATCTGGCCAAGCTGCTGACCGAGGTGCTGCGCGGCCAGCGCGATGCCGTGACGTTGCCCGCGCCGAAAACAATGTGGAACGGCTCGATCACCGGAGCCCGCCGGTTCGCCGCGCAGTCCTGGGAGATGGACCGGTTGAAGAGTGCCGCCGCCGCGTCCGGCGGGACGCTGAACGACGTGGTGCTGGCGATGTGTGCCGGCGCGTTGCGCCGTTACCTCCAGGTGGCCGATGCCCTGCCCGAGCGGTCATTGATATCGCTGGTGCCGGTGTCGCTGGCGCTGCGCGGAGCGAAGTCCGGAGGCGGCAACGCCGTAGGAGCCGTGCTATGCAGCCTGGGCACCGATATCGAAGACCCGCAGCAGCGCATGGCAGCCATCCGTGCTTCCATGCAGACCGCGAAGGACATCCTTGCCGCGATGACACCCGCGCAGGTTCAGGCATCGGGTTCTTTGCTACTCGCGGCACCGTTGGCGATCGGCGCGGTCCCGGGACTGCTCGGCACCACCTCTCCGCTGTTCAACGTCACGATCTCCAACGTCCCGGGACCCCGCAACGAGCTGTTCTGGAACGGCGCACGGATGGCAAACGTCTACCCCGTGTCCATCCCGTACGAAGGCCAGGGTCTGAACTTCACCGTGACCAGCAGTGCCGGAATGATGCATTTCGGTATCACGGGGTGTCGGCGCAGCGTCCCTCGCCTGCAGCGTCTGATCGACTATCTGGAAGACAGCCTCGCCGAGCTGGAAGCCTGAAACCAAACTCAGCCGACCGCGGGTCAACTCCTACTGGTGAAATCAGCAAGCACGGGGCTCCTCAGCATCCGAGAGCAACAGCCCGAGGCGACAACAGTGTCCCCTGGGGTGGTGGACTTCGGATCGGCGTGGAGTCACGCGTTGTGATCAGCGAGTCGGGTTGAGTGCTAGGCGATTTGGCGTTGTTCGGCTACCGGTTTGGTGGCGGCCTGTTTGGCAGCGATGACTTTGCGGAGTTCGGCCATGTAGCGCGTCCGGGTAGGCGAAAGTCGAACCACGCTGCGGCTTCCCGAGATCCAGCCGCGGCGATGTTGCGGTAGAGATCGACGAGTTGTTCTTCGGCCTCCGGCGTGAAGGCGGTCCTGAACGCCATGCCAACTTGTGTAATGGGCGGTAGGTGATCGGGGTCTGCAGCCTTGATCATCGAGCACCGATCCGAGATCGCTCGCCCCATACCTGTCGCTCATGACCGTGTGGGTTGACTCCTAGACGGCTTGTGCCTCGGATCGGTGCGCACCGCGCGAGAAGTGGCTGGAGAGAGGCCTGCGTAGCCGAAAGTTGGTGTGCCCTTCTCGCTTTCCATCCGAACCGAGGCGAGGAGATAAACAGATGTCAACGACGTCGATGACACCGCAACCCATGGTGATCGCGATCGATCCACACAAGGCTTCCTGGACCGCCGCGGTGGTCGACGCGTCGCTACAGCCCGTGGTAACGATCCGAGTCCCGGTCAGCCACGAGGGCTACCGAGCATTGCGCCGCTTCGCCAACCGATGGCCCGATCCGACCTGGGCCATCGAAGGCGCATCCGGCTTGGGTGCACCGTTGACGACACGGCTGCGCACCG
>Ga0315287_10002938_pt1 | contig 16325 bp, 14 predicted proteins | sample YL17G11_0_MG_FD_205037 | JGI IMG/M metagenome (GOLD analysis project Ga0315287, IMG submission 205037) | Sediment microbial communities from Yellowstone Lake, YNP, Wyoming, USA - YL17G11_0 | ecosystem: Environmental > Aquatic > Freshwater > Lake > Sediment | place: USA: Wyoming | collected... | reverse complement strand
ACTCCCACCAGCTTCCGTTCGCCCAGGGGGAGACTGGCAATCGGGTCCCCGGCCTTATGTTCCAGGCCGATCAACTGCAGGTTGGCCAGGGCGGCCTCCCGTTCCTGTGTTTCCTCTCTCCGGGCCGCAGGCAGGGCCAGGCCGCAGGACACCATACCGGAGCGGCTACGCACATGGCAGCCCACCATGACATTTTCCAGGACGGTGAGGCTGCCGAAGAGTTCTTCCAGTTGAAAGGTTCGGCCGATGCCCCGGGCGGCAATGCTATGGGCCGCCATTCCGGCGATGTTTTCTCCCTGAAAACGGATTCGCCCCTGGTCCGCCGGATACAGGCCGCTAATGACATTGATCAAAGTCGTCTTCCCGGCCCCGTTAGGTCCGATCAGGGAGGTGATGCTGCTCTGCTCCAATTGGAAGGAGACCCGGTTGAGGGCCATAATGCCCCCAAAGTGCCGGCTGATATCGATTACCTCCAGCCAGCCTTCAGGAAAGATTGGTCCGCGCACGGGCCCCCCTTCCGGCCGGACGCAACCGTTCCAACCACCCGGCCAGCCCGCCGGGCATGAGAATAAGGATGACCACGATGATGATTCCGAAAAAGAGCGCGTCCACTTCGGCCGTCATGACCGGCAGCACTTTTCCCAGGTAGGTATGGATCCCTTCCCGCAGCCACATGACGACCAGACTCCCGAGCAGAGGGCCGTACAGGGTTTTCCCGCCGCCGATGATGATCATGGTGATCAATTCGACGAGGAGGGGAAACCCGAAAAGGGCAGGCATGATGTACCGGATCCAGAAACAGAAAAGGCTGCCGGCCAGACTGGCCAGGATGGCGGTGATGATGAACAAGCGGAGTTTATAGGCCGCCACGTTGATCCCCAGGCAGCGGCTGGCCGTTTCGCTGTCGTTAAAGGAGAGGATGGCCCGGCCCATGCGGGATTGCATCAGATTGTTAAGAAACCAGTAAGTTCCCAGACAGAGTCCCCAGGATAAAAAATAAAAAGGACGGTCCCCCTCCAGGGCCAGACCTCCGATGGACAGGGGTGGGATGCCCATGAGACCGTCATGGCCGCCGGTCAGCGATCCCAGGTTGGCAATGACGATCTCGATGATCAGCATGAGCGAGAACGTGGCGCAGGCCAGGTAATACCCTTTGAGTCTGAGCAACGGAGCCCCCAAAGCAAAAGCCATCAGGGCCACGAACCCTGCGGCCAGCAGAATGGCCATCAGGGGGGGAAGACCTTTGACCGCGGCGATGCCCGTCACATAGGCGCCTATCCCGAACCAGGTGGGATGGGCCAGGGAGAAAATCCCGGCCTGCTCCAGCAGCACGCCTTTGCCCAGGGCCAGGGCTCCGTAAAGGGCGACAAAACACATGACCCCCACCACGTAAGAGCCGGATACTGTCAGCGGCAGAAGAAAAACCGCCAGGGCAAAGACCAGGAAGGGCAGAGGGAACCGCGTCGCGGGTTTCATAGGACCTTTCTCCGGAAGCGGAGCCGGTAGGTGCTGAGGACCAGAAAGACCACCATCACCAGCAAGGAAAAGACGTCCTTTAAGCTCGCGGAGATGAAACCGGCGCAAAATCCTTCCAGCAGCCCCAGGGCCAGGGCGGCCAGGACCGTCCCGATGATCGTCCAACCGCCCACAATGGCGGCCACCAGCCCCTTCAACCCGTTTAACATCCCGATTTCATAACCTGTAAAGGTAATCGGGGCGGTGACGATGCCGGTGAGGGCCCCCAGGCCCCCGGCCAGTCCGAAACAGAATAGCCGGAAGCGGCTGATGTCGATACCCATCAGTTTGGCCCCGGTGGGGTTGACGGCCGAAGCGCGGAGCGCCTTGCCGAACAGGGTAACATTGAGAAACCAGGAGAGTCCGGCAGTGACGATGATCAGGAAGGTGATAACCACGATTACCTGAGGGGTCAGCGTGGCCCCCAGCACCTGAATGGGGGCATTTCCGAACATAGGTTCGATTTTCCGGGTTTCCGACCCCCACTTCAGAAGGATGATCCCTTTGAGTATGGAAGCCAGGGCGATGGTCAGCATCATGTAGACCATCTCCGAAGGCTGCCTCACCGATCGAATGGCCGTTCGTTCCATGACGACGGCGATGGCAATGGTGGCGGCTACCGCCAGCAGGGAAGACGGCAACAGTCCCAGGCCCGCGCCGTGAAATCCCCAGGTCAGCATTCCGCCGAGCATCACGAATTCGCCGGTGGTGAAGTTGAGGACCTTGGTGATCAGATAGACTACGCTCCAGCAGATGCCGAGAACAGCGTAAATGCTGCCGCTGGTCATTCCGGAAATGGCATATTGAAGGATTTGGGAGAAGAGGGTCATATCCTCTAACTATTTTTTCTTAGAAAGGGTTTCCCGAAGCTCCCTTTTTAAAAGCTTCCCTGCGGGGCTTTTGGGCAGTTTCTCAACGGAAATATACTCTTTAGGTACTTTAAAGGAGGATAAACGGGATTTCAAGAAATCCTTCAACGCCTCCGAATCGAGGGTTTCGCCGGGCTTTGGAACGACAAAGGCGGTCACCCGTTCCCCCCACTCCGGGTCCGGCAGTCCGATGACGGCGCATTCCTCCACTGCCGGATGCTGGTAGAGCACTTCTTCCACCTCCCGGGGATAGACGTTTTCTCCCCCGGTGATGACCATGTCTTTCAGACGGTCGACGAGGTAGAGGTAGCCGTCGTCGTCCAACACGCCGATATCCCCGGAACGAAGCCACTCACCCTCCCAGAAGGCTCCCCGGGTTCCTTCGGGATTGTTGAGGTAGCCTTTCATGACGTTTCGACCCCGGACGCAGATCTCGCCTTCCTGCCCGGTTTCCAGCCGCTTTCCGGCGGTGTCCCGGATCTGCACTTCCACGCCCTGGACCAGGGTTCCCACCGAGCCCACGCGATGCCGTTCCGGATAATAGTGGTTGTAGGTAACGGGCATGCCCTCGGTCATGCCGTAGGATTCTGCAATGGTGATGCCGGTCCGTTCCTTCCACTGCTTGACGATCTCCCGGGCCATGGAGGCGGCGGCGGAAAAACAATAGCGGAGTTTACCCAGCTTTTTTTCCAGGTCCGGAAGGCTCAGCAGGCGGATATAGACGGTGGGCACGGCATAAAACTTGGTAATCCGACCGGCGGCTATGGCCTCCACGATCCGGTCCAGGTCGAAACCGGGCAAAATTTCCAGGCAGCCGCAGCTCAGGATGGTGGCGTTCAGAATATGGATCTGGCCGAAGACGTGGTTGAAGGGCATGAAGCAGAGGGCCTGGTCCGCCTCGGTGGACCGCTCGCAATAGACCGTCGTCTGGCTGGAAAAATTCATCCCTTCCTGGGTCAGCATGACGCCTTTCGGCGTATCGGTCGTTCCACCGGTATAAAGAACGGCCGCCGTGTCGGCCCTATCCCGATCCAATGCCCGGAAGGTTCCCGACCCTCGGTCGATGAGGCCTCCTAGGTTCAGGTCCCCGCCGGAACAGATCAGCCTTTCAATTCCGCATCCACTCTGCAAACCCTCCAGGACATTCCGCTTGTCATCGGTGGAGAAGACGAAACGGGGTCGGGCATGGTTTACCAGGAGAGCAAGTTCCTTCTCGGCCAATAAAGACGACAGGGTTACGGCCACCGCCCCGGCCTTGAGAACACCGAAGTAAAAGGTGATCCAGTCCGCTGAATTGGGGGCGCATAAGGCGACGTGTTCCCCCGGTTGGAGGCCCAGCCCGATGAGGGCCGTGGCCACCCGGTTGGCCCGGTCGTTCAGCCGGGCGTAACTGATTTCCGATCCCTCTTCCCGCAGGGCCGGGTGATCCGGAAAATATAAAGCGGCGCTTTCCAGATTCCTGGCCAGATTCATGGTTTCCCTCTCAACCTGCTCCTTTTCAGACTAAACCCTTCAGAAGGTCTATACGGCATCTCTACCTCAGGTCTTGTTCTCTTCGACTTTCTTGATGCCCAAGGCATCAACCAATTGCCGGACGAATTCATCGCCGTTCGGCTGATAGGCCGGAAGCTCCCAGGGCATCTCCCGCAAATTCTGCAGCAGAGACGGCAGCAGGTCGAAGGGGATCGAGATCAGTTGCCGGCCTTCCGGAAACAGCTTCCGGCGCTTCATCCCGTGGCCGAGACCCGTCAGGGTATAATTCAATTCCCCGGTCAAGTAAGGATAAATATAAATCCAGGCGCAGCCGATGGCCGGTGAAAACTTACTCGACCACATTTTACCCGTTCGATAACTCATAGCCCGCAGCAGAATTTCCGTTTGGCGAGTCCGGGCTAAGACGATCAGGACATCCGGGTCGAAAGGGAGGTCAGGGACCGGGGAAAGAACGATATACTGAACCACTCCTTTGGCGATCCGGGGTATATAATGATAGAGTCTGCCGGCGGCCCGGGGCTCCTCGAAGATTTTCAGCCCGGCCCCGAATTCTCCGCTGATATAAGGGCCCGGGGCCTCCGCCTGCCCCAACACGTACAACCCGGCCTCACAGGTGTGGCTTTGGGCATCCGCAAAAAAAGTCTTTCCCTCTTGTGCCCGCCGGAGCATTTCGCAGAAAGCCAGGTTTTCGTCGAGCCGCTTGATCCGGTCGGGCGGCCGGGTAGAGAATTTCACCCCCACGGGCGGCACCTCGAAATCAAATTGTTCCAGAATAGCCAAATCCTTTTTAGTGTAACTCATCTCAACCTCCACCAGGTCAGGAACGTGACCCGGGCTGCACCCGATCCGATCGGTTTCCCTCGAGGCGGGCCAATTGGTGTTCAGTTGGGAACGCTGGAAAAGTTTCCGTGGGCCCTGAGCCCAGGGCCCACGGAATGATAGGAAAGGGTTGAACGTTAATGAATGTTGCGGAGAGGCCAGACCCCCTGTTTTACCACCTTGCCCTTTTGCAGTTGGTCGACCCGGACCTTCTCGACTCCTTCGATCTTACCCGGACCGTAACTAATCGGGGTGCTGCTGATGCCCCCGGTATCCAGGTTTTTGATTTGATAGAATCCATGGTTCAACACATCCGCCGGTTTCAGGTTTTCCAGCGGGACCTTTTGCATGGCCAGCCGCAAGGCCTCTATCTGAATCATAGCTTCCAGGAAACCGCCCATATACTGGCTGTGGCTGACCCACTTATTGGGGTGATACTTTTTCTGCAATTCGGTCTCGAATTTTACCCCGGGGCTTAGTTCATCCCAGGGAGGGAAACCGCCGGCCACCACAAACCCGTCTCCCAAGGTCCCCATGGCCCCGGCGAACACCGGCAGGTGGCTGGGTAAGGCACAACCCAGGGTCAGCTTGAAGGCCTGAGAGGGTCCCATGCCCAGCCGGACCATTTCCTTGACCGTCGGTTGTGAACCGGGATTAATCATAACGCCCAATGCCAGATCCACGTTATTCTGTTTGAGCCACATCAACTGAGTCGTGGGGGGAGAGGTCGGGACCAGCGGCACGTACTGGATGCCGACAAATTCATAGCCGATCTTTTCGAGATAGGCCTTCATCTCCGGGATCTCGATGGACTTACCCATGGCGTTGTCCGCGGTTAGATAGGCCACCCGGGGTTTCCTACTTTCCTTCCAGTTTTCTTTGTACCAATCGGCAATAGCCGCCAGTTCATCCGTATAAATCGGATAATAGGTGAAAATGGTTCCCGGCGGTTTCATCAGATACGGTCCGGTGGCCATACTGGTAGCGCCGAAGCCGTCCTGTTTCAGCCGATCCTTTAAGGCCAGAGCGATGGGCGACCCCGATATTCGATAGACCAGGATCCCCTTGGCCTTCAATTCTTCATAGATCGAGAGCGCCTTGGCCGGCTTGAGCTCGTCATCCCGCCAGAGCAACTCGATGGTTACATCGGCGGGCCATTTTTCCTTGCGCCAGGGGGCCAGTTGTTTGGTCTCGTTTACATATTTGACATAGTCCTCAAAGGCGGCCAGGACGGCCGCCGAATCCTCGGCATAGGGTCCGGTCAGCGACATCGTGCCGCCGACATAAACGGTTTTCCCGGCCGCGTCGGCCTGGTGGGAAAGCAGCATCCCCCCCGCCAGCATCATTAGGAAAGCGACTAACACCAATCTGATTTTACTCATTTTTTTCTCCTCTCCGGTCTATGATTTAATGCTCCTTACCCCTGCGGTACTCCCTGAAATTCGGTCACCCCCTTTCACTCCCCTTCTTCATGGGAGAAAGGCCACAGTTTGAAATAGGCCTTGATCATTTCCCAGCGGTGATCGAGCCCCCGGGGTTCAAAAATCAGAAAAAGAATGATGACCAATCCCCGGCTGATGAGGGCCAGCGAGGCGGCGGCCTGGGCGGCCACGGCGGCCGACAGGATCGGGCCGGCAATGGTCACCAGCTCATCCAGCAGCCGGAGAGAAACGGCCCCCAGGATGGCCCCGGGTATGCTGCCCATGCCGCCCACGATCAACATGCCCAGGTACCAGACCGAATCCATGAAAGGGAATTGGTCGACGCTGGCGAAGCCGTAGTAGTGCACCAGCAGGGAACCGGCCACCCCGGCATAGACGCAGCCGATAAAAAAAGCCTGAAGCTTGTAACTCCAGAGATTAATGCCCATGACCTCAGCCGCCAGGTCGTTATCCCGAATGGCCACGAAGGCCCGACCGGCCCTGGTCCGGATGATATTCAGGGAGAGGAGGGTGGCCAGGCAGGCGAAAACCATCACCAGATAGAAATAGCTGGCTTTGGAATTCAGGACCAGTCCGCCTAACTGCGGTTTGGGCACCGCCAGCCCATCGGCCCCCCCGGTAATACTGCGCAACTGCAGGATCAGCCAGATAATGATAAAGTGAGAAGCGATGGTGGCCATAATCAGATAGAAGCCCTTGATCTTCAGCGAGGGGAGGCCGAAGACCAGACCGGCCAATCCGGACGCCAGGGCCGCACAGGGGAGGGCCGTCCAGAACGACCACCCTAATTTAGCAGTCAGGATAGCGGAGACGTAGGCCCCGACCGCCATAAAACCGACGTGCCCCATGGAAATCTGTCCGCAATACCCGGTTAAAATATTCAGGCCGTGAACACTGATAATAGCGATGCCGATCATGGTCATGATCGTCAGCACCCGATCACTACAAAACAACGGGCAGGCCAAAAGAAAAACAAAGAAAATGGCCAGTAGTCCCCACTGACGGCGGGTGCGGAGGAGGGCCATGTCCTGGCCGTAATTCTCTCGAAAGGCTCCCGAGCCAAAACCCATGGCTTAAATCCTTTCTATCCTGACCAGACCGAATAAACCGTGGGGTTTGAAGATAAGTACGATCAGCATCAAAATGAAGGGAAATATCTGCGCCAAACCGCCGCCCGGCAAGAGGGGGTCCAGGTAGCCGGCCGCGACATTTTCCGATACCCCCAGGATGATCCCGCCGACGATGGCCCCGCCGATGGAATTGACCCCGCCCAGCAGCACCACCGCGAAGGCTTTGAGGCCGATCTCGGCCAGCGGTATCATTACGCCGGATACGCCGCCCAATAGAATGCCGCCGACCACCCCGACAATACTGGATATCACCCAGGAAACGGCATAGACCGTGGTCGCCTTGATGCCGAAGCTTTGCACCACCTGCAGATCCTCGGCCGTGGCCCGCATGGCCAATCCGATTTTGGTATAGCGGAAGAGCAGCAGGAGCAGGGTAACGGCCACCAACGATACCAGGAGCCCAATGAGCGACTCCGGGGGTACGGATATCTGGCCCACTTTGAGGGTCAGCGTGGGCAGCAAGCCGTGGTAGGTCTTGTATTCGCCGCCCCAGATCAAGGTGGCCAACCCTTCCAGGACCGTGGCCAGGGCGATGGTCATCATGATGACAGCCAGCTCCGGCTGACCCACCAGGGGACGCAGGGCCAGCCGTTCAATCAACAGACCCATGAGGGTGGCCGTGACCACCGCCAGTATCAGGGTGGCCCAGATCGGCAGTCCGAAAGTCACCAGGAAGGTATAGCCCAGGTAGCCGCCGATCATGACAAAGTGGCCCTGGGCGATATTAAAGGCATTAGAACATTTAAGAATGATTACAAAGCCGATAGCGATCAGGGCGTAGACCATGCCCAGGGCCATGCCGGTTACCGCCAATTGCAGAAAAAAGGTCATTGCTCCGCCCTTTCAATAGACTGAATAGTCAAAATAGTCCGGGTGGTTCCCATCCGTCCGTCCCGGTACTGGATCGGCGCTTCGATCACCACCTCGGTCTGGTCGCCGTAGATGGTCTCGATCAGCTCCCGGTAGCGGGTTTCCAATCGGGACCTGCGCAGCGTTCGGGTTCGCGTGATTTCACCTTCGAGGGGATCGAATTCCTTGTGGAGATTGACAAACTTCCTGATCCGGACCCCGGGCGGAAGATCCTCGTTGATCCGATCGATCTCCTGCCTGATCAATTCAACGACCTCCGGCCTTTGGGAAAGGTCGGCCAAGGCCGTATAGACCACCTTCTTCCCCCCCGCCCATTTGCTGACCGGATCATAATTGATGATGATAACGGCCGAGGCGTAGCTCCGGTCCGGACCCGCCATAACCCACGCCTCCTGGATGTAGGGGCTGAATCGCAGCCGGGCCTCGATCATTTGCGGGGCCAGTGTTCCGCCGCCGGCCAATTCGACCAGATCCCGCAACCGATCGATAAAAACCAGGTGCCCATCCTCCCCCAGAATCACCCTGTCGCCGCTGTGAAACCAACCGTCCTTCAATGCCTCGGCCGTCTGAAGCGGATCTTGATAGTAGCCGACAAAAATACCCGGCTGGCGGTAGAGGAGCTCTCCCTGATCGGTTACCTTGACCTCGGCTCCCGGGTGCGCCGGTCCGACCGTGTCCAAGCGGAGGTCATCATTCCGGGCCCCGGTCAGTATTCCGCCCTCGGTGGACCCGTACAGACTTTTGAGGGGAAGATTTAGTGCTCGGTAGAGCCGGCAGGCCTCCGGACTAAGGAAAGCCCCGGTACTGTAACCAATGCGGGCCCGGGACAGACCCAGGCTTTTTTTGATGGGCTTGAAAAAAATCCGATCCGCCAAGGCATACCCGAGTTTCAACAGCAGGCCGGGCGCCTGGTTCCGAGACTTCAAATCGGCCAGCTTGTGGCCCAGCGGCAGAAATAGGCGTTGGGCCAACTTTTGGAGGGGATCGGCACTGACCATCCGGGCCTGAACCCGGGCCGCCTGACTTTCCCAAATCCGGGCGCCGTAGATGACAATACTGGGACCGGTTTCCCGGATATCCCGTTGCTGGGTTTCCGGGGCTTCCGCAAAATTCAGGGTGCAGGCCGACAGCAGGTGACCGCCGATGCCGAACCATTGTTCCGTGATCCAAGCCGGGGGCAGGTAGGGAACCACATTGTCATGGGGAAACCAGGGGTCGAGCCGCAGGGCGCAGTCGACGCTGGCCCGCATCGTCCGATAGGTGTGAACGGCCCCTTTGGGGGCCGGCCCGGTGGTCCCGGCCGTGTACACCAGGGCGCAGACGTCATCCGCCCGGCCGGATTCCACGTTCCGCTCAAAAAGACCGGGGTGCTCTTTTTCAAAGTTTTTCCCGCGTTGGAGCACCGCTCGATACCCCAGCAAAACCGGATCGTCGTAGTGGGCCAATCCCTTATAGTTCCAATAGATCACTTGCTGGAGCCGGGGCAGTTGGTCTTTGATCTGGAGCAACTTGTCGATCTGCTCCTGCCCTTCAACGACGGCAAACCGCGCCTCGGAATGTTCGGCGATGGTTTTTATTTCCGCCGGGGTCAGATCGGAATACAGGCCTACCGAAGCGCCCCCGTTGGCCTGGGCCGCCAGTTCGGCATGATACCACTGGGGGGCGTTATCCCCGAGGATCAACACCTTGTCTTCCGGTTCGAAACCGAGGGAAAGTAGCCCCAGGGCCAGGTACTTGACCTGCAGGTAATAGTCCTTCCAGGTATAGGGCTGCCAGATCCCGTAATGCTTAGAGCGCATGGCCTTATGACGATCGCCATACTTTTCATAGTTATATTGGAGTACCTTGGGCCAGGTGTCCCCCTGGTCCTGAGGGCCCGGTCCGATCCCGGTAGTCATTTTCTCCGCCCTTCCATTAAGCCAACCACCGCTTCCGGCGCCGGTAGTGCTTCACTTCCCGGTAGCTCTTCCGGGAACCGACCGCCGACAGCCCCAGGTAAAATTCCCGCACATCCTCGTTATTCTTCAGCGCCTCGGCCGGGCCGCTCAGAACAATCCGGCCGTTTTCCAGGACATACCCGAAATCCGCGATGCCCAGGGCGGCGTTGACATTTTGCTCCACCAGGAGGATGGCCATCCGCTGCTCCTCACTGATGCGCTTGATAATTTCATAGATGTCCTGCACCAACAGCGGGGCCAGACCGAGGGAGGGTTCATCCAAAAGCATCAGCTTCGGACGGGCCATGAGCGCCCGCCCGATCACCAGCATCTGCTGTTCCCCCCCGGACAGATAGCCGCTGGTCCGGCGGCGGAGCTCCTTAATCTTGGGAAAGCGGTGAAAAACCATTTCCAGGTCCTCTTTGATGCCCGCCCGATCCTTGCGGCAGTAGGCCCCCACCAGAAGGTTTTCCTCCACACTCAGATGTTCCAGGACCCGTCGTCCCTCCATGGCCTGGCTGATACCCAAGGCGGCAATGGCCCCGGGACCAAAGCGATCGATCCGCCGGCCGGCAAAGTCAACGCGGCCGTCGGTTACCTCGCCTTCCTCCGTTTTCAGCATCCCGGAAATGGCCCGGAGGGTCGTCGTTTTCCCCGCTCCATTGGCCCCCAGCAGGGCGACGATCTGCCCCTCACCCACCTCCAGCGATACGCCCCGAAGCACCTGGATCACTTTCATATAGCTTACTTCGATATTGTTTACCTGGAGCATGGGATCACCGTCTATCGCTCTTTTCCCAGGTAGGCGCTGATTACCGCGGGGTTGGCGCTGATTTCTGCCGGGGTGCCTTCGGCGATCTTGCGCCCGAAGTCCAGGACGACAATCCGGTCGGCAATGTCCATCACCACTCCCATATCATGCTCGATCAGGATGATACACCGGACCCCATCACGCAATACCGGCGTATCCGGATAGGTGGCGCCCTGCCCTTCAAAGACATCCAGGATGAATCGGGCCATATCCTCCTTTTCCTCCAGGTTCATGCCGGCCATCGGTTCGTCCAGGAGCAGGACTTTGGGTTCCAGGGCCAAGGCCCGGGCCAGTTCCACCCGTTTGCGCATCCCGTAAGACAAAAGGCCGACGACTTTTTTCCGGACCGGGGCGATTTCCAAAAAATCGATAATTTCTTCCACCACCCGGCGGTGGGCGATTTCCTCTTTTAGTGCCCAGCCCAGGTAGATCCCGCCGGTAAGGAAGGTTTGCTTCATCAGCACGTGTCGGGCGGCCATGATGTTGTCCTGCGTATTCAGCCCGGTGTACAACTCGATATTTTGAAAAGTGCGCGCAATGCCGAGTTTGGCCAGCTTGTCCGGACGCAGGCGGGTTATACGCCGCCCTTCGTAGGTGATCTCTCCTTTTTGGGGTTTGTAAAAACCGTTGATGCAATTGAGCAGAGCGGTCTTTCCGGCCCCATTAGGCCCGATGATGGCCAGGATTTCCCGATCTCTGATGTCCAGGTTCACCTCCACCAGGGCGCTGACCCCGCCAAAGCTGAGGGAGAGGTTGTCAATCCGCAAGGTAGGCTGTTTTTCCATATCCACTGAGCAGGTTTTCACCTTCCCCTATCGATTTTTTTCCAGCAACGCTTGTTTTAATTTTCTTTTGAATATTTTCCCGGCCGGACTCTTGGGAAGCTCCTCGACAACCAGGAAATCCTTGGGGACTTTAAAAGGAGACAGACGGTTTTTTAAATAGGCCTTGACGGCTTCCGGAACTACGGACTCCCCCGGCTTCGGGACGATAAAGGCCACCACCCGCTCTCCCCATTCCTTGTCGGGAAGTCCAATCACCGCGCATTCCTGGATAGCATTATACGCATAGAGGGCCTCTTCCACCTCCCGGGGGTAAACGTTTTCTCCGCCGGTGATGATCATATCTTTAAGCCGGTCCACCAGGGTGAGGTAGCCCGATTCGTCCAGGACCCCGATGTCCCCGGACCGGAACCAGTCTTCCGGCCAGAAGGCGGCGGCCGTTTCTTCCGGGTTATGGAGATAACCGGTCATGATGTTGCGGCCGCGGATGCAGATTTCGCCTTCCCGGCCCGGTTCCATCGGCCGCCCTTCCGGATCGCGGATCTGCACCTCCACCCCCGGGACGGTTTCCCCGATCGACCCGATCCGATGCTGTCGAAAGTGGTTATAGGTGACGGCCGAAGCCGACTCGGTCAGTCCGTAACCTTCATAGATGGTCAGTCCGGTCCGTTGGTTCCATTCCCGCACGGTTTCGGCGGCCAGGGAGGCGGCGGCGGAGAAACAATAGCGGACCTTCCCCAGTCTTTCCGACAGGCGGTCCAGGGCCAACAGCCGAATATACACGGTCGGCACCCCAAAAAACTTGGTGATCCGCCCCGAGCCCAGGATTTCCAGCACCCGATCCAGGTCGAAAGCCGGCAACAGTTCCAGACAGCCGCCACTGAATACCGTCGCGTTCATGATATGCATTTGCCCGAAGACATGATTAAAGGGCAGAAAGCAGAGGGCCCGATCCTCTTCCGTAGCGCGTTCGCAATAGGAGACGTTGTGGCTGGAAACGGTAATGTTCTCGTGACTTAAACAGACCCCTTTGGGGATCCCAGTGGTGCCTCCGGTAAATAAAACGGCGGCGGTGTCCGAACGGTTTCTTTCCAGGGCCTGAAACGATTCCCGGCCCCGCTCCAGCAGGTCGGCATATTCCAGATCTCCGTGGGGGCTGATGACGGCCTCGATGACCCCGGCGGCTTTTAAGTCAGCCAAAGGCCCCAACTTGTCCGGAGTGGTGAAGAGAAAACGGGGGCGGGCGAACCGGACCAAGGGAATGAATTCCTCCGGGGGGAGCAGGGCGGAGAGGGTGACGGCCACCGCCCCGGCTTTCAGCACTCCGAAGTAGAAGGCCAGCCATTCTGGCGAGTTGGGCGCGCAGAGGCCTATAAAATCACCAGGCCGCAGGCCCGACTGACTCAAGGAATCGGCGATCCGGCCGGCCTGGCCGTTCAGTTCGCAATAGGATATTTCCCGATCTTCAGCCCGGACGGCCGGGTGGTCGGGGAAAAATGCAGCGGAACGTTCAAGGTGCCTGGCGATATTCATGGTTTTTTAGCCGGAGATGCCCCAAACTGCAACCGAATGGATCAATGGTCCAATATTTATAGATATAAAATAATTATGTCAATAAAAATTTTTCGTTGAATAATTCTTATAAATTTCTTAGGGTACGCAAAGGAAGAAAGGAAAGACCATGTCCCGATTCAAACCAATTCGCCCGGTCCGAGTTTCCGACGAGGTTTTCGTACAGCTCAAACAATCCATTCTGCTGGGCCATTTTAAGTCCGGCGAGCGTCTGCCGACCGAGCGCGATCTGGCCGAGGAATTCCAAGTCAGCCGGGTGGCCATTCGGGAAGCCCTCCGAAACCTCGAAAATTCCGGTTTTATCAGCACCCGTCAGGGAGCCACCGGCGGGGCCTTCGTAACCGACTTGACCTTTGACCATCTGTCCCGATCCTTTCTGGATCTGTTTTTGGCCGAGAAGATCTCTCTTCCCGAATTCTATAAGGTGCGCCTGCTGATCGAACCGGAAATGGCCCGCTTGGCGGCCGCCCGTATTACCCCGGAATACGCGCAACGGCTCCGAGAAGCCCTGGAGGCGGAAGAACGGCCGATCCACGCGCTGGAGGAAGACTTTGAGCGAAAAACGGCCGTCCATTTCATTCTGGCCGAGATGTGCGGGAACCGATTTTTTGAGGCCCTGGTCCGCTCTTTAATGGAACTGACTCACCGGGTGGTGGAGGCCGGCGACCCGGATTTCCATTTTATTCACCCGGCCGGCATGCACCGTCCGATGGTGGAAGCCGTGCTGACCGGAAACCCTAAAAAAGCCGCCCAGGCCATGAAAAAGCACGCCGTCGAATTCGGCAAGATCCTGATCGCCCGGGAGCAAACCTTTCGCCGGAAGCAATCCTCCCCCCCCGGTCATTTGAAACGTTTTCGGTAAACTTTTCCTCCGGCCTTCCGATATATAGTGATAGAATCCCGGTCGAGGATTTCGATTCGGAATCGGCCCGGTCTGATAGATTTGGGGTTGTATTTTAAAACCGATTGCGCTATTTTTCTTTTCAACCAAGCGAGTTCATTATTATCTAACCAGGAGGTCCCATGAAGAAAGTCATTGCCCTGTTGTTTGTTTTCACGATGGTATTTTCTTTTTGTCTGGCCGAGGCCCAGGAAAAGCCCCGTCTCGGGGTATTGCGGTTCACCAACCAGACCCACGCCGGTTGGTGGCGGGGGAACATGGGCTATGATCTCCAGGACATGCTGGTGAATGAACTGGCCTCTACCAAGGCCTTTCAGGTGCTGGAACGGAAAGAGATCAACGCCGTCATCGGAGAGCAGGACCTGGGGGCATCCGGACGGATCGATCCAAAGACCAAGGCTAAGATCGGCAAGATTAAGGGAGCCAAGTATCTGGTAGCCGCCACCGTCTCCGCCTTTGAGGAAAATACCCAGGGCACCGGCGGCGGGATCGGAATCATGGGTTTTCGGGTCGGCGGGAAACAGGAAAAGGCCTACATGGCCGTGGATCTGAAAATAATCGATACCGATACCGGGGAAATCGCGGACAGCCGGACCGTGGAGGCCACCTCGGAATCCAGCGGCTTCAGTCTGGGCGGCAGCATCGGGTTCTTATCCGGCGACCTGGGGAAATACGATAAAACCCCCACGGGCAAAGCCATCCGGGCCTGCATCATCGAAATCTCGGATTACCTGGTCTGCTCGCTGGCTAAGGGAAAAAACGACTCTTGCATGGAGACGTATAATAAAAAGGAATCCAGCCGTCGGGAAAAGACCAAGGATTCGATTAAATTGGACTAATCCGAATCCTCTTTTCCATCGTCCTTTCCCTCCAAAATATCCGGATTATGTCCAGCCAGACCCAGGGCTAAACGGGCATCCCCGATTTCAGCCAGTTCTTTCTTCCAGGCCTGCTGGCGAACAAAATTCCGGTGGGGCTTAAAAGGCCGGCCTAATCCCTGGGGGGAATCCCCCGCGAAAGAAATCTTTTCCTTGGGTATTGCGCTCCGGGCTTCGTTAATAAATGTCAAGTAGCCGATATCCTTTGGATTAAATCCCATCAGTCGGGTGGTTACCCGGTCCACCAGCAGCGGGTTTATCCCAGCCAAGGCCCAGTTCAAGGAAATGGGATCACCATGAACCGGCCCGTCTCCTTCCATCCCTTCAAAACCATCGATAACGGCCAGGTGGGGCGGGATCAGGGCGGCTAACTGGAACAGAAACAAGTTAAGGTTTAAATATCCCTGGTGCAGTTTGACCTTGTCACTTCCAATAAAACGGGTCCCGAAGAGGCGGGTCAGGTTTTCGAAGGAAAAAAGGTCCCGGATTCTCCCCGGCATCCATTTAGTTAGCCAGTGGAAGGGTTTCCAGAAAATGGATAAGGAGGAAATACGGGTGCTGCGAATCAGGCTTCCGACCATCATATTTTTTATGGCCAGGGTGACTCCCACCGTATCATGGGTTTTGGGCGGGGTAACGGAGATCCGCAGGTCACTCCGCAATATGGTCTGGGCGATGCGAAAAGGGTGACTGTTACCGTCCTTATCCTTCAGCGAAACGGTCTCGAAGATGTCCCGGTTCAGATCCACGAAATCCAAATTGGAATATTCCTTTTTCAGGTCCAGGTAGCCGAAGTTTCGGAATCCCTCAAAAGTATCCCCCAGGGCCGCGCCTTCGGCGATCTTGATGGTGGCCTTCGACCGTTCCTGCAAGAAATCAATGACCGCCCGAACCGCGTCAACATGGGTGGCGGCCGGTTGAATAGTGGTGGACACAAAATTGGGTTTGATGACGATCCGGTTTCCCAGGGGAAATTCGTCATCCAGGGCTTCCAGGGCGGCCCGGACATTCTCATACCGGCCTTTGCCGCTGCTTAAGCCGATTTTATTCAGCACGTTTTCTCCCCTCCTTAACAGTTGAACCAGACAAATAGCCTCGGGCCGGAAACATCCCGCTCAAGGTCCAGCCCTCCTGCCCCGGATAATAGCGTAACAGATACACCCGTTGATCATCCGCCAAGGGGAAAACCCTTGACTTACCTTTTTAAGGTATGTTAAGGATACAAGGCAATAGAAAATTGCCATATTGTATTTAAGCTATTGAATTAGATAGATAATCAGAAAAAATAAATTCGGTCAGGAAAGG
>Ga0315287_10002937_pt1 | contig 16325 bp, 13 predicted proteins | sample YL17G11_0_MG_FD_205037 | JGI IMG/M metagenome (GOLD analysis project Ga0315287, IMG submission 205037) | Sediment microbial communities from Yellowstone Lake, YNP, Wyoming, USA - YL17G11_0 | ecosystem: Environmental > Aquatic > Freshwater > Lake > Sediment | place: USA: Wyoming | collected... | reverse complement strand
CTCCTGATGAAGTGATCGCCGCATTGAAAGAAGTGGGTGAGTTGATGGATCCAAAACTTCGCGATACGCTGGGAGCAGGTCTTTCTAAAACGCCGACAGCACAAAAAATCGAAGAGCAGATCTATGGCAAAAAGATTTTCTAATTAGTAACCCCCCTCTCCCCCCCTTTAGCAAAGGGGGGGGAGAGGGGATTTGGTTCGGCTAAGGAGGCGCAATGAAAACGAAGCGTATCATCATTCTTGGGGCAGGAAATGGTGGCCAGGCGATGGCTGCTGCGATTGCACTGGCGGGTTACGAAGTCGTCTTGTATGACCGTTACGAGGAAGCAATCGCTCCGGTCTCACAGAATGGGGGGATTGAGCTCTCGGGCGTTTCAGGCAAAGGCTTTGCACGTCTTGTAAAGGTGACCACGGATCTCCACGAGGCTCTTTCCGAAACAGGCCTTATTTTAGTCGTCGTGCCAGCTTTTGCCCATGCCTATATCGCTGAGCAGATCGCCCCTCTGTTGAGAAAGGATGACATGATTATCCTCTCCCCTGGTTCCACCGGAGGTGCCCTGGAATTTAGAAAGATCCTCTCCGAACACGGAGCTCCGAAAGACGTGAAGGTGGGTGAAACGAATACCCTCATCTATGCCTGCAGGATTTCAGGCCCAGGACAAGTGAAAATCCTTGGAGTCAAAGATTACCTGGGTGTGGCTGCTCTGCCTGTGAAAGATACCCAAGCTCTACTCGAACCCTTGAAGGAGCTTTATCCCCAGGCTCACGCTGAAAAGAATGTTCTCTTCACCGGGCTGAATAATATGAATCCCATCTTTCATGTCTTTCCAACCCTGGCGAATCTCGGCTGGCTCGAAGCCACGCAAGGGAATTTCCGATTCTATTATGATGGGATTACGGCCTCTGTGGCGAAATTGGTTGAGGCGGTAGACAGGGAACGGATGATGCTCTGTCAATCCCTTGGAATTTCTACGCTCAGTTGCATCGAATGGCAGAAAAAATTCTACGGCGCGAGGGGAGGCTCGCTTCCTGAAGCTCTACGATCCAACCGTTCATACGAAGAGATCCAAGCGCCCCCCTCCAAAGAGACCCGCCTTCTTACCGAAGATGTTCCCATGGGCCTGGTTCCCATGGCGGAGATCGCCAAGATCGCCGGAGTTCCAACACCCTTCATGGATAGTGCTATCCTTCTCGTTTCTGAGATCATGGGACAGGATTACAGAGCCACCGGTCGAAACTTAGAGGCAATGGGGCTTGCCGGTTTGAATAAAGAAGAACTGCTCTGCCGAGTGGAAGAAGGAAATGAATCGCATTGTTAAAGGATTGGTATTTGTCCCCTTCGGTCTTCAAACTAATGACTTGGATCTTTCCAGGATTTATTACCTGGAGCTAAAATAGATTACATTGAGACGCGTCCAAACCTGTTATTGCGACCCCGAAGGGTGTGGCAATCTCGTCAGTTGCCTGAGAGTTTCGTCCCGATCTCTACGAGATTTTCCCCTTCGGCGCCCCTCCCCTTTCGGTTTGAGGTCTCTCCTGTAACTTAAAAAAATTTTGCACCAATTGTGAATTTATGTCAAGACAAATTCTTACAGACAAATTCTTACTTAGAGTAGAATGGTAAAGAGCTAACCTTTATGTCTATGGGACCTACTTGAAATTTTGAGATTTGGTTTAATTTTTGCATTCATTTCGCTATAATAAGAAGCATTTTTATTTCAAACATAGCAGTCACTAGAATTAAAATAATCTAAAGGGCCAAGTTAAAAATGTAAAGCATACTTCTAATCTATACGTTTTCTGACTAATAAGACAAGGAAAGATATCATAGAACAAAAACGTAAGGACTTGAGCCTATTGTAAAGATAGACGAGTATCGCCAATGGAAATCAGGCTTGACGGAAAAGCTGCTTTAGTGACGGGGGCCAGTAGGGGAATTGGAAGAGCGATTGCCTTAGGACTCGCCAGATCCGGTGCGGACATTGCAGTGAATTATCACAGGAGTGTGGAAAGAACGGAGGAGGTATCTAAAGAGATACGAAGAATGGGTCGGCAATCCATCATGATCCAGACTGACGTGGCAAACTCCAGTCAGGTGGATAGGATGGTGGAAAAGGTGTGTAAGACCTTTGGAGGACGAATCGATATTCTTGTGAACAATGCAGGCATTTACCCGTTAAAGGAAGTTGTGAACATGACCGATGATGAGTTGAACCAAATGTTAGATATCAATCTCAAAGGAGCGTTCTATGTGTCTCGCGCGGTTGCTAAAAAGATGATTGAGAGAGGCCTTGGTGGTCGCATCATCGGCATTTCATCGGGAGCTGGACATTCTGGCCGCCACGGTCAGGCCCACTACTGTGCATCCAAGGCTGGCCTCATGCTCATGTGCAAAACGTTAGCCATAGAGTTAGCACCGTATGGGATCAATGTAAACAGCATTTCCATAGGGTTCGTGGATGTTGGACAATTTGATACACCTGAGTTAAAAAGGGTTAAAGAATCTATACTTCGGCGAATCTTGCTTCGGCGGCCGGGGAGTCCAGAAGATATTGCCAACATGGCTATTTTCTTAGCCTCGGAACAGGCGAGCTGGATCACAGGAGCTGACTTTCGCGTTGATGGTGGTGAATCGGCAGGAAGAGTGCCTGAACCGAATCAATAAAGAAAGCGAAAGCCCATAACCAATATTTTTCAATACGGAGGAAAAGAGATGGAATGGCTTCTTAAGGCTTATGACAATTCTTACGAAAAGGAGATGTTGGAAACTGTATCCCAGGAAATTCCTTGGAAACTGGTGGAATTTTTCTCTCAACTAAGGCGGGATTCGGGAACAGAAGGGGAGAGGGAAGCAGCCCGCTATATCACCAGTCAGCTCGATTCCCTGGGTATCCCCTATAAAGTTTATGAACCAGAACTCTACCTGAGTGTTCCCCAATGGGCCAAACTCCATATCATCCCCCCCGGGGCAGGAGAGATCCATTGTAAGACTCCGTCTTTCTCCTATTCAACCGATGGAGAGACTATAGAGGGAAACCTTGTCTATGTCCCGACGGGGACCGAAGAAAAGACTGACTATCTCTTCGCTGAAGGGGTGAGTGAGATCACACAGGATGTGAAAGGAAAAATCGTTATAACTGAGGGTGTTTTTGCCCCTCAAAAGGCCTGGGAGTTGGAAGCCCGTGGCGCGATTGGCCAAATCCACATCAATCCGGGCTCCCTCATTCACGAGGCCAACATCAGCACCATATGGGGAACCCCTACGTTGGAGAGTATGAACCGCATTCCCAAGAATCCTATTGTCAGCATCAACCGAGCTGACGGTCAGAGGCTGATCGAACTTTGCAAAACCGGACAGCCAAGGGTTGCACTCCAAACCAAGCTTTCTGTCGGATGGTCTAAATGTCCTCTTCCTGTCGCTGAAGTGCAAGGAAGGATCGAACCTGAAAAATTCATCCTTGTTCATGGCCACTACGATGCCTGGCATTATGGCGTTGGTGACAATGCGACTGGAAACGCATCCTGCCTGGAGCTCGGACGAGTTCTCCATACCTTTAAAGATCGACTGTTCCGAAGTGTGAAGATTGCCTGGTGGACCGGACATTCCACGGGGCGATACGGTGGTTCCACATGGTTTGCTGATCAATTTGCCATGGATCTGGCTGAAAACTGTATTGCCCAGATCAATATCGATTCGCCAGGATGCCGGTGGGCTGACGAATATGACGGTGTCATGTGGATGACTGAAGTGGATGGTTTTTGTAAAAAGGTCATTTACGACGTGACGGGAAAGAGAGGCCGGGGCATTCGACCCATGCGTGCAGGAGACTATTCATTCAATAATATTGGCGTGACGTCCATGTATATGCTCATGTCCACTATTCCGGAAGCGATTAAGAAGGAAAAAGGATTCTACACGGTGGGAGGATGTGCAGGGAATAGCTGGGCCTGGCATACTGAGAATGACACGCTGGATGTTGCCGATCCCCAGGTTCTAGTGAGGGATATCAAGGTCTATGTCTCCTCGATCCTTCGGATCCTCAACGCCTACATCTTTCCATTCGATTTCAGACAATGGGTCCAGGAAAGTCAGAAAGTTCTTGAGGATTACCGATCAAGAGGGGGAGACCTTGTTGACCTGGGGCCGGTTCTCAAAGAGAGTCATGCTTTTTATAAGGTCCTTTCGTTTTTCTATTCGGAGTTGGAGAAAGCCTACTTAAAAGGAGACCGGAGGCCTGAACGGTTTAAGAAAATCAACCAATGCCTTCTCGATCTGGGGCGGACACTCATTCCCATCGATTATACTAAGTCGGAAAAATATTCTCACGATCCAGCAATCCCTATTCCTGCCTTTCCTGATTTAGAAGCAGTTCGGCAGTTGCCCCGGTTCTCTCCGCAAGAGAATGAATACCGATTGCTGAGAACTCAGTTGGTGAGAGGAAGAAACAAGGTAGTGGATGCGCTGCGAAGGGCACGAAGAGAGGTTGAGGAATGCCTGAAAGATTTGCCGAAAAGAGGTCGACAGAAGAAAGGATTCTGAGCAGGATCGATAGGGAAGGATTAGTCCAATTCACCCAGAGACTGATCCAATTTCAAACGATCAATCCTCCGGCGGACTACTCGCAGATCGCTCCCTATCTCCAGGAGACCTTGAGCCTTTTAGGACTGGAGACCCATATATTGGAAGGAAGTCCCGGTAAAAAAAACGTCTTTGGCCTTTGGCGAGGGGCTTCGCAGGAAAAGGTTCTTCTCTTAAGCGGCCATATGGACGTTGTCCCCGCCGGGGATAGAGATAAATGGAACCATGATCCTTTTCGGGCGGAGATTCATGATGGATGGCTTTGGGGCCGGGGTGTGGTGGATATGAAAAGTGCCATAGCAGCCCAGATCTTCGCAACAAAGGCGGTCATCGAATCTGAGGTTCCTCTTTCTTCCCCCCTCATGCTGGGATACACGGTGGACGATGAGACAGGCGGCCCATGGGGGATGAAGTACGCCATTGAGAAAGGTCTCTCCCCTATTGGATGGCCCAAGCCAACGGCCCACATCCTGGGAGAGGCTAATGATCTCAATATTTCCGGCTCATTCAAGGGACGTCTATGGTATCGTGTTTCTACAAATGGAAAAGCAGCTCATGGAGGAGAACCTGATCTTGGAATCAATGCCATTGACCAGATGATCAAACTGGTCCAGCGATTCCGTTCGGTTCCTGGTTTGCAACATCCTCTGATGGGGAAAGACACGCTTAATCTGGGCATCATCGAGGGAGGCCATAAAGTCAATATGGTTCCCGATTCGTGCACTGCTCATATGGATCTGAGAATGTGTACCCCTGGTTCTGCTGATCAATACGAGAATTTATTGAGGGGTGTGATAGCGGATCTCCAGAAAGAGGATCCCAAATTCGAAGTTTCAGAATTTGAGGTCTATGAAAAACGCGATCCTATTGAAATGACCCGAGACCATCCAATCATTCATGCCATGGAGGAATGTATCCGATCAATCAGAAAGAAGGAACCGCAGTTTCTGGGAACCCTCTCTGCGGGTGATCTGTATCATACCATGAAAAACGGAATCCCTGGGGCTTGGATCGGTCCTGGTAATCCTCAATTCCTACATCAGGTCAATGAGCGTATCAGAGTTAATGAGATCATTGATGCTGCAAAGATCTATACCCTTCTGATTTTACGCTTTTGCGGTTAGTGGAGAGGGGAGTGATTGAGAACGTGACAGGCCACCCATCGGCCATCCATGCCGGCTTCGAACACAGGCTCAACTGTTTCGCAAATCTCCCTCTTATAGCCGCATCGTGGCCAGAAACGGCACCCTGATGGGAAATTCTCTGGATTTGGTGGCTCTCCGGTCAGGGCCAGATCCTTCTCTCGATCCACCTTTTTACCGACTTCTGGAATGGCGGCTAAGAGAATTTTGGTATAAGGATGGACAGGATCGCTAAAGATTCTGAGGGTTTCTCCCATTTCAACGATCTTTCCTGCATACATCACCGCCATGGGATTACACATCATTAGAACTACACCCAGATTGCGAGAGATAACAATATAGGTCAGGTTAAATCGATTCTTCATCTCTATGAATAATTTGAGAATGGTCGCTTGGACTGATACATCCAGCCCGGAAGTAGGTTCATCCAGAATCACCAGACTGGGATTAAGGCAGAGGATGCATGCCAGCCCCAGACGCCTCTGCTGTCCTCCGCTGAACTCATGGGGATAGAGGGAAAGATGTTCTTCTCTGAGACCAACGTCTCCCAACATCTCACTAACGCGCTTCCTAATCTCATCCCTCGAAAGGAAAGTATGGGTCACCAGGGGCTCTGAAAGGATCTTCCCTACCTTCAAATAAGGATCGAGAGACGCCCCCGGATCCTGATAGACGTACTGGATATCTTTCCTGATTCTTTTGGCTTCTTTTTTTGGAAGATGGCTGATCTTCTTTCCTTTAAAGATCACAGAACCTTCTGTGGGTTGATAGATCCCAAGGATGGTTTTTCCCAGACAAGGCTGTGGGGTCTGGCTTGCAATTGTGAATATTTGAGATAGTCTCATCCCATGGGTCGCAAACCACGAAGTTTCTATTCCGGAACATTGTATCACGCTATCCTGCGTGGCAATGCTGGCCAGAGGTTTTTTTCGAGAAGAAGGATCACACCCACCTCTACCTGCTGGTCCAGAAAGGGATCGAACTTTTTGGACACCGTATCCATGGATTTTGTCTGATGACTACCCACGTCCAGCTTGCGATTCAGATGGGAAGGGCTTGCGCTTTTAACGATAGGTTGCTATGATGAGAGGGTGTTCTCAAGTGGAAAAGAAATTTTTTTTGAATGAAGAAAATAGGAAAAGGAGGAGCATTAAGAATGGAAAAATGGATTAATGTTGTGGAAACTAACTGTTACCCTGGACGAGACGAAGAATTCAATAATTGGTATGATAATATTCATTTGCCTGATATCCTTGAAACTCCTGGATTTGTGGTAGCAAAGCGCTACATAAACAAGGAATTCCGCGATGGCCGAGGGAAATACCTATCGATATATGAAATAGAAACTGATGATATTAATAAAGCAATGGAAGCTAGGCTGAAGAAACGTGCATGGGAGGTAGAACAGGGACGTGGTAGTAACCTCTGGATACCAGTGTGGCGAGATGTTTTATATAAACAGATATTCGAGCTCAGTAAGAAGAAATAAAGAAAAATATTTCGTTAAGCCACGGTTTTGGGTGGTTTTTTTAGAAGAACAGGTAACTCTCCGTCAATTTTCGGGGTGTGGTTATGGAGAAGCTTACATTTTTCGAGCAGAACTTCAGGATTTGTTTATACAGGGGAAAAGTTCATCAAATTTTCCATGCATGGTCGTGCGCCACTCCTATTAGATGAGAATCAACCCAAATGATTTTATGGAGCAGATATTTGAAGATGCAGGAGCAGCCGAATCTACAATCGAGAAGGGGTGATTGCCTTATTGGGTTGCCGAATATAGATAGATAGTATTAATCCTCATTGAATTGAATTGAAAATGGCCAAACACATAAAAATGGAACAAAAAGGCGACATCGCCCTTGAGGTGAGAGATCTTCGCATTTATTTTTTCACAAGACAGGGAATTGGCAAAGCAGTCGACGGAGTGAACTTCAGCCTACCAAGGACTAAGACCCTGGGGCTAGTTGGAGAGTCTGGGTGCGGGAAAACTTTGACTGCTTTAGCCATCTTAGGCCTTGTTCCCAAACCGGTCTGTCGTATTGTAGGAGGCCAGATTCTTTTCAATGGAGAGGATCTTTTAAAAAAGAGTAAGGTGGAGATGAGGAGGTACAGGGGGAGATACATCTCAATGATCCTTCAGGATCCCATGACCGCTCTCAATCCAGTTTTCACTATTGGAGAACAAGTGATGGAGCCTATGCGAATCCATCAAAATCTTCAAAAGAACAGGCTTAAGGCAAAAGCTATCGAAATGCTGAAGCTCCTTCATATCCCAGTTGCTGAATCCCGACTAGGCAGTTATCCCCATGAGTTCAGTGGTGGGATGCGACAGCGGGTTGTAGGGGCTGTCTCTCTATCTTGCAATCCAGAGCTAATTATAGCAGATGAGCCAACGACATCCCTTGACGTGACCATTCAGGCCCAATACCTAAGGCTCCTTCGGGAAATTCAAAAAAGTAGAGGCCTTTCAATAATTTTCATCACTCACGACTTTGGGATTATAGAACGTATGTGTGACTGGGTAGCGGTCATGTATGCCGGCCGAGTGGTGGAGATGGCTACTACAGAGGAACTATTCCAGGAACCGATTCATCCTTATACCCAAGCACTACTTAATTCAGTTCCCATAATTGGACCTGGCCCCAAGAAAAGACTATATGCAATTGAAGGACAGCCTCCATCTATTTACAAACCACTTCAGGGATGTTCCTTTGCTCCACGCTGTCCTTCGGTGATGGATCAATGTTGGCTAGAATACCCGCCCGTGACCGTAATGCGATTCGGTCACACCTCAAGCTGTTGGAAATTATCAGAAACGCATATACACACTCATAACGAAAACTAACGAATGATGGTAGACCAAAACAAACTACTTGAAGTGAAAGACCTAAGAAAGTACTACAAAGTGCGACGGCAGGGTTTTTTCAAACGGATTACTAATCTCATTCGTGCTGTTGATGGAATTTCGTTTAAAATTGGACAAGGGCAAACAATGGGTTTAGTTGGAGAATCAGGATGTGGAAAAACAACTACAGCTATGTTGATTCTCCTTTTGGAACAACCAACTTCTGGAGCGATCCTTTTCCGAAATGAGAATATCCATACTTTGGAGGCAACGAGTATTCGCAATTACAGAGCCGAAGTTCAAGCTGTCTTTCAAGATCCGTGGAGTTCTCTCAGTCCCCGTATGCGTGCAGGTTCAATAATTTCGGAGCCCCTGAAAGTGAACCAGAAGATTTCAAAAAGAGACCGGAAGGAACGAGTAGAAGAGCTAATGCTAGCTGTTGGCCTGGATCCAACTCAAGCAGATGCCTTTCCCCATGAATTCAGTGGTGGTCAGCGGCAGCGTATTTCCATAGCTCGAGCTCTCTCTTTAAGTCCTCGTCTAATCATCCTCGATGAGCCAGTTTCCTCTTTAGATGTTTCGGTGCAAGCCCAAGTATTGAATTTGCTCAAAGAACTCCAAGGGAAATATGGGATGAGCTATCTTCTAATTGCTCATAATTTGGGCACAGTTCAATACCTTAGCCATCGCATTGCGGTGATGTACTTGGGGAAGATTGTAGAGATGGTTCCTTCAGAGGAGCTTTTTTTGAACCCTTTACATCCATACACGAAAGCACTTATTGCCGCAGCACTTCCAAGAAAGCGAGAAGACCAAAATGAAGAATTGACTTTAAAAGGGGAAATTCCCTCGCCAATGGCGCCGCCCCCCGGGTGCCGTTTTAATACAAGGTGCTCCTGTGCGATCGGCCGTTGTTCCCAGGAAGAGCCTAGGTTTAGAGAGTTGTCATCAGGTCATTGGGCGAGTTGTCACCTTTACTAGAAATTGCCGTTGAGGAGTTTCCTGAAAGAAAGTATGACTTTTTGTATACTCTAGAATGAGCGTATTTAGAGCGGCCGCAGCTTAGGGTCTAATAGATCCCTAAGCCAATCTCCTAACCAATTAAAAGATAATACAGTGAGCATAAGGAAAGCTCCAGGAATGGTTATAACCCACCATGCCCGTACGATATATTGTCGCCCCTCTGCAATCATCGACCCCCATGCGGCTGTAGGCAGTGGTATCCCTGCGCCGAGAAAGCTGAGAGAAGCTTCTACAATAATTACCCATCCTACTTGCAACGTCAAAAGAACCACTAACGTATTCACCACATTAGGGAAGATGTGAGCGACGATTATACGAAAAGTTGAACACCCAGCGACTCTCGCCAGTTTTATGAAATCTCTCTCTTTGAGAGATAAGACCTCCCCACGGATGATCCTTGCAAATCTTGCCCAAATAACAATTCCTACTGCGATCACCACGGTTTTCATGCTTGGGCCTAATGAGACCGACATCAAAAAAGCAAATAGAATGATGGGAAAGGCCATTGTACTATCGGCCAATCGCATCAGGATTGTATCAGTTCTTCCCCCGTAAAATCCACTAATTAATCCTACCGTAGTGCCGATTAGACCTCCCAAAATTAGACTCAATAAGGCTACTAACAGTGAGACTCGAGAGCCATAGATCATCCGTGAAAGAAGGTCACGTCCCAAATTGTCCGTCCCAAAATAATAATTTTTATTTCCACCTTCTTGCCAACATGGAGGCAAGAACCTTCTTCCAAGCGACTGCTCATTAGGATCATGCGGAGCTAAATATGATGGGAAAGCGGACGTAATAACCAGCAATGTTAGGAACAATAAAGGCAAAACAGGGATTTTCCGAAAATAAGAGATACGACAGATTCTGGCAATCCGAAACCTAAAGTTAGTAATCTCCTTCATCCAAATAATACTCTACCCCTTGAATAATAATCTCACATTGTCTTTGGACCGATTCGAATACGCGGATCGAGCACTGCATACAAAATATCCACTAGAAGGCTTGATATTACCACGAGAAAAGCTGCGAATAGTACGACCGCCTGAATTACCGGGAAATCACGGAATCCAATCGCGTCGTAAGCCAATCGACCCAATCCAGGCCAAGCGAATACAGTTTCTACTACGACCGCAGTTGAAATTAGTGCTGCAAAGTAAACTCCACCGAAAGTCACGACAGGAATGAGTGAATTCCTTAAGGCATGCTTGCACACAACTTTAAATTCTGAGACTCCTTTAATCCTTGCAAGTTTTATGTATTCACTATCTAACACCTCAAGAAGGCTTGAGCGGAGAAGGCGCATCATTCCTGCCACCACGAACCACCCAAGGGTGAAACCGGGGAGCAAATAATGCGACCAGCCTCCCGTACCTGCTGCCGGTAAAATCTTGAAATGCCCTGCAAATATAATAATTAGTAACAATCCGCTCCAGAAGGAAGGGACTGACTGTCCGAGTACTCCTACAATTCTAGCGATTATGTCTATTGAACCATTCTTGTTAACAGCACCGAGAACAGCAAGTGGAAAGGCAATCAGGATAGCAACACCCATAGCAAAGGAAGCCAATTTGATTGAGGCAGGAAACCGAGAGAGAACTAAATCAAGTGCTGGCTTCCTTTCCCTGATAGAGGTACCGAAGTCACCTCCTATAGCCCCTTTTAAGAACAAAAAAAATTGTTCTGTGAGCGGCCTATCCAAACCCAGAGTTGATCGGAGTACCTGCCGATCGGCCATGGTGGCATCAACCGGAAGAATTAGCTCGATCGGATCTCCACTTAATCTGGACAAAAAGAAAACGATAACTGCCAACACAAAGAGTGTCACAATCGCTTGGAGAAAACGTCCAAAAAGTAAAGAAACCACCCCGACTTGTCCCCCTATCCACTAGCGTCGCGAGAACCAACTGTTTTATTGACTCTTAAATAGGCTGTCCAGATTCAGATTTCCTGGCAAGCTACCCGGATCCCAACGCTTCACTTTTTTAGATACAGCGTATGCAACGTCAAACTCCAGTAGAGGAATTGCATGGTGATGTTTTCGAATATATTTAGCTGCTTCCTTCAGTGCAGTCTTTGTGATTTCAGGGTCAATTGCGCGGGAAGCCCTGTCCAAGATTTTGTCCATCTCTTCACTCTTAATGTACGTAAACACTCCTGACGATTCCCAGAATTGCTTGTAGATTCCCAACATGCCCTGCCAAGGGAATGCCCGTGAAGGGAAATAACCCACGGCCCCAGGGATTTCCCCCTTCGAAAGCTTAGCCCTTACTACTCCGTAGTCTACGGAAATAAGCTTTGGCCTCACTCCAATAGTACTCCACATTCCGGCAATGGCTTGCATGACCTCAGGCCCTTCGCGAACCCCTGTATATGGATAGACATATATATCTATGTCAAAACCATTTGGATAACCAGCTTCTTCCAAAAGTTTACGTGCCCTATTTGGATCATAGGGATATAGGTCCTCGCGCCAATTGTAACCCATGTTCTCGAGGGCAACCGATGTAACAAAGAATGTTGCCATCGGTCTTCCCTTCCCCTCGAAGATAGTATCCACCAGAGCCTGCCGATCAATTGCGAGATTTAAGGCTTCCCGTACTTTTTCATTGTTTCCAGGTATTCCCTTCACGAACTGATCATCAATCCATACAGTTACTCCTCCCATGCTTTTCTGCATGATCACATCAATCCCTTTTTCTTTAACCCTCTTCACGTTGAATTGGGAAATGGCTGCAATGTCGGCATCGCCCCTGGCAATCATAGCAATCGAGGTTTCCTCTTCGGGTACAGCTATAAAAAAGACATTCTTGAAACGTGGAGTGCCAACGCGCCAATGTTTATCAACAGCTTCCAATTTCACATACTGTCCCCCGATATGTTCAACAAATTGATAGGGACCCGATCCCACGGGATTGGTTGCGAATCCTTTCTCACCCAACTTCTCAAAGGCTTTCTTTGAGACGATTAGCTGCTCGGTGGAGTTGTAGTGAGGGGACATAATTGGAATGAAGTCGGGAATAGCCATCCCCGTTGAGAAAACTTTAATGGTATATCTGTCCACAACTTCTATCCTGTCGATGGTTCTTTTTAAATATCCTTTCTGCGTGGCTACTGACCTTTCTGATCTAAGGCGCTCAAGGCTGAATTGCACATCCTCCGCCGTGAGCTCACCGAAACCCCGATGAAATTGGATTCCCTTCCGTAAATATATCGTCCATACTTTCCCATCGGGAGATAACTGCCAATCTGTGGCAACACCAGTTTCCTTGGAATAGCCGCTTCCGTCCGGCTTGGCGCCGATAAGACAATCGTATACGGCTTCAAGCGCTGCTCTTCCCCCTGCCATGGAAAGCATAGGATCCAACGCCTCATTCCAGAGATTTGGTAAAATTATCTTCAATTCTCCAGCGGGTTTTAATTGAGCCGACACGATATCGTTTGTCCCTATCAACGATAAGACCATCAAAAGAAGGATTATAGTAGTAGTATTTTTTTTCATGGTTACACCTCTTTTTTTAAGTACCAGTAATTGGAATCACAAATTCGTTTTGCCTAAGCTTTGGTGAATAAACGTTTCTCCACTACTCTCCACTACAGCTAGATTTCTATTTATTGTCGGATCCGATCCCATATTTTTCAGAGCATTTGACAAGTCGATCGTATCCTACCAGTCTCAAGACACTTTCCCAAGAATCATTTCGCTCAAAGATTTCTTGAATTGACCCCATCTCCTTCATTTCTTTTGCCGCACGTCGCATAGCCGTGATAGCTGAAAAAGTAAGGGTCAAAGGTATAAGTATTACCTTCACCCCCATCTCTTCAAGTTCAGCAAATGGATGTCGCATGCGAACCGGAGACTCCGCAACTCCCACAAGGACTGGCTTAAAAAAAGATTTGCAAACCATTTTGATTTGGTCGCTAGTTAGTGGAATAATCGGCATAAGAACATCTGCGCCTGCCTCCGCATAGGCATGCCCTCGTGCAATGATCTCCTCTATGCCAAGAGACTCGAACGCGTCTATGCGTGCCATTATATGGAAATCCGGATCTGTTCGAGCATCTACTGCCGCACGAATTTTCCCTACCATTTCTTCTTTTGAAATTAACCGTTTTCCTGGAAATGAACCACACTTTTTTGGCATATCCTGGTCTTCGATGTGAATACCAGCTACCCCAGCACGCTCAAATTCTCTTACCGTGCGAATTACGTTAACTGCATTCCCAAAGCCGGTGTCCGCATCGCAGATAACAGGTAAATCGACGGCGTCAGCAATCGAGGCAGCGCGATTGACCACTTCTGTCATTGTCAGGATACCCATATCTGGATTGCCATAGCTTGCTTCAACAGCATACCCGGATATGTAAACCGCTTCAAAATGAGCCTCTTCAACGATCTTCGCTCCGAGAGCATCATAAACACCCGGAGCAACTAAGGCACCTTTTCGCTTAATAAGCTCGCGCAACTTAGTTGTCTTTTTCATGGTCCTCTCCTTTTTTCATTCAATTGGTTTTATCTCAAAGCATGTTGCCCTAAATTTTCAATATTCAGATCTCTCCTCCATAAATTTGGTCTCAATAGTAAACGAAGTATATCCAGATCAAAGCACGGAAATGAAAAGAACTAGCTTTGCAGGCTGTCTAAAAACCTCTTCTGCCGGAGGCTAAATCACCGGCCATCGATTCTCTCCGGCACCTTAACCGCACCTCAAACCGTTATCCCTTGAAAGCTATCACTATCACCCCCTTTCGGCTAATTTTGTCCACTTCTGGGACTGATTTTACACGGCTACCCCGACCAGTGTCAACAGAAAAATGTTAATTGAGATTTTTGATACCCCCGACTTTGATAAACCTTCATTCTTTGAGTACGGTCTCATTCACTAAATTTGGAGGTCGCTTTCCAAGGAGCCCTGCTACCAAGTTTTCTGCTGCCATCGTAGCCATCCGAAGCCGGGTCTCTCGGGAGGCACTTGCAATGTGAGGAGCCAAAACAACATTCTTCATCCCAATGAGCTCAGGTTCGACCTCTGGTTCTCTTTCATAAACATCCAGCCCTGCTCCTGCAATCTTTCCCTCCTGCAAGGCATGAACCAAAGCCTTCTCATCGACGATGGGGCCTCGAGAGGCATTGATGAGAATGGCCGTCGGCTTCATGAGATTGAACTCCGCCATCGCGATATAATGCGTCGTCTCGGGCATCAATGGCACATGAAGAGTGATAAAATCAGATTGGTTGAGAAGTGTCTTTTTGTCTACAAAACGGGCCCCCAGCTCCTCCTCCAACGATGGAGCAGCTCGAATAACGTCGGTATATAAGATCTGCATCTCAAATCCTTTGGCCCGCCTTGCCACGCGCTGTCCGATGCGTCCGAGTCCACAGATGCCAATGACCTTGTGGTGAACATCGTAGCCGAGAAACTCCATGAGTTTCCAACCTTTCCATTTCAAAGAACGAAGGAATTGATCCGCCTCAACGACTCGCCTCGCGGTAGCCAGAAGGAGGGCCCAGGTCAAGTCCGCCGTCGTATCATCCAAAACACCCGGGGTATTTGTCACCATGACCCCGCGACGGGTACAGGCCTCAACATCAATATTATTGTATCCCACTGCCACATTCGAGACAATCTTTAGCTCAGAACATTTGGAGAGAACCTCCTCATCAATTCGATCGGTGAGGAGGATGATCGCTCCCATCTTATCCCGAAGCCTTTGAATCAGAACAGATGGGGAGAGAGGCGTTTCGCTCTGGTTCCAATCGACCTCAAAATGCTGTCTAACCATAGCCACCACTTCATCAAAGATTTTCTGGCTGATCAAGACCCTTGATTTCATAGGATTTGATACTCCACTTTTTTATGATTCACTCGTATCGTTCCGCAACCCTAATATTCTTAATAAAGATGCTCTCTCTTCTTAAAAAACTGACCGAAACCTTTTTTATCTTGAGAGGCTATTGAAAGTCGCCTCAATCCTTCTTTCAAAGAGTCCGTATCCGTGGCAAAGGAGAGCCGCAAATAATGAAAGCTCTCAGCTCCAATACGGCCAAAAGATTTTCGATCCATGGTGGCTACTTGGTATTCAAATAAAAGAAACATTTGGAAAAGGGTCGAAGGACTCGTTTTCTTTTGTAGGTCCGGAGGGAGGTTTTGAAAGGCCTCCATAATTCCCAGATTTTCACACACCTCACTGATGTTTGGGAAAACATAGAAGGCTCCTTTTGGCTTCTGACACCGAATCCCCTTGATCCTATTCAAACCATCGATGACAATACCCCTCCGTTCCTGAAATGTATTCACCATGCTGCGGATAGCATTCTGGCTGAGCGGCGACTCCAGGGCAAGGCGAGCACCCTCCTGATTGTACGGAGGGATGCAGGAGAAATAGTTGATATTGAGATTCCTGAAGACTTCGGCTTCCTCCACGGTGGGGAAGAGGGCCCATCCAATTCTCCCCCCTGTCCAGGAAAAACTCTTTGAAGCCCCGCTGACCAGAATCGTTACCTTCTCCATCCCGGGACAGGAGATGATACTGTGGTGTTTGGCTCCATCAAAGAGGATGTTTTCATACACTTCATCCGAGAAAATGCGAACGTCCTCTGTACATCGCCCCCGGATCACCTCCGAGATGTCCTGAAGTTGTTCCGGAGAGGCCACCCCTCCTGTTGGATTCGAGGGGAAGTTGAGAAAGATAATCTTGGTCTTTTTCGTTAAAAGGGATTGGATATCTTCTCCTGA
>Ga0315287_10002933_pt1 | contig 16328 bp, 13 predicted proteins | sample YL17G11_0_MG_FD_205037 | JGI IMG/M metagenome (GOLD analysis project Ga0315287, IMG submission 205037) | Sediment microbial communities from Yellowstone Lake, YNP, Wyoming, USA - YL17G11_0 | ecosystem: Environmental > Aquatic > Freshwater > Lake > Sediment | place: USA: Wyoming | collected... | reverse complement strand
CGCGAGACGACCGGCCGGCTGACGGCATGTTCGTTGACGCGCAGCACCACGGCGATGGTGTTGTCCGAGAGCCGCACGAACGTCCCCACCGGGTAGCGGCCGACCTTGCGCAGGAAATGGTGCACGAGGTCAGGATCGTACTCCGGTCCGCTGCCGCGGATCAGGATATCCACCGCCGTGGCGAAATCCATCTTCTTTTTGTAGCTGCGCTTGCTGGTCACGGCGTCGTAGACGTCGCAGATCGCCGCCAGCCGGGCGTGATACGTCACTGCATCGCCCACCAGGCCATCGGGATAGCCCTGGCCGTTCGGCCGCTCGTGGTGGTGCCTGGCGATCGCTGCCACAGCCGGCGAGGCTCCCGCTTCGCCCAGCATTTCGTGGCTCCAGATCGGATGCATGTGCATCGTGCGCTTTTCGTCATCGTTGAGCGGTCCCGGCTTGTTGATGATTGCCGCGCCGACGCGGGCCTTGCCCAGGTCGTGCAGCATGGCGCCGAAGACTACTTCTTCCAGATCGTGCTCACTGGCGGCGGTGTCGCTGGACAGCATCAGATACAGCAGGCCGACGTTGATCGAATGGCGGTACGTATAGCGGTCGGCGCGGTCCAGGTCCAGCAGCTTGACCGCCAGGTGCGACTGCTCGGTGAAGGCGGCGATGATCCGCCGCACAATCGGCCGTGCCGATTCCGGATCGAAGACGCCTCCCAGCTCGATTTCATTGAAAAACGATTCAACCTGATCGGTCGCCTCTTCGAGCATCTCGTCCGGCACCGCCAGCTTCAGTCCATGCTGCCAGTACACTTCGGCACTGGCGGCCAGCATGTCGGTCAGCGGGTCGCTGTCCGCCGGCCGCGCGGCATAGCTCGCGATCTCGCTGTCGGAGGAGATCTCCACCTCGACGATCCCGCGCGACTTGAGCAGCTGCAGCAGGTTGTCAGTGATTGTGACGCCGACAGCCAGCAGCAACTGGTGCTGATGCCAGATGTCGCGGTCGACTACCCAGCCCGGCCGGATCTCCACTATTGGAACGAGTACTCGTCCTTGCATCGCTAAACACCGCCACCCCCGGAAGCGCCGCGGCATGTCCCTAAACGCAGCGCTCCTGGTTGCTATTACAGGATGCCTCAACGGCTGGCTTTCACCAGCTCTGCTGATCGCTGCTTACTAGGATAGCGCAGAATCCGGCAAATCTTAGTACAGCACATCATGAACTTCAGTAAAATCTGCGTCAAGCCGAAAATTAGGGTGCGGAGCACGAATCGGAAGCCGGCGCGTCGATGCCGAACGGTGCCAGCCAATCCAGCGCCTGGGGTTCAACTCCATGCAGTACGGACGGCCCGTCCGCCAGCACACTGGCTGCCACGGCCAGGCGGCTGAGCCGCAGCTCGCCCGCGCACTGCACCTCGGCGCCGGCCAGGCGGCAGGGGCCGTGCACGGTAAAGCCGTCGTCCTCGGTCTCCACGTCGGCGCCGAAAGCGCGCGCGATCTGCGCCGTCAGCACCAGCAGGTCCGGGGCGTGCAGCCGCAGGGCCGCGGCGCCGCGCAGGCGTGATACGCCGTGCGCCTGGCTGGCGAGCAGCACGGCCAGCGGGAAGTCGTCCAGCAGCGTGAGCGCCAGGTTCGGCGGGATGTTGAAGGCGGGTGGCGTCGAGGGGGCAGCGCCGGCGCGCACGCGAAAGCCGCTTACCGGCTCGCTGCCGTACTGCCATTCGCGCTCGCGTTCGATGCGCGCGGCTCGCCCGAGCGCCTTGAGCAGCCCCATGCGACTGGGATTCGAGCCCGCGTGGTTGACCTGCACATCGCTGCCTGGGAGCAGGGCGGCGCAGAGCATCAGCGGCAGCGCGGCGGAGATGTCGCCCGCCACCTTCAGCCGCTTGCCCCGCAGCCGCTGGTCGCCGGCGAGCGTCGTCTGCTGGCCGCTGAGCTGCAGCCTGGCGCCCAGGTGCTTCAGCAGCCGTTCGAGATGGTCGGCCTGCGTGGCGGCCACGCCGATCTGGCTCTCGCCGACCCCCGCCAGCGCCGCCAGCAGCAGCGCCTCCCGCAGCTCGGCCAGCTCCTGCGCCAGCAGCACCTTAAGGGGCCTCAGCGGCTTGCCGCGGATGCGCAGCGGCGGACGGCCGCTGGCGCCCAGACACTCCACTTCGGCGCCCATCTTGCCAAGCAGCCCGGCCAGCTCGGCGAACGGCTGGGCCAGCAGCGAGCCGTCGCCGGTCAGCGTGGCGCTGAGTTTCTGCCCGGCCAGCAGGCCGGCCAACAGCCGCATCGTGTCCAGGCTGGCGCCGCAGTCCAGCTCGACGTCCGGCGCGCGCAGCTTGCCGTCGAGGCGGCTGACATTCAGCCAGCCCTCAGTGTCGGTGCTGAAGCACACGCCGAGGTGCGCCAGCACGCGCCGCGTGGCCACGGTGTCCGGGCTTTCCAGCGCGCCCTGCAGCTGCAGCGGGCCTTCGGTCAGCGCGCCCAGCAGCAGCGCGGCGTGCGTGATGCGCCGGTCGCCGGGCGGCGTGTACTCGCCGCACAGCGCCGTGCCAGATGGCCTGATGACTACGCTGCTCAACATCAGCTAGACGATCCTCGCCGCCGCACGGTGCAATGCTGGAAGGTGCGATGCATATTAGAGGGCAGTATTATAGGCACTGCAACTTAGCGGCGCTCGCGGATGCTCTTATACAGCAAGCCGGCAGGTGGAACCGGATGTGGAAATGGCTGGCAGTGGCGTGTGTGTGCTATGGCCTGCTCGGCGTGGCGGCGGCTGTCCCGCACAGCTGGCGGGCGGCGGGTGGAAGCAGATGTGGAAATGGCTGACAGTGGCGTGTGCCTGTTACGGCCTGCTCGGCGTGGCTGTGGCCGTGGCGCCCGAGAGCGGATTCATGCGCCCGGACTATGGCCGCCGGGGGCAGCGCGAGAATCGCCCGCCGCGGGCACCCGGCTACGACCCGGGAGCGCCGCGCGGGCCTGAAGAGCAGCGCGGCCCCGCGGGCCAGCCCGCTCTGCAAAGCCAGCCAGGACCAGACAATCGGCCACCGGCTGGACCGGCGCCGACGCTGCTGGATTTCGAAGGGCCGTTGCCGCAGTTCCTCACTCGTCCGGAGCAGCCGGACAGCGTGCAGGTCATCGTGGAAGCGAACGGCAATCACGTGCTGGCGTGGACGGCCTTGCGGCCCGCGGATGGTCTGCCGAAAGCCCCCCTGGCGGGGCTGGAAATCCCGCTGACACCGGGCGTTGGCGCGACCCAGCTGCGTTTCCGCGCACGCGCCATCCAGCCAGAGGAGCAGCAACCTGCGTCGGGCGCCGGCGCGTACGAGTTCATCGTCGGGGTAGGCGAAGCCGGCGGTGGCGTGTACCGCGCGCGGCGTGAGATTGGCTCGCAGTTCGCTGACTTCGACATCCCATTGGCAGAGCTGCGCCGGGGCCCGCTGGATCAGGACTTAGCCGGTGCCGTGGATCCCGCGCGCGTCGACCGGTTCGTGGTGGCCTACCGGCTTTCCTACCTGGTTGGCAAACGTGTGGTGTTCCCGGTTCAGCTCGAGCTGGACGACATCGAAGTGCGCTAGTCAACCGCGGGCAGCGCTGCGGCGCGGCATATAATTCCCCCATGCCTGTCGATCTGCGCAGCGATACACTGACCAAGCCCACGCCGGCGATGCGCGCGGCGATGGCCGCCGCCGAAGTCGGCGACGACACCTTCGGCGAGGATCCCACGGTGCTCGCGCTGGAAGAGCGCGTCGCCGAGGTGCTGGGCGTCGAGGCCGCGCTGTACGTGACCAGCGGCCACATGGGCAACCAGGTGGCGCTGCGCGTGCACAGCCAGCCCGGCGACTGCGTGATCGCCCACAGCGGCTGCCACATCTTCAACTACGAGAGCGGCGCGCTCTGCGCCATCTCCGGCCTGCTGCCGCGCGCCATCGAGAGCGCCGACGGCACCTTCACGCCGGCGCAGCTGCGCGAGAAGCTGTGGCCCGACAACATCCACCACCCGCGCAACCGCCTCGTCGCGCTGGAGAACACGCACAACCGCTGCGGTGGCACGGTCTGGCCGCTGGAGCTGCACGAGCAGGTGTGCGAGTCCGCGCACGAGCTGGGCCTGCTGGTGCACCTCGACGGCGCGCGGCTGTGGAACGCCTGCGTGGCTACGGGCACCAGCCCGCGCGAGTGGACATCCGCGGTGGACAGCGTCAGTGTCTGCTTCAGCAAGGGTCTGGGCGCGCCGGTGGGCAGCGCGGTCTGCGGCTGCGCGGAGTTCGTCAAGGAGGCGCGTTTCATCCGCAAGATGTTCGGCGGGCAGATGCGCCAGGCGGGGATCATCGCCGCCGGCGCGCTGTACGCGCTGGAGCACCACCGCGAGCGGCTGCATGAGGACCACGACAACGCGCGCCTGCTGGCCGGCCTGGTCGACCAGGCGCCGGGCCTGAAGTGCGTGCCGCCGCAGAGCAATATCGTGATGATCGACATCCTAAGCGGCCCCGACGGGCAGCCGCCGCGGGTCAGCGCCCAGCGGCTGGTGGAGCTGCTCGCCGACGACGTGCTGGCGTTCACCACGGGCGAGTACCGCATCCGCGCCGTGACGCATCTCGACGTGACGGCGGCGGACTGCCAGCGCGCCGGCGAGGCCTTCATCGCTGCGATGCGCGGCTTGGCCTAGCGCACATAACCGCGCGCAGCGGGTCATTACACTTAGCGCGATGCAGTGGATAGTAAGACTCATCTGCGGGTGCGATCCTGAGGAAGCTCGCATCGCTCTGCGTCTGTACTGGCATGAGCACCGCAAGCGGCTGGCCTTGATCGCTGGCGTTGAGCTGCTCGTGCTCGCAGCGCTGATTGGCCTGAGCTATGCTCTCAGGATACCTGGGATACCAGGGCCAAGCTATACGTTAGGCTATCTGACCGGTAATGATTTTCAGCACCTTGTGTACCCGTATGTTCTGATTCCGGTTGTAGTTGTTGCTGCGCTGATCGTGGTTCCGCGAGGTATCTCATACCCGCCATTGCTAAGCATGCGCGCGCTGGCGCTTCCGTGGCGCCTCTGGGCAGTGATGCTTGCTGTAGCTGCCCATGCTGCATACTGGAGCGCTCTCTTCAGCAGTGCATTTCCAAGATTCGACCCTAGTTACTTTGTGCTGGCTCCTATATATAGTCTAGGGGGAGCCGAGTACCTATTCTCGCAAACTTTTCCAAGCTCGTACTCAGACATTCTGCTTCTTCAAATAATTCTGCTAGTGATCGTGCCACCAGTTCTGCTGCTATCCTTCCAGCGGAGTAGCCAGCGATTAGGCCCTAGATTTATTGTCGCTGGGGCCATATGGATAGCTTGCCATTTCGCTTGGAATATGGTTTATTGGGCGCCAATTGATATTGGGCCTGCCAATCCGTATAGTCCTCAATATATGTATTACGTCTCTGCGGATGTGCTTGCAGTTCTAGTTGGGTTATTGATGTGGAGCAGGCGCACACGTCTAGTGGCGTTTTGTACAAGTTGTATTGTCTACGCCGCGATTCACATCTTTGTAGTACCAATCTACATAAGTATGCCGCACTGGATTCCAGCGATCTACGTGTTGTCGTATTGCGGCTTGTGGTCGATGGGCTTGCCTGCGGTCGCTTGGTCATACTTCGTCGATGTTATAAGGTAGGTGGAATGCCAGCTTCTGTCTTTCGCCATTTCGCGCATCAGGAATATCTGGTTGCGGTACTAGCTTACTCTTACTGCTTCGGCCTGCTAAGTTAGCCAGAGGCCCGCGCTCCCGGCTGCGCCAGCACGGGACGTGCCGGCTACCCAGCAATGGTGGGAGTGCCGCCTACCATGCGATACTAGGCGCATGGAAAAGAAGAAGATCGCCGTGCTGGGCGGCGGGCTGGTGGGCGGCTTCATCGCCGAGCAGTTAGCCGCTGACGCCTCCCTGGCCGTGACGCTGTATGACCGCGACCGCGAGACGCTCAAGCGCCGCGGGCTGAATCCGCACCTGGCGACGCAGCAGCTCGACATGGCCAATGTGCGCCACGTGCGCGATGCCGCGCATGCTGCGGACCTGGTGATCGGCGCGCTGCCGGGGCACTTGGGCTACGCCGCACTGGAAGCGGTGCTCGAGGCGGGCCGCAACACGGTGGACATCTCGTTCTTCCCCGAGGACCCCTACGGCCTGAGCGAGCTGGCGGAGCGCAAGGGCGTCACCGCCGTGGTGGACTGTGGCGTGATGCCCGGCCTCGGCGGCCTGCTGGCGTTGCACTTCGCCGCCGAGCTGGCGCACGTCGAGCGCGTGACGATCATGGTCGGCGGACTGCCGGCCGTGCGGCGCTGGCCGCTGGAGTACAAGGCGCCGTTCTCGCCGGTGGACGTGATCGAGGAGTACACGCGGCCGGCGCGCCTCGTGGAGTACGGCCGCGTGGTCAGCAAGCCGGCGCTGAGCGACGTCGAGCTGGTCGAGCTGCCCGGCGTGGGCACGCTGGAAGCGTTCAACACCGACGGCCTGCGCACGCTGCTGAAGAACCTCACCGCGCCGCACATGCGCGAAAAGACGCTACGCTACCCCGGCCACGCCGAGAAGATCCGCCTGCTGCGCGAGCTGGGCTTCTTCGACGAGGAGCCCGTGCAGGCCGGCGGGGCCAGCGTGCGGCCGCTGGATGTCGCCGCGGCGCTGCTGATCAAGCACTGGAAGCTCGCGCCCGGCGAGCAGGAGCTGACCGTGATGCGCGTCGAGGTGGAGGGCGCCGACGAGGCGGGCCACCGCCTAGTGCACCGCGCCGACCTGCTGGACCGCGGCGACCCGGCGACCGGCGCGCTGTCGATGGCGCGCACCACGGGCTATCCCGCCGTGTTCGCCGCGCGGATGATCCTCGACGGCGACCTGCCGGCCCGCGGCATCCTGCCCGCCGAGCTGCTGGGCGCGGACGACGCGCTGTGCGACAAGCTGCTGGACAGCCTGGCCGAAGTGGGCATCGAGCCGCAGTATGAAGAGATCAGCCTAGAACGCTAAGCGCTAAACGCTGAACGCTAAGCCCGGCGCCGCACACGCTACGGAAGCGGCATGCTGACCACGTAGTCCACAGCGTTCATGCCACCCGTGAGGAAAGACTCACGCGCGCCCAGCAGCAGCAGGCGCCGGTCGACGACTGCGCCATCTACCAGCCGCATGCCCAGCCTGGACGGCAGGCGCTCATGCATGCCTGCGGCGACGTTGAAGCGCTCCAGCCCGGTCTCCATCCCCTTCGCGCTGAATCCCGTCCAATACAGGTTCTCCCCGTCCAGGGCGACCCACTGCGGGCCCATGATGATCGCCGTCTGCGGCGAGTCGTAAAGCTCCTTGCCGCTGGCCAGATCGAACACGGTCAGGCCGGGATACTTGATCAGCACAACATAGCGTTCGTTCGCGCGCAGTACGCCCGGCCGCCCATTCACGTCCCAGGTATGCGACTTCTGCGCCCTCCACTTATCCTTGCCGGTCGTGGCATCGAGCAGGCGGATCAGTGCCTGCGGCGCGGCGCTTGTTCCCGGTGGCCTTGAGCCAGGAGGCATCGGGTTGTCCGGATACTCCACGCACACGATGCCGGACGGCGTGATGGCGAGTTCACACTGGCACACGCACTTTGCCTGCGCCAGTTCTTTCTCGCTGCCATCGGCGTTCAGCAGCCAGAGCGCATCGCTTGTGCGCACCGCCAGCGTCGTGCTGGCTCCGATGGGTTGCGAGCTGAATCCAAGGACGCCCCGCGCTGTGAATTCGTGTTTTGGGCGCCCGCTGGCCAGGTCCAACAGGACGACTTTATCTCCGTAGTAGCCTGCGTACTGATCCCCCTGATACGGCTCGTATGCCCAGACCGCGTCCGCGCTCAGTCCGATCGGCACCGCCTGTTCCCTTTTCCACAGCAGGGCGCCGGAACCGGCATCGAATAAGTGCGCGCCATAGTAGGTCAGGCACAGGCTGCCGTTGCTCAGGTAGCCGCGGTCCTCAAACATCATGCCGATGTCCCTCGTCCGCCACAATTCACTGCCCGTGGTTGAATCGAGGACAAGAGCAGAGCCAGTGCCGATGACCGCTGCCGTAGTCTGGTCGGCCAGCAGCTTCATGGCGAATACGTGCTTGCCGAGATCTGCGGTCCATGCCCCCTGACCGCGTGAATGCCCTACAGGGCAGGCGCTGCAAATGCTTGCAGCCAGTACCAGAACGACAATCGCCATCCTGCGCATACTCCCACCTCAGTGCACAGAGTAGCACGCCGCCGAAAACCGCCGGCACGGGGCGTACAGGCTACACAGCCGTAATAAGGTTGAGAACTGCCGTCTTGCGCTCAGCGTTTCGCGTTTCGCGTTCAGCGTTTAGCGTTAGTTCTTCGGCGTGTACTTCGTCGGCGCGGGCTTGGCGGCGTCTGCGGGCTTGGGCTTGGCCGCGAGCTTGACCACCAGCACGTTGCTCACCGTGCGCTGGTCGGACTCCGCCTCGTTGAGCAGCTGCCCGGCGACGACGATCGCGCTGCTGCCCCCGCCGTCGAGGTTCATCGCGCTCACCGCGCCCTCGTCAATCATCAGCTGCGCCAGCACCTTGAGTGTCACGCCGCCATAGCCGGCGTTCTCCAGCTCCTTCACCACGGCGATCAGCAGCGTGCCGCTCTTGGTGATCCCCACCGCCGTGCGGCTGCGCTCGCTTTTCGCGATGTCGGCCTTCACCTTGTCCTCAGCCACGCTGAGCTCCACCGCGCCGTTCTCCACGAGCATCGGCGCGCCGCCGATGGCGCTTGCCGCCTTAACCGCCAGCCCGGTCTGATCGGTGATCTGCGTCTCCAGGCTGATCTGCGTGCCGTCGGGGATCTGCCTCAGCGGATTGACCTCCGGCATGATGTCGCTGGCCAGCAGCAGCGTGCCCTCGGACAGTGTCAGGCCCTTGGTGTCGGTGCTGTAGTAGCTGAGCTGATGGTTGCGCAGCAGGTAGTAATACATCGCGTTCTGCGGCAGCGTCTCAATGGGGTAGGTCTGGTCGTAGACGATCACTTTGCCGCTCTCGAAGGGGTAGTTCTTGGCGGTCACCGGCAGCCGCTGGCCGTTGAACAAAAGCGCGGTGTTGACGTTGAAGCGCCCGATCAGCCAGCGCCCGTCCTCGGTGACGACGATCATCGGCCGCGTGGGGTAGACGCCGGTGGCGCGGATCACGCCGTCCTCCACCAGCGTCGACAGGTGCTCGCCGTTGTTGCCGAAGAAGCCACCGTTGACCACCACCTCGGCGCTCTCGCGGCGGGCGAAGCTGGACGGCGAGCGGCGGCGCGTCTTGGAGTCGTAACGGTCGGCGGCGGCGGCGAACACCTCGGCCACGCCGGGGTCAATGCGCACGACGTACATCGCGAAATTGTCACCTTGGTAGACCGAGGTTTTCTCGGCCACGCTGAGGCCCTCGGCGAGCTGTGTCACGCGCTCCTCGCGCGTCGCGGTGTAGAAGCGCAGGTAGTACGCGTTGTCGTCGTAACGGATGAAGGGGTGCACCTGCTGGTTGAGGTAGAACCCCAGCGCCACGTTGTCCGCGCCCTTGTACAAGCTGATGCGCGTCAGCAGGTTATGGTCGATGGCTTCCAGCGGCTTGAGCTTAGCCGCTGCCACAGTGCTCTTGCAGGCGCCCAGCGTGATGATGTAGCGGCTGGGGTGATAGCGGAAGCTCTCGTCGTAGCTCGGCCGCTTGTCGAAGCTCAGCCTGACCTCGACGTAATACTGTGCCTTGGACAGCGTGACGTCGCGCAGCTCTGCGGCGTGCGCCAGCAGGGGAACCAACGCGAGCGCCAGGCTCGCCAGGAGCGTAACTAAACCTTTCATCTCGCGCATAGGATACCAGACGCGCCAACGCCAGGAATGTTGATTGCTATAATGCCCGCGGGCCGCACGGCGGCCGTTGCCCCAGCCCACTCAAGGAAGGAAGGATGGCAGAGACGCAGAAGCTTACTCACGATGAATTGCGCGAGTTCGCGCGCACGGTGCGCCGCGACGTGATCATGATGACCAACGTCAGCAAGAGCGGCCACCCCGGCGGGCCGCTCTCCGCCGCCGACTACACCTCCGCGCTGGTCTGCAACTATCTGCGCCTGCGGCCCCAGGAGCCCTACTGGCAGCACCGCGACCGGCTGGTGATCAGCAACGGCCATTGCTCGGCGCTGAACTACAGCCTGCTGGCGCGCCGCGGGTTCTTCAACCCCGGCTACCTGCTGACCTTCCGCACCACGCCTTCGCGCCTGCAGGGCCATCCCAACCACGTCAAGCTGCCGGGCGTCGAGATCGGCTCGGGCAGCCTGGGGCAGGGGCTGTCCGTGGCCCACGGCATGGCGCTGGGAGCGAAGCTGGCGACGCTGCAGGGCGACGCCGGGATGAGCGACGTGCGCGTGGTCTGCAACCTCGGCGACGGCGAGATGCAGGAGGGCAACATCTGGGAAGCGATCATGCACGCCGGCCACCGCCGCACGGACAACCTGATCGTCAGCATCGACTACAACGACGCGCAGATCGACGGGCGCGTGCACGACATCAAGCGCCTCGACCCGCTGGACGCCAAGCTCGAAGCCTTCCACTGGAACGTGCGCTGGGCCGACGGCCACGACATGGCGCAGGTCTGCGACGCCTGGGAGTGGGCCTTCGGCAACGTCGGAAGCGGCCAGCCCAGCGCGATCATCTTCAAGACGGTGATGATGAAGGGCGCCGGGCAGAAGTACGAGGACATCGCCAGCTGGCACGGCCAGCCGCCCAACGACGAGCAGGCGCTGGAGATCCTGCACCACCTGGGCTACAGCTATCCCGACATCGCCAGCGCGCGCGGGGACTACGGGGGGCCGGTCTACGACGGCGCGGTGCCGCCGCCGATGGCCGCCGCCTGGTCCCGCGTGATCAAGGTCGAGGTGAACTAGGGCGCACCTGAGCGTGTTGTAGGGCACGTGTTGTAGGGCGCGCTGTAAAGCGCGCCGTCTTAGGTGCTGCCATTAGTCACCGACTCGTGAACGCGGCGCGATTCACATCGCGCCCTACGGTCACTGGATGCCTTCCACCTGTCCGCCCGCGGCGCATCTGTGCTAAGCTTGGCGCATGGCCAGCATTGTGGTGCGAGGCGGAACACCGCTGGCAGGCAGCGTGCGGGTCTCCGGCAGCAAGAATGCGTCACTCCCGATCCTGGCCGCGTGCCTGCTCAATGAACAGCCCGTGACGTTGCACAACGTGCCCGAGCTGCATGACGTCGGCGTGATCGGCGAAGTGCTGGAAAGCCTGGGCGCGCAGTGCGGACGCAACGCCGCGGGCGACCTGCGCGTTGACGCGGCCCGCGTCAGCGGCTTCGAACCGCCTTACGAACTGGTGAACAAGATGCGCGCGAGCTTTTTAGTGCTCGGCCCGCTGCTGGCGCGCTTCGGCGAGGCCAGCGTGCCGCTGCCCGGCGGCTGCGCCATCGGCGCGCGGCCGGTGGGCGAGCACCTCGAGGCGATGCGCGTGCTGGGCGCCGAGGTGACGCAGGAGTCGGGGCGCATCGTGGCGCGCGCGAAAAAGCTCATCGGCGCGGAGATCTACCTCAATATGGTCAGCGTCGGCGCCAGCGAGAACGCGATCATGGCCGCCACGCTGGCCGACGGCATGACGACGATCGGCAACGCCGCCGAGGAGCCCGAGGTGGTGGACCTCTGCCACTTCCTGCGCCGTTGCGGCGTGGAGATCGAGGGCATCGGCACCAACACCGTGATCGTGCACGGCCAGCCGCGCATCTCGGCGGCGGTGGACTACTCCGTGATCCCCGACCGCATCGAAGCCGGCACGTACCTGCTGGCGCTGGCGGCGACCGGCGGTAGCGGCACCGTCAGCGGCCTGCACGCCGACCACCTGGAGGCGCTGCTGCTCAAGCTGCGTGACTGCGGCCTGCACGTCGAGGTCGAGGATCACCAGATCAGCGTGGACAACCGCCGCCCGCTCAAGCCGGCCAACGTGCGCACGGCGGTCTACCCCGGCTTTCCCACGGACCTGCAGCCGCAGATGACCGCGCTGCTTACCTCCGTGCAGGGCATGAGCACGGTGACCGAGACGATCTTCGAGAAGCGGCTCAGCCACGTGCCCGAGCTGGCGCGGATGGGCGCGCGGATCCAGATCAGCGGCAACACGGCGGTGATCGAGGGCACGCCCGGCGGGCTGACCGGCGTGCCGGTGGAGGCGCAGGACCTGCGCTGCTCCGCCGCACTGGTGATCGCCGGACTGATGGCCCGAGGCGAGACGCGCATCGACGGCTTGCAGCACCTGCTGCGCGGCTACGAGCGGCTGCCCGAGAAGCTCACCGCGCTGGGCGGCAGCGTGAGCTACGCTGAAGCAGACGTCACTGCCGGCGGCGCGGAGTAGCGGCTATCTTCTCTGGGAGCGCCGGCCTCTTTACTTGGAGCGCTGGCATCTTGCCGGCAGTGATCTTAATAAGACGCGCTGCAGGCGCGCTCGAGCCAGTGGGACCGGCGGCACGCCGGCCATCTTCTGCGGCGGCGTGCCGCCGCCGCCACTGCTCTTGTTTCCTGCTTTCCTGCCCTCCCGCTCGCCTGCTGCGCGCTGCCAGCTGCCAGCATCTTCGCTGCATGCTGCGACTGAGTCTCATCCTCATATATGTCAGTCCGTGATAAGCGCTGCTAAGGCCCTTGTAATCGCCCGCGGGCGCGTTATGCTTTAGCCACGGATCGATCCCGCAGCGCGACGCCAGCAGCGCCGCTGCCCCGCGCGGAGCACACCGCAGCGCTGCGGTGCCGCGGCTTCATTGTCTGACGGGCCGGCGCCCCCATCGCATTTTTGGCAGATGCGGCGGGGAGCAAGCGCCGCCACCGGCAGCTTGAGGAGCAGGGCGCTTGATGGCCCGGCCGCCGGCCTCGCAGGCCGGTCCGGCAGCCGTAAACAGGCCTGCACGGGAAGGCCTTCCCGGCCTTTTCTTCGGAGCGCGGGTTTGTAACCCGCATCTTTGTAGGGGCGAGACTTGTCTCGCCCCGCTCGGGGCGCAGCCGTCACGGCGGCGTCTTCTCGGAACGCGGCCTGGCAGGCCGCATCATCCAAATTCCTGCACCACAAAGAACACAGAGGGCACAGAGAATAAAGACCTGAAGCCGCGACTGCGCTGGCAGCCAGCCGTTGGCTGTCACCTGTAACCTGTCACTTGTCACCTGCGACCTGCCTGCTGTCAGCTGCTGGATGGCGCAGCAGCGGCGGACAGGGTTGTCCGCCGCACTGAAGACGGGCGAAGCATGGCTTCGCCCCTACTAAAAACGGGCCGGCACAATGACCGGCCCCTACTAAGCCGGCGGCACGGCGGCCGCCGCTAGCCGCCTCGGCTCATTCAACCTTGATGAAGAAGTACTTGTCGTCACCCAGCGTCAGACCATACTGACCAGGACCAGGCAAGGTCACCGACCACTCGGACAAGGTGCAGGGATCCTTGTCCGAGCCAAGGTTCGCCGTCGCCAAGTATGTCAGTGAGCCAACCGTCTGGGCGGGATTTGTGATGTCGACCGCGATCATCTGCACCAGCCCGGAGTCGATCAGCGGCACGGCGGGGTAGATCCCAAACTTGAAGCTGGTCTTGTTGGTGGTGATTTCCGCGCTCGGGCTTTGCAGCAAGGTGGCTACTGGATCCAGATTGCCCGAGCTGGTGATCACTGAGTTGACGTATGCTGCGGGCCGGCTGAAGTTGCGGTCGATGTACCCGCCGGGAGTGGCCGGACGCCCGCCACCGCCAACCTTGAGGCCACGGGGGCCACAGCCTCCCCCGCTACCCATCAACAGCGGGACGAGCAGCATCAGCATGCCCACTCCAAGTAATGTCGTCAGTGCTTTCATGCCAGAGCTCCTACAGCTAGTGATAGAACTTCCCGTTGCCTCCAGCCATCCAGACGCCTCTGCCTACAGCGGGATATTCCCGTGCTTGCGGCGCGGGCGGTTGATCACCTTGTTGCGCATCATCTCCAGGCCGGCGATCAGCTTGGGCCGCGTGTCGCGCGGGTCGATGACGTCGTCGATGTAGCCCACCTCGGCGGCAATGTACGGGTGCAGGTACTCCGCCTTGTACTCCAGCTCGAGCTTTTTGGCGATCTCGGCCTTCTCCACGTCGGTCTTGCCCGCCGCCAGGTCCTTGCGCCGGGTGATCCGCACCGCGCCCTTGGCCCCCATCACGGCGATCTCCGCCGAGGGCCAGGCCAGGTCCCAGTCGCCGCCCACCTGGCGGCTGTTCATCACGCAGTACGCGCCGCCGTAGCTCTTGCGCGTCGTCACCAGCAGCTTCGGCACCGTGGCCTCGCAGTAGGCGTAGAGCAGCTTGGCGCCATGCTTGATCACGCCCATCCACTCCTGGTTGGTGCCCGGCATGAAGCCCGGCACGTCCTGGAAGGTGACGATGGGGATGTTGAAAGCGTCGCAGAAGCGGATGAAGCGCGCGCCCTTGATGCTCGAGTTGATGTCCAGGCAGCCCGCCAGCTCGCGCGGCTGGTTGGCGATGATCCCGACGCTGTAGCCGCCGAGGCGCGCGAAGCCGACAATGATGTTCGGTGCGTACAGCGCCTGCACTTCCATGAAGCTGTCGCGGTCGACGACCAGGCTGATCAGCTCTTTCATGTCGTAGGCCTTGCTCTGATCGTCGGGGACGATCGTCGCCAGGCGCTCCTCGCGGCGGTTGGGGTCGTCGCCGCTGTTCAGGTACGGCGGATCCTCCATGTTGTTGCTGGGCAGGTAGGACAGCAGCCGCTTGATCTGCGTGATGCACTCAAGTTCGTTCTTCGCCTGGAAGTGCGCCACGCCGCTGCGCTGGTTATGCGTCATCGCGCCGCCGAGCTCCTCGAAGGTCACTTCCTCGTTGAGCACTTCCTTGATCACGTCGGGGCCGGTGAGGAACATGAAGCTCGTGTCGCGCACCATGAAGACGAAGTCGGTGAGCGCCGGGCTGTAGACCGCGCCGCCGGCGCAGGGGCCCATGATCGCGCTGATCTGCGGGATCACGCCGCTGGCCTGGACGTTGCGGTAAAAGATGTCCGCGTAGCCGCCGAGGCTGTGCACGCCTTCCTGGATGCGCGCGCCGCCGCTGTCATTCATGGAGATCATCGGGATGCCGGCCTTGGTGCAGGTCTCCTGGATCTTGCAGATCTTGTCCGCGTGCGCGCGCCCCAGGCTGCCGCCCATGATCGTGAAGTCCTGGCTGGTCACGCCGACGCGTTTGCCGTTGACCGTGCCGAAACCGGTGATCACGCCGTCGCCGGGCACCGGGCAGGTCCGCGAGGAGACGAACTTGCCGAATTCCTGGAAGCTGTTCTCGTCCAGCAGCAGTGCGATGCGCTCGCGGGCCGTCAGCTTGCGGCGCTCATGCTGGCGGTCGATGGCCTCGGCCCCGCCGCCGAGCAGCGCCAGCTCGTGCTGCTCCTTGAGCTTCTGGATGCGGCGCTCGGTGCCGCCGGCGCCCAGGTCCTTATAGTCGAGTGGCATTCTTAAGACTCCTTGGTACAGGAAGCTGAGGCCCGCCGCCCTGTCCGCACAAGGCGCCGCTTCCTCTGCTGCGGGGCCCGGAGGAGTGCCGAAAAGCCACCCGCCGCGCGTCCGCGAAGCGGATATTATAGCCCGCGGCTACTGCAGCTGCACTTCGCCGAGCATCTCCGCCACGGCGGCCCGCAGCAGCGGCAGGTCGTACTGCACGATCTCCCACAGCGCGTCGTCGTCGAGGCTTAAGCTCTCGTGCACGATCAGGTTGCGCAGCGCGCGCAGCGGCTCCCAGCCCACGGCGCTGTGGCGCTCGCGCAGCTCCCCGTGCAGCCGCTCGGAGGTGTCCGCCAGCACCTGCAGGTTGCGCAGCACGGCGTCGCGGGTCGGCCCGCCGTCGGACAGCACCGCCCGCCCGCCTGCCGTGTAACGCCCCACGCGCTCCAGGCATTCACTCATGTATGTCAGCCACAGCACGTCGCGGTTCACAGCGGCCTCGCTTCGTGGTGCACCGCGCTGCGGATCAGCGGGTGCAGCGCCGCCTCGGTGACGACGTCGACCTTGCAGTTAAGCAGGTCCGCCAGCTCGCCGATCAGCCCGCCGGGCCACCACGCTGTGCGCACTGGCCGGCCGTCAGGCCCCAGCGCGCGCTCGACCAGCAGGTCGAGGTCGCTGTCCAGGCCGGCCTCGCCGCGCACCACGCTGCCGAAAACCCACACCCGCGCCACGCCGTGCTTCTCGCAGATGGCGAGGATCTGCTCGCGCTCCCGCTGCACGCTTTGAGACAGACTCATGCGCATAGTTGTAGCACGCTGAAGAAGTAGTCAGTAGTCAGTTGTCAGCAAGAAAGCAGGCAGCAGGCAGTAGTCAGTAGTCAGCAAGAGGGGAAGGGTAGCGGCGGCCGCCGTGCC
>Ga0315287_10002931_pt1 | contig 16331 bp, 6 predicted proteins | sample YL17G11_0_MG_FD_205037 | JGI IMG/M metagenome (GOLD analysis project Ga0315287, IMG submission 205037) | Sediment microbial communities from Yellowstone Lake, YNP, Wyoming, USA - YL17G11_0 | ecosystem: Environmental > Aquatic > Freshwater > Lake > Sediment | place: USA: Wyoming | collected... | reverse complement strand
TGTCGAAACCCCTGCTGGTCATCACCGGGTCGAAGGACTACGCCGCCATCAGCAATGAGACGCCGGCGAGCCGCCGCGAGCCCTTCGAGAAAGCGAAGCCCGGCGACAAGTACCTGGTCTTCATCGATGGCGCGACGCACTCGTCGTACCAAGGCAAGGGCCCGGCGCTCCGTCTCGATCGTGAACAACCGTCGGAGACCGAGTTGAGCATGATCACCAGCGTCACGTCGGCGGCCACGCTGGCGTTTCTGGACATCTACCTGAAGGACGACAAGGGCGCCCGCGCCTATCTGGGATCGGAGGCGCTCGTCGCCTTCAGCGGGAGAAAGGCCACCCTCGAGCGGAAGTAGCTACTTCGTCGCAGCCGGCGCGGCGATGGCCCGGACGACGACATCCTGGAGCATCAGCCCGACCTGCAGGTCGCGGGACTTGCCGCTCCCCTCCCGCGCGTACGTCAGGCGGTAGGTCGCCTGCAGTTCGGTGTATACGCGATCGAGCGCGGGTCCGATGGCCATGACGCTGGTAACCGTATGGACCGCGCCGGCGGTCTTCGACGTGCCCTGCTCGAGCACCTGCGTGCGCTCGCGCTCGCCTTCGCCCACCGAACTGACCTGCTTCAAACGCTCGAGCTGTCCAACCTCGCCGCGGCCCGAACTTGACGTGAGCGAGGGAGCGGTCAGGGTGGACCGGCTGGTGACGGCCACCACGTGCAGCGACACGGCGTCCTGGATCAGCAACTTGACGACGGCACCCCCGGTCTTTGTGCTGGCGTCTGCGGATCCAATTGAGACCGCGACGATCACCGGCCGCCTCGCCTCCGCCTGTCGCAGATCGCGGCAGGCTAGGTCCACCGCGTCGAGGAGACGGGGGACGGCATTCACGCGCGTGCTGACGCGGTCGATCGCGTCCCGGAGCAAGGCGCCGTCGTGTGTGAAGGGCACCAGGCGGTTTGCCCGCTCGCCGAACTCGTAGATCGCCACCTCGTTTCCGGGAGCCACTTTCGCGATGAACGCGGCGAGCGCGCTTCGGTAGGCCTCCACGGCGTTCTCCACGAAGCTGCTCGTGTCGACGAGCACGGCGAGGTGAGCAGGGCCGGTGAACGGCTGCACGCGCACGACGGCGCGGTCCTTCCCGTCCTCGCGTACCGCGAAGTAGTCCTGGGTCAGGCCGGTGATGGGCGTCCCGGCCTTGTCGAAGACCGAGACATAGACGTCACGCTCGTTGGTCTGGGCGACAAGGGTCAGCGCACCGCACAGCGCCAGAGCCCCGGCGACGAGCGCCCGGCTGGTCAGGACGCGCCAACGGTCTTGGACGAACACGGGTCACCTCGCGAAGAGGCACGCTGAGCGCCCTTCCGGCGTTCAGCGGAGAAACGCGTAGTAGATGACGTAGAGCCACGAGAAGATGCCGTGGATGATCGCCCAGACAATGGATTTGTTGACGCTCCACGAGATGGTGATCGCCAGTGCCGTCCCGAACCCGACGCCTGCCTTTGCGGCAGTTGCAGTGTGTGCCATGGGCAGAATATACACCCGGACCTTGGCGGTTGCGCTACGATCCTGGTGTGCGACAGCCTCTCGTGATTCTGGCGGTCGGTTTTCTGTCGACAGTGGCCGCGCTGAGCCTCGCGCCCCTCCGGATCGAAGCGGCCCGGCAAGGTCCGCCGTCCCGCCTGCCCAACATCGTCCTGATCTTCGCCGACGACCTCGGGTACGGCGATCTCGGGGTGTACGGCCACCCGACCATCAAGACGCCCAGGCTCGACCGGCTCGCGGCCGAGGGCGTGAAGCTGACCTCGTTCTATGCGGCAGCACCCGCGTGCACGCCGTCGCGTGCGGCACTGCTGACCGGGCGCTATCCGATCCGATCGGGTATGAGCGACGTGCTGATGCCCGAGAGTACTCAGGGCCTCCCTCAGGTCGAGGTCACGTTGCCGGAACTGCTGAAGTCCGCGGGATACCGGACCGCGATGGTGGGTAAGTGGCATCTCGGATCGCGGCCGGGCTTTATGCCGACCGAGCATGGGTTCGATTCCTTCTTCGGGCTGTTGTACAGCAATGACATGCTGCGGCCGTGGGTGCAGACCGATGTGCCGCTGCGTCTGTATCACCAGACTGAAGCGGTGGCCGGCGAGGTCGACGTCGCCACCCTGACGGAGAAGTACACGGAGGAAGCGGTCCGAGTGATCCGCTCGCACGAAGATCGCCCGCTCTTCCTCTACCTCGCGCACGCCATGCCGCACGTCCCGCTCGGGGTGTCGCCGAGGTTCGCGGGCCGATCCGCAGGCGGGCGCTACGGAGACGTCATCGAAATGCTGGACTGGAGCACCGGCCAGGTGCTCGACGCCCTGCGGGAGGCCGGCCTCGAGAGCAACACCCTCGTGATCTTTACCAGCGACAACGGCCCCTGGCAGGAGATGCCGCCGCGCATGCTGGTGGATCCGCGTGTCGTGCAAACGGACGCTGGCAGCGCCGGTCCCCTGCGCGGCAGCAAGGCGACAACCTGGGAAGGCGGCATGCGTGAGCCGTTCATCGCCCGCTGGCCGGGTCACATCCCCCAGGGCATCGTCAGCAGCGAGTTGGCCACAACGATGGACCTCCTGCCCACCCTTGCGAAGCTTGCGCACGTTCCGCCGCCCGTCGATCGACCCATCGACGGGCGCGATATCCTGCCGGTCCTCTCCGGAACCGGCGTCTCCCCTCACGACGTGTTCTTCTACGTGAACGTGCGTCAACTCGAAGGTGTGCGTGACGCACGGTGGAAGCTGAGATTAAGGAAGAACCCGCCGGACGCCCGGGTCATCGCCGAACTGTACGACCTGTCGCTCGATCCCTCCGAGCGCTACGACGTGGCCGCAGCGCACCCGGACACCGTCGAGCGGCTTTACATGCGGATGAGCCGGTTTGCGAGTGAAACGGGCGCGGCGCTCGACGCTCCGCCCGATCTGCGCCGAGAATCAGATTGACACACACGAGACTGCAACGGTAGTGTTCGGCTGCGGTTGGCGGAGCTGGTGTCCTGCGACCTGACCGCTGCCAGTTGGGCCCTGGCCCGTGCGGCCCCGTGCGGCGGGTTCCTTCAAGACGGCTCCAATACGGCCTTTCCCCATTCGTAGGGGTTTTCTGTTCCTGAACGATCCAGGCGCCAGGCCTCAGGGCGAGGCTGCACACACCAGAAGATGATCGGTCCCGTGAATCACCGGAATGCTGAGTTCGGAAAGCGTGAAAGCCCCGGCGCGTTGGCCGATTCGATCCTCGTCGTCACGCCGTCCCATCGATGTGAGGCCGGGCTCGCTATCGCCGCCGCGCGCGCCGGGGAGGTCGGTCTTCTCGATCTGGGACTCGCCACGCCCGGCACCGTGCGGGCGCGTGCTCTGGCCGATCTCGCCCGGCACGCCGGAGGCCGCGGGGAATGGGGCGTCCGCTGGGATACGCTCGGCCGGCCCGAGCGTGCCCTGTCGAGCCTGAAGAACCTGGGGCAGCAGCCGTGGCCCTGGCTCGTGATCGGCGGGCTTGAAGGCGAGTGCTCCCCCGCTGCGCTTCGCGAAGTGTTCGGCAGCGCCCGATCGCTGGCCCGGCGTGTCCTGATCGAGATCCACGACCCGGAGGCGGCCATTGCGGCGGCGCAGCCCTGGGATGGCCTGATCCTCAAAGCCAACGAGGCCGGCGGACGGGTGAGCGCGCTGTCGTCGCTCATGCTCCTGCAGCGACTGGGCCGCCCGGATTCGTGCGGCCCGCGCGGGCCGGATAGCAGGCACGGCGCCTTCGACTGTCCGTTCTGGATCCAGGGCGCCTGGGGTCCGGACGCCGCAGCTGCCGCGTGGCTCGCCGGAGCGGCGGGAGTGGTGCTGTGCGAAGAGTTGTGGCTCGCCCGCGAATCACCGCTCTCTGATGATGAACGCTGCCGCATGGCGGACCTGGACGGGAGCGAGACCACGTGCGTTGGCGACCGCAACACCCAGGTGCGCCTGTTCGTGCGGGGCCCTCGGGCGGCGGTCGCGCAGATCGAGCAAGAGGTCGAGCAGGGCGCCGCCTGGCCAGGGTTCTTGTACGACCGCTGGGTCAGTCCGGCCGCTTCGGACGCTCCGGCTCCCCGGGCGCTCGGACAGGGCATCGCCCATGCCGCACGGCTGGCGCGTCGGCACGTGACGACGGGAGGGATCCTGCGCGCGTTCCGGACCGCGGTGGCCGGACATCTGGCGAAGCTTGGAGACCTGGCGGTCGGCGGCGATGCGCCCCTGGCTCGCGACCTGGGCATCCGATACCCGGTGTTTCAGGGTCCGATGACCCGCGTCAGCGATGTCCCGGAATTCTGTGCCGCCGTCGCCGACAACGGCGCCATGCCGTTCCTGGCGCTTGCGTTGATGCGCGGGCCCGAGGCGCGGGAGCTGCTCGAGACGACGCGCAAACGACTCGGCGAGTACCCGTGGGGCGTCGGCATCCTGGGCTTCGTGCCGCCCGCGTTGCGCCTCGAACAGGTTGCGGCAATCGAGGCCGTGGCCCCGCGCTGCGCGATCATCGCCGGCGGCCGCCCGGCCCAGGCCCGGGCGCTTGAAGACCGGGGAATCGCCACGTACCTGCACGTGCCATCGCCCGGGCTGCTGGCGGAGTTCCTGCGCGATGGTGCCAGGCGCTTCATCTTCGAAGGCCGCGAATGCGGAGGCCACGCCGGACCGCGATCGAGCCTCACGCTCTGGCAGAGCGCCATTGACGCCCTGCTTGACGCGGACATCGAGGATCCCAGCGCCGTCCATGTGCTGTTCGCCGGCGGAATCCACGACGCACTGTCGGCGGCCATGGTGCGCGCCGTCGCCGTTCCGCTTGTCGAGCGCGGGATGAAGACCGGCCTGCTTATGGGCACGGCCTACCTCTTCACCCACGAGGCTGTGCAGTGCGGGGCGATCGTCCCCGGCTATCAGCAGCAGGCGCTGAGTTGCACCGACACCGTGCTGCTCGACTCCGGCGGCGGCCATGCGACGCGCTGCGCCCGCACGCCCTTCGCCGAGGAATTCGCCGGGCGCAAGCGGCTGCTGACCCGGCGGGGTGCATCCCCCGAGGAGATTCGATTCGATCTCGAAATGCTCAACGTCGGGCGCCTGCGCGTGGCCTCGAAGGGCCTGGCCCGAGTGGCCGCCGCTGGTAGCGCCGGCGCGGCGGAGACGGACGGCGCCTTCGCCACCCGGGAGGGGCTCCTGGTCCGCGGCGCCGACATGCTGCGCGGCAACCTCGTGGAGGTCGGCCAGGAGGAGCAGTTCCGGGAAGGCCTGTACATGATCGGCGACGTGGCTACGCTGCGCCGGCGTACGCTCTCGATCGCCGAATTGCACGAGGAGGTGTGTGCGGGAGGCGGCGAAACGGCGGCGCGTCTGGCTGGGCTGTCGCTCGCCCGGAGGCCTGCATCCGTCCCGCAGCCGGGCGAGCCAATCGCCATCGTCGGCATGGCTTGCCGCTTTCCCGGTGCCCCGGACCTGCGGGGCTATTGCCGGAACCTCTTCACCGGTTTCGACGCCGTTCGCGAGGTCCCCGCCGAGCGCTGGAGTACGGAGCTGTACTACAGCCCCGACCGCGTGGCCGAGGATCGCCTCTACTCGAAGAGGGGCGCGTTCCTCGACGAATATCGCTTCGACCCCGTGCGCCACGGGATCCCGCCGACAAGTCTGGCCAGCATCGAGCCGATCCAGTTGCTCGCGCTCGACGTGGCCCAGGCCGCCCTCGAGGACGCGGGCTACGCGGAGGGCCGCGAGTTCCCCAGGAACCGCACGGCCGTCATCTTCGCGTCAGGCTCGGTCGCCGACGTGGGCATCGCCTACGCGGTGCGGACGATGTTGCCTCAGTACCTCGAGCAGGTGGGCGGGCTGGACGAGACCGTCAAGCGGCACATCATGGAAGGCGTTCGGGCCGCGACTCCGAAGTGGACGGAGGATTCGTTCCCCGGGTTTCTCATCAGCGTCCTGTCCGGACGGGTGGCCAACCGTCTCGACCTCGGAGGTCCGAATTTCACGGTCGACGCCGCGTGCGCCGCATCGCTGGCCGCGTTGAGCGTTGCAGCCGAACAGCTCCGATCGGGCCGGTGCGACATGGCTCTGGTCGGCGGCGCCGACGGGACCAACCACGTCCTCACGTACATGGGCTTCGCCAAGACCCATGCATTGACGCCCAGCGGCACTGCGCGCCCCTTCGACGACCGCGCGGACGGCGTCGTGCTCGGGGAGGGCGTGGCCGCGATCGTGCTGAAGCGCCTCGCCGACGCCGAGCGCGACGGAGACCGCGTGTGGGCGGTGATCCGAGGGATCGGCAGTTCGAGCGACGGACGCAACCGCAGTCTCACCGCGCCCCACCCCGAGGCGCAGACGCTGGCTATCCAGCGGGCCTACACCGACGCCGGGGTCGACCCTGGCACGGTGAGTCTGATCGAGGCCCACGCCACGGGCACCGCGGTGGGCGATCGCAGCGAGGTCCTGGCGAGCGGCCGGGTGTTCGAGCGCGAGGGGCGAGGGCCGTACTGCGCTATCGGCTCGGTGAAATCGATGATTGGCCACACGAAGTCCGTGGCCGGACTGGCGGGGTTGATCAAGACCGTCCTGGCCCTGACCCATCGCGTGCTGCCGCCGACGCTCAACGTCCAAACGCCCAACCGCCAAGCCGGGTTCGAGCGGGGGCCGTTCTACGTGAACACCGAGACTCGGCCGTGGTTCGCGTCCGAGGACGCGCCGCGCCGCGCGGGTGTCAGCGCCTTCGGGTTCGGCGGCACCAACTTCCACGTCGTGGTCGAAGAATACCGTGGCGGGTATCGCGACGGCGCCGCAGTAGACCTCACCCCGCGCCCTGTCGAACCCTTCCTCTGGCATCGGCCAGACACGGCCGCGCTCAGCGCCGATATCGGGCGGTTCTCCGCCGACATCGCCGACGCGGGAGAGTCCAATCTGGACCGGCTTGCGGCGGGCTTCTATGCCGACGAGTGCGAACGGCTGGCAGCTCACGGCGGTGTCCGCCTGGCAGTGGTGGCCGAATCGGTCGCCGACTTGCGGGCGAAGCTCGATTCCGTCCTCATCGCGTTGAAGCAGGAACAGCCGATGGCCGACCGATCGGGCGTCTGGTTTTCCGGTGCCCCAGCCGTCACGCCGTCCGAGGTGTGCTTCCTGTTCCCGGGTCAGGGCAGCCAGCACGTGAACATGCTCCGCGACCTGGCCCAGGGCACGCTTCTGGGGGATGGCCTCGCCGAATCGACCGACCGGCTGCTCGCCGGCCTGCTGCCGCGTCCGCTCACGAGCTACATCTGGCCGCGTCCGGTTTTCGACAGCTCCGCGGCCCGGCTGCTGCAGGCTGAACTCGACGACACGCGGATCGCCCAGCCGGCGTTGGGCCTCGTGGACCTGATGGCCTCGGATCTCCTCGGACGTTTCGGTCTGCGCCCCGCAGCCCTGGCCGGGCACAGCTACGGCGAGTACGTCGCGCTGAGCGTGGCCGGACTGATGAGCCGCGAAGATATGCTGCGCCTGTCCGCCCTGCGAGGACGGGCCGTGTACGAGGCGGGCCGGGAACACCCGGGCGGGATGGCCGCGATCGCCGCATCTGAAGAGGAGACCGTCGCCGCGCTCCGGGCCCTTTCGATCTGCGCGACGATCGCCAACCTCAACGGTCCCCGGCAGATTGTGATCGCTGGATCGGTCGAGGCCATCGACGCGGTGGTGAAACGGTTTCCGGAGCGCGGCCTTGCCGTGCGACGCCTCGCGGTCACGGCCGCGTTCCACAGCCCCGCCGTCGAGGCCCCGTCGCGGGCCGTGGCGACGTTGCTGGAGACGATCGAGCTGCGGCCGCCATGCACCCCGGTGTACAGCAACGTCACAGGAGAGCCCTACCCCGCCGATCTGGACTCGATCCGTGAACTGCTTTCGATCCACCTCGCGCGGCCCGTGCGTTTCGCCGATCAGGTGCGGGCGATGCACCGCAACGGCCTGCGCGTGTTCATCGAGGCCGGACCAGGGCGCGTGCTGACCGGTCTTGTGCGGCGCATCCTGGAGGGACGGCCCCACAATGCGCTGTCACTCGAAGCCGCGGGCGGATCGGGATGGATGGGACTGGCCCAGCTCCTGGCGCAGGCCTTCGCCCTGGGTCTTCCGGTGGACCTGGCGCCGTGGTTCGCAGGTCGCGGCCTGGGACGAACTCCGGTTGCCGCCTACCTGGAGCAGGAACGTCAGCACCGGGAAGGCCGGCCGACCGATTGGATCCTCAGCCCGCGAGGATCGCGCCCGGCATCCGCCCCGCGCGCGAATCCAGCCGCTTCCACTATCGAGCCCGCAGCTGATGCCGTCAGGCAGACCCGGACGCGTCTCCCGATTCCGTCCGATGCAGACCCGGCCCCGCCCGATCCGCTTCTGGCCCAACTCCAGGACGGGATGAACAAGTGGCTCGATCTGCAGCGAGATCAGCAGCGCCTGACCGAGCGCTTCCTCGACCTTCACGAACGCATCGTCTCCGGGCTCATGGGCGGCGCCGCGCCGCCGGCTATGTGCGCGCCGCCGGCCGCCGACCCGGGAGCCGAGTGCGGCCTCCCGGTTGCGCCGGCACCTGTGCTGTCCGCGTGGCGTCGGGTGCCGGCCCTCCCCCCGCCCGATGCGGAAATTGCGCAGCCGCCGGCGGTGGCAGAACCAGCGGCACGGGCCGAGGCCCCTGCCCTGGGTGGTGGACTTCCGTTCGAGGCCCGGGATGGCATGAGCCTCGCAGCGTTCAAGACCAGCCTGCTCGCCGAGGTCAGCCGCCGCACGGGCTATCCGGAAGACATGCTCGACCTGAACGTCGCCCTCGAAGCGGGTCTGGGTATCGACTCGATCAAGACCATGGAGATCTTCGGGGCGCTCAAGAAGTACCACAAGGTGCTGGCTGCTGAGGACCAGGATGAAGAAGAGGCCATGGTCCAGCTCATTCGGATGAAGACGCTCCGCGACATCCTGGACCACTACGTACGGAGGCGGGCGGAGATCGACGCCGCCGCTTCGCAGCCGCGCCCCGGAGCACGCGGACCCGCGGAGCAGTCTCGTGCCGAGCGGTGTCCGCCGACCGCATGCGAAGCGGTCGAGCGGTTGGTCCTGCGCCCTGTGCGCGCTCCGTTTCTCGATACTCACCGATCGAGCGACGCGCCGTCGTTCCCGCGCAACCGGGTTTTGTTGATTCTGGGCGAGGCAAGGGCGCTGGGCTCCGCTCTCGAGACGGCTCTGACCACCAGGGGCTATCGCGTCGTGCAACTCGTGCCCGGTCCAGGGCTCCGGGCTGTGACGCCGGTGCGTTTCGAAGTCGACCTCACGGATCCTGAGCGGCTGCGCCAGTTCGCGGCGCAACTTCGGGAGTCCACGGGCGCGCGGGTCGGAGGTCTGGTCAACCTGTTGACCCTGAACGAACGCATGCGCGTCGCCGGACTCGATGGCCTCGAGGCTCCTTTGCGTCTGCTGCGATCGATGGCCCACGTGGCCCAGGTGTTCGAAGACGACATCCGATCGAGCCGGTCGGAGGGTGGCGGCTGGCTGATCAACGTCACGACGTTCGATGGCCGATTCGGTCTTGGCCGCGGCGGAGCCCTGCCGGTGGCTCAGGCCGGAAGCCTGGGCTTCTTCAAGAGCCTCGGGCGCGAATGGAGAGGGGTGCGCGTCAAGAACATCGACCTCGACCCCCAGGCCGATCCCAGGACCCTTCTGATCGGCTTGCTTCAGGAGATGGAAGCCGCCGACTCCTCGGTGGAAGTCGGGTTCGACGGCGAGGGCCGTTGGCGCCTTGCGCTGGTTGAGGAGACGCTGACGGCCCACGGCGGCGTCCCTGACGGCGGACCGCTTCTTGACGAGCACTCGGTCGTGCTGGCCACGGGCGGCGCGGACGGGATCACGGCGGAGGTGGTCAAGCGCCTGGCCCATGAGACCCGCACACGCCTTGTTCTGGTCGGCCGAACACCACTCTGCGATCCGGGCGACGAGCCGGAAGAACTTCGCGGGCTCAGCGACGAGGGGTCCCTGCGCGCGGCCCTGATCGCGCGCCTGCGCGCTGCAGGCCCGGTGCTGCCGGCCGCTGTCGAGCACGAGTTGCGGCGCGTGCAGAAGGCCCGTCGTGTCCGGGCCACGATCGAGTCCTGCCGGGCCGCGGGTTCGGCGGTCGAGTACCACGCGCTCGACGTCCGGAACGGCGAGGCGTTCGCCGCGCTCGTCGATAGTGTCTACGCTCGCTGCGGGCGCATCGACGGCGTGCTCCACGGCGCGGGTGTGCTCGAAGATGGCTGGCTGCGCGAAAAGTCAGCGGAGTCCATGGCGAGGGTGTTCGAGACCAAGGTCAACGGCGCCATCGTCCTGGCCCGCCGGTTGCGGCCGGTGGCCCTGCGGTTTCTCGTGTTCTTCTCCTCCCTGTCCGGCCGCTTCGGCAACGCCGGGCAGACCGACTACAGCGCGGCCAACGAGTACCTGAACAAGCTCGCGGTGCACCTCGACGGCGAGTGGCCGGCGCGAGTCGTGGCCGTGAATTGGGGTCCGTGGAACACGGGCATGATCTCGGACAGCCTGCGCGCGGCCTATGCCGCACGCGGCATTGGTCTGATCGACGTCGCATCCGGCGTGCGCGCGCTTCTCGACGAATTGCGGCATCCCGAGGCCCACGCGCCTGAAGTGGCCCTGACCTGCACGCCGCAGCGCATCGCCGAACTGGCCGAGTCGCCCGTATGAGCCCGGCAGAGTACGTGGCACGGGCCCGGCACCTTCAGCCGATCCGGCGACACGCAACATGGGTCGAGCCGTGAACGCCGACGACGACGTCGCCATCATCGGCATGGCGTGCGTGTTCCCCGAGGCCGCCGACCTGCGGGCCTACTGGCGCAACGTGGTCAACGGGGTCGACGCGATCCGACAACTGCCGCCCGATCGCTGGCCCGGAAGCCGCAACACCTCGCTTCCGTCCGGGCACTTCGCGCACATCGGGTGCCAGCGCGGCGGCTTCATCCCCACGCCGTTCCTGTTTGACCCGCTGCGCTTCAAGGTCCCGCCGGCCGTAGCCGCCCACGGCGACGTGGACCAGTTCATCCTGCTGCACGTGCTGGGCGACGCGCTCGCCGACGCGGGCATCGGCCCGGCACATCCGGCCCGCCGGCGGGCGGATGTGATCGTCGGTCGGGGAGGCTACACCAGCAACAAGATGATGGAGGTCTTCCTCCGCGCCGACCTGATCGATCGGCTGTGCGGAGTGCTGGAGCAGCGCTTCCCGCAGTTCGGCCAGGCGGACGTCGAGGCGCTGGCCGCCGATCTGCAGGCCGGGCTCGGCGAGCCCGATGCGGACAGCATGGCCAGTTCGATCCCGAATCTGGTGGCCAGCCGGGCGTCCAATCGGCTCGATCTGTGCGGGGCGGCCTATTGCGTTGACGCGGCGTGCGCCTCGTCGCTCATCGCCGTCGAGCAGGCCGTGCGCCGCCTGCGCGAAGGACTGTGCGACCTGGCTTTGGCCTGCGGGATCAATTTCACGCACATCCCGTCGTTCTGGTACCTGTTCACGCGGATCCTCGCCGTTTCACCAAGCGGCAGCATCCGGCCGTTCGACCGGCGCGCCGACGGTCTGTTGATCGGTGAGGGCGCGGGCGTCGTGGTGCTCAAGCGTCTCCGGGAGGCAGAGCGTGACGGCGACCTTGTGCGGGCCGTGATCAAAGGCGCGGGCAGCGCCAGCGACGGCGGGGCGGTCGGCATTCTGGCGCCCTCCTCCGAGGGCCAGGTGCGGGCCCTTGAAGCCGCGTACCGCGACGCCGGTGTCGACCCGGCGAGCGTGGGGCTTCTCGAGGCTCACGGCACGGCCACCGCGCAAGGCGACGCCGCCGAGATCCGCTCCATCAAGACGTTCTTCGGCCCGCGTCAGACGCGATGGGCCACGCGCGCCATGGGCTCGGTCAAGTCGATGATCGGCCACGCCATGCCCGCCGCGGGCATGGCGTCACTGATCAAAGCCGCGATGGCCCTCAACGCCAAGGTGCTGCCGCCCAGTCTGCACTGCGAACTGCCCCACCCCGACCTCGCGGATGCGCCGTTCTACGTCAACCAGCGCGCGCGCCCCTGGATCCACGCGCCGCACTGCGGGCCGCGCCGCGCGGGCGTCAACGCCTTCGGCTTCGGCGGGATCAATGCGCACGTCGTGCTGGAGGAGGTCGCACCCCTGCTGCGCGCGTCTCGTGCGGTAGCCGCCTCCGGGCCGCCCCGTGAGCCGCTGCCGCCGACTGTCGAGCGGCCTCCGTATCCCGACCTGCACCGGCCGTCCGAGTTGCTGGTTTTCTCTGCTCCGACGACGCGCGAACTGGCTACTCGCCTGCGTCGCGCCGCGCACTTCGCGGGCGAGGATCGCGAGGGCTTCGATCTCGAGGACCTCGCCTGGACGCTCGCCGGGGAGTTCCAGGGCGCGGCCCCGTGCAGGCTGGCCTTCGTCGCGGACGCACTCGACGGGCCGGATCCCGACCTCGTTCCTCAGGCGGGCCGGCGCTCCGCCCTTGCCGCACGTCTGGAAGCGCTGGCCGACTCCGTGGAGCGCGATGGCGGGCCGCCTCGGGAAGAGGGGTTGTTCTTCGCGACGGGCCCGGCCCGACCGAGGGGACGCGTGGCCGGGCTGTTTCCCGGGCTCGCCTTCCCCGGACTCGTCGGACGCTACACCGAGCACCTGTTGACCTTCTGTCTGCACTTCCCGCGCTTCCGCGAGGTGTTCGACCTCGTCGAGGCTCGCGACTCGCACGCCGATGACCCCCTCCCCACGAGCTTCCTTCTCTCCCCGCCGAACCATCTGCCCGAAGCCGAGCGCAGCCGCCTGAAGCAGCGCTTCGCCGTGATGGCGGCACCGACCGACGCCCCGGTCCGGAACGGCGCTCCGGCGCCCGACGAGCGTCTGTTGCTGGTCATGGGGATGCTGGTCAGCAACTGGTCAAGTTGGACGCTGCTCGAACCGTTCGGAATCCCGTTCGAGATGGTCTGCGGTCAGAGCCTGGGCGAGTACTCCGCCTTGTGCGCTTCGGGCGCCCTCGAGTTCAGCGACATGGTCCCTCGCCTCTGGCGCTTTCTGGGTGAGGACCCGCGGATCGCCGGCCTGGGATCGCTGGCCTTCGCGGGCGCCACGGAGGGGCAGCTGGCGCCGGTCCTCGCCGGCCTGCCGAACGTCAGCGTGGCGGTGCATCTCTCGCCTGAGACGCTGATCGTCGGCGGCCCCGACGATGAACTCGACGACATGATAGGCCTCCTGCGCCGGCGCGGGTTGATCGCGCAGCGCCTTCCCCTGCCTCCGATGCATACGCCCCGCATGGAGGCCAGGCAGCGCGATCTCGTCGCCCTCGGCGGCGCGCCCCTGGCGCTCGGTCCGCCGCGTCTCTCGATCTACTCCAGCATCACGGCTGAGCCGATGCCCGGCGACGTGGACGAGGTGCGCCGACTGGTTGCCTCTAGCGCCTCGCGTCCCGTGCGATTCTGGCAAACCCTGCGACGGATGTACGACGATGGGGCGCGGTGTTTCGTCCAGATCGGCACGGGCACGCTGGCCGCCAACGTGCGCACGATTCTGCCCGAGCCGGATGTTTCGACCGTCGCGCTGGATGTCGAACACCGCGACCCCGTGACGCAGCTCCAGCACCTGTGCGGAATACTGATCGAGAGCGGCGTGCCGGTCGAGCTGCGAGCGCTGTTCGCGGCCCGCTGCCCGCAGACCCTGCCACTCGACGTCCCGCGGCCGCAGAAGCAGGCTCCGCGCGGCGCGGTGCCTTTGCTCCTGTACTGGCCGCCGTTGCGGGCCGCCTCGGGCGCGCGCGCCCAGGCGGCCGCAGGCGCCGCCGGTCTGGCGCAGCGGGTTCCGCCCATGCCGTTCGTGGGGCGGATCATCGAGCACGAGCCTGGCCGACGTCTGGTCCAGGTCCGGCGCTTCGCCCTCGACGAAGACCTGTACCTGGCCGACCACGCATTTCTCGGCTGCGCGGACCTGAAGCCGCTCCGGGATCGTTATCCGGTGGTCCCGCTGACGGTGACCCTGGAGCTTCTGGCTGAGACGGCCGCGTGCCTCGCGCCGGGCATGAACCTGCTGTCGATCGAGGACGTGCAGGCCAAGCGCTGGATTGCGCTCGATGGCGTCGACACGTTGGACGTGCGGGTCGAGGCCACGACCGGGCCCCCGGGTCCGGACGGGACGGTGGCCGTGCGTCTCGAGGCGTTCGACCCCGTGGCCTGCGTGGCGACCGCGACGGCACGTTTCGGCCCGCGCTACGGGCTCACGCTGGACCTGCGTTTCTCGGAGTTGACCGGGGCCCACGCCTTTCCGATTCCCGTCGAGCGCCTGTACGCGGACGGCCACTTCTTCCACGGCCCTCGGTTCCGCTGCCTGGCGGCGATCCATACGCGCGGCGACCAGGGTTTGCTGGGCGAGTTGGTCGTACCGAGCCACGACTCCTTCCTGCGCGCGACCGCGGCGCCGCAGATGTTGACCGATCCGACCGTGCTCGACGGCGTGGGTCAGTTGCTCGGGGCGATGTTCTTCGACCGCAACGTGGACATCCTTCCCGTTGGCGTGGACAGGATCGAGTTCTACCGTCCGCCCCCGCCGGCCGGAACGCGTGTCGCGGCACGCCTCGAGATCGTCGACTTCGACTTCGACGAACGCCGTGTGGCGGCGATCGCGGAGGTCCTGGATGGATCCGGACGGGTGTGGTTCCGTGTCGCAGGCTGGCGGGACCTCCTGTTCCGCTACACCCGGCGGCTGCAACTCGTGCGCCGAATGCCCGAGCGACACACGCTTGCCGAAGAGCGATCGCTGTCCGGGCTGCCCGCAGATACGGTAACGGTCGTGCTGCCGCGGGAGGTGCTTCGCGACGCGCGGCCCGATCGCCTGGCGCGGCTGTACCTGACAGTCCCGGAGATGGCGACCTTCCGCGAGCTTCACGTCAACGAGCCGCGCCAGCGCGAGTGGCTGATGGGCCGCATCGCGGTCAAGGACGCCGTCCGGCTGTGGATCAGCAGGCGCACGGCACGGCCGATGCTGCACCCGCTCCACCTGCTTGTGAGCAACGACGCCGATGGACGGCCCTTGGTCACGCTCGCCGCCGACCTGGGGCCGTCTCCGGAGGTCAGCCTGTCGCACACGGCCCGTGCTGCGTCCGCGGTGGCCGCCGACAAGCCCATCGGCATCGACATCGAGCCCGAGGACGGGAGCCGCGATCTCGTGCTCGGGGACTTCGCGACGATGGAGGAGATCCGCAAGATGCGCGAGGTGGCCGATCTCCCTGACGCGGCCTGGATCACGCGGTTGTGGTGCGCCAAAGAGGCGGCGGCCAAGGCCCTGGGTACCGGGCTGCGGGGGCGACCGGCGTCATTCGAGGCCGTATTGGTCGACAAGGGCGGGCATTTCGTCGTCCGATGCGGCGAGCCGCCCCGACACCTGCAGGTCACGACGGATCACTTCGACGGTGTGGTGCTCGCCGTCGCGTCGGCAGCGGGCGGCCGCCCGGGGATGTAGCGGGGCACCCGCCGGCAGTACTCGTCGTACTCGGCGCCGAAACGGTCGCGCAGTTCGCGTTCCTCGAGCAGCACCACCAGGTGAATGGCGGGAAACGAAAGTACGTACAGAACCCACGTGCCTGCGTAGTTTGCAAATGCCACGTAGGCGAAGGCAAACGCGAGAAGTTCCAGGTAGCGAGGGTTCCGGGCCTTCGCGTAGATGCCCTCTGTCAGCAGGCGTCCCTTGTCCTTCGTGGAGATCTCCGGCACGCCCATGAGGATGCGGGAGCTCAGCAACCTGCGGCGCCGGCGGGCGATGATGATTCCGACGATCGCCGCCGGAACGGCGAGCACGAGAAGCGCCGGTTGCGTGCCCAGGTCGGCTCCAAGCAGCACCTCTCGAAATTCCCACAGCAGGAGGCACGCCGACGCCAACAGCGCGTACACGATTGAGAACGTCGCGACGGTCCCCAGCCGACGCCAGAATCCCGCAAACGGGTGGATGAGGTACCACGACGCGATCGACGGCGCCAGCGTCACGACCATCACCACGGCGATGAAATAGCGCGCGTTGTCCATCACTTCTCCCGATTTCGCACATTGTCGCGCCGTTACGGGTGCGTGGCAACTGCGGCGAAATCTGGCAAGATGGACAGACCGTGCGTAACTCGTTGTTCTTCCGTCTCTCGTGTCTTTTCGCGGTTGTCTTCGCGGCCATGGCGATCCCGGGTTATGCAGGCCCCGCGAAGACTCGCCCGACCGCGCAGGACGCCGCCCCGGTGCCCTTCGAGGCGTGGCTCGCGGCCCTGCGCGCGGAGGCGTTGTCGAAAGGCATCAGCCAACGCACGGTGGACGAGGCGCTCGG
>Ga0315287_10002925_pt1 | contig 16351 bp, 21 predicted proteins | sample YL17G11_0_MG_FD_205037 | JGI IMG/M metagenome (GOLD analysis project Ga0315287, IMG submission 205037) | Sediment microbial communities from Yellowstone Lake, YNP, Wyoming, USA - YL17G11_0 | ecosystem: Environmental > Aquatic > Freshwater > Lake > Sediment | place: USA: Wyoming | collected... | reverse complement strand
TAATAAGCCGCAAATACCATTAATTCCAGTTGCACTGGATTTTCCAGAATCAACTCATATTGTACCACCATATTTATTAGGTATATTATTACCTCACTTATTTGGTGAAGACGTAAATGGTCGATTATTACTTGGTAAGTTATCAGCAAAATTAAAACAAAGGATTGAAGAGAATTTAAAAGTATTTGGAATAACATTAAGATTATTTAACAATGGATATACATTACATGCAGAAGATAATATAGTTGCTGAATATCTTGATAATATTCGGGTATTACAACTTGATTATGATAATATAACCATTCCAAATCAATATATATTCTGCTCTGCTAATTCAAGAACTGAATTCTTAAAAGGATTGTGTGATACAAACGCTAAGATAACAAATACTGGTGTCATAAGTATTAATGGTATTAAAGAATCATTATTTACTCAAGTACAAGAGATGATTTGGTTACATGGAGGTGCATGTAAAGTCAGTACAACTAATATTGTACTGCACCATCACGATCCTTGTTTGTTTTTTCGTGACACTAAACACGTTACTAATTATCTTAATAACAGTGATAAAGCACATGCAAACATTACATTAAAGAGTAGGCGAGTCGAATCTGTAGAATTAGTATCACATGAATTAACGCAATGTATATTAGTTGAAGATTCAGATCACTTATATGTTACAGATAATTGTTTAATAACACACAACACTATATTAAATGCGACTATAATTGATATATACGGCAAACAAGGATGTAAAACTATTACAATTGTACCATCGAGTTCATTAGTATCACAAACAATTAAGCAGTTTAGGGTATTACAACTTGATGTTGGGCAATATGATGGAATAGTTAAAGATATAGAACATCAGCATATTGTATCTACTTGGCAATCTTTACAAAACAACCCCAATCTGATAAGATTATTTCAAGTGGTTATAGCGGACGAATGCCACGGAAGTAAAGCTAAAGCGCTCAACAAACTATTAACAGAATTTGGAAAAGACATACCGCACCGATACGGATTAACTGGTACATTGCCTGATCATCCATCAGAATTATTATTAGTGCAAATCGCATTAGGTGATATTATATTTACATCCCACACTAGAGAGTTAATTGCTGCTGGGTGGCTTGCCACTCCAAACATTAGTATATTGCAACTTGATGATATATCGTATTTAAAAGATAGTGGTATTAAGGATGTGGAGTTATTATTATATGAAGAGGAACAACATTTTTTAAGACACAGTGACTGTCGTACTAAATGGATTGCTAATTATATTATTGAGAAGCAGGATATAGTTGGTGTTAGTAACACCTTAGTATTAATTAACAATATTTCATACGGTAAAAAATTAGTTAAACTAATACCAGGAGCAGTATTTTTACATGGTAGTGATAAAAATAAAGTTAGGCAAGATGTATATGATTTATTTGAAGTGCAAGATGATCTTGTAGTAATATGTACAAAACAAATTGCAGGGGTAGGATTATCAATCGACCGTATTTTTAATTTGATATATATAGATGGGGGAAAGTCATTTATAAATACAATTCAAACAATAGGCCGTGGATTAAGAAAAGGTAGAGACAAATCATCTGTTGAGATTACAGATATATGTAGTAATATGTTAATTGCTGATAAGCATTTAAAACAAAGGATTAAATATTATAAGGATGCCAATTATCCATATAAGAAATTTAAAATTGAATATGACAACGGAGATGTAAATTTGTGTTAATACAAGATGAAAACAACAAGACGATTATGATTGATTCATTATATGCACCAATAGTTTCTGACTATATGTGGGTTCTTGATTTAAATATGATGGATTATACATTAACACCAATTAAGATGTTAGAGGAATTAGTTTGTCCAACTATGACAATTGAGGTACAGGGTTATCAATGTAGTATTCCTGCTAATTGGTATATATTAGTATACGACACATACACTACTCAATTAGATTCTATTGTTATTTCTGATTTAGCCAATAAGCCATATAGTGCATTAGTATATGGAACAAAAATGTCAAGACCAGAACCTGCAATCATATCTGTAATAGACTATGAATTAAAAGCAGTTAATATATACCCATCATTTAATAGACATTTAATGTTATGTCATTCAATAGATGCAGAAAAGTGGATATCAATTTCATTTTCAGACACATATAATAGATTTTTAAAAAATAAAGATCTCAGTGACATTATACATTAAGGAGATAACATGTCAGTTGTTAAAAAAACAAAAAAAGTAGTAGAACAAATACATTCATTAACCGTGAGTGAATTTAAATCATGGATATCAGGTGTAGAAGATATGCAAGATGGTAATTGGTATCCATCTCCTGAGCAATGGAATAAAATTCGTTCAAAAATATCGATGTTAGTTGAAACAGAACAAATGAATGGAGTTCCTATTAATCAATATCCACAGAATAGACCTAATATGGTAAATTATCCAACTACTCCTGTACCTCAATATGTTTCAACAACTACATTAGTTCCAGGTACTCTTGCTCCACCGGTTCCATTATATAGTGAAATAGATTTAAAGACACAGAACGATGCTGCTGAGTATACCCCTGCGTTCATGTAATGAGTCAACAATACACAGAGTTAAACAATAGAAAACTATGGTTTGATGGATCAGTTTCAGTTGATCCATCAAACCTAATGTCATTATTACTTAAAGGTAAATTTAAAAATAATTTATACACAACAGAAATTAGTGAAGAAATTAATGCATATAATAGGTTAGTTGGATCTGATGAAAAAATAACAATTAAAACAGATAACAATAAACTTGATATAAGTTGGAATATTCCTGATGAATATAAACAAATAAATATAAAGCACCACTTAATTAATAAATTACGCGATGAAATGCACAGATTTGAAATGAGTGATAATGAACTCAAGCATCGCATTATACGAATTGATCAGGAAATGCAAACATATATTAAATTAAACCTATATGAATTATTACAAACATTAGTTTACATGATAGATGTTTTTAATAAAGAAAGTGTTGTATGGGGAGTGGGTAGAGGTAGTTCAGTATCAAGTTATGTATTATATCTAATAGGTGTACATGATATTGATAGTGTACTATATGATTTGAACTTTAATGATTTTTTAACAGGAGAATAAGATGGCTAAAGTATTAAGTTCGTTAGGAGAGGTTGTAGATTTTGGGAAACTAAAGATACAATATGATATAGAAGAAGCAAAGAAAAATCCAGCTACTGCTAGTGTGCCTGGGAGAGTGAGTACATTAGATCCAAATAAGTTGGGAATGGGTTTAACACCACCTATTGTTAAAGAAGGGTTAGTAACATTAACTTCAGATGAAACAGTAGTACCTTCACGTAAGATTCTAAGGTAAATTTATGGCAATTAAAGCTCTACATGACTCGATTTTGTTTGTATTTGATGACGAAGTTTCTGGTAATGAATTCAATAATAAAACCGAATCAGGTATTATATATAAAAGCTACGCTATGGATGCATCAACATCAAGATGGGCTACAGTTTTAGCAGTTGGTGATGCCGTTAAAGAAATTGTAGTTGGTGATAAAATATTGATTGAGAATCTTAAATGGACAGAAGGTTGTAAAATGCCAGACGGAAATAAGATTTGGAGAACTAATGAACCAAGTGTAATGTGCGTGCGAGAAAAGTAGTACACAATAAACCAGATAAATATAGATATATTTATCTGGAGTTTATTATGTTTTTTATTTTTATACAAACAATTACTACACTATGCATTGCATTAACAGCAGCAGGATTTTCGATCTATGGATTATCTCAAACATTTGCCGGGGTTTTCGTTCCTGTTATTTTTATGGGCTCTGCATTAGAAGCTGGTAAGTTGGTTACAGCGTCGTTTTTGTACAGATATTGGAATAATATTAATTGGTTTATGCGAACGTACTTATCATTTGCTGTTATTATATTGATTGTAATAACTTCAGTAGGTATTTTTTCATTTTTATCAAAAGGATACCAAGAAGATACATTAAATCTCAATAGTAATAAAATTAAAATAGAACAACTTGAAGCAGAAAAACAATTATTAGTTGATAGGAAAAATGAAATTAACAAATATAGAGCTGCTGCTGCTAATTCTATTGTAACTGCAGACAATAAAACAAAAAAGTGGATGTTTAAAAGTAAAGAAACCACAGCATCCCAAGCACGAACCGACATGTCTGTTGTTGATACACGTATGGATGAAATTAACAAAGAATTATCAACATTACACCAAGCACAAATTTTAACTCAGTTGCATGTTGGGCCTATAATATATATTGCAAAAGCATTAAATCGAGATGTTGATTCAGCTGTTACATACTTGATTATATTATTGATTCTAGTATTTGACCCATTAGCGGTTGCATTAACTATTTCCATTAATGTTGCATTAAAGCAATATAATGATGAGAGATCACAAAAAGAGTTGATTTTACCAGAAATGCAGCATATAATAGAACCAATACAGTCTCAACCTGATGAAAAGGTAGTAAGTGAACATGAAATTGAAGAATTATTAGATGATATTGAACGCCATGAACCATTAACAGAAGAACAAATTCAACACAAGCATTGGTTGGAAGATGTGTTTAAACGTAAACAACTAATTGACGATATTAGGTACAATAATTAAAATATGACATTTATTAAAAATACTCCATGGGATATAAAATACCAACCAACTAAGTTAAGTGAATTTATATTTGAAACAGAATATCAATCTAACTACTTTAAACACGTTATAGAAAGTAAAAATATTCCGCATTTATTATTGTACGGACCAAGAGGAACTGGAAAAACAACATTAGCTCATATTTTAATAAAAGGATGTGAAGTTGATCCACTTGATGTAAAAGTTATTAATGCATCTGATGAAAATAGAGTCGAAGTTATTCGAGATGTTATTAAGGACTTTATTACAACATCAGCTATGGGAGATTATAAAGTTGTTCTTTTAGACGAGGCAGATTATATTTCACTTGCAGGACAGGCGGTCTTGCGTGCCATGATGTTGGAATACGCCCACGTAGCGAGCTTTATTTTAACTGCTAACTACATCCACAAACTTATTCCTGAATTGCGATCAAGATGTGAAGAATTTCATATGATTGCTGGTGATAAAAATACCATTACTGAAATGGTTGTTGAGATTTTACTTAAAGAAAAAGTAAAACTTGATAGTAACGCACTGAATATAGTTGATAGTTATGTTAACACAGGGTATCCTGATATCCGTAAGATTGTTAAGCTGACACAGCAACACACAATAAATGGCAAGCTGGTATCAAATGTTATAGAAAACACTGCAGCGTTTAAATCTGATATCTTAAATGGTATAGTTAATGATAATTGGATGAGTGTTAAAGATATAGCAACATCCAATGTATCAAATGCAAATGAATATGAAGAAATATACAGATTATTATACGATAATTTGCATTTATCTAAAAAATTCACCAACCCAGATAATTACGACGCTGGGATAATAACGATTGCAGAGTTTTTATACAGGCATTATAGTTATAGTGATTCTGAAATAAACTTTGCAGCTTGTATAATATCATTAAAACAAATAGGTAACTAACAATGGCCCGTACAAAGAAAAAACTAATTGAAGATATGACTACAATTGAGAAAGAAAAACATGATATGAGTACTGTATCTGGATTTGCTTCATTGAGTGATAAAATATCATGGATGAGAAAACATGATAATATGCAAAAACTAATTGCAAAGATTCATCCAATTGAATCACAGATTACAGAATTGAGAGCAGCTTGTTTGCCAGTATACGATGAAATTGCTGAATTAAGACAAGTAATGGTAGAAGAATGTATTCACCCAATTGATATGCTAGTATCAACAGATGAATACATTGAATGTAAGTTTTGTAATAAGCGATTTAGTCTTATATAATTAATAGCCAAAGAATTTAGTATTTGCAGTAGTTAACTTCCATGATTCATCTCTTATTCCTTTATTTGATGCATCTTGTAGGTTAGTAACTGCAAAACTAATATTATCTTCATACTGATCCCAAGCACCTCTCATATTTGGAGTAGGTCTTTCAACGTTTTCTTCTTTGTATGCTCTATGTACCAATTCAAGAGCACTATACCAAACTGCTTCTGAATCTTGTGCACCTGCTTTAATATACTTTCTAATTGCCATATTTTTTTCATATGGTATTTCATCTGATATATCTTCAAATAATTGTGCTAATCTCATAATTTATCTCTTTTCATTTTTTCAATAGTAGAAGTTAGAATTCTATTAGTATTTTTCTCAACTCTCAACTTTTGTTCTAAGTCTTGTATTAATTTTTTATACAATAAAATCTGTACTTGTAAGTTTTTTGTTTTAATATCTGGTTTAGTGTCTCTATTAATCATATACATATATTTATAAAAGTAGTAGCAGTAGTGTGTATTATTTATAAATACTATTATATAGAAATTAATCATATTACCTGGAGTAAGTTAAATGATAATAGATGGAATAAATTTAATCGAAGGATCAAGCATCACTAATCTAACAGTTGCATCTGGTACAGCGTACCCAAGTGGTGCAAACGCAGGTGAATTATTTTTTAGAACAGATGCACCAAATATAGGGCTATATGCTTATGATGGAACGTCTTGGGCATCTGTAGGTGGTGGTAGTTCTTATACAGCAGGCACAGGAATAACTCTTAGTGGTAGTGCTTTTAGTTTAACATCAGGTATTGTAACTGCGTCAACGTATAAATCTATTACTGTTGATACGTACGGTAGAGTTACTGCTGGTACAAACCCTACAACATTAACTGGATATGGAATAACTGATGCAGCGCCAATAGCAAGTCCAACATTTACAGGTACACCTACTGCACCTACTGCTACTGCAGCTACTAATACCACTCAAATTGCAACAACCGCGTTTGTTACAGCCGCTGTTACAGCCGGGGGCGGAGGTGGGGGTAGTATAACAGTAGCAGATGATGTTGCAACTGCAGCAACATATTATCCTACATTTTCAACAGTAACATCAGGTACATTAAGTACTATTAAAACTTCTAGTACTCAATTGACATACACACCAAACACTGGTACGTTATTTGCTACCAATTATTCATCTTCTTCTGATATTAATTTAAAAGAAAATATTGTTGATATAGTAAATGGATTATCGGTTATTAATAACTTATCACCTAAAACATTTACCTGGAAAGACAACGGTAGTGTCGGATATGGTGTTATTGCTCAAGAACTTGAAGTGTTGTTACCTGCTCTAGTGAGTACGAGTGCAGATACAGGATTAAAATCAGTAAATTATGATGGACTGATTGGATTCTTAATATCAGCTGTACAAGAGCTATCTACTAAAGTACAGAGGTTGCAAGAATGAGTTATATAGTACCAGGTGAAGGCCAATTAAATACTCTCTACGTTGATGATTATTGGATAATAGATAAATTTTTTGGTGATCGGTTGTGGACATGGGGAAACAACGCAAGCTACGGGGGGTTAGGTGATAATACAGTAATTAATAAATCATCACCAGCTCAAACAATAGCAGGTGGAATTAATTGGAAATCGGTCGTTTGTGGAGATAATCACACAGCTGCTATAAAAACTGATGGTACCTTATGGATTTGGGGCTCTAACACTCAAGGGCAACTAGGGGATAATTCGTTAGTTAACAAGTCATCACCAGTACAAACAATAACTGGTGGTAACACTGATTGGCAGCAAGTTGCTTGTGCGTATGAACATACAGCTGCGATAAAAACCGATGGTACTCTTTGGTCTTGGGGATCGAATGTGGTAGGAAACCTAGGTGATAATACTGTCACTAAAAAATCATCTCCAGTTCAAACAATTGCAGGTGGTACTAATTGGAAATTAGTCGATGGTGGTCGGTTCAATACTTTTGCTATTAAAACCGATGGTACCCTTTGGTCTTGGGGACAGGACCAGTATGGTCAACTAGGTGATAATACTCGTGTTAATAAATCATCTCCTGTACAAACAATTGCAGGTGGTACTAATTGGAAATCAGTTAATAGTGGAGGCTGGCACACAGCTGCTATAAAAACTGATGGTACACTTTGGACCTGGGGGTACAATGAGAGGGGTACTCTGGGGGATAACACTGTTGATAATAAATCATCTCCAGTACAAACAATTGCAGGTGGTACTAATTGGAAATCAGTGAGTTGTGGACTTCTGCACACAGCCGCTATAAAAACTGATGGTACGTTATGGTCTTGGGGACACAATATATACGGACAACTCGGTGATAATTCAATAGTTTTCAAATCATCACCAGTTCAAACAATAACCGGTGGTACTAATTGGAAACAAGTTGCTTGTGGAAGTTACCATACATCTGCAATAAAAACCGATGGTACTCTTTGGTCTTGGGGGTATAATGTGGCAGGAGGCCTGGGTGATAATACAACGACTAATAAATCATCACCAGTACAAACAATTGCAGGTGGTACTAATTGGAAATTAGTAGCTGGTGGTACAATACACACAGCTGCAATATCTATAAATAATATAAACACAACTGGAGTAGAATAACATGTATGTACTTGTAAAAAATAATTTTGTATTTGCTGGGCCTAACATTTGGCACCCTAAGCTATTTACCACTTATATTGAAGATGATTTTGAATTAACGATGACATTACCAACTATAGCTCCAACAAGTGGTACTAACTTAGGTAATGATATATTCTGTTATGATTTAATTAACATTAATATCCCAGTATATAACGAAAAAATTCAAAAGCTTGATGGTCCATTTTACACTTTTGAAAATAATATTGCCACTCAAACATTTAATGTTGTTGATAAAGGTATTGATCATGTTAAATCTGATTTATTATCACAAATAGCTACAACAAGATGGGAGAAAGAAATTGCTGGGGTTGATTTTACTGTTCAAGGGCAAGTTGTTAAGCTAAGTACTGCTCGTAATAGTAGAGACTTATATCAACAATCACTTCAATTATTACAATCAACTGATACGATTATGTGGAAGTTTGATACTATTTGGATATTATTGACATATACAGAACTTGAAAGTATAGTAGTATTTATTAAAAATTATGTACAATCTTGTTTTGCTTGGGAAAAGCAAGTTGCTGATCAAATTACAGCATGTAGTACTCTTGTTTCGTTAAATGAAGTAGTGTTAACATATCCTATAAATTAATATGATATTATATCAAGTATCTCATCAAAAGGATGTATCACAGATATCTACAGTTATACCAACACTTTCATTTACTAAAAATACACTAGGCGATGAAATAAATGATTTTTGTGTAACAAATCCAATGTTATCTGACCTAGCTGAATACTTACCACAGTATAAATCTAAAGAAAATTCAGGGTTATTTAGAAAACCTTATGATTTAATACACTTTGAATCATTTGATAGTATAGACGAATGGGTTGTGATATATTGCATTGAATCATTTATTTTTAATACATATACACAAAAAGATATTAATTATGTGTTTGATATAGCAGATATAACAGATATAGAAGATGTATTTAACAACGAATGGATTACAGAAGCAGAAATAATAGTAAAACCAGGTCAAATATTAATGTTTAGACCTTGGTTATTTCATTCAATATCTGGTGGTATTGGTCATTATTTTTTTATGGAGACTATAAATGACAACAAAATATAATATAAATGGTGTAGATTTAGATTCACTATATATTCGCAAAGACTTGTTTCAAGAAGATTCAATGTGGACTTGGGGGTATAATGTGTCCGGATCTCTAGGTGATAACACTATTACTCATAGATCATCTCCAATACAAACAATAGCAGGTGGAACTAATTGGAAATCAGTTGCTGGAGGGAATTACTCAACTATCGCAATTAAAACAGATGGTACTCTTTGGAATTGGGGATATAATGTATTTGGACAACTCGGTATCAATACCACTAGTGATAAATCATCTCCAGTTCAAACTGTTGCTGGTGGGACTAATTGGAGATCAGCTGCTTGTGGGAATTACTTCACTGCTGCGATAAAAACTGATGGAACTCTTTGGATATGGGGATATAATTTTTGGGGACAACTAGGTAATAATACGTTTAATAACATATCATCTCCAATACAAACTGTTGCTGGTGGGACTAATTGGAGATCAGCTGCTTGTGGGAATTACTTCACTGCTGCGATAAAAACTGATGGAACTCTTTGGACCTGGGGACAAAATACAGATGGTCAACTAGGTAATAATACGGTTGTTACTACAATATCTCCAATACAAACAATAGCAGGTGGTACTAATTGGAAACAAGTTGCTTGTGGAGCATTTTTTACTACTGCGATAAAGACTGACGGAACTCTTTGGACGTGGGGACAGGATACTTATGGTCAACTAGGTGATAATGCACTTATTAAAAAATCATCACCAGTACAGACAATTGCAGGTGGAACTAATTGGAAATCTGTTGCTTGTGGATATCATCACACTGCTGCTATAAAAACAGATGGTACTCTTTGGGCTTGGGGGAAAAATACAGATGGTCAACTAGGTGATAATACTCGTGTTCATAAATCATCTCCAGTACAAACAATTGCAGGTGGTACTAATTGGAAATCAGTTTCTGCTGGATACGAATCTACTGCAGCAATTAAAACTGACGGAACTCTTTGGACTTGGGGAGGAAATAGTAGAGGTCAATTAGGTGACAGTACTACAGCTCATAAATCATCACCTGTTCAAACAATAGCAGGTGGTACTAATTGGAAATCAGCTGGGAGTGGTGTGTATCACACTATCGCACTTAAAGATGATATTAATTAATCAAGCAACACCACTTCACTATTATAATATAGAGGTACTTGTGTATTATAATAATCTATATAATGTAAATATTTTCCCTCTATCACTAGAGGGAAAGTACTAGTTTTCTATCTGAATTGAATTATAATAAAATATTATCTTCAGCAATTGCTACTGTATACCATCCACCACTAGTAACTTGTTTCCAATTAGTTCCACCTGCTATTGTTTGAACAGGTGATGATTTATCAGTAATTGTATTGTCACCCAGTTTGCCGTGATCATTAAGTCCCCATCCCCATAATGTGCCATCAGTTTTTATTGCAGCTACATGATTTCGGTGACCACACGAAACTGATTTCCAATTAGTTCCACCTGCTATTGTTTGAGCTGGGCTAGCGTGTGCTACAAAGTCTGCAGATCCTCGTCCAAGCTCACCGTGAGCATTATATCCACACAACCACAATGTACCATCAGTTTTTACCGCTGCCATGTGACCATATCCTCCCATAGATACTTGTTTCCAATTAGTACCACCTGCAATTGTTTGTACTGGAGATGATTTATGAGCTGTTGTACTATCACCTAATTGCCCGTTGTTATTGTATCCACATACCCACAAAGTTCCATCAGTTTTAATTGCTGCAGTAGAGTTGTATCCAGCAGAAACTGATTTCCAATTAGTTCCACCGGCAATTGTCTGGACTGGACTTGATTTATTCACTCTTGTTCCGTCTCCCAATTGACCTCTACTATTTCCTCCCCAAGTCCAAAGAGTTCCGTCAGTTTTAATTGCAGCTGTGTGACCTGAGTCGGTACCAAGTCCACAAGATACTTGTTTCCAATTAGTACCACCTGTAATTGTTTGTACTGGTGATGATCTAGACCCGCCTGGAAATCCCGAAGCGTTATTACCAAGTTGACCATAAGTACCATACCCACACAACCAAAGAGTACCATCAGTTTTTATAGCAGCTGTGATAGCATACCCACACGATACCTGTTTCCAATTGGTTCCGCCTGCTATCGTTTGAACTGGAGATGATTTATCAACAGTATTTTGGGTACCGAGTTGTCCAATGGCATTATGTCCCCAGCACCATAATGTACCATCAGTTTTTATAGCAGCTGTATGTTTGGTTCCAGTGGCAACTTGTTTCCAATTAGTTCCACCGGCTACAGTTTGAACGGGTGAAGACTTTTGGTTTGTAATACCACCAGTATTATCTCCTAATTGACCATAATCATTCCACCCCCACCCCCATAAAGCAGGTGATTTGACTTGATCTGAAAGTGAAGGATATATATCTAAAAGATATTGTTTAGGAACTAGTCCAATAGTTAAATCTTGTTCGTTTATTTTAAATGCCATTTTAATATTCCTTTTAATCTAAATTTTCTATTAGAACGATTGTTGATGTTGTGCTGTACACACGATACTTGTTTCCAATTATTTCCATCCGTAATCGTTTGAACCAGTGATGATTTATTGATAATAGTATTTATCATTTAATTGGACTACTAGGGTCTCTGTCCCTGTGTACTCAAAGATCACATCGGTTTTAATATACAATGTATAAGCAACCCTACTCACTATTATAATGTAGAGTCGCTTGTACGTTATATTTAATAAGTATTAGTTAGATATTCAGTAAGTTTTAACAGTGGCTCACTCCAACTTCTTGGGTGTTTTTGATAAAACACATGAACATTATCACCATACCAAGGAGTTGAATCAGTAGGATTACACCATACATAATAACAAGATATCGGTACAATAACACATACTTCTTTTCCCATAGCTGCTGCAATATGTGCAACGGAAGTACAACTTGTAATAACTAAATCCAAATTATTAATACAGGCAAACAAATCATACAATGTTTCTAATTTGGACGATAAATCAGTTATTAAACCATTAGAGTCTATAAAACTAAATGGTTTTAATTCTTCTAATCCGGTATCTCGTTGAATTGAAAATAAATCAAATTCATAACGCATTGTAAAAACAAGATCAATTGGTAGCGCGTTCATTATATCAATTAATGGAATACTTCGATGCAGGTCTTGATCATATGATGGATTTCCTTGCCACCTTATTCCAACTTTAACCTTATTAGATGTTAATATATTTTTCCATTTTTTATCTACATCAACAGGAATATTAGAAAGATACGGCCCTGTATATAAATCCTCATATTTAAGATTTAAAAACACCGGAAGTTGCATTGAATACACATAATAACAATCTTTTAAAAATTCTGTTGATATTTGTGTAATATCTGAACATGCAGAAATATTATTTAATTTATATATTTCTACCAACTCACTTCTTGTGTTTAATGTAAGCCATTCTGCGTGAATGCCATATTCATGTAATGTATGCATAAACCTAACATTTATAATTTCATCACCAATACCTGCTTCGGCAATTACTAATAATTTAAGTCCAGGTTTAACTATACCATTCCATTTAGTTAGTCCATATGTTTCTTTTTTCTGTGTAATAAAAGTATCGTGTCCCCAAATACCTAATTCTTCACCAGACAATAAAAATCGTTTTAACCCTTGTTGAAAATTACCATCTATTAAATCGTAGGTACCAATATTAAATTCTACTTTAATTTTTTGTTCATCTGTAAGAGTAGGGTCCACTAATTTTTTTCGTAATAATGCACCAGCTTCTGTTTTTCTATTTAATAAAAATAACGAGAATGCTTTTTCAAAATCTCGATCATTGTCGTGTTCCATTACTGCTTCATTTGCCCTAATATACCGTAATGCTTTTTCTGGATAATTGTTATGATTATATACATTAATTAAGTTATGTCTAATGGTATACATTTGTTCTGGAGTAGACGCAATAGCATAAGCTTTTTCGCCATAATATATTGCATTATCATAATCTTTTATCTTAAAATATATTCTTGAAACGTCATCAAATTGAGAGAATGATATTGCATGTTTACCAAAAATAGAAAGAACATCAGTCGCAAGCTTTTGTTCTTTAACCTCATCTAAAAATAATATTACATTTTCTAAACTCATTTGATAACCTGCAGTTTCACACGTAAGTACTTTATTACATTCCAAGATGATTTTATAAACAACTCTCGTCGCTCGTCATTATCAAATTGTTGTAAAATAGGAAGAAATGCAGGATCAAACACATGATCATATTCAATAACTTCAAAATCAACATCGCATTTCATACCAAATCCAGTAGATGAACCAAAATGATCAATATGCCATTGATTATATTTTTTACCAAATAATCTAAAAGTATCAACTGTAAAAGGTCTACAATGAGTTGGATCGCCGTAAAATTCATCATGTCTATGATGAGGTACTTCAATGTCTATAATTGCACCATCTTCGCAAACTCTATATAACTCCTTGATTAGATGGAAGAAACCTTCTCCTATGTGTTCTAGGATGTGGTGACAAATAACATCTGTCACAGAATTATCTTCAAATGGAAGAGGGTCTGTTGAAATATTAAGTACATAATCTGGATTACATAAAATATCCCCATCAATGTTTAGATAGCCTTCATGTCTTTTTAACCCTGATCCTATATTAATTTTATATTTTTGACTCATTATAGTGTTTCTCCGTAGAATGTGACGAATAATTTCATCATGCCTATGGCTACATCTGATGCGGGAACTGTAATTGTTGGTATCGTATTATATTTTTTCATAACTTAATCCTATATTATTCTGTTGGTAAGTCTATATTAAATTTTTCTTTTACTAATTCTTTAAAAGCTGGGTAGTGGTTTTCACGGCAATCGAATTGACGACAAGCAACAGGTCGATCATTATATATTGTACATACTTCACCATCAAAATAAAAACACCCTTTGCTTGTTTTAGGGACAGCGATTTGTGGTAAGTTTTGGTTGGGTGTAGTTAATAATGTATATACATACTTCCCAGATTCAAATTCTTCTGGAGTTAAATTTGGTGATAATTTAATACAACATTGATGACAAGTTCCACACTCAACATTTGATTGTGGAACGTAGTCTCTATGTGTACATACTGCTTGGATATTATATGTTTTAAATATCATATTATAACCGCCAAACCTCAAGGTTTTTATATTTATCTTGTATATCTGGTGGTATAACAAACTTGCGATCATTATACGAAACACCACGTCTAATATCATGTAACCCGGTAATATTAGCATCATCGTCATAATCTTTATAATTTGCTTCTACTGTACTAAAATCATGATCAAAATATGGTTGATCTATAAATTTATATAGAGCCCTCATAGTTCGTTCTGTGTGTTTAGTAAGTTCATCGTATTCGATTAATATTAAGTTATGTTGATTTGGACCTGTTATTGCTTCTTTCAAGCTATCATATGCAAACTTTAAAGTATGGCCAGGAGTCATTTGATCATCAGCTCTTGTATATACAGTTGATGCTGAATCAGGTGAGTACATTTTAGAGATTGCAAATGGATTTTTTCGAAATAACAATTCCATTGAATCTAAAATCCAATTAATATCTCTAACACAACATATAATTTTTGAATCTGGATTAGTGATTGCTAGTAAATCAACAAGTGCAGTCCATCCTCTATTGGTATTAAATATAACTTGTTGTGTTATATCATAATTATATGTTTCTATGAGATTCTGAATGAGTTTAATTCTCTTATTCTCGTCACATTGTAAATGATATCCAGGTCCTGCAAAAGACTCTGTTATAATCATTCGTACAAACCTTGCCAATGGTGATGATATATTTGCATTAAAATTAGGATTTTGATTTAATATAGTTGAGAGTAATGTAGAGCCTGACCGTGGGAGCCCACTAATAAAGTGATATTGTTTCATGTTTATAATTTTACCTACTAATTAAAAGATACTATATTTATCTAATAACTTTTTTAAATAATAAAAATATTATCATATAAATACTATTATATAGAAATTAATCATATTACCTAGGAGTAAACTAAATGTTAATAGATGGAATAAATTTAATCGAAGGGGCAGATATCACAAACCTTACAGTATCGTCTGGAACATCGTTCCCAAGTTTGGCAAATGTAGGGGAGTTGTTTTTTAGAACTGATGCACCAAATGTAGGCTTATATGCACATGATGGAACTGGTTGGGCTGATGTGGGTGCTAATGTAACATATCTAACTGGTACTGGTATAACACTCGACGGTGTTACCTTTAGTTTAACACCAGGTGTAGTAACTGCAGGTACATATAAATCAGTTACTGTTGATACTTATGGAAGAATTACACTTGGTACAAACCCTACTACACTAACCGGATATGGAATAACTGATGCAGCACCAATAGCAAGTCCAACATTTACAGGAACTGTATCTGGTATTACTAAAGCTATGGTCGGTTTAAGTAGTGTTGATAATACAGCTGATGCCGATAAACCAGTAAGCACTGCACAACAAACAGCCCTTAATCTTAAATTGAATTTATCAGGTGGTTCAATATCAGGTGGAAAT
>Ga0315287_10002924_pt1 | contig 16358 bp, 11 predicted proteins | sample YL17G11_0_MG_FD_205037 | JGI IMG/M metagenome (GOLD analysis project Ga0315287, IMG submission 205037) | Sediment microbial communities from Yellowstone Lake, YNP, Wyoming, USA - YL17G11_0 | ecosystem: Environmental > Aquatic > Freshwater > Lake > Sediment | place: USA: Wyoming | collected... | reverse complement strand
TGGAGCTCCGTGCCCCATGGCGTCGGCTATAAATAGGAATTCCACATTTTCAGCGATCGTAAAATGACCCCAGAGATCCCCACCGCATTCCGAGGCAGGTGTATAAAAGCCTGAGACATTAAGATGCGGGCGCACAATGGATTTTTTTGGAAAAAAGGTGCTCTGCACCATTTTTGCGGTCTCCAACTCCTTTTCAAAACGAGCCTTGTCGACCTGCGAGCGCATTAGCTCGATCATCTTGCCTGACATGTGGTTGACCGACCTGCTAAGCGCGCCGACCTCATCTTTAGTCCCAGCCGGGATGCGGTAGCGTAGATCACCACCAGCGATCCGAACGGTGGCATCGGTTACGACCCTTAATCCCTTGGTTATGTTTGAAGAAGCAACAAAGCTAAGAAAAATAGCAAACAAAATGAACAAACATGCCCACAAGCTGGTTGAAACTAAGGTCTTGTTAATCGTCTGGGTGGCAGCGTCGGCGTTCTGTTCAATGACCACGGATAGTGGATAGCGCTGCAGCCTGGCATAGGCTCCGACGTGGGATTGGGCACGACTGTCGCGGTACGCGGCTTCAAAGCCAGATGGGCTGCTACTGCCTAGAGCCGACTTCAGTAGCGACTTACCACCAAATAGCCTCCTACCGAACATTTCCTTACTGTCTAAGGAGGAAAAAATGCGGCCCTTAGCGTCGATGATACTGCTGTTTAGTGTGATGGATTTAGGCAGAGCGCGCAGGAGGCTGTTTTGCCAAGTGCCAAGAACAGCCCAAGCGACTTCGTGCGATCCGGCTACATCGAACCTTGCGGCGATCACCATGATTGGCAGCTTGATGTTGGACGCGAGAGATTCGACGGCTACATTGGATTTCTTCAGCTGGGGAATTTGCTTTTTAAGCCAAATTTGCGCCAATCCCTTACTCTCGGCTACGACCTTGGCGGGCTCCTTATCCTCGAAACTCTTGTCGGCAGTATGTGAGGTCGTGGCCTCCCCAAGGGGCTTAAAGTCGGTAGAATCGGCATTGGGCGCCGAAAACAACTGGATAAATAAGAATTCCGGATTGGCATCGACAAAACGTTGCAGCGCAACCAACGGGTCCTTAGTTTCGCTTCCGCGTAGGGTGGGCAAGGCGACGGCGATTTGTGAGCGCCAGCTATCTAGGTAATTTTCGATTTGATCCTTGGTGCGCTCAGCTTGTCCTTGGAGGGTGTCTTGCATCTGCTGCAATTGGTAGCCACGGAAGGTACTAAGGAATTGCCAAGAGTTTCCTGCGACTGTGATCAGTACGAGGACGGTCATGAGGTAAAAGAGTTTGGCCCCCAAAGATTTTAGTGGATGAACGCGCAAGCTTCGTGCCCCTCAATATGAATCCAACGAACGTTACCGTTAGGGCATCGGCAGTTGTCAGGAAAACTGTAGGTCCACTAGCGTTGGCCGCGCCTTAACTTCTGGGACCACACACCGATAGGTCTGGCATGTGGCTGCGGCGCTTGGCGAAGGATATCCCGATGGCAGTGGTTAAAAATAACAAAATTCTGTCTAAAGTTCAGGCGCTTAAGCTTTTTGCTCTGGTCGTCTGGGGGCTGTTAGTCGCAGCTGTGGGCGGGGCAATTTTTCACCAGGATAAATTTTTTGCCATTAATATGAAGCCTATTGCTCACCTCGAGAAGAAGCTGGGTAGCGTCGTAACCCGTCCTGAGGGTGTGATGCGTTGGCGAGACTTGGGTCTGAATGAAGGCCTGTACGATGGTGACGTAGTGGCGACCGGTGATAACGGGCGGGTCATCATCAAGCTCGGGAATAGTCCACTGTCACTTGCCGAAAACACTCAGGTCAAGATTACCGGTATCAGCAGTAGCAGTCAGGATTTTTCCTTTGTCATCAGATTGGTGAAAGGTACTGCCTCTGCTGAAGTGGCAAATGGCTGTAAAAACTGCGGACCGATTATTTTCCGTGCAGGTGACGAGACCTTTCGCGTCACCGCGGGTAAAAAGCTCGGCCTTGCCAAGGAGGCCGACTTAAAGCCAGCGCGTAGAGTCGATCCGATCATCAGCGATTGGACTAGTGTGCCGGTGCCTAAAACTGAAAAGGTTGCGGTCATTGACGCTGGATTTATTGAGAAGGCGCCCCCCCCTCCCCCTCCGGTCGAAGAAGAGAAGCCGGTACCGCCACCGCCACCGCCACCGCCACCGCCACCGCCACCGCCACCACCGATACCCGCAGCGACACCAGCCATGGAGGCTGTGGTTACAGCGCCGGTAGAAGGTACTGAGTATTGGACCGTCGATCCCGTGGCCAGCCTAAGAACGCAACGACTTGCCTACCCCTTTACCTTGCCCAATGTGCGTCCGAGCCAGGGCGAGTGGACGCCTCTTTTTGAGGTGACCGATGCAACAGCGCAAAAGACCCGCACCTTACCGAAGGAAAGTGCTAGCGAGAGCACCTTAAGCGTCGGTCTAGATACGGCCTTGGATATGGCGACGATTAGCATGCGTGGGGGGCTTAAGCTATTCACCTTCGGGGTCCGTGGTGGCGCCGAGGTCATCAGGGGAAAAGAGCGTAGCAAATCGGTGAGTGGAAAGGTGATCACAACAAAGGTTTATTCTTTGGCCGAGGTGCCAGGTGGCCCGATTAGTATCGGGTTAGATGGTTTAAACCCGCAGGCGGCTAACCCATCGACGCATTGGCTAAGGCATAAACAGGAAATAAGTGTTGGCGATGCGCCGCTAGCCATTCATTTGTCTTCCAGTGTTGACTATCCGAAATTTCTGCCATTTATAAGGGGGTCACAGCGCATTGGCCTCAGTCTACAGGGGCCTAAAAATAATACCGGCCTATTTGTGGTGCGTAACCACGCTGTGGTCGCCCAGATATCCGGTGCCGGTGTGGACAAACGCGTCCTGGACCAAATAATGAAAATACTTCGAGCCAACCTTATTTTTAAAGGATCTAAGACCGACCTGCATATGGTCCAGGGTACTGGCGCCGCTGCAGTGTCTGAAAGTGTGGGGTCCTTGCTTGATAGAGGGAAAGTGATATATTTGTTAAAGCTAAATAAACTATTTCCAGTTAGTCGTGAATTTATAAAATCCAACAACGAAGTTGCATCGTTCGTGGGATCGCAAGGTGCGATGATCTTTCTTAATAAAGTCGAGATTGTAAATTATCACTAGCAGGTGGCCGTACTGATCGTGCTGATCCTAAACGCCATAGCTATGCTTATGGTTGTTCTGGCTGGATCCGGAGCAATGGCCGAGGTTATCGAAGCTGGTTCTATCCGCATCCAGCTAGATGTAAAAAATAGCCAGTCATTGACGAGGGTGAAGGGAAGAACGGCTTATTTTCGGCATTGGGAGGTGGCCTGTGCCAAGTTAGGCAAGGCCATGGGCCCGAAGGCGGGACCCTATGGTCTGGGTGCCTTCACGACCTATTCGTGCGATCATGGCGCAGGAATGCCGTATGCCAAGAGCTTGCCTCCGAAATGGTTGCTCAACATTGTCGACGGTAAAGAGGAAGCGAGGTTTTCGCTAAAGCACCTCGACAACAGCGGCTATTCGGTGGTCACTGAATTTGTGATGCCTGCCTCGACGCATACGCTCGAGTTTTTTGCGGACGATGAATTTACTGACATGATTGCCTATGCGCTGCTCGATGCTAGCCCGATGGGGATGCTGGTGACTAAGGCCGATGTGGGTGGTAGCCCGCCGCAGTTCACCGGTCGCTTTTGGCGTGCTGGAAAATCCAAGAGTTTCAAATACGACGTGCCAGAGCCGCCAGTGCATTTAAGTATTTACCGTTTACGGTGGGACGACCAGGAAATGCAGTGGCATTCAGAATCTATCGGTGACGCCAGGCAAATCAAAGTGAACCAGCCTAAGGAGCAAAAGCAGCGTCAAGGAACGGTTCTCATCGGTGGCGGTGTAGTCTATGAGACCAGCGAAAAGGTCGTTCGTGCTCTTGCGTTCGGTTCCTTGTGGGCTAAGACCGCGGCCGGTCCGGACCATAGCCGCGAGGAGACGACTAAAAGCCTAAGAAGGGCGCAGATCAAGATCGCCGCCGCAGCACAAAGTGGTGAGCTTGATGATTTTCTTGCGGGTAGGTTCGATGCCATTTTAAAAATACTTAGCGGCTATGGTTCAGGTTATGCTGGGATTCGATATGGTCGCGAGGCATTGCTTGGTGAGGGTGGGCTAGGCCGGCTATTGCGTAAAACTAGTGTCGTTCAAGGGGTGTTGCAGATTCGCAATGGCCCAACCCAGGGTCTACGTTATAGCTATGATGTGGTGCCCCGTACTACTCTAATTCTGCCAGGAATAGTTAGCCCAGTCGAAGCGAGTATCGAATCATCGCGACATACGCTCGGCTATTCTTATGAATTTGATCCGCACTTACTCGTAGATAAGATTACTGTCGAACCCAAAGTAGGAGCTTGGACGTTTAAGGGAGTTTTACCGATCACTAATGATGAACATGGGTTGGTTGCAGACACGGCGAACTTTGCACTGAACTCGGCGCTCAGCCTTGGATTAGAGGTCGGTTTGGAAGAACTCTCCGATTGGTATCTCATGCGCCAATGGTATAGGGTAAATACTGGATTTTCCCTGCATAAATCATCTGGTCGAGTCGTTTCCAATCAGTTCGGAATCGACGCCTTCTTCACTGGTGGACCAAGGATTTCTCTGTTTGGTTTATCGATGAAGTCGGCGATCATGGCCTTCTATTTCTGTGATGCGGTGGATATTTTCCTAAATAGGCAAGTCGGGACAGTCGCCGGCGACGACGCTAAAATCACGGCGGTCGGCTTCACGGTAGGCTATGCAGGCATCGGTGCCGCACTCTCATGGTAAAGAGGTCGTTCATGCGCATGTCATTGAGTTTGGCTGGGTACCTGTTCGCTACGGCGTCAATTTTTTCAACGAGACTAAGTACAGCAATGGCAGATGCTGTGATTGCGGCTAAGGATCCTGTGGCGACAAATGGCGCGCCGGCTTTGGCCGAATGGGTCGGTTCGCTCAAGGAACCAACGGGCGAATTCCCGCGTCGCCTTGTTTTTTTACGGGCCCTGGCCGAAAAGGCGGGCGATCTACCGGACTTTTTACCTTTGAACAGATCCGCATTTGAGAGGTTGAGCTACTTACGCATGGTGGACAGTAAGGATGCCGCATGGGACTTTAAGCTGAATAAAAATAAATTCAGTCAGGCTGACCCCTTCGAAGCGGTAGTCGGGATCACACGTGCTGATACAGTGGTAGTGGCCCCGAAGAAGGGCCCCTGGAGGCTGCTTCGCCGGGTTAAGGGTCAGAAAACTGTGGTATTTGAGGGCGATGGACCGGGGGTGGTGACGCCTGAAGGGATTACCGACTGGCTTTTTGCTGTATTAAATTGGGACGGCGTCGTCTTAGCGCAGCGCCCGGATTATCTACTCGTCGGAGCAAAGTCCAGCTTGCTAAAAAGATCGGAGATTCAAGCACTGGCGGTGACGGACTCCAAGGGCAAATTTATCTTAGCTGCTGGCGAACGCACGGGGTCCGGTCTTATATCGCTCAGTGAAACAAGGGAGGGCATCGGCGTCTTTGATGTCGTCATTTTAGGCAAGGGCGTAAAGAATATTGCTCCGGGTTCCAAATTGATTATGGAGAAGAAGTAAGCTTTTCCTGCCAACTCTTGCGCTTGAAAAATTTGCCCCGAAAGCGTTTATGCTGCGGATTTTCTACCAGGAAGCCGCGGCCGCGCTCGTCGTCAACCCACGCGATCTCAGAGCCGTCTAAGAATTGTAAGGCTTCCTTGTCGACGACCAGGGTTAGGGCACCCTGGGTAAAGGAGATGTCGCCCTCAAGCGGCGCGCTGAAGGTCACGCCATAGTAAAAACCGTCGCAGCCCTTGCCTTCGAGGTAAACTCGGAGCGCAAGGTCTTTGTAAGCAGGCTCCTCCGCAGCCATTCGCTCGGCGACCTCGAGTGCCTCTGGGGTTAACCTAATGTCTGGCATGGCGACCTCCTCAGTGAGATTATACAGGGCAGTTGTATGCGCAAATCACGGTAAAGCCAGCAAAAAAGTCGGGGTTGAGCGATGGCGGGGGTTCATGATTTTTTACTAAAATGCGTGTTGGTGGCCTCTAGTCTGGGGGCACAACCAGCTATATCTATGGACTATTTAGCTTACGGCGAGCTGCGTGGCCAGTTGGAGCCGTGTGGCTGCGACCCGGCTACAGATCTGGGTGGTATCCGGCGGCTAGCCATCGTTCTTGGTCGGGAACGCGGAGTGCACCCAGATCTCGTCGCCTTTGACCTCGGTAATGACCTGCCGCTTAAAGGGGAAGCCTCGCTTAAGACGCCCTTCCTGCTCGCTGCCGCAACTCAGTTGAGTCCAGGCGCAATACTGATGAATCAATTGGAGCTGCAGCGGTTGCCCGAGATCGAGGCTATACGCCGGCAACAACCTGAGCATATTCCACCTTATGTACTGAGCAATGCGTGGCCGACGAATTCAATACCAAGCGTGGCTAGCGAACTGCGCCGTGGCAAAGGTTGGATGGCTTTGGGCTACACCTATGTTCCTGAGTTTAAGCACCGGCTGCAACAAGTCGGGCCAACACTGCTACAGCGCTGGCGCACCCTTCTTGCCGACGTACCCGTTGGTCAACGCGTGTTGCTCTTCGCGGGTCCTACCGAGGATCTGCAGGTAATTGTTCAAGCCAAATTGTTCGATGTTCTCATCAGCTCAAATATCAGGCCATTGCTGACGGTCATCGGCGCTGACGAAAAAGAACATCCCGAAAAGCTGGTCCGCCTTGCCTCGCCGCCGGTGCTCATGGTCCCTTTGGGTGGACAGGGGATGCTACGTGGGGGGGCTTTACAGGCCGCTGTGGCGCAGCCGGTGGCTGATTATATTAGGCCTGCACAGCCCAAAGGGACGGCGACGGCGCCTGAGCCATGGCTTAAGCCGCTGACCCCGATCACTTGGGTTACACCGGAAGCAAGCGAAGCCGACAGCCCCATGAAAGGGGTGTATGCAGCCTATACCAAGGCGGCCCAAGCGTCATTTCGCGACGTCAGCGCACAGCGACGTCTGGATCTAAAGCTTAGCCCTTACGCTGGCGTACAGGCCTGTCAGGGCTGCCACATCGGGCAGGCCAAGACCTATGCCGCTACCAAACATGCACAAGCTATGCACACCCTTGAGATTAGGGGCAAGCAGGAGGATGCTGCCTGCGTTGCCTGCCACGTGGTTGGCGCTAAAGTCAAAGGTGGATTTGTATCCATGGTGGATAGTCCTGGATTATCCAATGTGCAATGCGAAAACTGTCATGGTCCACGTCTAGCGCATACGAAAAACCCAGGCGTGAGTCCGGTTCCGTTGGCGGAGGCACGCCAAGTCTGTGTTGGTTGCCACAATCGGCAGCATTCCCCACAATTCAATTTTGACAAATACTGGCCGAAAATTGCGCATGGTAAAAATCCTTAACGCGACCCTTGTGGTCTGCGGCAAAGACTCTAGTCCCTACTCATTGCTGTAGTTGATAAGACTCATATGCATTAAATTGGCTGCGGCAAAATCAGTTAAAATCTAAGCAATCTAGTGCCTCCACGGGATCATCGAAGTGGCCACCTTATTGCATTGATTTTTGGCAAGGCGGTTGCCATCAGGAGATTCTTGAGCGGCTCATTATTATTTAGACCATCAAAAGGAGTATCCAATGGAGGACCAACACACAGCGGTGTTTGCCATTTTTGCTGATCGCCAGGCGACGGATAGGGCTGTGGCGGCACTTCAGGTAGCTGGGTTTCGCAACGATGACATTTCGGTGTTGCTGCCCGATCGCGAAGGTACGAAGGATTTTGCCCATGAAAAGAATACGAAGGCTCCAGAAGGTGCCGCGACCGGGATGACTTCGGGGGCTGTACTCGGTGGTGCTTTGGGCTGGCTGGTAGGAATAGGTTCGCTGGCAGTTCCCGGTGTTGGTCCCTTGATCGCCGCTGGGCCTATTATGGCGGCATTGGCCGGACTCGGTGTCGGTGGGGCCATCGGCGGCTTGGCGGGCGCGCTGATTGGGATGGGCATTCCGGAGTACGAAGCCAAACGCTATGAGGGGCGAGTGAAGGATGGTGGCATCCTGATTTCTGTACACGCTATCGATCGTATTCATATCCGGCGCGCCAAGGACATTTTCGAAAGAGAGGGTGGTCATGATATTGCATCGGCGGGCGAGTCGCGGGAGGTCATTAAGGGTTCAGGTCCGCTGAAGGCTAAAGATCGTTACATTGACGAGTCGTCCTCGTCTAGCGTCTGACAATATAGTGGCCCGGCAGTCGTCCGCAACGCAGGATACTGCCAGGCCGGTTAGGCTATACCTAGCGACGATAAGTTCGAGACCAGTGACGAGGTTTTGGTCAAATTCAATCTGATAGCCAACCACGTTTTTGAGCCTGCGCTTAATTGCGAAGCATTTTGTCAATAATTTAAGTTCATTTCGACTCGGTCTAAAGCCTTGCAGGCCTCGGGCCGATCGGTTTTTTGAGAGCCTTGCAGTCCCGGATCATCATCTGGGTATGCAATGGCGGTGCAAGCAACTTTAAAAAACTAGAGGGATTTTTAACTATGCTTCGTCCTTCCCTAGCCACAGGTTTCAGAGCTGGTTTCCTGGTGTTACTTACGACCTCGGCTTGTGGTCGGGAGGCCTCATTTGACTCGGCGTCTGGCGGATTTTTCGCTGCTGATAAGAACAGCTCGGCTGGTGTCACGCCTGCAGCTGCTAATTCAGAATCGACTCTCCCCGATGATTACCTGAAGCAGCATCCAAATGCCTCTGGCACTGGAGGCGCCGCCGACGCCACTAAGGCGCCACCGCCTGCTAAGGATCCCGGTGCACCTGCGGCTGTCATTCCGAGCGGGGATGTAACGGCCATGCCTGCCATTCCCGGAGCTAACCCTGCAGATATCCAGGCTCTGCACCGTTGCCTCGCTGCTTGGCCCCATAATCCCTTCATGGGTACAGCGCCAGTGACTCACTTTAAGAAGATCTTTGCCGCGGTTTCGGTGATGAGCAACGGCGCGGCCATCAATGACACCGAGAACACACCATTTCCTATGCTGATTTTGGTCGATGCTGGCGTCAATGTTTTAGGTACTCCTTCCTACAACCTGTTGAACAAAAACGGTTACTACTGCATGCGTGTAAACGTTAATGTCCTGACCGATCTTGCCGTCAACCTGCACTGCAACGCCCGACTGGCGGACCCAAAAGTCGCCGTCAACGTCCTCTCGACGCAAAACGATAGCACCGCAGGCGTTGGTGTCAACGTGCTGTCAAACGTCAAAGTCAATACCGTCAGGCCGCAAGGTGAAACCTGCGTCCGGTGATCGCCGTTTGATCACCTTATGGCATCCATCTTCCGTGCGTAGGCGGCCACATTCATCAACATGGACTCATCGTCATCATAGACTGAGTACCACCCCTGTTGTTCGTGCGCTGGATCGCCCACGAAGGCGTCGCCGAGTCGCCAGTAGGCGCCGGGGCTGCGGGGGCGTCCTTCGCCGCCCCAAGCCCAGAATGCCACGCCAGATATCCCCGCGTGATCTCGGGCAGCCGCGTAGACTTGTCCCATCAGCTTCTGATAAAAATCCGCGCGGTAGGTGGTTGGTGTAGAGCTGTCGAAACGACCAGCATCTCTAGCCAAGCCAAATTCAGCGAGGACCAGCGGTCGGCCGATTCGCGCCATGAGTAGGCGCTGCGTCTCTAAGGCTTGCTGTGCGCGTATTAAGGCGCCTGGGTAAGTTTCGGCGGCTCGCAGTGGATCATACCAGCCGGCATTTTGCGGCCAAATATGGGTGGTCGCGTAATCGATGGCCGGGATGCGCTGGACCTGGGCGGTGGTAGCGCCTTCGCTGCCGGAGATCACCAGATGATTTGGGTCTAGTGTTTTGATGAGGTGAGCACTGGTGGCAATCCAGTCGATAAAGGCCGGGACGTCGTCACCTTCCGCTGGTTCATTGGCAAGTTCCCAGGTCATGATGGTGGGATCGTCCGCGTATTTGACTTTGGTGATGCTGTTGGTTCTGCTGACAATGAAGCGAACGTGGTCGGCGAAGGCTGCTCTAGCTTTGGAATTTGTATAGAACTGCTTGGTATACGCTTCATAGCTGTACCATTCCCCTTGCGGTGATGGTGGCGGGTATGGGATTGGGCCGGCGCCGTTCCAGTTTAGGTATTGAGCGAGTCCACCCGACCATTGCCAATAATTACTGAGGCACATTACGGCGTGCATATGGCGTTTGCCCATTTCGCTGAGCAAAAAATCGAGGCCGTGCACTACTGCCGAGTTGTAGACTCCTTGCTGCGGTTGCATGGCTGGAGCTAGGCGCCAAGGCTCGCTGTCAGGTCCTTCGCTGGAGGCCATAATTCTGAGATTGCGTATGCCCAGCTGTGCTAGGTGATCTAGCTCGCGCACGAGGCGAGGCCTATCACCAGAGGCGTCGTCGGCACCGAGGTTGGCGCCGTACCACAAATTGGTCCCAACGAAGGCATGGACATGTCCGTGGACGGTAAAACGGTCGCCTTGTGTGGCCACGAAGCGTGTGTCCGCGTAGCGGCGCGACTTCGTCAACGGTCTACTAGCCCGCTGCGCTAGGCTAAGCTCGGCTCTAACAGGGGCTGCAAGCATCAAGAAGCAGCTAAGGGCTAGCGCCGTGTTGGCGAACCATGGTCGATGATGCAGCATGAGCGTCGGTGCCTCCAATGCCTGCAATTTTAGCACAAGGTCGACGGTACAGCGAAAATCGGCGCTCTCGTGCCGAGAATCTCTAAAAAGGCTGTGCTCCTTGAGGGGAGTTGTTTGGGTCTCAGGCGTCGCTAAAATTTGCCCGGAATGGGTGGCGGCTGAAAACTTAACCAGTCGAAGTTATGGCGGTTCCGGCAAGAATCGAACTTGCACCACCGCCTTCGGAGGGCGGCATGATATCCATTTCACCACGGAACCAGCTCGGCATACAGGAATATGCGAGACCAACCCGTGTATCAAACAGACGGTGGCATGGCAAGGCTGAAATAGCATTTCTTCAGTCGTTTCAGGATTTAAGGGGCCCTCAGTCGTAGCTAGGCGCGGCTAGACCCCGCATCTGGCGATGCCCGATACTGTCCAGATCAAAGACGATCACCTCATTTCTACCCTTCTTTAGCCACGAGGCAGGGCAGTACAGCGCCCGCTGCGGGCCAATCCTCCAGTGGCGGCCGAGGTTGCGCCCATTGACGAACACCACGCCTTTGCCCCATCCCTTGGTTTCTAGGTAGGTGTCATCGACTGCGGATAGATCGAAAAAACCGCGGTAAAAGGCTGGGCCGGTTGCCGCCTGCTTGCCAAAGCGTAGAGTCGAGAGGTCATTAAAAGGTAAAGTGTAGATGTTCCAGCCCCGCAAGTCGCCGGCCTCAGTTTGGACGCTCTTGGTGATGCCCTTGCGCTCGCCCTGTATTTCCTGAGAAAAGTTGATGCGGCCCATGTTCTCGACGAGAATTTCCAGCGGTTTCCCCGCTTCCAGGCGCAGCTCAAGCGAGCTTTGTTTGAGGCGACGGTCCAGGATGCCTAAATTACTGCCACCTTGTGAGACCACAGCGTAGTCGTGCACATCCTTAATTTCCAGTATGCCGCGATAGGGCTCGGCCATCATGTGATGGTAGAGGATGTAGCCATAGGCTTGGCCCAGATCTTCCATACTCTGCGGTTTGTCGCTATAGACGGGTGGCGGCAGCAACTGGACGAGTGGAGCACTTTCTAAAAACTTAAAGGGTGGAATCGCCATCAGCTTGATAGGTGCGGGTAACGGCGGAAAGTCCTCTTTGACGCTCAGATTTTTTTGGATGACGTCGCGGTAGGCGTAGAATTTGGCGGTGGGCCGGCCGGCTTCATCGAGCGGCGCATCATAATCGTAATTGGTACTATCAGGCTGGTAAAAACCTTTGTCCCAGTTGGCACCATTCATAAACCCAAAATTGGTGCCGCCGTGGAACATATACAAGTTAAAACTCACATTGTTTTTGAGCAGCCAGTCTAGCCCAGCAGCACCCTCGCTGGCACTTTTGGCTGCATGCGTGCCGCCGAGGTGGTCAAACCATCCTGCCCAGTATTCACCGCACATGGCGGGGGTGTCTGGACGGTACTTCTTGAGTTCGTCGATGAGGGGGGCGGGGTTTGGGGTCTGGCTAAAATTAACGGCGAGCAAGGCGTCGGCAAAACTGCCAAATGCCAGTTCCTTTTGTGCGTCTGGGCGTCCCCAAACACTGTCACTAGTATACAGAGTGCCGTCGAATCCGGCGCTGCGCAGCGAAGCCCTGATGGCCTCCATATAGGCTCGGTCCTGACCAAACGAGCCATACTCGTTCTCCACCTGAACGAGGATAATTGGCCCACCCCGCTGCAGCAGCAAGGTGGCGACTTGTTCGCCGAGTTTTTTAAAATAGCTGTCTACCGCATGGAGAAAGCGCGGGTCAGACGTGCGCACCTGGAGTCCTGGCATCTTGAGCAGCCAGCTAGGGAAGCCACCAAACTCCCATTCCGCACAAATATAGGGTCCGGGTCGCAAGATGACTTTGAGTCCTTCCTCCTGTGCGGTTTTGATAAATCGAGCCAAATCCAATTGACCTGTAAAATCAAATTGCCCAGGCTTTGGTTCGTGCAGGTTCCAAAAGACATACGTGCTTAAGGTGTTTAGGCCCATGCTACGCATCTTTTTCATCCGGTCGCGCCAATACTCCTGAGGCACGCGCGGGTAGTGCAACTCACCGCTGCGTATGACGTAAGGCTTACCATCCAGTTGGAAGTGTTCGCCGGAAGTGCCAAATATTTGCACCTTAGAAGCCTCGGGCGCTGCTATGAGCAGAGGTGCCCAGGTCGCGAGCGCGGCCATCAATAAATGCCGAACATGCTTCGCCGACGAGGTGGGGTGGTGCAAAGTAGCCTCTGATTCAAGGGGTGAGAGTACTCAGATAGAAAGAGAACGCCAGACGGCCTCAAGCTTGGTCTGCTTCAGACTGATGTCCCAAAGCCGATCCTGCACGGCCTCGTCCTCAGCCTCGCGCGAGGTTTTTGCGGGTTGGCATTTGGCGAAATAAAGACCGCTGGTGGTCGCCACCGCGGGCGAGCTGGCAAGGTAAACCGATGTTAGAGCACCCCGAGCCGGAGTCAATAAGAATGGCTTGGCCAAGGACACGGCGAGCTTGAGAAAGCCGCTATTATTGTGGCCAAAGCCAGTCGCAACTACGCCTGGGTGCAAGGCATTGGCGGTGATTTTAGTGGCCCTAAGGCGGCGCGCCAGTGCCCGAGTGAAAAGGATGTTGGCGAGTTTCGAGGCGCCGTAGCATTTGAAGGCATTGTAGCGCTTAGCCGCCTGTAGGTCGTCGAAGTCGATATGCCCTTGGCGATGCGCCGACGAGGATGTGGTGATAATCCGGGCCGGTTGGCTGAGCAGCATGACGTCGAGCAGCTGTAGCGTCAAAGCAAACGGTGACAGGTGGTTTAAGGCATAGGTATGTTCAAAACCCTCCGCCGTGACGCTGCGCTCAGTAAATACGGCGCCGACGTTATTGAGCAGCACATCAAGTCTCTGGTACTTGGCTTTAAAAGCGGCAGCCACTCGTGCCACCTCTGATAGCTGCGATAAATCGCCTAATAGGGAGTCGACCTGGCCATTGCCGCTGTCGGCCTTGAGCGCGGCGACGGTGGCGGCGGTGCGTCCCGGGTCACGCCCGACGATGATGACCTTGGCCCCCATTTTGGCTAGAGCCAGCGCGGCCTCCTTGCCGATGCCAAAAGTGGCGCCGGTGATCAGAATCACCTTTCCGGTCAAGGACGCTTTGTCCTGGGAGGTTGTCATGGGCGACGCTCGCAGTTCGAAGGTAAAAAGTAGTCAGATAAACGGATGACCTGACCCAGTCTACCTCAAAAAGACCTGTCCGAGTTACCGAATAGCTATTATAGCATTTTAGAGCAGAGGCGATGACTCTGCGCCTAGCGGACAGAAATCACGTATTTGCCGTCTTAAATGCTGTGCAGCGACGCTGAATGTGCTGGGCGATTTAATCTCGGACGGGCGCCGCCCTCCGGTCTGGCTGGAGTTAAACTTATGAGCGAGCTTGGGATCCGCAATGTCCGTTTGACACCAGGTGGCAAGTCCGTGACCTGGCTAGCCGGAGGAGCGGATGGACCGAGGGTCCTTGATCTATGGGCCTTCGACTTGGCCACTGGCCAAAGCCGCGTACTGGTGCGCTCTGCCGATCTAATTCCAGCCGCTGCCGAGTGCCTAAGCGACGAGGAAAAGTCGCGTCGCGAACGCCTGCGCATCAGCGACGTCGGCGGGATCGTAGATTATGAGTGGTCGCCGGCAGGCGATGCGCTCCTCTTTCCTTTGGGTGGACACCTGTATCTAGTAAAGCTTGTAAATGGTGCTCAGCATACCGAACAGCTGACTAAAGAGCGCGGTGAAGTCACCGATGCGCATTTTTCACCTTTGGGCACCTATGCTAGCTATGTGCGGGAGCGTCACCTGTGGGCGGTCGCCATCAAGACCGGAGAAACCAGGCGTCTGTCCGCTGATCTAGGTGCCGAGGAGAGGGCGGGAACGGCCGAGTTTATCGCGCAGGAGGAGATGCACCGCTTCTCCGGCTACTGGTGGTCCCCAGACGAGCGTCGTGTCGCCTTCACCGTGGTCGATGAATCACCGGTCGCGATAGCAAAACGTATTGAGGTTTACGCTGATCGCTTTGAGACTATTGAACAAAGGTATCCTTACGCCGGGGGCAATAATGCAGCGGTCAGGCTAGTCATCAATGATCTAAGTGGTGCCAGCATAGGTGCCAAGCTGCCACCCTATGAATATTTGGCACGCGTGTCCTGGGACCTTAAAGGTGCACAGCTCTATGTGCAGACCCAAGACCGAGTGCAAACAACGCTGACCTTGTTGGCAGTTGATGCCGAAAGTGGCAGCGCAAAGGTGCTGCTTACAGAGCATGAGCCCACGTGGATAAACCTCCACGACGACTTCAGACCGCTGCCGAACGGTGATTTTATTTGGGCTAGTGAACGCAGTGGCTTTAAACACCTAGAGCTGCGCCGCGCGGATGGATCGCTCGGACGTGCATTAACCAACGGTGATTGGGTCGTGCTATCGGTCCGTGCACTGGATGCCAAGAATGGCGTGCTTTATTTCGATGGGTTCAAAGATTCACCGCTGGAGCTACATTTATACGCCATCGATTTGAATAGCGACACTGCGTCGCCGCGGCGCCTGACCGAGGGTAGCGGCTGGCATGAGACCACCGTGGGTACCGAGGGCAAGCTTTGGGTGGATGTTTACTCAACGCCGACGACACCACCTGCTATTCGCCTATTTGCTGAAAATGGCCGCAAAGTAGCCGATCTAAGTACGGCGCGAGACAGCTCTGCAGCTGAAACCTCGGGCCAGCCGACGATCGGGAGTTTCACCGGCCCAGACGGCAGCGAGTTATACTACCGGCTAAGGCTGCCCAAGGAGGCTAGGCTTGGTCAAAAATGCCCTGCGGTCATCTACGTATATGGCGGGCCCGGGGCGCAGGTGGTGCAGCGGCGCTGGCTGCCGCGTGCCGAAGCCATCGAATCCAGGCTGGTTGATGCTGGTTTTGTCGTCATGGCTCTCGACAATCGCGGGTCGCCACATCGCGGCAAACGCTTTGAAGGTGTGCTGAAACATAACTTCGCAGGTGCAGAACTCGAAGATCAAGCGGCCGGCGCGCGGTGGTTGCAACAACAAGACTTCGTCGATGGGGAGCGCATTGGAATTTGCGGTGCAAGCTACGGCGGCTATATGACGCTGATGGCGCTGCTGCGTGAGCCGTCGCTCTACAAGGTGGGTGTGAGCATTGCGCCGGTGACCGATTGGCTGCTCTATGACACCCATTACACCGAGCGCTATCTGGGATATCCCGATGCTAATTCGGAAATCTACGACAAATGTGCAGTGCTCACTTATGTGGAAGGGCTGACGGGCAAGTTGTTAGTGATTCATGGTATGGCTGATGACAATGTCTTGTACACCCATAGCACGAAGCTCTACAAGGCCCTGCAGGATGCGGGAAAGATGTTTGATATTATGGTCTACCCAGGTGAAAAGCACGGGATCACTGGAGCCAAAGCAAAAAGCCACGAGTTGAATACCTTGGTTAGGTATTTCTCTGAGCATCTTAAATGATGCCTGCTGAGGAGGCAATTTTCCCAGGGCTCACGCACTTAAATTGCCGGCCATGCCGTTAGTCTAAATTTTCTGCGCCTCCATAACTCTGCGCTTCTGCGGCTAAATTTAATGAACGTACGACCCTGCGAATGGCCAGTTTGGAGCCCG
>Ga0315287_10002923_pt1 | contig 16361 bp, 14 predicted proteins | sample YL17G11_0_MG_FD_205037 | JGI IMG/M metagenome (GOLD analysis project Ga0315287, IMG submission 205037) | Sediment microbial communities from Yellowstone Lake, YNP, Wyoming, USA - YL17G11_0 | ecosystem: Environmental > Aquatic > Freshwater > Lake > Sediment | place: USA: Wyoming | collected... | reverse complement strand
TCCAGGAGGATGATCTCGGGCTTCATGATCAGCGCCTGAGCGATGGCGACGCGCTGCATCATGCCACCGGAAAGTTCGTGCGGGTAACAGTGCGCGGCGTCGGCAAGACGCACTTTCTCAAGGAACTCGGCCGCCTGCTGGAGGTGTTCCTTGCGCATCCGGCGCCATCTCGGATACGCCAAAAGCCGGAACGGAATGCTCGTCTGGTCGAGCATGAGCCCCACGGCCACATTCTCCAGCGCGGTGAGAAACGGGAAGAGGCAATAGCGCTGATAGACAATGCCGCGGTCACGGCCCGGGCCCGTGACCGGCACGAGCGTGTCGCCGGAGCTGTGGATCAGGATTTCGCCCTCCCGGGGCAGGTGGGTGCCGACGACACCCCGAAGCAGGGTGGATTTGCCGCAGCCGCTGGGACCGACCAGACCGAGGAACTGTCCGCGGCGCAGCCTCAGGTTGATGTCGAACAGCACTTTCTTGCGGCCGAACCAGTGGTTCACGGCACGACAGTGCAACGAGAGTTCCGGTGAGGCGAGGTTCATCTTTGCGCCTTGTCGAACCACGGACACCCCTTCCGCTGCAGCCAGCGCAGCGCGTAGTCCATCGCGTAGCCGAACGCCGCCAGGAACGCGAGGTAGGGATAGACCACGCTCATGTTGAGCAGCTTCGACTGGAGCCGGATGCGGTAGCCGAAGCCCACGTCGCCCACGAGCATCTCGGCCGCGATCAGATAGACCAGCGCCGGCCCAATCACGAGCCGCGCCGCATCGAGCAGCTTGGGGAACACATGGCGGAAGATGATCGAGCAGATGACCTCGGTGTGGGAGGCGCCGAGGGTGTAGGCTTTGAACTGCAGTTCCTCGGGAAACTCCTTCACCGCCAGATACACCGTCAGCGCCAGCGTGGGCAGCACGCCGAAGGCGATCATCGCCACGTACATGTTCAACTCGGTGCCGACCAGGACGAAGAAAACGGCCATGGCCGCGGTGGGCGGGATCTTGGCCAGCAGCGAGAGCGGCGGATAGCAGAACGCCTCGATGGGCGTGAAGCAGCCCATCAGCATCCCGATCACGAGCGCGCCGACGAGGCCGCTGCCCAAGCCCAGGAAGTAGCGCGTGGCCGTGGCTTTGATATCCTGGACAATCCAACGCTCGCCGGACCGCTTATCCACCTTGAACGCCGTCACCACGCCGTCCGCAAGCTGCGACCAAGTGGGGATGGTTGTGTCGTCGGGGTTCTGAACGTGCTGGCGATGGGCGAGCCAGGTGTAGCCGCAGAGCAACAGCGCGAGCGAGACGATCCCCAGCGCGATGGCGGTCAGGGGCTGAATCGGGCGGCGAATCATGCGCGCTGGGGCGGCCGGCGGCCTACGGCTTTTGCTTTTCCATCACCCGTTTGAGATAGCTGGGATCGAACCGGAGGTGCGCGTCCTTCGCGTCCGCTTTCGCTCCGTAGCCGACCTTGGGCGCGCTGGCCGTGATCTCGTGGCTCACGCAGAAATCCACGACCTTCTTCATGATCACCGGCAGCTCGCTCCCCGTGAGGACGGCCAGCCCGTCCTTGGGTGTGGCGTAGAACTTCGTCTGCTGCACGACCTTCTTCATCGACGAGAGATCAAGGTGGGAGAACTTCTCGCCGAGGGCGACCAGCGTGTCGTCACGAGTGGCGGGATCGGCCAAGCGGTCGTTGAGCGCGTAATAGGTGTCAATGACGGCGCAGGCGAACTCCGGGCCGCCCGGTTTGTCGAGCGAGCTCTGGGCGACCGCGACTGTGTCGATGATCTCGTTCGGAATCTTCGTGGAGTCGAACAGGACATGGGTGTCTTTCCGCTTATTCAGCGTCTCCATGACGAAGGGGTTCCAGACGACGATGGCGTCGAAGCCGGCCTGTTTCTGCTGCATGGCCACTGAGGCGGCGCCGGGGTCCATGTTGGTGAACCGGTGGTCCGATTCCTTTTCGCCGAGCAGCTCGAGATTGCGGACGAAGCAGTACTCGGACACCGATTTCTGCAGGCCGTACACTTTCTTGCCGCGGAGCTGTTTGATGTCCGTGATGGATTTCGGAACGATGAGCGCGTCCGCGCCGTAGCTGGTCGAGGTGGGGAGGATGACGACCGAGGCCCGGGTCAACGCCGGGTTCAGCACGTCCATGTCCGTGATACAGACGGCGTCGCACTGGCCGGAGCCATACAAGGTCAGGCACGGGTCGTATTCCGCTTCCTTGAGGACGATGTCCACGCCCCATTTCTCCTCGATGGGGCCGAGCTTCCCCTGGCGGCCATCGATGAGTTTGAAGGTGTGCGCGACGCCGAACACGCTCCAGGAGGGGTATTCGCTCCAGGCGAGCGAGAACGACGGCGCGGCGGCGAGACCGCTGGAGGTAATGACCACGGCCAGCGTCAGGCCGGCCAGAGCCGAGTGCAGGTGATGAGTGAGTTTCATGGATGTGTAGTAGTTATACTCCGCGCTTCGAAGTGAGTCCGGTCCGCTATTCTCCGGACTTCAGGTTGCGGTTGTCATTCGGATCTGGGCCTTCGGACTTCGGACTTGGATCTTCACTCGGGCAAGGCCGAAGTCTTGTCGCCCTGGGCCAGCTTCGGCGCCGGCGCCGCTTCGGTCTTTTCCGCCAGACCAAGCAGGGCATCGAATTCGGTGCTGGCCGCGCTCTTGCGGGCGTACTCGAGGAACTCGGCCTCCTGGGCCTTGGTATCGGTGCCGGCCAGCTCCTTGGAGATGCGCGCCTCAGCGCGGACTTCCTGCCGGAGCTGGCGCAACCGCTGCAGTTCCTCCGCCGAACCGTCTTTCGCGATGCCGGCCAGGGTGTCGGCGATGTCTTTCTCCTGTTTGGCGGTGATGATGTCGGCGACGGCGTCGGAGGCCTCGGCCCTGACCTTCTCGACGTCCCGCAGGAGCTGCTGAAGCTGGACCTTGTGGTCGGCAATCGTTTTGCGGTAGGACTCGATGTCCGTCTCGGCCTCGGCGATGCGGGCCTGCTTTTCCGCGAGCGTGGAGGAGAAGTCGTTGTAGGCCGCGAGGCACTTCTTGTAGTCTTCGGCGCTGTGGACCTCCTCCTTCGTCTTGCCGGTCTTCTGCAACTGTTCGACGGTCTGTTTCGCCTTGGCCAGCGCGCCGGCCCGGAGTCGCTCCAGTTGCTGGACGTCTTCCGTCAGGCGCTTGACGGTGGCGATCTTGTTCTCCTGCTGCGCGATCAGGCTGGCGACGGCCTGTTTGTAGATTTGGACTTGCGAGACCTTGTCGCGGACGATCTGGTCGTACTTGGCCCGCACGACGTGCGGGTTGGTGTCAATCACGCGCCGGGCGGAGTCGATCTGGCCGGTGAGGAGGTACCCGACCGCTTTGAACCATCGGAATATCGCGCCGAACATAGTCTCAGCCTTTCGTTTGAGGGTTGAATGCCAGGGGTTGTTGAAGATCTTGGCCCGGAGAGTCGCTCAACAGGGAATGAACGCGCGCTTCGACCGTCTTCGCCATCGCCAGGCTCTGGTCGAGCTCTTCGCGCAGCCGGGTGATCTCGGTGGACGAACCTTCGCTGCTGCCCAGCGTATGCAGGCCGACGAGGGTGTCACTCAGTTGTTTCACGGTGGACTGGACGGCGGCGATGAGCCGCTCGCGCTGGTCGAGGAGCGGCTGACGCGCGGCGGGTGTCCGGAGCTTCTGTGCGGTTTGCCAGAGCTTGGCCGTCTGGGCCAGCGAACGGACGCACTGATCAAAGAGTTGCTGGGAGCGCGACTGGATTTCAATGACGGTGGCGAGGTGAACGCGGTCAGCCTCGGCCTCGAGATCATCGAGGGCCTTCAGCAGAGCTCGCAGGTCGCGCAAGGCGGTTTCGGGTCGGGGATCGTCATCGGCCGAGGCCAGATGCTGATCGAGGGCGTCGAGCGACTTCTGCTGACTTTGCTGCTCCCCCTGCGTGAGTTCGTCGGTCACCTTGCGGGCCAGCGTCTCACCCCGGAACAGGAGCCGGGTGACGAAAGCGCCGCCGGCCGCCAGGACTCCAGCCAGGGCAGCGAACGCGCCGAGGCCGAGCCGGAAGCCGAGCGCCCAACTGGCCGCGAGTACCGTCATGCCGAGCAGGAACGGGCCAACCACCAGCGGGCTGCCCAGCGCCCGGAGCAGGATCTTGCGTCGGATTTGCTTCTCATCCGGCATGGCGGTGTGCGGTACGGTTTCCGCGGAGTATGCGTCGAGGTCGGGGAGAAGGACAGTTCTTTTGGCGCCGCGACCGGCCGGGACAGGGTTTGCCCTGTTGGCACCTTGTCTGGGCACGAGCGGCGCCGGTGCCGGTACGCGACCAATCACGGGCGGCAAAGGCCGGGACACCGCACCGCGTCCCGCTGGCTTGGGTCTCGTAATCATGGTACTGGCGGCGGGGCGCGCTTCAGTAGGGGACCTGACCGACGACGAACGAAACGGCCTGGCCCTCACCCGACTCGGCACGGGCGGGCGCCGCCTCGGTGCGCATCCGATCCGTGCCGACCCCCTGGCCGCGCAGGAATTGGGCGGCGGCCTCGGCGCGGGCCAGCGCCAACGCCCGGTTGGCATCGGGGTCGCCTTCAGCCCGCGTATGGCCGATGACGCGGAGGTAGAACTGCGGAAATGACCGCAGCCGTCGGGCCAGCGCCTGGAGGTCCCGGTCGCTCTGAACGCTGATGTTCGCCGAACCGCGCGAGAAAACAATCGGCTCCAGGCGCAGCTCACCCACGGGCTGGAGCTTTTCCCATTGTTCGGGCGTGAGCGCCTTCGCTCCTTGTTCGGCGCGGACCTGCTCCACCACGCCGGGGTCAGGCGCCAAACCCGGGATCAGGCTCACGCCTTTGCCGGGATGGAATTTCTCGCGCTGAAGCTCAGCCAGAATCTGATGGTAAAAGAGCGTGGGGTGTTTGCCGGCGAGCGGGTCGGAAGGCAAGGCCTTCGTCTTGACCAGCACGTCCACGATGTTGTCCACGATGTCTTCGAGGTGCGGCACGCCGTTGTCGGCCGGCGCGGTGGCGAGCCCGAAGTGGGCGTAGTTCTCCAGCGTGTTCTTCCAGCGGATGCCTTGCACCACCTGGCGAGCCTGCGCCTCGTCCAGGCTCTCGGCCCCGGTCAACCGGGCGTCGTCGCGGACGAGTTGGGCGAGGCCGTCGGGCCGCTGGCTGTAGGCGTAGGCGGCGCGACAATACGCCTCCACGACGGCCTTCACCTTGTCCGGGTGATCGCGGAGGAACTCGCGCTGGGCGACGAGGACGTCCACGACGTAGCCCTGGAGTTTTGAGCTGTCGAGCAACACCTGGACGCCCGGCTGTTCCAGAGCCTTCGAGACGTAGGGTTCCCAGAGCACGAAGGCTCTCTTCTCGCCCGGTTTGGCGGCGCGGAGCTGGTTGAAGACGGCCTTCGCGCCGTCGGCTTCGATCGCCCATTTCTCGGGCAGACTGGGCAGGTTGAAGTGCGCGATGACCACGCGAGCGAGGAATTCGCTGGGGGAGTTCGGGGTGAGCACGATCCGGGCATCGGGGTGGTTCAGGTCCTGCACACTCGCAACGGCGTCACGGCGCGCAACCATGGCATCGCCGCCTTTGGTCTCGTCGATCACAAGCACGATCGTGGCGGGGAAATCGCCGAGCCGCGCACCGGCGAGGATCAGCGAATCCACGGTGAAAACCGCGAGCTGAATCTTGCCGTCCTGGAGCGCTTTGAGCCGGGCGGCGTAGTCGGCCTTGTCGTCCTGGACGGAGAGGCGGATTTGTCGAGTCTTGAGCTCCTGCCGCATCGCCTCCGAGCGGAGAACGGCGTAGCCGGAGAACGAGTCCGCCGCGAGGACGATCTCGTCCTTGTATCGGCTGGCGGAACCCGTGGCGCCCTTGAGCTTGTCCTGCAGGTAAGGGTGAACCAGGAACCGGTAGGCCACTCCCAGCACCGCGAGGATCAGGCACCAGACCACGGCGGCAACCAGGCAACCTTTGGCGCGGGTGTCACTCATCGTCGGGGACCCCGTGTCGCTCGTTTCAGCACGCTGAGGATGATAATGCCCAGCACCACCAACGTCAGGAAGGAGGACTTCGTCCGAGGTCGGCCAACCGGCAACGGAGTGGACGCTGGCGGAGGGGTTGGAGCCGGCGCGGGTGGAGGCGCCGGGCTTTGGCCGACGGAAGGCGAAGGGGTGGCGGCCGGCGGCGGCGGGCGCTGACCGATCGGCTGGTTGCCGGAAACCGAAAGGGCTTGAAGCGCGGCGGCAGCCACTTCAACCGGAAGCGGGGCGAGCAGTTCGAAGGCGTCCGCCTGGGCCGTGTCAGTGCGGGGCTTGGCGACTTCGGCGAGCACCTCGGCCACAGCGCGATTCAACGCGGAGGGGTCGTTCGCGCGGCGGTACGAATGAACCTTCGTCGCCAGCGTGTGGTCCCGGCTCATGCCGACGCCGATGACGTCCACCGTGATGCCTCGGGCGACGATCTCAGGCGTGTATCGGTCCACCAGTTGAGGCTCCTGGGCCTCGCCATCGGTGACCACCAGCAGCCGATACGTGCCATAGCCGAATTGTTTCGTCCGTTCCTCGAGCAGTCGGTCGGCGCCCTTCTTCAGGTAGAGCCCAAGCGGGGTATCGCCGCGCGGGAGGGGCCGCTCAATGGCTCGCAGCAGTTCCTCGTCGCGCCGCGGCCCCAGCGGATAGACCCAATCGTCGGTCAGGTTCTTCGCGCTGAACACCAGCAGGCCGATGTGGGTGGAGAGCGGGACCTGCTGGAGGACGGTCTTGAGCGCGGACTTGGCGGCGGTGATCTTGGTGGTCCTGATGCCGGCGAGCGTCTCGTTCATCGAGCCGGAGGCATCGAGGACGATCACGACGTTGTCGTGGCACTCCTCGGCCCGGATCGGCTCGATCACCACCCACGTCAGTAAGGCGAATGGGACGATGGCTCCGGAAAAGTTGGCTTTCATAGGCAAGGCGGGCGGGGGTTAGAAGTCGAAGTCCGCCGGCTTGCTCGCCTCGGCGGCGACGCGCACCACGCGGAACTCGACCCGCATGTTCTTCTTCGCCTCATCCATGTTGGCCGGCTTGGTCACGAACGGCTCGCGGATGCCGACGCCGACGGGCTGGATCTGGGACTTGTCCATCGCGAGCCCCTTGCCCTTGGCATACTCGACGATGGAAGCGAGCACCGCCTCGGCCCGGCTGCGGGAGAGGTTGAGCGCCGCCTGCAGGGTTTCGCGCGGGTTGTTCTCCGGAACGCCGTCGAACGCGCCGACCTCGATCAGCTTCACCAATTCCGCAGTGGCTCCGATGTCCAGCGGCCGGCCGTTGAGCGAATAGGAGTAATTGCCCGACGTACCCACGCGTTTGAGGATGCCCTTGGCCATGCCGGCCTTCACGAAATCGAGGAGCGTCTTGGACGGATCGGCATGGCCCCGGATGGCGACCACGGCATTGCCAAACTTGGCGGCCGTCTCGACGACGCGCTGGAACTCGGCGCCGTACTGGACGGTACTGAACTCGGTCTGGTTCGGTTCGAAGTTGATGGTGAAGGAGAGGATCGTCCGGTCGTCCAGCCCGCCTCCCGCACTCAGCAGCTCGATTTCGCTCTGCACGGCCTCAGCGCGGAACCGCTCGCCTCGTTCCAGTTGCGTTTTGTTCAGGTAACTCAGGAACAACGGCGACTGGTAGTCGAGTCCCGAGGGGAACAACCCCATCCGCTCGCGCGCATAGCCGCGGTTCACCGCGAGGTCGAGCGCGGCCTTCTGGAAGGCCTCGAACCCGATCAGGTTGCCTTGCTGGGTGAAGAACGTGACGTTGCCTGGGTAGCCCACGAACGTGCAGTCGGCCAGCAAACCGTGAGCGTCGTCGAGGACCGGGATGGTCTTTTTGCCATAGATGTCCTGCGTCATCTGAAGCAGCGCCTTGTAGGTGGCCGAGCCGTTGGCCTCGTACTGCTTCTTGAGCTCGATGACCTCCTCGCAGGCCTTGAGGTAGGCGGCCACGAACTTCGTGACCAGCTCCTTGTTCGCATCATAGAAGTCCTTGCGGCAGACATAGACGTCGGCGATGGATCGGGAAAGCTGGGCGGTGGAAACCAGAACGCGCGCGCCTTTGACGGTGCCCTCGGCCCCGGTGCCGGCGCTCGTGAGTCCGCCGCACAGGCCCACCATGTCCGGCGTGATGGCGAAGCAGGCGTCGATGTCCGCCCGTTTGCGGAACAGCTCGGCGGGCGAGTCGGCCGACCCGGTCAGATCTTTTGTCCAGACGACCTTGACGTCGTTCCAAGCCAGTTGGGCGCTCTTGAGCACGTCGTCGAGCATGCCCACGTGCGGGCCGCCCTGCTGGAGCGCGACGGTCTTGCCGCGCAGATCGGCCAACGTCTTGACCTGCTCCCGTGCCACCAGGTGGTCGCCGGCCGACCAGGTCATCTGGAGGATGACCACTCCCTTGGTGCGCGGGTCGGAGCCGATGACCTCCGAAGCCAGACCGGCCATGTGGAACGTGCCCCGCAGGAAGGGCGTCTTGCCCGCGCGGTAGTCGCGCACCTGCTGAACAAAGTCGTCGCCGGGAACGAGCTTCAGGTTAAGCCCTTGTTTCTGGAACAGCGATCCCGGTTTGGTGGTCAGCCCGCCGTTGGCGTAGAAGGTCGCCATGTCGCCGCCCCACGTGATGAACGGCACCACGAGCGGCGAAGTCTGAGTGACGGCACCCGCGGGTCCCGGACCGACGAGGTCCGCGAACCGCTTTTCCTGCGCCCGGAGGGCCGGACTCAAGAGGAATGGGATCAGACCGAGCGTGAGCAGGGGCACGATGCAACGGGGAGCCTTCATCATGGATCCTTTTTTGTCTTTTTGCTTCGTTCGTCGTCCATCAGCGACCGCCGCGGTTGCGCGGCAACAGTCCCATCGTCCGACAGCAGGCTTTGCAGGCGAGTTCATAGGCTGCCGGACAGATACCAGCCCGCCGACCATGCTGCGACTATAGTCCGGTTACTGATTTGTAGGGTCTTTTATCCCCCCGCTGCCTTCCCGGCAAACGAAAACCAATCTCCCCTTCTCCCAACCGGCGCGCGGACAACCCGCTTCCTGATTGAGGCTCTCCCTGATCCTGCGCGCCAAACACACCTACTTTCTCAAGGCTGCAATGGGCATGGGGGTGGCTCTGGGCTGTTCCGAGAGTTATGGCATCAGATCGTGCAGCATTTCGAGGCGGTCGGAAATCATCTTCCCAGCGGGCCACGTTCTGGTTCGCGGCCGCGGTGGTCGGCGTGCTGGTGCTGTGGGCTGCGCCCGTCCGCAGCCAGACGGGCGTCCTGGAAGAGGCGGACCAGGCGCAAGTCTGGCGTGCCGTGATGCGGGACACCGGCGTTCCCTTCGAGGCGCGAGAGAAACTGGCTCAACTCCAGGCGGTGTTCGACGAGGCGCAGGTGCCCCGGGAACTGGTCTGGCTGGCGGAAGTGGAGTCCGCCTTCAATCCGTCGGCGCGCAGCCGCGCCGGTGCGGTGGGCTTGTATCAGTTGATGCCGCAGACGGCGAGGTCGCTGGGCCTTTCCGTTGAGCCGACGGACGAGCGGTTGATCCCGGAGGAGAATACCCGCGCAGCGGCGCGATATCTCCGCCACCTCTACCGTCGATTCGGGGATTGGTCGCTGGTGTTGGCGGCATACAACGCAGGCGAGACCCGAGTTCACCGCCTCTTGACCGAGACCGAAGCCAACAGCTTCGAGATGATTGCGCCGCTGCTCCCGGCGGAGACCCGGGCTTACGTGCCCAAGATGGACTCGGTGCTCCGCCGTCGAGAACAGTGCGGCTTGGGCGACTTGCCTCCCTCCGGCGTCCGCCTCGTGACCTCGCGATAGTGCCGAGAGCCTCCGCCCTCAACCGGGATCAAGGGGTTGCGGTGTCGCCTCGTCGATAGCTTGACCGGCTCCGGCAGTCGAACTACCTTTCAGGCGTTCAACAAACTCAGGACCAGGAAGACGTTTCTCCTCACCTTCTCATCTCTCGCCGGTTTCATCGCAGCCCAGGCGCAGAGCACATTCGACTGGGGCAACCGCATTCCCGGCGTGCTGCTCGCACCAATCCATGGTGTGGATCCAGGCCACCCGACGGCGTCCCGGAGCGGCAACACGCCGTCCGGTTTCCCAGCTGGAAGCGAGGCTTGGAGAGCTTCCAACTTCACATCGTCCCGGAGCCGTCGCTCTTCGCCCTGGGGCTCTTGGGACTCGGGATGCTCGCTGCCCTGCGACCGAGACGGACTCGAGCCGACTGACCAGTGGCGCGAGTGAAGCCCGTCCCCGGCGTGAGTCGCGCGCAACCCCACGCGCGTTGCCGCCCCGGTTCTGGTTTTCCGACATTGCCAAACGGACCGCGGCCGGACTATAAGACCCGCGTCATGCCGACCGTTGCCGAACAGCTCCGCGCCGCCCGCGAAGCGCAGGGCCTCACGGTGTACCAGGTGGCCGAGATCACCAAGATCCGCACCGATCACATCCGCGCGCTGGAGGAAGGCAACCACCAGGTCTTCGCTGCGCCCGTGTACGTCCGGGGCTTTGTGCGCACCTACGCCGCGCTGCTCAAGCTGGAGGTCAACTCCGTCGTAGCCGCACTGGACGCAGAGCTCAGTCTGGACGAGCGGCTCCGCAAACCGCCGTCGCTGATGCCTGGCGAGCGCGGGTTTCTAGACGTGCTGATGCTCCAGCTTTCCAAGGTGAACTGGCGCGTGGCGCTACCTTCGCTGGGCGTGGCGCTGATCTTGTTGGCTTCCTACCTCGGCTATCGCGCTTGGCGGAGCGGCCACGCCAAGGACCCCTTGAGCAACCTCGGTCCCGGCCTGCACCAGCCCGCTCAACCCGCCTCCGGCGACACGTTGCCGCTTCCCCCGGCTTCCCGGAAGTAAGAAGCCGGTTGGCGGGTTTCGGGAGTGGCGGGTTTCGGGAGTTGCCTCGCCGCATGACGTTCCCGTAACGTCTGCGCCCGGTGAAGAATCGTCAGACCAAGCAACACCCCGTGCGCGTCGGCCTGGTTTCCCTGGGCTGCGCCAAGAACCTGGTCGATGGCGAAATCCTGTTGGGCGAACTCCTCCAAGCCGGGCTCGAGATCACCAACGATCCCGCACGGGCCGACGCGGTGATCGTCAACACCTGCGCCTTCATTGATGCGGCGAAGGAGGAAAGCGTGGATGCCATCCTGGAATGGGCCGCCCAACGGGACGCGCGGAACCCATGGCAGGCGCTGCTGGTGGCGGGCTGCCTGCCGCAGCGCTTTCGCGAGGATCTTCCCAAGCTGCTGCCGGAGGTGGACGCGTTCCTGGGGTTGGACCAGGTGACGCGCGTTCCCGCCCTCGTCCAGCAGGCCCTGGCGCGACGCGCGGCGCAGCTTGAAAGCGGAGCCGCGCCGCGGACCACCCCAGGCAAGAAAGATCGAGCGCGGGCACGGCTGGGTGCTTGGCCGTGGAGTCCAGGGAACAGCCGGCGAACGGAGAATGCCTTGAAGCCACCCGCCCGACCGGCCGCGGCACCTGCCCTGGTTGAGGTCAATCGCCGTTCCACGTTCATCCCCGACTACGCGACCCCCCGGTTTCGGCTGACGCCAAGGCACTTCGCATACGTCAAGATTGCCGAGGGCTGCAACCACCCGTGCAGTTACTGCATCATCCCGCGCATCCGCGGCCGCCACCGCAGCCGTCCTCAAGCGGACGTGATCCAGGAAGCGCGGCAGTTGCTGGTCGAGGGCGTGAAGGAGCTGAACTTGATCTCCCAGGATTCCACCTACTACGGCCTGGACCTGCGGCCGGCGCGCCCGGGCTCCCTCGCGTCGCCACAGCGATTCGCCGAGGCGGCCCGCTCATTGCCCGCGCACGCGCCGACCCTCAGCCGGCTGTTGCGCGAGCTCAACGCCCTGCCCGGGGACTTCTGGATTCGCCTGCTCTACACCCATCCGGCCCATTGGACGGACGAACTGATCCAGACGATCGCGGAATGTCCCAAGGTGGCCCGTTACGTGGACCTGCCGCTCCAGCACATCCATGACACGATGCTGGAGCGGATGCGGCGGGAAACTACGCGGCAACATGTCGTCGAGTTGATCGCGCGCCTGCGGGCCGGCATCCCGGGCCTGGTCCTTCGCACCACGTTCATCGTGGGATTCCCGGGCGAGACGGAGGGGTGCTTCCAGACCCTGCTCGACTTCATCCGCGAGACACGGTTCGAGCGATTGGGCGTCTTCACCTATTCGCCGGAAGCGGGCACCCGTGCCGCCCTGATGAGCCATCCCGTTCCCGACCGCGTGAAGCAACAGCGGCGCGAGCAGGCCATGACGGCTCAACGCGAAGTGGCGCGTGAGGTGGCGCGCTCCTTCGTAGGGCGCACGCGGAAGGTGTTAGTGGAAGGGGAGGTGCGTCTTGAGCAACTGCCTGAGACCGGCTGGAGTTCGTGGGAGCACGGGCTGGTGCGGGGCCACGACGAACCCGCGCACCCGCTTCGCGGGCGATACCGCGTTGCCCGCGGTGAGGCGGATGCGCCGGACATCGACGGGCGGGTGTATGTGCGCGGTCGATTGCCGGTAGGCGAGTTCGCCCAGGTCCGCATCGTGGGACACACCGACTATGATTTGCTGGCGGAACCGACCTCGGTGGAAAGCGGATTGGCAAGCCCCCGACCGACGGTTACAGTGCCCGCGCTGTGAACGCTGACGCCACCGCGACCCGCCACTGAAATCCGCCGAATGAACCTGCCTAACAAGCTGACGGTGGGGCGCCTGGCCCTGACTGTGATCTTTGTGGCGGTGTTCATCTGCCCGATTCCCTTCGGCGAGACGCTGGCCCTGACGCTCTTCCTGGCGGCCAGCATCACCGATTTCTTCGACGGCCGCATCGCCCGACGCGACAAGCTGGTCACCAATTTTGGCATCCTGATGGACCCGTTGGCCGACAAGATTCTCATCTGCTCGGCCTTCATCGCGTTTGTCGGCCGCGGGCTGATGCCTGCCTGGATGGTGGTGCTGATCGTCGCGCGCGAGTTCGCGATCACGGGGCTGCGACTCCTGGCCGCGGCGCGGAACGTGGTGCTGGCCGCCGAGGGTTGCGGCAAACACAAGACCACTTCGCAAATGGTGGCGATCATCTCGATCCTGGTCATGATCAGCTATGCACAATGGGGAAGCTGGGCCCGCACCGTGTTTGAGTTCCCCGTGCTGGGTGGACCGTGGGTGGTCTGGTTCACGGAAGCTTCGATCTGGGTGGCGGTCTTCTTCACCGTCCTCTCCGGTGTGCTCTATCTCCGTCGCAACCGATCGCTCTATCTGCAGGAGCTCTAGCCCCTCCGGGGGACAGGCCCCTGCGCGACGGAGACAACCGTGGAATCGCACTTGGACAACATAAGCGGAGGCAGGCAGATGATCTCCCGCGTTCTGCTCGCTCTGGCTCATGGCTTCGGCGTCGGACGAGTCCGACTCGCCCCGGGCACGTTCGGATCACTCCTGGGACTGCTCTGGTTCCTGGTCCTCCTGTGGCCGCGGCACTTCGGAGTTCTTGCCGCGGGCGCCTTCGGCGGAGTTTTGGCCTCGGTCTGGGTTTGTGGAGCAGCCGAACGAATCCTGGAACGTACCGATCCCCCGTCCGTGGTGCTGGACGAGATCGTCGCGGTGCCGTTGTGCTACATGGGCTGGGTCGCCTGGCTCTGGCTGAAGACCGGCGAGATGCCGTCGCCGGGGTTCTTCTTCACCCGTCCGAGCTGCTGGGGCACCGCCGGCGTCTTCGTGGCATTCCGGGTTTTCGACATCGCGAAGCCTTGGCCAATCAGTGCTTCGCAGAGACTTCCCGGGGGTTGGGGCGTGACGCTGGACGATGTGATGGCCGCGTGCTACGTCAACGCGGCGGCGGCAGCTCTGTGGCTGTTCGCTCGTTGAGCGAGCGGTTGGCTTCCTGCGCATCCGCCATCTCGTGCGCCGCCCGGCGGGCTCGTTCCTTCCACCTCCGCTCGGAACGCCGTTGCCGTCGGCGCTGAATGATCGCGTCCACGATCAGATACGCCACAAAGAGCCCCGCGATTCCCACCACCAGCCAGAAGATCGCCGATTCGCTCGGATCTTGCACCAACGGCTCCGCCGGAACGGGTTGGACCGGGGCGGGTTGCGGAGAAGGAATCTGGCTCATCTCATTGCCTCGCGGGCTGACATCTCGTCACTGTCATTCTGCTGAATATTCCTACCAGGAGCCAGCATAGGCGGGCGGAACGCGATGACAACTCCTATATGTGACAACTCCTATCTGCTGCGGCCGCTTCCTGCGCCCCCGACTGCTTACGGTCCCGGCGGCTGGCGTTGGGCAAGTTGATTGATGGGGTGCAGTTCCTTGCGGCCGTGCACGAAGACCGCCGTCCATTCGGCCAGCCGACGGCCCAGCAACCGGCAGGCGGCCTGGGCGTCTTCACCGCGCGCCTTCGGCGATCAACTGCGCCATCTTCGCGGTGTTGCCGGTCCGGGAATCGTAGGGCACGAGAATGCGGTTCATGCTGGAAGCGAGTTAACCGCAACCGGCGCCGGAAGGGAAGCCTTCGCGATCGACACTCGCCAGAGATTGGCTGCGCTGGCAGACTGCGCGCCGGTTTATGCGACGCGTCCTGCTCCTCCTCTTGGCGCTGCTGGGTGCCGTGGGCGTCTGGTGGTCGCTGCCCCGCGCGGCCAGCCCAACTCCTCCAGCCGCGCCTCCCGCCGCCGCCCGCAAGAGCAAACCTCTCCCCGGCGCCGAGATTTTCAACCAGCCCACTCTGCTCGCGTTCAGAATCGAGTTGTCGCCGGAGACGCTCAACGCCCTGCGCCGCGAGCCCCGCCAATACGCCACGGCGACTGTCACCGTAGACGGCCGGGTGTTCACGAACGTGGCCATTCACCTCAAGGGCGCCGCCGGGAGCTTTCGTGGCGTGGACGACCGCCCGGCGCTGACGCTCTCGTTCAACAAGTTTGTCGCGGGCCGCAAGCTCTTTGGCTTGCGCAATATCCACCTGAACAACTCCGTGCAGGACGACTCGCTCATGAACGAATACGTGGCGAGTGACCTGTTTCGCGCCGCGAACGTGCCCACGCCGAGAGTCGCCTTCGCCACCGTCGAGTTCGACTCCCGCAAGCTCGGCCTCTACGTCCTCAAGGAAGGGTTCAGCGAGGACTTTCTCAAGTGCCATTTCCAGCGCACCGATGGCAATCTCTACGACGGCGGCTTCCTACAGGACGTGGATCAAGCCCTCGAACTCGACGAAGGCAAGGGGGTGCGCGATCGGTCGGACCTGAAGACCCTCACGGCGGCCGCGAACGAGCCGGACCCGGCCAAGCGCTGGGAACGACTCCAGCAGACTCTCGACGTGGCTCGCTTCGCCGACTACGCGGCGATCTCCATCATGCTAGGTGATTGGGATGGCTATCTGCTGAACCGAAACAACTACCGCGTCTATTTCAACCCGGCCGACCGCCGGGCCGTCTTCCTGCCCCACGGCCTGGACCAGATGTTCCAGCGCACCGACATGGACGTGTTCCCAGGCTTCAACGGGCTCGTGGCGCAGGGCCTCTTCGACACCCCGGAGGGCCAGCGGCTTTACGAAGAACGTTTTCGCGCGCTGTTCTTTGACGTGTTCCGGTTCGAGCGCATGACCAACGCCATGGCGCGCGTGGCTGAGGTGCTGCGCCCGGTACAGCCGGACATCGATCGCCGCGCCAACGACCTGCGCCACCGGATCGCCGCCCGGATCAAGTTTCTGGCGAGAGAACCACTGCTGAAACCCCCGCCGCCGCCCATCCAGCCCGCCTCCTCACCCACTCCGCCGGACACCCAGGCCGCCGCAAGCCCTGCCGCCGCCAAGGCGCCGGGCACCGCCGCGAGGCCTGCCCCGCCACCGGCGATACCGCTCGCCCGCTGGGAGCCCACGGCGAGCGGCGACGCGCGCCTGGAACAGACCAAGGCCGACGACCGTCCCGTGCTCAAGATCACCGCGAACAATCACAGCACGGCAAGCTGGCGCGCGACGATTCGTGTGAAGGCTGGCCGTTACCGGCTGGAAGGCAAAGCACGCGGCACCGGCATCGAGGCGGTGCGCGATGACAAGGGCGAAGGCGCCGGCTTGCGCGTGTCCGGCTCCACTCAACCGCGGCCCAACAAGCTGACCGGCGACACGGGATGGACGGCACTCGCTTATGAATTCGAGGTGAAGGAAGCAGATCGCGACATCATGTGTGTCTGCGAACTCCGCGCGACGAAAGGCCAGGTGTTCTTCGACCTCGAGTCGCTGCGCTTGGTGCCGGTGGCACGGTGAGACCAGCCTCGCCTACGCGCTTCGTTCAGCCCACTCCTGCCTTAAATCTTGCGCACGCCGGATGACGCGGTCGCGCAATTCATCCTGTGGCTGCTGC
>Ga0315287_10002922_pt1 | contig 16361 bp, 17 predicted proteins | sample YL17G11_0_MG_FD_205037 | JGI IMG/M metagenome (GOLD analysis project Ga0315287, IMG submission 205037) | Sediment microbial communities from Yellowstone Lake, YNP, Wyoming, USA - YL17G11_0 | ecosystem: Environmental > Aquatic > Freshwater > Lake > Sediment | place: USA: Wyoming | collected... | reverse complement strand
AGTCGGCCGGGATCGGGCTGTGACCATGCATGCCGAGCGCGTGGCCGATCTCGTGGAGCACGTTGCGTTCCACCTGATCCGCCAGCAGCAGTCCATGATCGTCGGCGACGTAGATGCGGATCTCCGGCACCGCGAATTCGACGTCGAGACGATCGGCCCACATGCTGCGGCCGTTCACCTTGCAGGCGTCGTGCATCGGCGTCGTGCCGAGCACCTGCACGCCGTCCTCGGGCGCGGGGCCGATTTGGCCGACGAGAACGATCCGCAAGTCTGGATCCTGGTCGCTGCGCACGCGCCGGAAACTCACCACGCCACCGAGCGAATGCTCCCAGCTCTCGAGTGCGCGCCACGCCGCTTCGGTGAACGCATTCGGCTCCTTGCTGGCATCGAACTCGTCCTGCAGCGCAGGATCGAGATCCGGGGGCTGCACGTAGACGGTGAGCGGGAAACGCGTGACGTCCCAACGGCACAGCACGACGACGTCCTGCTTCTTGTCGCGCAGCGTAAAGCGTTGACCCAGGAACGGCAGGTAGTTCGGTTCGCGGACCTCGTCGTCGCCATGCGTGCGACGGAAGTCGCTGTAGTCGAAGCGCGTCGGGCGGAACGGCTCCGACGAAGGCGACGCCAGCGGCCCGCAATGCAGCGCCCCGGCCGAGGCGAGCGCCAGCGCCGCCGTGAAGGCGACTCTGGTCCCCCGCCTCACTCGCCCTCCCCGTCGCGCGACGCGCGCGTGGCGCGCTCGATCTCGCGCTCCTGCTCGCGCTTCTTCAGCGTCTGCCGCTTGTCGTACTGCTTCTTGCCGCGCGCCAGCCCGAGTTCCACCTTCGCGCGCCCGGCCTTGAAGTAGAGCGAAAGCGGCACCAGCGTGAAGCCGCGCTCCGCCAGTTTGGGAGCGAGGCGAGAGAGCTCGGAGCGGTGCATCAGCAGCTTTCGCTCGCGACGCGGCTCCGCATTGTCGCGGCCCGCCTTTTCGTAGGGGCTCACGTGGGCGTTGACCAGGAACGCTTCCCCACGGCGCAGCACCGCGTACGAGTCCGAGAGGTTCGCCCTGCCCTCGCGCAACGATTTGACCTCGGGACCGCGCAGCACGAGGCCGGCCTCGAACGTCTCCAGGATCTCGTAGTCGTGCGTGGCGCGCCGGTTCGACGTGATCAACTTGCGGCCGCCCACCTCCGTCATCGGGGCGAGCCTAGCAACACGACGGATCAGCGGTGAGGTTTCCTGTCCCGCGTAGCGAGCCAGAGGCGAGCGGCGAGGTTCATCAGGACGAGTCCCGCGTAGCGAGCCAGGGGCGCGCGGCGAGGTCCATCAGGCCTACTCTCGGATGCGGTTGTGCGCGTCGACGAACACGCGCTTCGCCTCCCAGCTGCGCGCTTCGGCGTCGTCCACCTCGGTCCAGCTCGCGATGATGACGAGGTCGTGGGGCTTGATCAGATGGGCTGCAGCGCCGTTCACGCAGATTTCGCCGGTGCCCGCCCCACCCGGGATCGCGTAGGTGCGCAAGCGCGCGCCGCTCGTGCAATCCCAGATGTCGACGGCCTCATAGGGCAGGATGTCGGCGGCGCGCAGCAGATCCGTGTCGATCGACACGCTGCCCTCGTACTCGAGGTTGGCCTCCGTCACGGTCGCCCGGTGGATCTTCGACTTGAGCATCGTGCGTTTCATCGGGGGTGGTCCTCGGCATCGTGCTGGCACCGCAGCACGCGGTTGTCGATCAAGCGGACCTCGCCGCTCGCCGCCCGTGGAGCGGGGAAGCGAACGGCGAGCGCGAGCAGCGCCGGGCCGTCGAGAGTCGCGCGTTCGGCGAGCGTCTCGGGATCCCGCAGATCGGCGTAGTCGATCGTGGCGTGCGGCGCGCGGCCGATCTCCTTGCGGACGGTCTCGAGCAGGACTGCAGCCTCGCGCTCGCCCGCGACGACGGCCGCCTCCGCCGCGTCGAGCGCGCGCACCAGCGCGAGCGCTTCCCGGCGCATCGCCGGATCGAGATGGACGTTGCGACTCGACATCGCGAGGCCGTCCGGCTCGCGCACGATCGGCGCGCCGACGATTTCGACGTCGAGCAACAGGTCGCGCACCAGCCGGCGAACGACCTGGAGCTGCTGGAAGTCCTTCTCGCCGAACACCGCGAGGTGCGGGTGCACGGCGACGAGCAGCTTCGCGACGACCGTCGCGACGCCGCGGAAGAAGTGCGGTCGCGAGCCGCCACAGAGCGGTTTCGCGAGTTCCGCCACCTCGACGAAGGTCTGCGCGCCGTCCGGATACAGCGCGGCCGCGGCGGGCGCAAAGACGACGTCGACGCCCGCAGCGCGGCAGCGCGCAAGGTCGGCATCGAGCGTTCGGGGATAGCTCGCGAGATCCTCGCTCGGCCCGAATTGGGTCGGGTTCACGAAGATCGACACGATCACCAACTCGGCGCGCTGCCGTGCGAGTGCGACGAGCGCGAGATGGCCGTCGTGCAGCGCGCCCATCGTGGGCACCAGCGCCACCCGCCGTCCTGTTGCGCGCGCGTCTTCCGACTGCGCGCGCAACGCTTGCACGGTTCGCACGATCTCCATCAGCGCGCCTTGCGCTCGGCCTGACGACCCGGGCGGCGGGGCGCTTCGCGCACTGCGGTGTAGCAGTGCTCCTCCGCGGGGAACTTCTGCGCCGCGACGTCCTCGGCGAAGCTGCGCGCCGCCTTCGCGGCCGCGGCGCCGAGGTCGGCGTATTGCTTCACGAAGCTCGGCGTCCAGTCGTTCAGGCCGAGCATGTCGTGCATCACCAGCACCTGCCCATCGCAGTGCGGGCCGGCGCCGATGCCGATCGTCGGAATCTCGAGCCGGTCGGTGATCTCGGCGGCGAGATCGGCCGGCATGCCCTCGAGTACGATCGCGAAGGCGCCCGCCTGTTGCACCGCGGCCGCGTCGGCGAGTACGCGCGCGCGCTCGTCCGCGGTGCGTCCCTGCACGCGAAAGCCGCCCATCCGGTGGACCGCTTGCGGCGTCAACCCGACGTGACCCATCACCGGGATCTCGGCGCGCGCGATGCGCAGGATCGCGTCCGCGACGACGAGCCCGCCTTCGAGCTTCACCGCCTGCGCGCCGCCTTCCTTCACGAGCCGGATCGCGCTGCGCACAGCGTCCTCGGACGACACCTGGTACGAGCCGAACGGCATGTCGCCCACCACCAGCGCGTGACGACACCCCCGCGCGACCAGCCGCGTGTGGTAGACGACCTCGTCGAGCGTCACCGGCAGCGTCGTATCGTGACCCTGCACGACGTTGCCGAGGCTGTCACCGACGAGGATCAGGTCGATGCCGGCCTGGTCGAAGATGCGGGCGAACGAGAAGTCGTAGGCGGTGAGCATCGAGATGCGTTCTGCGCGGCGCTTGCGGGCAGCGAGCGTGCGCACGGTGACGCGATGTTCGCGAGACGAAGAGACGGAAATCGTCGACATGGGGGGCTGCCTCCGGCGGCCCGCCGCGACGAAACCCCGGCGCGTTGCGCCGAGACTCCTGGCCCGAAACACCGGAAACAAAAAACGCGCCCGCCGGTCGATGCCGGAGGCGCGTGTCGGATCACGCTGGTACGCCGCGGGTCGTAGCAGAAACGACGACGCTGCGTGCGAGATCCGCTCGGCTCACCTCCGTCTCGGTCTGCCGGAGCAGATCCAAGCGATGGTTCGAGAGCGATCCTCTCCCTGATCATGAACCGCGAACGAACGTTCGCGTGCGGGGCTCGTCCTTCGTCTCGTCGGGCCGATCGCGAGGGCCCGAATCGTCCTTCTGGTAGGCGCTCGATGAAGATCGCACCCTGCGATTCCCCTCGAGCCGAGCAAAAGAGTAAAAGCACCGGCGCGGCTGTGTCAACTCGGAACCAGCCCGTGGAGCCGACTCGAACCCGGAAGGGATCGCGGCGAATCGAAAACAAGGCACGGGGCCGGTGCCGGGTCCATCGGTCAAACGGACTCGGCGTCCCTCACGAAGCGCGCGATCCGCTCGCGATCGGCCTCGTCGAGCACCTCGAAGCGCACGCCGGTTTCGAGAAAAGAGGCTGCCGCACTGGGGTCGTCGTCCTCGCGCCAGCTGACGCGGCCGCGCGCCTCGATGCGGCGCTCCTCACCCGGCAACACGAACGCAACGGTGACATCATCGCCGACGCGAAGCCGCAGCCGAGCCTGCAGGCAGATCCCGCCTGGGGAAAGGTTCGTCGCGTACTCGGGCGCGGGCGCGGCGCCGCGACGCATGACCTCGACCGCGATCGGGACCGCGAGGTCGCGGCGCGGCTCGAACAGCAATCGGCTCGAGGACGGCTCAGGCGCCGGCGGCGCGGAGCGCTCGCGCGAGGGCGAGGAGGGCCGCCGGCCCTTGTTGCTCGGCGCGCGCCCGGTGTTCGATCCCGAGCCCGTCGAGGACGCCATGTAGAACCCCCATCGAAGGCGCTGGATCGAGCCCGGCGCGAAGCGCATTCGGCAGCGTCTTGCGCCGCGTTCCGAAGGCGGCCCGCACCACCCGCTCGAGCTCCGCCAGTTCATCGGCAGCCAGTGGCGCCGGATCGAGAGGGATCGCTCGCACCAGCGTCGAGGTCACGCGTGGGACCGGGAAGAAGCAGTGGGGTGGCAGGTCGCGCACCCGCTCGATCTGCACGGTGAGCGCGTGCAGCACCGCCAGCGAGCCGTAGTCGCGGGTCCCGGGCTTGCCGACGAGGCGCGCGGCCACCTCGCGTTGCACCAGTACCAACCAGCCCGCGAGCAGCCCGCGCAGGTCGAGGAGCTGGCGCAGCAGCGGCGTCGAAATCGCGTACGGAAGATTCGCGACCACCCGCACCGGTGCGCCGAGTCGCACCGCGAGCGCCGCCAGATCGACCTCGAGCGCGTCGGCGTGCACCAGTTCGACGTTCGCCGGCAACTCACCCTCTTCGCGCAACGTGCGTACCAGACCGGCGTCGATTTCGATCGCGACGACGCATCGCGCGCGCGCCGCCAACGCACGCGTCAGCACGCCGAGCCCCGGGCCGATCTCGATCACCGCGTCATTGGCCCGAACAGGAGCATCTCCGGCGATCTGATCGGCGATGCGCGGGTCGGTGAGGAAGTTCTGACCGCGTGTCTTGTGCGCGCGCAGGCCGCGGCGCTCGAGCGTCGCGCGAACCTCGGAGCGGCTCAACGCGCGGGAACCGGAGCGCGCGCGAATGCGCCGAGGCCCGCGTCATCGCGCTCGCCGCGCATCAGCCGGCGCGCACCGGCAGCGGCGATCATCGCCGCGTTGTCGGTGCACAGCGCAAGCGGCGGGAACACAGCGAGGAAACCATCTGCCCGGGCGGCCGCCTCGACCTCGCGGCGCAAGCGCCCATTCGCTGCGACGCCGCCCACGACCGCGAGTCGCCCGAGGCCCTCGCGCCGGAGCGCACGCCGGGACTTCGTGACGAGCACGTCGGTCGCGGCGGCCTGAAACGACGCCGCGAGATCCGCGACGTCGCGCGACGTCAGCGTGCCCACGGCGCGTCGCCTCTCGACCTGGATCGCCACCGCGGTCTTCAGGCCACTGTACGAAAAATCGAGATGCGGTTCGGCGACCATCGGACGGGGAAACGGAATCGCGCGCTCGTCGCCCGCCTCGGCTTCGCGGGCGACGGCGGGGCCACCGGGATAGGGCAGCCCGAGCAGCTTCGCGACCTTGTCGAACGCCTCGCCGACGGCGTCGTCCCGTGTCTCGCCGAGCCGCACCGGCGGACCGTCCGCTTCGATGCGATACAGCGCAGTGTGTCCACCCGACACGACGAGCCCGAGATACGGCGGTACCAGCCGCGCGTCGGCGAGTTCGGCGGAGGCCAGATGGCCGGCTACGTGATGCACGCCGACCAGCGGAATGGCGTGGCGCACCGCGAGCGCCTTACCGAAGCAGAGGCCGACGAGCAGCGAACCCACCAGCCCGGGCCCTGCCGTCACGGCGACACCGCCGAGCTGCGCGGGTGCCACGTTCGCGCACCGCAGCGCGTCGCCGACCACTTGCGACACGCAGCGCGCGTGATCGCGCGACGCGAGCTCCGGCACGACGCCGCCGTACGGCGCATGCACATCGACCTGCCCATGGACGACCGACGCGAGGATCTCGCGACCCCGCACGACGGCCGCAGCCATCTCGTCGCACGAGCTCTCGATTCCGAGAACGAGGGGTGCCGTCAGGAGGGGTTCATCCCATCCGGCGTTCGAGGCGTTCCTGCTCCGACTTGCAGTCGATGCAAAGCTCGGCCACCGGCCGCGCTTCGAGGCGCTTGATTCCGACTTCCTCGCCGCAGCTCTCGCAGAGCCCGAATTCGTTCGATTCGATCTTGGCGAGCGCTTGGTCGATCTTCGTGATCAGCCCGCGCTCGCGCTCGCGAAGGCGCCCGAGGAATGCCAGGTTGATCTCCGACGATGCAGCATCCATTTCGTCCGGAAAATCATCGGGATCGAGATGAATGTCGCCCGCGAGTGCGCGGCGCGCGTTCTCGATCAGCAGCTCACGCTGCGCGACGAGGAGCTTCCGGAATTTGTCGAGGTCGCGCTTCCTCAACTCGTGTCTTCTCCCGTTGGAACGAATCCAGCTTCTGTTTCGACTCGTCTGATCGACGATGGAGCCGATCGACGATTGCCCTGGTCGAGGATGCAGTCCGGCGCCTCGATCGACTACCCGTGATTGCCGAGCACTTCGAGTTGTTTCTTCGCTTCCCCGGCGCGCGAGGAGTTTGGATACTCGGCCACCACGCGCTCGAACGCCTTGCTCGCTGCCTTCGCGTAGCCGGGGCCCAGCTTCAACAGCGCCTCGCCCTGTCGATAGAGCGCATCCGCCGACTTATCGCCCCCCGGGTACCGCGCTACCACGTCGTCGAAACGCAGCACGGCTGATTTGTAGTCGCCCTTCTTGAAATGACACTCCGCGATCCAGTACGCGCCGTCATCGGCGTACGGCGAAGCCGGGTAAGTCTGCAAAAAGCTGCGGAATCGGTCAATGCACGCGTCGTAGTCGCCACTGCGGTAGGTCGAGTAGGCATCCCGGTACGCCGAGACCTCCTGCACCGATGCGCCTGCCTGGGCGGGCTCCGCCGCCGGTGCGACCGCCGCGCTCGACGAGGGCGCGGGCGCCTCGGTCGCCCCAGCGCCCGCCGCTGCGGCGGCCTGCGTCTTCGCGACGGGGGCTGTGTCCGGCGCGCTGCTCGCCGCCCCTGCGTCGACGGGCATCGGCCCCGCGGGCGCGCCCGACGATTCCTTCCGCGCGAGCTTCGCCTCCTCGAGTGCGCGTGCGGCGACATGCTGCGCTTCGTCCGTCTTGCCCTCGACCTTCGCGAGGCGTCGCTCCAGCCCGTCGATCTGCGCGCGCAGATCCGCGACGCGCTCACCGCCTCCCGAACCGGACCCCCGCTTCATCGTCAGGACTTCATGCTCCAGTCTGCGGTGTTCGGCGACCGACACGCAGCCAGTCTGCATGGCACCGAGCAGCGCCGCGAAGACGATTGCGACGAGCGGTCGTGCGACCGGAATGACGCGCATCGAGTCTCCTCCCTGATACCCCGTGCGCCCGGCTCCGACTCGCTGCGCGTCGATCGACTCTGCGAGTCGGGCGACTAGCGCGGGTACGGCCCCCAGCACGGGTGTGTGTTGTCACCTGCGGCCGCCGTGAGTCGCCGCAGATTCTCGCCGTCGAGATCGACGGCGTAAACATCGGCCTTGCCACGGCGTTGCGAATGGAACGCGATCTTCCGCGAGTCTGGCGCCCAGGTCGGTGCCTCGTCGCTGCGCGGGTTCGTGACGACGGGCACGTTGGTTCGGCCGTCGGGATCGATCAGCCAGATGTCGAACTGACCGCCGACGCGCGTCTCATAGGCGATCCAACGTCCGTCCGGCGACCAGGCCGGCGAGGTGTTGTAGCTGCCGTCGAAGGTGAGGCGCCGCTGGCCGGTGCCGTCGGCGTTCATCACGTAGACCTGCGGCGCACCCGTGCGGTCCGACACGAAAGCGATGTGCGAGCCGTCGGGAGACCAGCTCGGCGAGAGATCGATCGCCTTGTGGTTCGTGAGCCGCCGCAGGTTCGCGCCATCGATGTCGACCGTGAAGACCTCGGGCGCGCCGTCGACGCTGATCACTGCCGCGAGCCGCGCGCCGCGCGGGTCGTAGACACCGCGGTAGACCGCGCGCGTGGCGTCGAGTGTCTCGAGCAGCCGCCCGGGCTTCTCGCCGCCGCCGCGAACGAGCCGGAACAAATGCGGCGAACGGCGGTACAGGTACGACATGTAGACGATCGAGTTTCCGTCGGGCGACCACGAGGGGAACGCGTTGATCGATTTGTTGCGCGTCGCCGCGCGCTGATTGCCGCCGGTCGCGTCCATCACGTAGATCTCGGCGTTGCCGCCGCGCGACGACACGAACGCGATCTCGGTGCTCGCCACGCCGCGCTTGCCGGTGAACGCTTCGACCACATCGTCGGCGATGCGCCGCGCGATCAGCGGCCGGTCGCTGGCGTTCCCGCGATAGCTCTTGGTCAGCAACGCGCGGCACCGGGCGACGTCCCAGACGCGGAACTCGATCTCGGCGACGCTGCCGCCCGCGCGCGTCACGCCTTCGACCAACGCGTCCGCGCCGATCTGGCGCCATTCCGGACACCCGAGCGAGTCCGAGAGCGCCGTGGTCTGGCGCGGACCGAGGAACGCCGCGGGATCGACCGATGCGAAGAGGCCCGAGAACTCGAGCGCTCCCTGCACGTCGGTCCGCAGCGTCGCGACGTCGATCGCGCGCGCGCCCGCGGAGAACTCCTGGAGCGCGACACGAAACGCCTTGCCGCCCGCGTCGGTCACGACGACCGGCGGACGTTCGGCCTCCTGCGCGCGCGCCGCGTCGCCGAGCAGCGCCCCGAGCGCGATCGAGATCGCGAACGCAATCCAACTACGCATCAACCGAGATCCTCCGGTCGAAACACGAACGGCCAGCGACCTGGCTCCGGCGGCGGCGGCAGCGGACTCGCTTTCTGCACGGCGCGGACGACGCTCTCGTCGTACCAGGGATTCCCCGACCGGCGTGTCACTTTCGGCTCCGAGATCACCTTGCCCTGCGCGTCCAGCTCGACCTCGACTTGCGTCTCGAGCGGCTCCCGCCGGAGACCTGCCGGCAGCACCCAAGCCTGACGCACATGCAGGCGCGCGGCCCGCAACCAGGTCGCGACCTCCGGAGTGACGGACGCGGTACCCGAAGCCCGCGCGGCCGGCGTCGCGGCGGTACCGCCAGCGCCAGGCTTCGCGGCGCTCGCGATGCGCGTCGGCCGCTCGACCGGGTCGGGCCGGTCTTCGCCACGCTCGGCCCGCAGGCCGGCGAGCACGTCGTCGTAGGACTCCTGTGGCTTCTTCTTCGGAGGAGTCGGCTTCGGCGGCTCGGTGTTGGCGACCTCTTTGGGCGGCGGCTTCGGTTCCGTCCGTGGCTTCGGCTCCGGCTCGGGATCGGGCTCGGGCTCGGGCTTCGCCTTTGGCTTCTCGGGCTCGCGCTGCGGGGTCTTCGGAATCACCGTCTCGTTCTTCGGCGGCGGGGGCGGCTTCGGAGGCTCCGGCTTGGGAGGCTCGGGCTTCGGGGGTTCCGGCTTGGGCACTTCGGCGACCGGAGATGCGGGCGGGACCGGCTTCGCGGCGGGCGCCGGCGGCAGCGGCCTCGGCTGCGCCGGCTTCGGCAACGACGCGGGTTTCCCGGCCGCAGCCGGCGCGGCCAGCGCGACCAGATCGACGGTCACGACGCCGGGCAACTCCGCGGGTTTCGGCGTCGGCATCCACACCAACGCCCCAACGACGATCCCGTGTCCAATCGCCGAGGCCAAAAGCCAGCGCTGCAGTTGGCGCCGCCGGGCTTCTTCGAGGCCGCCGCCCGAAGTGAACGCGTGCCGCGCCAGCGCCCTAGCCCTCCGGCTCGGTGACGATGCCGAGCTTGGTGGCGCCGGCGTTGCGGGCCGCCGCCATCGCCTTGGCGACCATTCCGTAGGGCGCCTCGCGGTCGGCGCGCAGGTACAGCTCCTTGTCGCCGCGTGAGTCGAACACCGCGCGCAGCTTTGCGGTGAGTTCGCTCGTCGCGATCTCCTGCTTTCCCAGGAACGTCTTGCCGTCGCGCTGGACGCTCAGCACGAGCGGTTCCTGGTCGAGGCGCAGCGCCTGTGTCGTCGTCTGCGGCAGGTCGACGTCGATCCCCTGCTGCATCAATGGGGCGGTCACCATGAAGATGATCAGCAGTACCAACATCACGTCGACGAAGGGCGTCACGTTGATCTCGGACATCACCGTGTGTCCGCGCCGAACCGCGCCCACGAGCTAGGACCCGGGCGCGCGCGTCTCGTCGGTGGGACGCGCGCCGCGAACCCGTAGGTCCGCGAGGAATTCTTCGGCGAACAGATCGACACGCTCGCCGAGCCGTCGCAGCTCGCCGACGAAATGGTTGTAGAAGATCGTCGCCGGAATCGCGGCGGCGAGGCCGACGGCCGTCGCGATCAGCGCTTCGGCGATCCCGGGTGCGACGACGGCGAGACTGGCAGAGCCCGCCTTTCCGATCTCCTCGAAGGCCGAGATGATGCCGATCACGGTGCCGAAGAGGCCGATGAACGGCGCCGCGCTGCCGGTGGTCGCGAGGAACTCGAGACCGCGCTCGAGCCGGTGCGTCTCGCGCGAAGCGGTCCACGAGATCTGTCGCTCGACCGCACGGCGCTGCAGATCGCCGAGTCCGCTCGACAGCGATCGGCCCGCGTAGCGCGCAATGCGCCCGAGTTCTCCGTACGCCTCGAGAAAGACTTGCGCGATCGGGCTGTGCTCGAGGTCGCGCGCGACTTCATGCGCCGCGTCGAACGATCCCTCGTGGTACACCTCGAGAAACGCCTCGCTATCCTGCGTCGCGCGACGAAGCTCGCGCCACTTGAACGCGATGATCGCCCACGACACGACGGAAGCTGTGGCCAACGCGAGGAGGACGAGCTTGACGATCCATCCGGCCTGAGTGATCAGCCGGAGAATGTCGAGACTCGCGAGACGCACCCCCCAGTCCGCCCCGACGAGAAGCAGTCCCATAAGCCTCTCTATTTGATGTCGGTCCAGCTTAGAAGACGCTGCGCAGCCAATCAATTGCGCAGGTGGAGGACGGATGAAGGTCACGGTCGAAACACAGGAACCGATTCGCGCGGGAGCGGATCTGTTGGCCCTCGCGCTCCCGACGCTCACGAGCACTGCGCGGCTCTCCGCACGCGTTGCAGCGGTGGATCAGGCGCTCGGCGGGCAGATCCACGAGGTGGTGAAGAGCGGTGACTTCCGCGGCCGCAAGGGCGAGACGCTGGTGCTGTTCGGGCGCGGTCGCGGCGCTCCGCGACGCGTGTTGCTGCTCGGCATCGGCGACGAGGAAAAGCTCGACGTCGAGGCGCTGCGCCAGCTAGCGGGCCGCGCGGTGGCCGCTGCCGGTGCGCGGCGCGCGCGGTCGCTCGCGATCGTCGTGCCGGCGTCGAAACGCGTACGATCCGGCGACGGGGTCCGCGCGCTGGCGGAAGCGACGCTGCTGGCGTCTTACCGTGCCGACAGCTGGCGCACCAAGAAGGACGACGCTCCCCCCGCGCTGACTCGGGTTTCGCTCCACATCGAGCGGGAGTCCGAGTTGCGCGCGGCGCGCGGCACCGCTGCGCTCGGCGCAACGCTCGCGGAGTGCCAGAACGTCGCGCGGCGACTTTCCAACGAGCCCGCCAACGTCATGTCGCCCATTTTCCTCGCGGCCGAGGCGCGGAAGGTGGCGCACGAAGTGGGACTCACGTGCCGCGTGCTCGACGTTCCCGAACTGCGCAAGCGCAAGATGGGTGCGCTGCTCGGCGTCGGTCAAGGCAGCGTCCACCCGCCGCGACTGGTCGTGCTGGAGCATGCACCACGACGCGGTGCCCGGAATCGTCCGACCGTCTGCGTCGTCGGCAAGGGCATCACCTTCGACTCCGGCGGCATCTCGATCAAGCCGTCGAGCGGCATGCACGACATGAAGCACGACATGTCGGGCGCGGCGGCGGTGGTGGGAATCCTGCGCGCAGTCGCGCTGCTCGATCTGCCGCTGCACGTGGTCGGCATTCTGGCCGCTGCCGAGAACATGCCTGGCGGCGACGCCTACCGGCCGGGCGACATCCTCACGTCGATGTCCGGCCAGACGATCGAGATCCAGAACACCGACGCCGAGGGACGCCTCGTGCTGTGCGACGCGATCCACTTCGCGAAGACGCAGTACGAGCCGGACGCGATCATCGACCTGGCGACACTCACCGGCGCCTGTGTCGTCGCGCTCGGCAGTTGGTGCTCGGGACTCTTCAGCAACCACGACAGTCTCGCCGATGCGATCACGCGCGCGGGCCAGGCGACCGGCGAGCGCGCCTGGCGGATGCCGATGGCCGACGCCCACCGCGATGAGATGCGCTCGCAGATCGCCGACCTGAAGAACGTCAGCGGAAGCCGCGACGCGGGCGCGAGCACCGCGGCGGCCTTCCTGTCGGCGTTCGTCGGCGAAACGCCCTGGGCGCACCTCGACATCGCGGGCACTGCCTATACCGGCAAAGCAGGTCCGTACCAGCCCTACGGCGCGACCGGCGTCGGTGTGCGCCTCGTGACGGAGTTGCTTCAGGGTTGGCCGAGCACGGGCGTGGTTTGACCTGTGCCCCGCGTTTCTTATGTTCCGGTGAACCGCCTGAATGGATGTGCGTCGTTGCCGTCCGAGGGTAGGAAGTCGTTCGGCTCGCTTGTCGATCGTCTCACGAGTCGAGACCGGGCAGAGCACGAGGAGATTCATCGATGATTCGGAAGTTGTCGCTCGTCATGGTCGGGCTCTCGCTGGCAGCGGCGCCGATCGCCGCGAGTGCCGCGGGCGACGCCGCGAAGGGCAAGACGCTCTTCGAAACGAACTGCGCATCGTGCCACGGAACGTCAGGAAAGGGCGATGGCCCGGTTGGCGCCGCGCTCCCGGAACCGAAGCCGCGCGACTTCACGGTGGGTGCGTTCAAGTTCGACACGGACAAGGACGGGAAGACCGGCACGGACGCCGATCTGATGAACGTCGTGAAGAACGGGGCGGCCGCCTACGGCGGCAATGCGATGATGGCGCCCTGGGCGCAGCTGCCGGATTCCGACGTCACCGACATCATCGTGTACGTCCGGACGTTCAAGCAGTAGAACGACGCGACGAGAATTGCGGAACCGGGCCGCGCACCGTGCGCGGTCCGGTTCTCGTTTCGGCCTCTGCTAGCCTCGCGCCGTGAGTCCTCGCGAGCCCAGCGTCCCTCGGCCGCTCGATCCGGCAACGACTGCGATCGCGCCGCTCGAATCCGCCATTCCGGCGCGGATCGACCTGTCCGAAGCGAAGCGAAGCGATGTCGAGCGCACCGACGCGCTGTCGCGTTACTTCTCCCAACTCCGCGACCACGCCCCGATCTCGCGCGAAGAAGAGCACGCGTTGGCACTGCGTTGGGTAGAGCACGGCGACGCCGAGGCCGCCAAGCGCCTCGTGCTCGCGAACCTCCGGCTGGTCGTGAAGATCGCGATGGAGTATCGGCGCACCTGGACCAACGTCCTCGACCTGATCCAGGAAGGCAACGTCGGTCTCTTGCAGGCGGTGCAACGCTTCGACCCCTACCAGGGCGTGAAACTCTCGTCCTACGCCGCGTACTGGATTCGCGCCTACGTCCTCAAGTACCTGCTCGACAACATCCGCCTGGTGCGACTCGGCACCACCCGCGCGCAGCGCAAGCTCTTCTTCCGGCTCAACAAGGAGAAGCGCGAACTCGAGCGGCTCGGCATCGAAGTCGAACCGCGCATGATCGCCGAGCGCCTCGACGTCACCGAGGACGATGTCGTCGACATGGAGCAGCGGCTCGGTCACAGCGACCTCTCGATCGATGCTCCGGTCCACGAGGACGAAGGCAGCGCGACCTACGGCGACTTCCTCACCGGCGAGGGTCCGTCGGTCGAGAAGAACGTCGCCGATCTCGAGTTGCGACGCGTCTTCCTCGAAAAGGTCCGCGAGTTCGCCGCAACGCTGAGCGATCGGGACCGCATGATCATCGAGGAGCGCATGCTGGCCGAAGAGCCGAAGACGCTTCAGGAGATGGGCGACGAACTCGGCATCACCCGCGAGCGCGTGCGGCAGCTCGAGGCGCGCGTGGTCGCGCGGCTGCGCGAATTCATGAAGGAGAACCTGGTGGACTTCGAGTACTACGCGCCAGGCAAGGACTGAGGCGCGCCGGATCCCGACGCGGCGGCGTAGCTCTTTGCGACGAGCGCCTGCAGCGCCGCGATGGATCGACCCACCGCGCGAATGCGGCTTTGCTCGAGCCGCGTGAGCCATGCGCGCCGCGCACGCTGCTCCATCCAACAGAGTCCGCGTCGCGAGCGCAGCAGCAAGCGCGGCGACCACTCGAGCAGCCAGAGGGTGCGCTCGAGACGGCGTCGTTCGCCCTCGTTCTCGAGCTGCGCTCCGAGCGCCGCGACCACGTCGACGGCCAAGCCAGCGTCATCACGCGGAGTCCAGGCATCTGCAACGCCGTAGAAAACGCGCGCGGCGCGCGGCGACAACGGCCAGCGAGGCTCGCTCACGCCGCGTTCTGCGCCAGCCAGCGCAGCGCGACCGCCGCATGCAACGCGATCCCCGTCGCCATCGCCTCTTCGTCGACCCGCATCCGACTCGAATGGAGCGGCTCGCTCGGTCCTTCGGGCGGCCGCACGCCAAGGAAGACGATTGCGCCCGGCACGCGCTGCAATACGTACGAAAAATCCTCCGCACCCATGATCGGCGCGCGCATGTCGATGATGGCGCCCTCGCCTACCACTTCCGTCGCGACGCCGCGGGCGAACGCGGCGAACTCCGCGTGGTTGACGGTCACCGGATAGCCCGGAACCACGTGCACCTTGGCTTCGAGACCGTGCGCGGCGGCCACGCCTTCGGCCACGCGATGCACGCCGTCGCGCGCCACTTCGCGCGCGCGTTCCGACACCGAGCGGATCGTACCGAGCAGATTCGCGGTCGGTGGGATCACGTTGCCCGCGCTGCCGGCCTGGATGCGCGTGATCGTGATCACGACCGGATCGAACGCGTCGATGCGTCGGGTGACGAGCGACTGGAGCGCCATCACGATCTCGCACGCGACCGGGATCGGGTCGGCGGCGAGATGCGGCATCGACGCGTGGCCACCGCGACCGGTCACGTCGATCGAGATCAGATCGCCGGCGGCGAGGATCGGGCCCGGGCGCGTCGCGATGCGGCCGCGCGGAAGCGACGAGTCGACGTGGATCGCAAACGCCGCGTCGACGCGCGGCTCGGCGTCGAGGAGTCCCTCGCCGATCAGGATGCGCGCGCCGCCGTGGCCCTCCTCGCCGGGCTGGAAGAGCAGTTTCACGGTGCCGGCGAACGCGTCGCGGCGGCGAGCGAGCAAGCGAGCGGCGCCCGCGAGCATCGCGACGTGGGCGTCGTGGCCGCACGCATGCATGCGCCCGTCGTGCTGCGAAGCGAACGGGAGACCGGTTTCCTCGGTCATCGGCAGCGCGTCCATGTCGGCGCGCAACAGGATCGTCGGACCCGGTCGCGAACCACGCAGCGTCGCGACGACCGCGCTCGTCGCACCGCCCGTCTCGATCTCGGCGCCGAGGTCGCCGAGCGCATCGAGCACCGCGCGCTGGGTCTCCGGAAGCACCAGACCCAGCTCCGGATTCTCGTGCAGCCGCCGGCGCATCCGGATCGCGCTCTCGAGCTCCGCCCGCGCCTCATCCCTCAACCCGTCGAGCAACGTCGCCATGACCGCCCAGCGTAGCCGAGGACCGTCCCCTTTCTCCTCAGGGGGGTGCGAACTCGGATTGGATTTCGTGGCGGAGGGTGGTGTCTAGTGTGGGGGTGGTGAGGCCGGTGGCGCGGCGCAAGGCGACGTCGAGGTCCTGGCCCGCCGCGATCGCATCGAGCAGCGCGCCGATGCCGGCGGCGCCGGCGTGCGATTCGACCCAGGCGGCGGCTGCCGTCGCCTCGAGATAGGCGACGCGCGCGCCCGCCTCGTCGAGTCCGCCGAAGCCTGGCGCCAGGCGCTCCAGCGCGATCCACTCGCCCGCGTCGATGCGACGCCGCAGCAACGCACGCTCGCTGCGCGAGACGCCGCGCTCGCCGCGCGAGACGCGCTCGGCCAGCTCCGCGAGCCCCTCGTTCAGCCAGAACGGGCGGTCGCCACCGCTGCGCTCGGCGAACACTGCATGGGTGAACTCGTGAAAGAGCAGCGAACGCAGTTCGCCCGCCGGATGCGCGGCCGACGCGACGTGGATGCTGCCGTCGAAGAAGCCGACGGTCGGGAAGGAGAAGCGGTGCTGATGCGCGGCGAGATAGGCCGCCTTGCCGT
>Ga0315287_10002921_pt1 | contig 16365 bp, 11 predicted proteins | sample YL17G11_0_MG_FD_205037 | JGI IMG/M metagenome (GOLD analysis project Ga0315287, IMG submission 205037) | Sediment microbial communities from Yellowstone Lake, YNP, Wyoming, USA - YL17G11_0 | ecosystem: Environmental > Aquatic > Freshwater > Lake > Sediment | place: USA: Wyoming | collected... | reverse complement strand
CGGTGTGATGTCCATCGTCGACGGGATGAATCGCTACGTTGCCGAGCGCGTCGCCAACTTGGGCGCCAACGTTTTCTATGTCTCGCGCTTTCCAATCATCACCAACGTCAAGGACTACCTCGAGGCCAGCCGGCGGAACAAGAACATCTCGCTCGAGGACTACGACTACCTGCGCGAGCGCCTGACACTGTCGGAGGAGGTCGGCGCGGTGGTCTTCGGCAGGCGCGACGTCCGCGCCGGGCGGCAGAGCCTCGAAGACGTCGGGGTGCGCGGCGTCACCCCGAATATGGTTTTTGTGGCTTCGGATCAGCGTGTCGCAACCGGCCGCTACATCGCCGAAGGCGACCAGGCGCACCGGTCCATGGTGGCGTTCATCGGCAGCGACGTCGCCGAGCAGATCTTCGCCGGAGTCGACCCGCTTGGCAAGATGCTGTACGTCGACGGGCTGCCGTTCCAAGTCGTGGGCGTCGGCGAGAAAGTCGGCAGCACCTTCGGCCAGAGCCAGGACAATTACGTCTCGGTGCCGCTAAGCACCTACATGAAGTCATGGGAGTCTTTGTCGCCGCGCGCCGGGGACCTCAATATCGGCGTCAAGTGCGCCTCGCCGGTGGCGATGTCGAAGGTGATGGACCAGGCGCGCGTTCTGATGCGGGTGCGGCGCGGCCTGAAACCCAATGAAACCGACGCCTTTGGTCTCATTGCCAGCGATGCGCTGACCAGCCTCTGGGATCAGATTTTCGGCGGGCTGGCGGCGACGGCGGTGGCGATCACTTCCGTATTCCTGGTGGTCGGTGGCATCGTCATCATGAATATCATGCTGGCGTCGGTCACGGAACGGACGCGCGAGATCGGCATTCGCAAGTCACTTGGTGCCACGCGGCGTGACATCCTGATGCAATTCATGGTCGAGGCGAGCGTGCTCTCGACCGCGGGCGGCGTGATCGGCGTGTTGCTGGCTTTGGGACTCACGGCCTTAGTGGCGGCCGTAACACCGGTGCCCATGCACACCAAGATCCAGGCGGTCATAGTGCCCGTGGTCATGTCCACCGCGGTAGGCTTGTTTTTCGGCATCTATCCGGCGCAGAAGGCGGCCAAGATGGATCCGGTCGTGGCGTTGAGAGCGGAGTGATTCGATGGTGCGGCGCGATCAGGTGACGCTCCGCTCGCTTGGTGGCGGGCGTGAGATCTTGTGGATGGCGCTCGACACGCTGCGGACGCACAAAATGCGCTCGGGCCTCGCGGTGCTGGGCATCATCGTCGCCGTCACGACGCTCATCAGCGTCGTCTCCATCCTGGTCGGGTTCGACCGCAACATTCAGCAAGGCATCCAGAGTTTCGGCACCAATACCGCGTTCTTCTCCCACCTGCCGACTGGACCCCGGCTCGGCCGCATGAGCAAGGAACTTCGCATCCGCAAGAAGCTCGGCTTCGCGGATTTCATCGCCATACGCGAGGCATGCACCGATTGCGCCAACACGACGGTTTCCGTCTTCAGCAGCCAGGACGTGAACCGCGCGCGCTACAAGGGCGACGAGGTCGTGGGGCTGGATTTCCGTGGCGCCACGGAAGAATTCTTCTCGGTGTACGCCAACGCGGTGCTGAAGCTGGGCCGGCCGTTCACCGCCGCCGAGAACCTGCACCGGGTGAACGCCGTCGTCATCGGCGCCGACCTGGCGCGCGGATTGTTCGGCGCCTTGGACCCGCTGGGCAAGGAGATCATGATCAACGGCCACGGATTCTACGTGATCGGCGTGCTCGAAAAGCCCAAGGGCTCGCTCGGCCCGCCGGGAGAGGGCGGCGAAGACCGCCGTGCCGTGGTCCCGTATTGGACGTTCCGCAAGGCCTTCCCGGGCGACGACATGCACGGGATCCGCATCGAAGCGTACCCGGGGCGGCTCTCGGCGGCTATCGACGAGGCCCGCACCGCGCTCCGCCGCAGCCGCAAGGTGCCGTACGACAAAGAGGACAACTTCAGTTACTCGACCGCGGCGTCGATCATCCGGGAATTCCACGCCATCGTCGGCGTCGTGGCACTCGTGACGATGACCTTGAGCAGCATCGGACTTCTGGTGGGCGGCGTCGGCGTAATGAACATCATGCTGGTCTCGGTCACCGAACGGACGCGGGAAATCGGCGTCCGCAAGGCTTTGGGAGCCACGAAGCGCGCGATCATCTGGCAGTTTCTCATCGAGGCCATGGTGCTGACTTTGGTGGGTGGCATCGTCGGGGTCTCGGCCGGCGCTCTCATCAGCACCGCGATTCGCAATCTGATGCCCAGCCTGCCGGCCTTCGTCCCCGCCTGGGCGGTCGTGCTCGGCGTCTCGGTCGCGGCAAGCACCGGCCTCTTCTTCGGAATCTATCCGGCGGTCAAAGCCGCGCGTCTCGACCCCGTCGATGCGCTACGTTACGAGTGAGAAACCGGAAATCGTCGTCTCGCCGTAGCACGTTCGGCTGCAACACGGCGATTCATGGCCGAACCACCTCGACTCGTCCCGGAACGAGCTCTTGCAAGATAACCCGGTAAGGAGTTGGAACTCGTCCGGAACGGGCCCTCGTCGGGGAATCAGGGCCGTTTGATGGCGCGATTCCCCGCGCCCTGCCGGGTTGCCTTGTGCCGGATCCCGGGGCACTGGTAGCCTGGGAGGAACCAGGAGGCGCCGTGCGTCAGGTCCCCGAACAAGCCAAGCGCGATTTGTTGGCGGTATGCGGCCGGCTGTATGAGCGCGGGCTCGTGGCCGGCACCGACGGCAATGTGTCGCTGCGCATCGCCAAGGACCTCCTGTTGGCGACGCCCACCGGCTTGAGCAAAGGCGGCCTGACCGCCGACGACCTGGTGCTTTGCGATTTGGAAGGCCGGCAGCAGGGCGGCAAGCGCCGGCTCACCACCGAGATCAAGATTCACACCGCCGTTTATGTGGCGCGGGAGGATGTGTGTGCCGTGGTACATGCGCATCCACCGTATGCGACGGCGTTCGCGGTGGCGGGTCTGACGCCCAGTGAGAACATGATGCCCGAGGCCTATTTGGCGGTGGGCAAAGTGGCGCTGGCGCCCTACGGCACGCCGTCCACGGACGAACTCGCAGCTTCGCTGCGTCCCTTCGTGCGCGATCACGATGCGATCTTGTTGTCGAATCATGGCGCCGTAGCCGTGGGCCGCGACGTGTGGTCGGCGTACCATCGCATGGAAGCGCTCGAGCAACTGTGCCGGATCAGTTCGATCGCCCGGCAACTGGGCGGCGCGCGGGCGCTCAACAAGACGCAGCTCGAACAACTAGAAGCCATCCGGGGTGTGTACGGCACGCACGACCCGAACGCGCCGTGCTGGAATTGCGGGCTCCCGGCGCCGGGCGCCAACCCCGGTGCGTCCCATCCCGGGGCCGCGCGCACCTCGCCCGCAGACTCGAACGCGCCGGCGGCCTCGAGCGCGGCGCCGGTGCCGGCGGCTGCACGCCCCACGGCCTACATCGAGCCGCCGGTGCATTGGGCCGGCAATCCGCCGGTGTGGGAGCGTCCAGGCTTCGATGCGAGTATCGACGAAGCGCAAGTGCGGGATGCCGCGCGCCGCATCCTGCGGACGCTGCGGGCCGAGTAGCGACCCGACGGGAAGGACCCCATGGCCGGCCGGCGCGAGATCCTCATCGACGCGTACAACGTCATCTACGCCGACCCGCGGTTGAACCCGCTGATGCGGCGGGATGTCGAAGGCGCGCGCGAAGAATTCCTGGCGTTGGTGGCGCAGCGGCTCCCTGCCGACGGCAGCCAAACCTACGTGGTGTTCGACGCCATGCGCGATCCCCGGCCCGCCACCGGAACCGGCCGCACGAACCAGGAGTACCACCGCGGCATCCACGTGATCTACGCGCGTGAGACCGCCGACACCTGGATCCGCGAACGGATTCAGAACGCCGCCGAACCGGCCTTGATCACGCTCGTGACGTCCGACCGCGAAATCCTGGAAACCGCGCGCGCCCACGGCGCGGGCGTTTTGCGGGTGGCCGACTTCCTGCAGCTCGCGGCGCGCCGCCATGCGCGCACGCGCGAGATCCGCGACACCGAAAAGCCCGGACACACGAGCAAGCGCGAAATCGCCGAATGGGAACGTCTGTTCGGCGAACCGCGCGAGGACGAATGAGCCGCACTCAGTAGCCCTGCGCCGCGCCATGCGTGCGTGGATCGCTGACGCCGCGCAGCGTGCCGTTGGGCTCGATCTCGATGCACTGCGCACTGCTGTATCGCGCCCGCGCTCGCAGCACGTGCCCCATGGCCTGCAACGCCTTCTTCACGTCGTCGGTGAAGGCGTCGGGCTCGTGGTAGATGAGCTCCGGTTGCCATTGGTGATGGAAACGCGGCATGACCACCGCGGTCTCCAGCGACACGCCGTGGTCACGCCGGTCGATCACGATATTGAGCACCGTGGTGATGATGCGCGGGCCGCCGGGGCTCCCCAGCACCAGCCACGGATGCCCGGCGCGCAGCACGATCGTGGGACACATGGAGGACAGCGGCCGTTTGCCGGGCGCGATGCCGTTCGTGTCGCTGCCCACCAGCCCGTACATGTTCGGCGCGCCCGGTTTGGACGTGAAGTCATCCATCTCGTTGTTCAGCAGGAACCCGGCCCCGGGCACCACGTAAGCGCTGCCGAGTTCATCATTCAAGGTCGTGGTGAGCGTCACGATATTGCCCTGGGCATCCACGACCGAAATATGCGTCGTGTGGTTGCCTTCCACGGCGCGGTTGGGCACCGGCCGCAGCGAGTCGCCGCTGTCCGGAACCATGATCGTGCGCGGCCCAGGATCGAACTTCCACGGCTCGCCCGGCCGGATGCTCCCCGGTGCCGACGCCTTGTCCATGACGATGGTCTTCTGCAGCGCTGCGATGTAGCCCGCGGACAACAGCCCGGCGACGGGATTGCGGACGTATTCCGGATCACCCAGGTAGGTGTTGCGATCGGCAAAGGCACGCGCCATGGCCTCGCTCGTCAGGTGCACGCGATACGCCGAGCGCGGCCCCGTGGCCGCGATGTCGTAGTATTCGAGCTGCGCCAGGGTTTCGAGCAGCGTGACCCCGCCCGAACTGGGTGGCGGCGCGCACAGGAGCTGCAGGTCGCGGTAACGGCCGCGCAACGGCGTCCGCTCCACCGCCCGGTACGAGGCCCAATCCTGGGCGGTAAACGGCCCGTGCACGCGTTCCGTGTCCTTCAAGACCAGATCCGCGAGACCGCCCTCGTAGAACGTCAGTGGCCCGGATTGCGCCAAGAGCCGCAACGTCCGCGCCAGGTCCTTTTGCACCAGCTTGTCGCCGGCATGCAGCGGACGCCCCTTGGGCAGAAACACTGCGGCACTCGACGGGAAGCGCCGCAAGTCGTCTTGGCGATCTTGAATCGCCTCTGCCAAATCCCCGTTCACCGCAAAGCCGTCCTGCGCGTACCGGATGGCTGGCGTCAACAGGCTGCGCCACGGACGGGTGGCGTACTTGGACCACGCGAGGTAAAGCCCCGCGGGCGACCCGGGAATCCCGGCCGACCACGGGCCCACCTGCGACTTCAACGTGTCGACGTTGCCCTGTGCATCCAGATACATGTCGCGCCGGGCACGCGCCGGTGCGATCTCCCGGAAATCGATGAACGTGCACAGACTGTCCTGGGCGCGGTAGTACAGCATGAAACCACCGCCGCCGAGGTTGCCCGCCTGCGGATGCACCACGGCCAACGTCAGTGCGGTGGCGATGGCAGCATCCATAGCATTGCCGCCGGCGCGCAGCACCTCGAGTCCGGCGCGAGTGGCCAACGGCTGTTGGCTCACCACCATGCCCGAATGACCGACGGCCAACTGGCCATCGCGATACGGCAACCCGGCGTGCGCCGCGGATGCCAGCCACAGCAACGCCACCATAACGGACGACGAGGCGAATCGGTTCAGCCGCACAATACTGCTCCACCGTTGACGTTCAAGATTTCGCCGGTGACGTGCACGGCCAGATCGGAGGCCAAGAACACGATGGGCCCGGCGACTTCATCCGCGGTCGGTACCCGGCCGCGTGGAATGGTGCGCTCGATCTCGGCGCGGCGGCCCGGAACTTCGAGTTCCTGGCGCACCATGTCGGTCTCTACCCAACCTGGCGCTACGGCATTCACTCGGATGTGCGGCGCGAGCTCCACCGCCAGCGACTTGGTCCAGGACACGAGAGCACCCTTGCTCGCCGCATAGTGCGAGTGTCCGGCCTCGCCGCGTTGCGCCGCCGTCGAGGTCACGAGCACGATCGCCGCATGCGGGCTGCGCCGCAGCCAAGGCAAGAGGGCTTGGGTGAGCGCGAAGACGGCATCGAGGTTCAACCGCATCGTCTCGCGCCACGTCGCCATCGTCATCGACTCGATCGGACCGTCGGTCCAGATGCCGGCGTTGTGCACCAGGATGTCGACGCGATCGGTGATTTGCGTGATGGTCCGTGCGAGGTGCGCTGCGCCACCGTCCGGCGCGAGATCGGCGGCCGCAATCCACGCCCGGCGCCCGGTGGCCTCGATGTCGGCCACGACCAGGGCGGCGGCGTCCGCCGAGGCGCGATGGTGCACGATGACGTCGGCGCCGGCACGCGCCAGCGCCCGCGCGGTGGCCGCACCCAAGCCGCGCGAGGCGCCAGTCACCACCGCGATGCGATTTTCGAGGTCGATCATCGGGCCTCCACCCCGCAGTGTAGGGGGGCCAGGGCGCGCCGGTCAAAGGAACGGCTGCCTGGACCCAAGGGGCCGGGGCGCAGACACCGGGACCGCTTGGTCGAACACCCGCCGCTGTGGTACCCCTCTGCACTTCGTGGCGGGCTGCGGCTGCACGGCCGCCGCGCGACGACACCACCGGCCACTGCAAAAGGAAACGCGTGCGTCTGGATCGCCCCGCGCTCGAGCTGCCGTCGCTGCCGGTGCCCAACAGCGCCCCCGGGCGCGGCCGTGCCGCGCGCTGGCTGTTGCAAGGCGGAACCCTCGATGCGGCCGCACACGACACCCATGGCCATCCCTGGTACCGCGTGCTGTGGCTCACGGGCGTCGACTATTTCTCGACCCTGGGCTACCAGCCCGGCATCGCGCTCTTGGCGGCGGGCGCCATTTCGCCAATTGCCACCCTGTTGCTCATCCTGGTGACGCTGTTCGGCGCCTTGCCGGTGTATGCGCAGGTGGCGCGGCGCTCGTTCGCCGGCCAGGGATCGATCGCGATGCTGGAAAACCTGCTGCCGGGCTGGGGTGGCAAGTTGTTCGTGTTGGCGCTGCTGGGATTCGCCGCCACCGATTTCGTCATCACCATGACGCTGTCCGCCGCCGATGCCGCCAAGCACGCGATCGAGAACCCGTTTCTGCACGCGCACATCGGCGATCATCAGATGCTGTTCTCGTTGCTGCTGCTCGCCACCTTGGCGGCCGTGTTCTTGAAGGGGTTCAAAGAGGCCATCGGCGTCGCGAGTGTGCTCACGATTCCCTATTTGCTGTTGAATGTCGTGGTCCTCAGCCGCGGCTTCCTGGAAATCCTCCGGCATCCGGAGTTGGTCGAGCGCTGGAATGGCCAACTGGCGCTGCATGGTGATTGGGCGATGATGCTCGGCGCCGCGGCGCTCGTGTTCCCGAAGCTGGCCTTGGGATTGAGCGGCTTCGAAACCGGCGTCGCGGTCATGCCGCAGATCTCCGGTGGCAAGTCCGGCGCCACCGCCGACTTGGCGCCGGCCGCCGGGCAGGAGGCGCGGGAGGGCGCATCCGCGCACGACGACGCTGCGCCGCCCGCGGTCCCCATGGGACGCGTGCGCGCCACCCGCAAGCTTTTGCTGACGGCGGCGCTCATAATGAGCGTGCTGCTGCTGGGTTCGAGCTTCGTCACCACGCTGCTCCTCAGACCCGAGGACGTGGCGGAAAACGGCCCCGCGTCTGGGCGCGCGCTCGCCTATCTGGCCCACGAACTCCTGGGCAACGGTTTCGGGAGCATCTATGACATCGCCACCATCGCCATCCTGTGGTTCGCGGGTGCCTCGGCCATGGCGGGATTATTGAACGTGGTGCCGCGCTATCTGCCGCGCTTCGGCATGGCGCCACGCTGGGTGGCGTTCGCGCGGCCGCTGGTGCTGGTGCTGTTCACCATCGACGCGGTGGTGACCGTGGTGTTCCGTGCCAACGTCGAAGCACAAGGCGGCGCGTACGCCACCGGTGTGTTGGTGCTCATTCTTTCCGCGAGCGTTGCCGTGGCGCTCGCGCTGTGGCGCGAAGCCGCCGCGGCCGAGTCCGCAGCGCGACGGCGCACCCGGTTGCAGTCCCTGTACTTCTGGGGCGTGTCCGCCGTCTTCGCCTTCACGCTGGTCGACAACGTCATCGAGCGCCCCGACGGCATCATCGTAGCCAGCGTCTTCATCGTAATGATCATCGGCCTGGGCGCCGTGAGCCGTTACATAAGGGCCAGCGAACTGCGTGTCGAACACATGACCTTCGCGGACGAGGAATCGGCGGCCCTATGGCCCGCAATCGTCGGCAAGAAGGTGCACTTGGTGTCACTCAAGAAGGCGGATGCGGCGGCGCGCGCGCGCAAGCAGACCGAGATTCAGCAGCATTACCGCACCACCGGGCCCTTCGCATTCGTGCACGTGGACTTGCTGGACAATCGCAGTGAGTTCTTGGCGCCCTTGCGGGTGCACGTGCGGCGCAACGGCGCCAACTTCGACATCGCGCTCACCGGCGCCGTCGCGGTAGCCAACAGCCTGGCCTATCTGAGCGAGCTCATGGACCCGGTCGCCATCTATCTGGCACTCACGCGGCAGAATCTGATGACCCAATCCCTGCGGTATTTCTTGTTCGGGGAAGGCGAAGTGGGTCTGTCGGTGTACTCGATCCTGGTCCGCTACTGGGAATGGACTCCCGAGGACGACGTCCGTCCGCTCATTTTCCTGATGAGTGAATGAGGGTCTGGACACCGGCGGCCTGGACGTCGGGCCCGGCCCGCGGCTAAGCTTGCCGCGCATCTGCAGCCACACCGGGAGGGCCCGTGAGCTTGCGCCCGCAACGCGAAGTATCACTCTCCGGCCGCGCGCGACGTATGCCGGCGTCGCCGATCCGCAAGCTGGCGCCGCTGTACGAGGCGGCGCGCGCGCGTGGCGTCCACGTGTATCCGCTCAACATCGGCCAGCCCGATATCGTGACCCCGAAGGAAATGCGCGCCGCCTATCAATCCTGGGATCAGCAGGTGCTGGCATACGGCCACTCCGCGGGGCTCGCCGAATATCGCGCCGGTCTGGCGCGCTATTACGCCCGCTTCGACATCCCCGTGACCGCCGAGGAAATCCTGGTCACGACCGGCGGGTCGGAAGCGATCTTGTTCGCACTGATGACGGTGTGTGAAACGGGCGACAACGTGCTCGTGCCGGAGCCCTTCTACACCAACTATTCCGGCTTCGCGATCATGGCCGGCGCCGAGGTGCGCGGGATTCCGACCCGCGGTGCGGACGGCTTCCACCTGCCGCCGCGCAGCGTGATCGAGAGCCTGATCGACTCTCGCACGCGCGCCATCCTGTGGTCGAGCCCCGGCAACCCCACCGGCGCGGTCTACACGCGGCAAGAACTGGAAATGCTGCGCGACCTCGCGCTGGAGCGCGGCTTGTACTTGCTGGCCGACGAAGTTTATCGCGAGTTCACTTACGACGGCGCTCGGCACACGAGCTTGTTCCACCTGGACGGCATCGAGGACCGGGCGGTGATGCTCGACAGTATTTCGAAGCGCTTCAGCGCCTGCGGCGCCCGGATCGGCTGTTTGGTAACGCACAACCGCGAGATTCTCGATACTTGCCTGCGTTTTGGGCAGGCGCGGCTGTGTCCGCCGACCGTCGACCAAATCGCCGCCACCGCCGCGCTCGCAACCCCGCAGAGCTACTTCGACGAGGTGCGCGACGAGTACCAAAAGCGGCGCGACGTCCTGGTGAGCGGCCTGGGCAGCATCCCGGGCGTGAAGTGCCTGGAACCTGCCGGCGCCTTCTACTTGATGGCCGAGTTGCCGGTGCGCGACGCCGAGCATTTTGCGCGCTGGTTGCTGGAAGACTTCACGTTCGAGGGCCGCACGGTGATGGTGGCGCCCGGCCCCGGGTTCTACATCACGCCAGGATCGGGCGAGCGCGAAGTCCGCATGGCCTACGTGCTGAACTGCGACGACCTGCGCGGCGCAGTGCGGGTGCTGGATCAAGCCCTCCAGGTGTATCCCGGCCGGATCTAAGCTCGGCCCGGAGGACCACCATGCAGGATCAGCCAACCCCCTCTGCGCCTGCACCGCAGCGCGGCCAAGGGCCGGAGTGGGCGCGTTTGCACGAAGACGCGCGCCGCGATAAGAACTGGAAGCGCTGGGGCCCGTATCTGTCGGAGCGCCAGTGGGGCACGGTGCGCGAGGATTACTCCGGAACCGGCGAAGCTTGGGAGCATTTCCCGCACGACCACGCCCGTAGCCGCGCCTATCGCTGGGGCGAAGACGGCTTGCTGGGCTTCACCGACCGCGAGTGCCGCCTGTGCTTCTCGGTGACGCTGTGGAACGGGCGCGACCCGATCCTGAAAGAGCGCCTGTTCGGACTCACCGGCACCGAGGGCAATCACGGCGAAGATGTGAAGGAGTGCTACTACTACCTCGACTCCTCGCCCACTCACTCGTACGCCAAAGCGCTCTATAAGTATCCGCAGGCCGCCTATCCATATGATCGTTTGGTGCACGAGAACCGTTCTCGCGGCAAGGACGCCGGCGAATTCGAACTGCATGAGACCGGCATTTTCGACGACGACCGCTATTTCGACGTGTACGCGGAATATGCCAAGGCCGGGCCGGACGACGTTTTGATCCGCGTCACGATCGCCAACCGCGGTCCGGAAATGGCGACCCTGCACGTGTTGCCGACGCTATGGTTCCGCAATACTTGGGCCTGGGGGCGCACCGGCGAAGGCTACTGGCCGCGCCCCCGGCTCGACCGGCACGGTGACGGCGAGATCGTCGCCGCGCACAGCACGCTTGGACGCTACCGTTTCGCCGTCGGCCTGGGCCCCGACTTGCGCCGGCCGGCGCTGCTGTTCACCGAAAATGAAACCAACACCGCACGGCTGTGGCAGCAGCCCAACGCCACGCCCTACGTGAAGGACGCTTTCAACGATTACGTCGTGCAGGGCAATCGCGATGCAGTCAATGCGGCGGGCACCGGCACCAAGGCCGCCGCACATTACGTGCTGGACGTGCCGGCGGGCGAATCGGTGTCGCTGCATTTGCGTCTGACGGCGGAAGACGCCGTCGCCGGCGCCCCGTTCGGGCTCGCGTTCGACCAACTCCTCGACGAACGCCGCGCGGAATGCGACGCGTTCTACGACTCGGTGGTCCATCCTGGCGCCACGCCGGAGGAGCGCCGCGTCATGCGCCAGGGATACGCGGGGCTATTGTGGTCGAAGCAGTTCTTCCATTACATCGTCAAGGACTGGCTGGACGGCGATCCGTCGCAGCCGGCGCCGCCCGCCGGGCGTTCCACCGTGCGCAACAGCGAGTGGGGCCATCTGTACAACCGTGACGTCATTTCCATGCCGGACAAATGGGAGTACCCGTGGTATGCGGCGTGGGACCTGGCGTTCCACATGTTGCCGTTCGCGGCGGTGGACCCCGATTTCGCCAAGCAACAACTACTGCTTTTCCTGCGCGAGTGGTACATGCATCCCAACGGGCAGATTCCGGCGTACGAGTGGGCGTTCGGCGACGTGAATCCGCCGGTGCACGCCTGGGCCGTGTGGCGCGTCTACAAGATCTCGGGCAGCAAGGGACATCGCGACCGGCTCTTCCTGGAGCGCTGCTTCCAGAAACTCATGATCAATTTCACGTGGTGGGTGAACCGCAAGGACGTCGAAGGCAAGAACATCTTCGGCGGCGGTTTCCTGGGCCTGGACAATATCGGCGTGTTCGACCGCTCGCGGCCGCTGCCCACCGGCGGGCATCTCGAGCAAGCCGACGGCACCGCGTGGATGGCGTTCTACTGCTCCACCATGCTGTCGATCGCCCTCGAGTTGGCGAGCGAGGACCCGGCCTACGAAGACGTGGCGTCGAAATTCTTCGAACATTTCGTCGCCATCACCGACGCCATGAACAAACTGGGCGGCGACGGCCTGTGGGACGAGACCGACGGCTTCTACTACGACAAGCTGCACGTGGACGGCACGCTTGTGCCGTTGCGCGTCCGCTCGCTCGTGGGTGTCATCCCACTCTTTGCGGTGGAAATCCTCGAGGAGGAAACCATCGCCAAGCTGCCGGGGTTCCGCAAGCGCATGGAGTGGTTCCTGGAAAACCGCAAGGACTTGGCGCAGCACATTGCCTACATGCAGAAGGGCCGGCACAACGGCCACGGGCACCGCTTACTCGCTATTCCGTCACGCGAGCGCTTGCTGCGGGTATTGCGCTATGTGCTCGACGAGCACGAATTCCTGTCGGCGCACGGCCTGCGGGCCTTGTCGCGTGTGCACAAGGACCATCCTTACACTTGTACCGTCATGGGCCAGGACTATGAGGTGGATTACACGCCGGCCGAGGGGAATACCGGCCTGTTCGGCGGTAATTCGAATTGGCGCGGACCCATCTGGCTGCCGCTCAATTACCTGGTCGTGGAGTCCCTCGAGCGTTATCACCACTTCTACGGCGACGATCTCAAAGTGGAGTTCCCCACCGGCTCACGCCGCATGCTGAACCTGCAGGAAGTCGCACAGGAACTGGCGCGGCGCTTGTCGGGCATCTTCCTGCCCGACGAGACCGGCCGCCGGCCCTGCCACGGCGATGAAGCGCGCTACACGGCCGACCCGCACTGGAAAGACCTCGTGCTGTTCTATGAGTACTTCCACGGCGACACCGGCCGCGGCGTTGGTGCGAGTCATCAGACCGGCTGGACGGCGCTGGCCGTGCGCCTGCTGGATCAAGTCGCCAAGACCCGGGACGGCGAGCACACGAACTTGACGCACCATGACCGGCCTGACCATGCCCCGGCTCCGTCGCGTACGCCGGAGCCCAGCAACGCTGGAAACCAGCGGTAACACCGGGCTTCACAATCTCTCCTGCTGCAGGCGAGTGCGCTCGGGCGAAGTTCGGGACCGGGAAAAGGTTCTGCCTATTTCTTCCCCGCCAGGCCGCGAATCGCCGCGTCCACATCGGTATCGATGCTCTCGGGCGTTTCATTGGGCGCGTAGCGTTGGAGCACCTTGCCCGCACCATCCACCAGGAACTTCGTGAAGTTCCATTTGATGGCTTCGGTGCCGAGCAAGCCTGCGGCCTCGTGCTTGAGGTGGTCCCACAGTGGGTGGGTGCGCTCGCCGTTGACATCGATCTTCGCGAACATGGGAAATGTCACGTCGTACGTGAGCGAACAGAACTTCTTGATCTCTGCGGCGTCGCCCGGCTCTTGGTGGCCGAACTGGTCGCAGGGAAATCCCAAGACCACGAACCCACTGTCGCGGTATTTGCGATACAACGCCTCGAGGCCCTTGTACTGCGGCGTGAAGCCGCACTTGGACGCCACATTGACGACGAGCGACACCTTGCCGCGGTACTGTGACAACGGCTGCTCGACGCCGTCGATGGTCCGGGCGCTGAAATCGTACGCAGTCTTCATGCAGGTCCTCCTGTGGATCGGGCCGGCGGCGCCAATCCCCGTTGCGGGCACCACCTATACTCCCCCGCAGGATATCATCCCCGGCCGTCTGGCGGACGGCAAAGATCCGGAAAGGTTACACAAAGGTGACAGCCCAGGCAGGCGGGGCCGTGCACACTGGGGGCCGGCGGGGATGCCACCGTCGAGGGCATTGGTGGACCTTGAACCTGGGAGGCTTGGCGTGAGAGTCGGAAGTCACTTGGCCGCAGCCGTTCTGGCCGCATGTGTGGGAGTCGCGACGGCGGGCGCAGAGGAATCGAAGGCCCCGGTCGCGACGCCGGGCACGCCGGTGCCGGTGGCCGAGGCCACCGGTCCGCCCGTGGCCGTAGCCACCACTCCACCGCTGGCCAATGGGCCGCACGGCTCGCTCAAGCTCGATACGCTGGAGCACGAATTCGGCGCCGTGAAGGCGGGCACCCCGCTCAGCTTCACGTTCAAGTTCAAGAACAAGGGCAAAGCGGCGCTGGAAATCACCGAGGTCAAGCCGTCGTGCGGTTGCACCAAAGGCGACTTCGACAAGCTGGTGGAGCCGGGCAAGGAAGGCAAGATCACGCTATCGATCGCCAAGACCGACACCTATAGCGGCCCCCTGGTGAAGACCGCAACGGTCAAGACCAACGACCCCGAACATGAGTCTCTGGTGCTGACGCTGCGCGCCAATTTCACCAAGGAATGACCCTGGCGGCGGCGCGGGAAACGCGCCCCGGCATCCTCCTGCGAAGGATCTTGGCGCCGCCGGTCAGGCGGAATCGGCGGCGCCGTGCGCCCGCACCATCAAGACGGGACGGTCGGCGCCGCGCACGACCTTTTCCGCCACGCTGCCAAACACCCAGCGCCGGAACCCCGATCGCCCGTGCGTGGCCATGACGATGACATCGACCGTATGCTTGCGGGCATGTTCCACGATTGCGTCCGCCGCCGGGGCGTTCTCCACTACCAGATGAGTCTTGACTTCGCGCCACTCCGGCCGCTGCGCGACCGAATCAAGGTAGGTCTGCGCCGCTTGCTGACGCGCCTTCCACAAGTCGGCCAGAAACACCGGCTCGCCCTCGGACACCATGACCTCGTCCATGGGTGAAACCGAATTCAAGAGCGTGACTTCCGCGCCACAGGCGCGGGCGAGCACCAGCGCATGAGCCAGCGCCACTTCCGCCAACGGCGAACCATCGAGCGGGACCAGAATGTGCCGATAGGACACGGACATCAGCGAACCTCCCCGGTCTTGAATCCGCGGCCGCGGTGACGGAAACCCCACTCTCAAGATCGCGCACGCCGCCGCAGCCCGCAACCTGGGCCGGCTTCCGGCTCGTGCAAATGCACGATGGCGGCCTCTGCGCAGCCCCGCTGGGGGACTGGCCGGGGACCGCGCCGGTTTTGGCCAGCCGGACCCTGCAGCGTTCCATCTTCCCGCACCGCGCCAGGCCGCCGGACGCCCCGGGCGGTGCCTGGCATGTGCCTTGCGCTGCCGGGATGGGGAGCGGAGTTCCTTTCGCGGGTGATGTGGGGTGGGGATGGACGCCAAGGCAGGTACGGTGAACAGCCTCGCCCTGTTCGGCGCCGCGCCGGCGTTCCGCGATGCGTTGCATGTGGGGCGTCCCAATTTGGGCGACCGCGCGCGGTTGCTCGCGCGCATTGGCGACATCCTCGACCGCCGCTGGCTCACCAACCGTGGCCCCTACGTGCAGGAATTCGAGCAAAGCGTGGCGGCGCTCACGGGGACCGAGCACTGCGTCGCCGTGGGCAACGGCACCGCGGCGCTCGACCTCACGGCTCGCGCCCTGGGACTGCGCGGCGAGGTCATCGTGCCATCGTTGACGTTTGTGGCAACGGCACATGCTCTGCAGTGGCAAGGCCTCCGGCCGGTGTTCTGCGACGTCGACCCGGTCACGCTGACGCTCGATCCGGCGCGGGTCGAGGCGCTCATCGGGCCCCACACCACTGGCATTTTGCCGGTGCATCTGTTCGGGCAGCCCTGCGATACGGAGGCGCTGGCGGACATTGCGCGCCGTCACCACCTGCAACTTTTCTATGATGCGTCGCATGCTTTTGGCTGCACCCGTGGCGGCCAGCCGGTGGGCGGATTCGGTGCGGCCGAAGTCTTCAGTTTCCACGCCACCAAATTCGTGCACACCCTGGAGGGTGGTGCCGTCACCACCAACGACGGCGACTTGGCCATGCGTCTGCGCCGGATGCAGAACTTCGGTTTTGCGGGATACGACGACGTCCGCATGCTGGGCACGAATGCCAAGATGAACGAGTTCTCGGCCGCCATGGGCGTGACGCTGCTGGAGTCCATCGACGAAATCGCGGCCACCAATCGCCGGCATCATGAGAGCTATCGCGCCGAACTGGCCGGCGTACCGGGGCTGCACCTGCGCGAGCCCGCCGCGGCGGAGCGCCACAACTGGCAATACGTCATCGTGGAAGTCGATGCGGCGGAAGCCGGCTTGGATCGCGACACGCTGGTCGAGTTGCTGCACGCGGAAAACGTCATCGCGCGGCGCTACTTCCATCCCGGCTGTCATCGCATGGAGCCGTACCGCACGCAGGATCCGGCGGCGGGCTTGGTGCTGCCGGTCACGGAGCACATGACCGGGCGCCTGCTGTGCCTGCCGACGGGCACGGCGGTTACGGCCGAGGACATCGCGGAGATTGCCGCGCTCTTGCGCTTTGCGGTCGACAACGCCGCCGAAATCCGCCACC
>Ga0315287_10002919_pt1 | contig 16376 bp, 15 predicted proteins | sample YL17G11_0_MG_FD_205037 | JGI IMG/M metagenome (GOLD analysis project Ga0315287, IMG submission 205037) | Sediment microbial communities from Yellowstone Lake, YNP, Wyoming, USA - YL17G11_0 | ecosystem: Environmental > Aquatic > Freshwater > Lake > Sediment | place: USA: Wyoming | collected... | reverse complement strand
GCCGGTAGACGCCATCCACCTTGGCGAGGTGCAGTGCCGCAATGTCCCGGCTCACCGATGACTGCGTCACCTGCCATCCATCGGCGGAAAGCGCGTCGGCCAGCTCCTCCTGCGTCCGCACCGCCCGGGTGCTGATGAGCTCGAGGATCTTGAGATGACGCTTGCGCCGGTCGACGGTCACGTGCGCCGCCGTCCCGCGAGCCGCAGCATCGCGTCGTCGAAGCGTCGTCGCTCCGCGCGCCACCAGCGCCGGGCCTGTGTCACCCGGGCGCGGGCCAGTCCCAGCTCCAGGTTGCCCAGCCCGCCCGCGCTGCCTCGCGCCGCGATGAGGTCGCGATCGGGAATGACGGGCATCGCGACACCGCGCTTGAGCTCGGCCGCGACCGCGCGATAGGCCTCCCGGAACGGCTGCCCGCCCCGGGTCCGACGCAACGCCTCATCCGTCGCCAAAATGTCCCCAGTCAGCGCCGCCCGGCCGCGCGCCCGGTCGACCTCGAGCCGCGGCACCGCCAAGGTCAGCATCAGCAGCATGTCATCGGTCAGCTCCAGCCCCCGCATGAGCGGCGCCTTGAGGAACTGGAAGTCGCGATGATAGCCGCCGGGCAGCTTCGCCTTGAGCGCATGCACCGTGAAGAGCGCGCCTTCGACCAGCGCCGAGCGGGCACGCGTCAGCTCGAACAGGTCCGCGTTCCGCTTCTGCGGCATGATGCTCGACCCCGTGGCCAGGTCGGCGGGAAGGCGGAGCCAGCCGAACTCGTCGGCACTGAACAGAATTACGTCGGACGAGAGCTTGGCCATCTCGTGCCCCAGCTCGGTGCACCAGTGCAGCACCGCCGCTTCCAGCTTGCCGCGCGCGTTCTGGACGCCGGCGACGTTGTGGTCCAGATCGCGAAAGCCCAGCGCGCGCGCCGTTGCCCGCCGGTCGAGCGGCAGCGGCACCCCGTAGCCCGCCGCGCTGCCCAGCGGAGAGCGGTCGAGCCTCGGCCAGAGACCATCGATCGCCTCGATGGTATCGAGCAGTCCCTCGGCGTACGCTGCCGCCCACAGGCCCGCCGATGACGGCATGGCGCGGCGCTGGTGCGTGTACCCCGGCCAGAGTGCAGTCCGATTCGCAGCGGCAAAACCCAGGAGCACTTCCGCCAGCCCCGTCGCCCGGGCATGCAGCGAGAGCACGCGGTCCTTGAGGTAGAGCCGCAGATCCACCGCCACCTGGTCGTTCCGCGACCGGCCGGTATGAACCATCCCGCCAATCCGCCGATCGCGTCGGGTCAGCCAGAACTCCACCGCCGAGTGGACGTCCTCGTGTTCCGGGCCGATCGCGAAGCGGCCGGAATCGGCGGCGCGCAGCACCGCACGAAGCAGGCGCTGCATGCGAAGGTGCGCCGTGGCGGTGATGATCCTGCTCTTCCGCAGGCCCTCCGCGTGGCCCAGGCTGCCGAGGATGTCCCAGCGCAGGAGGTGCGCATCCCACACGTGATCATCGGCGACGGTATAGGCCATCAGCGCCTCGCTGGGAGTTGGTCCCCAAAGGGCCTTCTTCACGTCCTCACGTCCTCACGTCCTGTCATCACGTCCTCACGTCAGTTCTCACTCAGATACTCCCTCGCCACCTTCGCGTAGAAGCTCCGCGCCTCCGTCACCTCGTGCAGGTCGACGCACTCGTCGGCGGTGTGCGACCGGCGGCTCGTACCGGGCCCGACCTTGATCGTGTCGCGATCGTTGAGGAAGACCCAGTCGGAGCAGGTCGGGCTGCCGTATGCTTTCGCGGCCGGCCGCACACCGTGCGCCACCTGCATCAGCCGCGAGTGGACCGGCGTCTCGCATGGCACCAGGCGTTCCGACGTGACCACCACCTCCGACTCGAGTTCGGCACGCAGCACGGCACCGATCTCTTCGTGCGACCAGGCTGGCGTGCTGCGGATGTCGAGCACCGCCTTTGCGGCCGGCGGCGTCACGTTCCGGCTGATGCCCGCCTCCACCATGGTGGGAGTGATGGTGACGCGCCCCAGCACCGGGTGTTCGCGATCCTGGCACAGGGAGCCGAGCCGGAGCAGGTCGCGCGCGAGCACGATGGCGGCGTTGGTGAAGCTGGCCCCCGCGGCGTAGCCGGCATGACGCTGGTCGCCTCGCGCCACCAGGTCCACCATCATCAAGCCGCGTTGCGCCACCGCCAACTCGAGGTTGGTTGGTTCGCCGACGAGGGCCGCGTCCACGGTGCCGACCGTCGCCAGGGCCTCGGGCATTGAAGTGTGCTTCGTCTCCTCGCCGAAACCGAGGATGACCAGTAGCCGGCCGTGGGCCGGACCGCCGGTGTCAGCCACATCACGAATGGCACAGAGCATCGCGGCCACCGAAGCCTTGGCGTCGCCCGACCCACGGCCATACAGCCGTCCGTCCTCGACGATCGGCGTCCACGGATCCCGCGTCCAGCCCACCCCCGGCGGCACGACATCGAGGTGTGAAACCAGCGCGAGGGTCGGGCCCGGCTTCCTGGCGCGGACCTCCACCTTGACGCCCGTGGCGTCGCGCACAACGTCGAGCCCCCAACTCCGCACTTCGGACTCAACATAACGCGCGATGGTTTCCTCGTCGCCACTCACGGACGGAATGGCGACGAGGTCGTGCAGCAGGGCGATCTCAGCTGGCGAGGTCGACGCCAAGGTAGGTCGCCTTCTCCTTCCGGCCGACGATCATGGTCCCGAGCCCGGCGCCGGTGAACACCTCCAGGAGCAACGCGTCGGGCGCCCGCCCGTCGATGATATGCGTGCGCTCGACGCCGCTCGTCGCCGCGCGGATGCATGCCTCCACCTTCGGTCGCATCCCGCCCGCAAGCGCGCCGCTCGCCATCAGCGTGGTGAGGTCGTCGGGATCGGCGAAGGTCACGAGCGACGACGGATCGTTCCGGTCCCTCAGTACGCCCGGCGCGCCGGTCATGAAGATGAGCTTCATGGCCTGGAGCGCCACCGCGATCGACTCCGCCACCGTGTCGGCGTTCACGTTGTACACGTTGCCATCGTCGTCGCCGGCCAGGCTCGCGATGACCGGCACGAACCGGCCATCCATCAACGTGTTGAGCACGCGCGGATCGACCCGGTCGATGTCGCCCACATGCCCGTAGTCCACTGTGCGTGACTTGCCGGCATCGTCCACCACCGTCACCGGCGGGCGCCGGTGCGCTGTGATCAGGTCGGCATCGACCCCCGAGAGCCCCACGGCCTGCAGCCGGTGCTCCCGGAGCGCGGCGAGCATGTCGGTGTTGAGTTGGCCGCCGTACACCATCTTGGCCACCTCGAGCGCCTGGTCGTCGGTGACGCGACGCCCCGCCACTATGGTGGGCTCGGTGCCGAGCTTCCGGCTCAGGGCCGTGGCCTGGGGACCGCCGCCGTGCACCACCACGAGACGGATGCCGAGCGACGACAGCAGCGCCAGCTGCGCCGCCGCCTGGTTCAGCATTTCGGCGTCGCTCACCACATCGCCGCCCAGCTTCACCACGAAGACCCGGTCCCGGTACGCGCGCACGTACCGCAGCGCGCCCTTGAGTCCGGCAATGCCCTTTGACGAATCGATAGTCACGACGTCCTCGCTCCGAGTAGTTCAAGCAGTAACGCCCGCTGCGCATGCAACCGGTTTTCCGCCTGGTCCACCACCACCGAGGTCGGGCCGTCGATGATTGCATCGTCCAGCTCGACATTCCGGCGCACCGGCAGGCAGTGCATCACCAGGCCCTTGCCACCCCGGGTCGACTTGAGGCGCGACCCGGTCAGGCGCCAGTCGCGGAGCCCGGCACGCATCGCGGCCTCTTCCTCCGGGTGGTCGTAATGCTTCACCGACCCCCACGACTTCACGTAGACGGCGTCGGCGCCCACCAGCGCGTCGTCCGGGTCGTTGTTGATGTGGATCATGGCGCCATTGTCGCGCGCCAGCTGGCGGATGAGCGCCGTGTCTTCCGGGTCGAGCTCGTAGTCGTCGGGCCGGGCGATCACGACTTCCATGCCGAGCATGGCGGCCGAAATAGCGGCGCTCGCCGGCACCGCGGTGGGCAGCGCCTTGGGGTGCCACGCCCACAGCAGCACGAAACGCTTGCCCCGAGGGTCGCCGTTGAACTTCTCCCGCAGCGTCATCGCGTCGGCCAGCCCCTGGCACGGATGCCGCCGGGTGGACTCGAGGTTGATGATCGGCTTCTCGCAGTACTCGGCGAAGCGACGAATGACGAGGTCCTGCCGCACCGTGTCCCACGCCCCGGGCCGCGGGAATGTCCGCACGCCCAGCACGTCCGCATACCGACCCAGTACCCGCGCCGCATCCTTGATGTGCTCCACCGTGGTGCCATCCATGACCGCACCCGGCTCGGTTTCCAGCGACCAGCTCCCCTTGCCGGGCTCGAGCACGATGCCGTGCCCACCGTGCAGGAACATCGCCGCCTCGAAGCTGGCCCGGGTGCGCAGGCTCGGATCCATGAACACCATGGCCATGATCTTCTTCTCGAGTCCGCCGGCGATCTCCCCGCGCTTGACCCGGTCGGCGAGGTCGAGCAGCGCCACACACTGCTCCCGGCCCCACGATTCCATCGACAGGAAATCACGCTTCATTGCGGCACCGAGTGCGCATGTACGAACTCCTTGAGCGCGAGGGCGAAGTCGTCCGGCCGGTCGAGCATCAGCCAGTGGCTCGCGCCCTGGACCGGCACACTGTCGAGATCCGGCACCTGGGCATGCAGGCTCATGGGAGAATCATTGGCCGCGTCGACGATGAGTCGCACGGGACCGGGATAGTGGAGCAGGAGCGCGCGTGCGTCGGTCGCGAACAGCGCCGTATACCCCGCGCCCAGCGTATCGCGATTCGTCGCAGCGAGACTGAAGAGCACCGACTCGCGCGTGGCGGGAGTGGCGCGCTCGAGATTGGCCTCATATGCCGCGCGCACGAAGGCCCCGCTGTCATCCTGCAGCACCGTGTCGATGAACGCCTCCAGGGTCGAGACCGGCACCTGGTCGAAGGCACCCGCCGGGTCCACCAGCGCCAGCGCCACCACCCGGCCGGGCACGCGCGCCGCCACCGCGAGCGCCACGGTGGCCCCGAAGCTGTGCCCGATGAGCACGAACCGCGCGAGCCCGAGCGCGTCGGCCACACTCAGCACGTCATCGGCGAAGTCGTCGAGCCCCGAAGCCACGAACGACGCCGGCGCCGAGGCCCCGTGGCCGCGCAGGTCCAGCGCAATCGCGCGATGGTGCTCTCGCAGTGCCACGAGCGTCGACGCCCAGAACGACCGCCGTCCGCCCAGGCTGTGGACCAGCAGGCACGCCGGCTCGCCCGTGCCGCCATCATCCACCGCGATCGGGCCGGCCTTTCCCTTCACCTCGATCACGCCAGCACCTCAGCGAGCCCCGCGAGCAGGAGCTCTGCCTCTGCCCGAGAGAATGAGAGCGGCGGAAGGAGCCGCAGGATCTCGGGATCCGAGGCCGTTCCGGTGAGGATACGCCGCTCGAACAGTGCCCGCTGCACCGGCTGCGCTGCCTGGCCCAGTCGCAGGCCGAGGAGGAGCCCATGTCCCTGCACCGAGGGGACGCCCAGCTCCAGCGCGCCCTCTCGCAGCTGCTGACCCACCCGCGCGGCGTTACCGGTCAGGTCCTCCCGCTCGATCACGTCGAGCGTGGCGAGCCCGGCGGCACACGCCAGCGGGCCGCCGCCGAAGGTGCTGCCGAGATCGCCGACGGTGATGCCCTCGGCAAGGAAATCGCCGACGGTCACCGCACCGACCGGGAAGCCGGACGCCAGTCCTTTGGCCATGGTGATGGCATCGGGCGTCACCCCGTAGAACTGGGCGGCCGTGAACGCGCCGAGCCGCCCGACACCACACTGGATCTCGTCGAAAAGGAGCGCCGCGCCGTGGCGCGTGCAGGCCGCCCGCGCCGCCCGCAGGAATGCATGCGAGCAGTCGCGGGCGCCCGACATGCCCTGTACCGGCTCGACGATCAGCGCTGCCACCGAATCATCGATGGCGCGCTCGAGCGCGTCCACGTCGTTGAACGGCACCTTCTGCGAGAGCGGCATGCCGGCCCGGCGGGCGCCGGCCTCGTACCTGGCGCCATCGGTGACGGCCAGCGTCGCCACGGTGCGGCCATGCCAGCCGCCGGTCACCGACACCACCAGCTCGCGGCCGGTGCGCTTCCGCGCCAGCGCCAAGGCGTTCTCGTTTGCTTCGGCCCCCGAGTTGCAGAAGAAGGAGCGATCGAGCCCCGCGGGCATGAGCGCCGCCAGCCGCGAGGCGAGCAACTCGCGATTCGGGTGCGGCAGCACCGTCGAGTAGAAGATGAGCTGTGATGCCTGCTCCGCGATGGCGCGCACGACGTGCGGGTGGCAATGCCCGGTGCTCGCGACAGCGTGGCCACCATACGCGTCGAGCCAGCGGTGGCCGTCGACGTCGATGATCCACGACCCCTCGCCCCGTACGGGACGCACGGGAAACTGCGCATAGACCGGAAGCAGTGCGCTCTTCACGTCCTCACGTCCTCACGTCCTATCAACACGGGAAGATCCCTCCCCCCACCAGCCCCCGCGTCTCGTCGAGTCCCAGCGCCAGGTTCATCGCCTGCACCGCCTGCCCGCCGGCGCCCTTCACCAGGTTGTCGATGACCACCATGACCTGCACTTCGTTCCCGTCGGGCGAAGCAACGGCGTGGATGTGCGCCTCGTTGGTGCCGACGACGTGCGTCAGCTCCGGCGGCTGCTCGAGCACCCGCACGAACGGCCGGCCGGCATACGCGGTTCGGAACAACTCTCCCGCCCAATCCCCTGCCGCCTTGCCGCCTTGCCGCCCTGCCGTTCCATATGCGTGCAGGGTGAGATGTATCCCCCGCACAAACGGCCCACTGTGCGTCATCAGCCTTGCCGCCGCATCATCGCGCCCCGTCCAGCGACGCCAGCTCGACAGGACCTCCGCCTCATGGCGATGTCCCATCACGGAATACGCAAAGAGATTGTGTGCCCGCGCCGGATGATGGGTCGTCGGCCTCGGGTGCACCCCGGCACCACTCGATCCCGTCACCGCAAAGAGCGCTGGCTCGAGCCCCGCGATGCCCGCCAGCGGATAGAGTGCCAGCTGTGCCGCCGTGGCGAAGCACCCTGGCGCCGCGATTGCCGTGGCGCCACGAAGCCGGGGGCCTTCCACATCCGCGAGCCCGTACCGGAACCGCGACAGCAGTTCGGGCGAGGGATGCGCGCCGTAGTATTTCGCATAGAGCACCGGGTCGGCGACCCGGAAATCGGCGGCGATATCGATGACGAGCCCGGTGCCAGCGGCGAAGACCGCGGGCGCCACCTTCGATGACTCGCCGTGCTCCAGCGCCAGGAACACGACATCGCGCCCCCGGGCGGCGTCCGCCGGCTCGACCGCCTGGAACGGTCGATCGGTGAGGGAACGAAGCTGCGGATGGACATCGCCAACCGGCTTCCCTGCCTGGCTGCGGCTCGTCGCCACCCAATCGGTGACGTCAGGATGGGAGAGCAGCAGTCGGAGCAGCTCGCCGCCGGCATAGCCGGCGGCGCCGATCACGGCGACGCGCATCGTCAGACCGCGACGAGCTCGCCTGCCGGACGTGTCGCGAGCCACGCGGCTATGGACGCGCGCACCACCTCCACCAGCGCCTCCGGCTCACGGCGGGCGTTGAATGCGGGCAGCTTGAGCTCGGCGTTCACGTAGTCGCGCCCCACCTCGTTGTCCGTCGCCGGTCCCGTGAGCACGGTAATCACCAGCCCGTAGCGCTGCTCCATGAGCACCTTGGCGCCCCAGCACCCCACCGGATCAGGCGCCGCCATCACCCAAGCCGCGCCCGCGCCCGCCAGCTCGGGGTCCGCGAGAATGTCCTGCACGCCGTATTCACCCAGGATGCCGTCGCCCAGCTCGGCCACGATCACGTCGGGCTTGCCCTGCGCCAGCCGGTTGAGGATGCCCTTGGCACTCGACACGGTGACGCCCGCGTGGGTGCTCGCGATCCCGATGTCGTTGAAGGTGAGCGCGGCACTGGCTCCGGCGTCGCGCATCGAGAGCGCGTCGCGCATCAGCGACACGCCAGTCAGCTTTGCAGCGGCGACCTTGAGCCCGCTGCGATACAGCCCGCGCACCAGCTCCGTCGCCGCCACCGTCTTGCCGGCGTTCATGCAGGTGCCGGCGATGTACACCACCGGCACGGTGCACTCCAGCGTGTCCGCGGTCGGCACCGCCCTGTCCTTGATGTGCGCCGGCCGGCCCACCCGGTCACCGAGCTCCGGGAAGGTCAGGATCGCGCCCAGCACCTCCGCCTTGAACGGCGCGCCGATATCGGGATTGGCCGACGTGCACTTGCCCAGGATGCCGCCCAGGTTGAGCACGTCGATGGTGTCGCCGACCGCGATGTGCGCCGGCACGACGCCGGCGTAGCCGCGCAGCGCGCGCCGCGTGCCGAGCGTCCCGGCCAGCACGTCGCCGGCGCGCAGCGTCACCATGCGTCCCGCCAGATCCTCCACCGAGTTGTAGGTGGACTTGTCTTCCCTGATGCGCACGGCGAGCACGTAGCCCTCCTGGGCCACGACCTGGTCGCCAACGATCACCTCGGATGCAAGCGCCGCATTCCGGGTGGAAGAGGAGATCTTGTCGAGCTTCACGCGCGTCGTAATCATGAGTGGTCTCCTTGACCCGCATTACCCGCCATACCCGCCCTGTATGCCAGGAGCGATGGGATCGCCACGATCCTTGAGAAATCGCGCGCCTCCTCACCGGTCCAGAGCCGGTTCTCCTCGCCATAGGTGGCGACCGCGCGGTCCATCATCGAGAACGGACTCCTGGCACCGGTCACCTGCGTGCGGCCCGCCGACAGCCGCACCCGCGTTTCGCCCCTGACCCGCTGTTGCGAGCTGGTGAACATCGCCTCGATGTCCCGCAGCGCCGGGTCGAAGTACTGCCCCTCATGCAGCCGGTCGCCGTAGAAGCGGCCGAGCTGGTCCTTCCAGAACACCTGCCACTTGGTGAGCACGAGCTTCTCCAGCTCGCGATGCGCCTGGATGAGGAGCAGCGCCGCGCCCGCCTCGAACCCGATGCGTCCCTTGATGCCGAGCGCCGTCTCGCCCACATGGATCCCCCGGCCCGCGCCGTAGGCGGCACAGAGGTCGCCCAGCTGGTCCACCAGGGTCGGGCCGTCGATGGCGACACCGTCGATGGACACCGGCACGCCCTGCTCCCAGGCGATCACGATCTCGCGCGTCGCCGGCGCATTGGCCGGCGGCTCGAAGAGCTCATCGGGCGGACCGGCCCAGGTGTCGTGTGTCCAGCCACCGCCATAGGTGGTGCCCCAGAGCCCGCGATTGATGCTGTAGGCACTGGCCTTGGCCGGCACCGGCAGCCCGCGGGCCTCGAGGTAGGCAATCGAGTCGGCGCGCTGCAGGTTGGCGTCGCGGATGGGCGTGATGATCTGCAGTTCCGGCGCGAGCACCCGGAACGCGACGTCGAATCGCACCTGGTCGTTGCCGGCGCCGGTAGAGCCGTGCGCCACGGCCACGGCGCCCATCACGCGCGCGGCCTCGACGACGGAAATGGCCTGCTGGGTGCGCTCGGCGGCAACGCTCAGCGGATACACCTCGCCCCGGAGCACGTTGCCCTGGATGAGAAAGCGGACGAAGCGGTCGAAGACTGCCGCGCGCGCGTCCACCTCATGATGGCGCAGCGCGCCGACGGCTTCCGCCTGGCGGCGGATCGCGGCGCGGTCGGAGGCGGTGGTGCCGCCGGTGTTGACGAAGACCGTCTCCACCGCCCAGCCGTCGTCGGCGAGCCGCGGAACACAGTAGGAGGTATCAAGGCCGCCCGAGAAGGCCAGAGCGACCAGGGGCCGGTTGGATTGCATAACGCATAAACATGCGTTCTGGTCGTCACCAGCGCAACCCCTACCAGTCCTGCGCCACCGCCGCGATGAGGCGCGCCAGCGACTGTACGTCCTTGAGGTCGATCACCTCCGCCGGCGAGTGCGCGTAGCGCAGCGGCCAGGCCAACGGTACGTCGGGCACGCCCCAAGACGCGAAGACCGATCCATCGTTGCCGCCATTCGTCGTGCCCACCTGCAATGGCACCTTCCGGCGCGCGGCCACCTGCACCAGCGAGTCCACCAGCGCCGGCGGCGTGACGCTGCTGTTGTCGAGCGCACGCGCCACCGCGCCGGAGCCGAGCGGCACGTCAGCGAAGGTCTTGATCTCGAGCGGCGAGTCCGAGGACACGAAGGTGTCCACCGCGTGGACCCGGGCGGGTGCCAGGCCCAATGCATCGGCCACGACCTTCGCTCCTTCGAGTCCCGTCTCCTCCCGTACACTCCACACGAAGATGACGCGATGGCGCAGCCGCTTCGGGTCGAGCCGCTGGATCGCCAGGAGCAGCGCCGTGCAGCCCACCCGGTCGTCGAACGAGCGGCCGGTGGCACGCGTGCCGGCGAGCGGCACGAACTGCTTGGGCATGGTGAGGGTGTGACCGACGCGAATCCCCATCGCCTCCACGCCAGCGCGCGACCCGGCGCCGACATCGGCCCGGAACGGGGGTGGCGTGCGGCGCGGCGGGGAGCCAGTGGAATCACGAGGAAGGAAGACGCCGGGGATGCTGCGATCGCCCGTATGCACCAGAGCGGGCTGCGCCTCGAAGAGGGAGAGGAAGAAGCCGCCCCGCTGCTTGAGCTCGAGGGTGCCGTCGTCATGGATCGCGCTGATGACAAAGCCGATTTCGTCGAGGTGCGCCACGAATACCACGAGCGGCTCCCCCTCACCGACGCTCACGATCAGGTTGCCGGCACTGTCGGTACTGGCGCGCGCCCCGGCCGGCAGCATCCGGGTCACCGCGTCGCGCACCGGACCTTCAACGCCCGACACCCCGTAGGTCTCGATCAGCGGGGCCAGTACGGAGCGGACATCATCCAGCGACGGCTGCTGCTGTGCTACTGCGGGACAGGGCAGGATCAGCATCGCCGCCATCAGCAGCCGCTTCACGGTGCCCCCGCGATCCAGCGACCGAGTCGCGTTCGCAGTGAATCTGCGCCAACCAGCGACACCGTCTCCACCGGTGTATTCACGTTCGCCGCGGGGAGGAGCCATTCCTCCTTCGCCTCGGTCGGCAGCCCGGGCACGCCGGCGCCGCCGTCGATGACCAGTTCCTCCGCGAACGGGCCCTGCGTCCGTCGCACCGCGCGAAGCCCACGCTGCGACAGGTTCTGCTCCGTGACGAACGCAACCACGACGGTCCCCGATCCGGGCTTTGCCTCGCGCGCCGCGAGTACCAGCGCCGCGCAGGCCGCCCGACGCCCGGCTACCGGTGCCGCGAGCAAATCGGTGCCATAGCGCTGCGGCTTCTTCGCGAGTGTAACCGGTGTGAGGACGTCGACACCCAGCGCCCGCGCTCCCGTTACGCTGGCCGCACCGACGTCGACCCGGGCGTCATCGACGCTGAACGGATCGTCCGTACCCGAGTCGCGCCCCCGGGTGAGATGAACCGACCGGACGGCAACGACACCGGGGACTGGTCCCCAACGGCCGAACAAGGTCACGCGATGGCCTTCGAGCTGCTGGTCGAAGAGCGGCGATGGCAGCCGGCCCGGCGCGCGGCGGAGCGTGAGGTAGCCATCGGCCTGGACGCTGCCGACAACCCACCCCGGCTCGTCGAGCGGACAAGCAACGAGTCGTCGCGGTCCGCCCGATCCGAGCACCAGCACGGCACTGCCGGAGCGATCGCGGATGGCGCCGGGGAGCAGTTCGCCGACGAGGGTATCAACCACCGCCTGCTCGAACCCAGTCACCGCGCTGAACGCGGCGAACCGCTCGACGAGTGACGCTGGCGGAGTCCCCTGGCCAGTGGCCACACCGCTCATGAGAGCGGACGCAATGATGGGAAGCAATAAGAAGCGGCGCATTACCAATGGTAATGCGCCGGTGTCATCCTGAGCGCCCCCTGTCATCCTGAGCAAAGCGAAGGATCGCCCTACTCCATCCCACCATCCAGATCGTGTACGTAGGCCGCCGATCCCGCACCTCCCGGCGATTCCGCAACCACACGCCGCAACTCCTCGATCGAAGCCAGCATCGACGACGCGAAAGCGTACTCGACCGCGTGCGGCGTGCCGGCGATGCCCGCTACATCCGGCACATAGGCCACGAGGAAGCGGTCGGTCGGACCGGCGTGGCGATCAATACTGTGAACCGGGGGGAGGCCATGACGGGCAGCGATCTCCTGAACCAACCGATCGGCGCGGACCTGACGATCAAGCTCGAGGGCGACCAGCGACATAGGCGTTTCCCCTTTGCAGTTACCTATATGAATGTCCCGGAGCAGGCTCACCCGTTAGCGAAGAAAGGCCGAAATCGGCGGCATGCTTGTTGAGAAACGCCGACGCCGCATCCACGTCGCCCTTCGTAAGTCCGTGACCACCCGGCTGCCACAACAATTCCACGGCGGCACCGGCGTCTCCCAGCAATACTCCGAGCCGCTCCACCAGTGCCGGCGGCACAATCGGGTCGGCGCGCCCCGACGAGATGAGGACCGGCACGCCCCGGAGTTTCGGCCGGACCTCGGGCTCGAATGGCACCATCGGCCGGAGAAGCACGGCGCCGGCCAGTACTCCCGTGTCTGCCAGCATCAGGCTTGCCGCCATGTTGGCGCCGTTGGAAAAGCCGACAGCCACGATGCGGCTGGCATCGAGTTGATACGTTGCCGCTGCCTCCCGGACGAATGTTGCCAGTTCCGCCGTGCGGACCCGCAAGTCCTCGAGATCGAACACACCCTCCGCCAGGCGACGGAAGAACCGCGGCTGGCCCCGCTCCAGCACTGCACCGCGCGGGCACAGCAGCGCCGCACCTGGCAGCAGCGCCCGCCCGAGCGGAAGCAGGTCGTTCTCGTCGCCACCGGTGCCGTGCAGCAGCAGGAGCGTCGGATGCGTTGCGCTACCTGGTTCGAACTGATGCACCAGCTTCAACCCGTCAGTCATGGCTCACCTCAAGCGCGCTCTCGAGCGAAGGCAGCGCCTGCACGATTTCCTCCCGATGTGCCTCGAGCCAGGACGGCAGTTTGAGCGACGTGCCAAGCACGGAAGTACACCGACTTGAAGTACTGCCGATCGACTCATTGTCCAGCTCCTTCATGGTATCTGCTGCTGTTCGCCTGCTACTCGCCTTCTGCTTCATCAATCGCCACCGGCACCTCGCCGCTGGTCACCAACTCGGTCGCCTGGCGCATGAGGCGCCGGCAGAGCCGTCCCAGTTCGCGCTGCTCGCCCTCGTCGAGCACGCTCATTTCCTCCGCCAGCCTTGCCGCGTGCGCCGGAAAGAGGCCGCGCACAAGCGACTCACCCTCGGGCGTGAGGTGCACCCTGACATACCGGCGATCGGTGGAACCGCGTTCACGCCGAACCAGTTTGCGCTTCTCCAGGTGATCCACCACCAGCGTCACATTGCCGTGGGTTCGGAGAATCTTGGCCGCCAGCTCGCGCTGGTGAAGTGGACCCAGGTGCAGCAGCGCTTCGAGCACGCCGAACTGGCTCTCGCTCAGGCCTGCATCGCCAAGGGGCCGGTTCAACCGGGCACTCAGCCCATTCGCCGCGCGCACCATTTTGACGAAGGTGCTGAGGGCAAGCCGCTCCTGGGTCGTTCCAGCGTATCCAGCCATGGCTCCGTCTCGCCCCTGAGTTACAGTGAGCACTAAACTATTTAGTACTCACGTAAAATCAAGGCCACTTCCAGGACGTTTCAATCGTGAAATGGATTGCAGGCTCCGATGAGACATATTTCACGACCGGGTGTACTCAAGTTGTGGCTGTATTGACGTTTTGCCGCCTAGTCGTAAGTTTCCCCACCTGACGTCGGCCAAGGCCGGCGGATTGGCGTTTTTCGTTCCCCTCAAGTCTCGGAGTGTCCATGCGATCTCTGTTCGTGTCTGCTGCGGCCCTGGTTATCGCGGCCGCACCCGCCGCTGCCCAAAAAGCAGGCACGGTGGAAATCGGTGCCTTCGGGCGAGCAACGTGGTTCGACAATGCCTACCAGCTCCAGAACAAGATTGGGTTCGGCGGGCGGCTGGGCTTCTTCCCGCTGCGCAACCTCGAAATCGAGGGACAGGTCAGCTACGTCCCGACCAACTCCACCGATTCGCTGACGGCCGCCTTCGACCAGAACGTCGGGGTGCTGTCGGGCCGAGGCTTCCTGGAGTACAACATCAACTTCAAGCCGATGGCGCTGATCCTCGGCGCCGGCGTCGCCTACAGCGGCTACGGCGGGTTCTTCGACACCATCCCGGGTCACACTGACGGGATCGGCCCGGCGTTCCTGCTCGGCATGCGGTTCGGCGTTGGCGGTGTGCTGCAGGCCCGCATCGACGGCACCTACGACTACGTCACGTCGCCGGCTGAATTCACCGGCGCCGACAACGCCGGGAACTGGGGCCTCCAGGCTGGTCTCTCCCTCATGTTCCCGAAGGAGAAGCCGAAGGACTCCGACAAGGACGGCGTGATCGACAAGCTCGATCAGTGCCCGAACACCCCGCTCGGCACCAAGGTTGACGACAAGGGCTGTCCGATTCCGCTGGATGACGACAAGGACGGCGTGGTCAACGATCGCGACCAGTGCCCGAACACCCCGATGGGCGAAGCGGTCAACTCGGTCGGTTGCGCGGCGTCGCAGCTCGACGACGATCGCGATGGCGTGAACAACGCCCTCGACAAGTGCCCGAACACGCCGGCCGGTACCCCGGTCGATGCGCAGGGCTGCCCGAAGGACGACGACAGGGACGGCGTGCCGAACGCCGCCGACAAGTGCCCGAACACCCCGGCCGGCGAGAAGGTCGACGCCCAGGGTTGCTCGGATTGCCAGAAGGACAGCGATGGCGACGGCGTGCCGGATTGCAAGGACCGCTGCCCGTCCACGAACGCTGGCGATAAGGTCGACGCAGTCGGTTGCCGCATCATCTTTACGGAGACCGGAGGCACGTTCACCATCAAGGGCAGCAGCTTTGCCGTGAGCAGCGACAGGATCCTGCCGCCGGCTCAGGTGGCGCTGCGTGATGCCGCGATCAAGATCAACGCGGTCATGCCGAGCCTGCCGCCAGACTACAAGATCTGGGTGCAGGGCCACACCGACAGCACCGGTTCGATGGCGTACAACATGAACCTGTCGGATCGTCGCGCGAAGGCGGTCAGGGCGTTCTTGATCAGCAAGGGCGTCCCGGCCGACCGGCTCGAGACGAGGGCCTACGGCCCGACCAAGCCGGTTGCCACGAACAAGACGGCGGAGGGTCGTACGCTGAACCGCCGTGTGGGGCTGTTCGTTGGACCGACGGAGGACGAGGTCCAGCACTAACAGGCCGCAGCAGTAGAACGGCAGTACCAGCGGGGAGTCTTCGGACTCCCCGCTGTTTTATTGCCTACATTTGAGCCCAATGACTACCTACGCGCGGCGTGTCGGCCTCTTTGGAGGCACGATGATGGTGGTGGGCGGCATCATTGGCTCGGGGATCTTCCTCAACCCGGCCGTGGTGGCACAGCGCGCCGGGACGGCCGGGCTCACGATCACCGCATGGCTGATCGGCGGCGCCGTGGCCGTCCTCGGCGCCTTCATCTACGCCGAGCTCGGCGGCCGGCGCCCGGAAGCGGGCGGCGGGTATGTATACCTGCGCGACGCCTTCGGGCCCCTCCCGGCGTTCCTCTACGCGTGGACCCTGCTGCTCGTCATTGCGACCGGCGCGATTGCCGCGGTGGCCATGACGTTCGCCAGCTATGCGGTTGCCGTGGCCGGGCTCCCGACCACGGCCATCACGCCGTTGGCACTCGGAGCCATCGCACTACTCACCGGCATCAACATTCTGGGCGTCAAGCCGAGCTCGGTCATGACTTCGCTCTTTACCCTGCTCAAGCTGGCCGCGCTGGGGCTGCTGATCCTGGCCGGCCTCGCCGCGATAATGGGAAAGGGTGCGCTGCCCACGCCGGTGCTGGTCCCGCTGGCCCGGCGCAGCACCGCGGTGGCCCTCGCGGGCTCGCTGGTACCGGTGCTCTTCGCCTATGGCGGATGGCAACAGACCAATTTTGTGGCGGAGGAGCTGGTCGACGCGCCGCGTAACCTGCCCCGCGCGCTGCTCTGGGGCGTGGGCATTGTCGTCGTGGTGTACCTGCTGGCAAACGTCGTCTACCTGAGCGCGCTCGGGGTCGGGGGACTGGCCGACAGCACCGCCCCTGCCGCCGACACCATGCAGATCTTTCTCGGACCGGCGGGCCGCACCTTCATCGCGGTCGGCATCGCACTCTCGACCTTCGGCTTCCTCAACCTGGCCATCTGTGCCAACGCCCGCGTCTACCAGGCCATGGCGCGCGATCGGCTCTTCTTCGACGCCTTTGCGCGGC